>Ga0302276_10002040_pt1 | contig 17953 bp, 14 predicted proteins | sample III_Bog_N2_3_FD_198768 | JGI IMG/M metagenome (GOLD analysis project Ga0302276, IMG submission 198768) | Peat permafrost microbial communities from Stordalen Mire near Abisko, Sweden - III_Bog_N2_3 | ecosystem: Environmental > Terrestrial > Soil > Wetlands > Peat | place: Sweden: Abisko...
TGAGCCAGGCATCGCTGGCGCCGCGGGCGGTCGCGATAGGCCATATAGCCATCGGTCACCAGCCAACCGAGAAACGCCTCGCTGACGAGTTCGACCAGCGTTTCCTTGCCACGGCTGCCGATGCGGAAGATGACCGCACTCGCGGTGACCATCACCCACATCCACAGGAACTGGCCTTTCTGGTACCAGGGCGTCTCGTCGACGTTGGCCAGCCCGGCGGACTGCACCTCGGCGATGAGTTCCTCGACCACCGGTTCCGACGCCAGGCCGAACTCGTGGATGCAGCGGTTGATCGTGGCTTTGCCCAGTTCCAGCCCCAGCCAGTCGAGCAGGAACTCGCCGATCTTGGCGCGCGAGAGGCGCATGCGCAGCGACAGCGCGGCGATGAAGGTTGCCAGCATCGGTCCGACCAGGCAGCGCTCGCTCAACAGCAGGTCGCGCTTGCGGCTGTCGATGTGCGAGGACGCTCCCGTTCCGGCCGCTGCCACCGTTTCGTGGCCACAACTGCAGCGGACGGCGTAATAGCATTGCTTCCGCGCGCGGATCTGCAACGCCATGTCGCCGCGTTCGAGCTCGAGTTCATTATGCGCGCTGACCAGACGGGTCGGCGCCTCGGTTCCCAGAACGGTATGGCAATCCTCGCAGGCGTCAGGGCGATGCGGCACTTCCTCGTGCACCACAATCGGCTGACGCCGCCAGAACCCCGGCATGCCCGGCCGCTTGCCGGACGGCTTCTCGGGTTTCTTCCCGGGCGGCTTCGCATTCCTCGGCACCACCGCCCCAGTCTCGGGGGTCGGCGCGTCCGCCGCGACGGCCGGGCCATCCCCTGCGGCCGGCTTGCCGTCGCGATCCCGCCGCCAGGGCGGATCACTCGACGGCGGACGCGAGCTGTTGGTCGAGTCCGCGGCCAGTTGGTTGGCCAGATGGCGGACCATCGCCGCCGCCTGCAGCGCAAACCTGTCCACCTCCGTCCGCGACATGCGCGTGACGATATCAGCATTGACGGCAGCGATTTCGGCGAGCGTCAGCTTGGCCATACCAAGCTATCGAGTCCGATTCGCTTTCCGATGCAAGCCCCTTTCTTTCACCCCAACGCCAGCTTGCTCGCGGCCAACCGTCGCGCAAAACGGGGGAGGGTGTGACCGGTTACCTTCAACGCGGGTCTCATCCCGAACATCAAGGAAAACCCGCGCAACCGGAAGAGCCCGAAGCGCGGACGGAAGCGGTTGTTCAATGCCGCCATCCATTCGTTACGGCTCTGCGTGGAGCGAACCTTCGCGTGGGAGGACAAATTCAAACGGCTTCTGTTGCGCTTTGAGTTCAAACAACAACGCCACTACGGTATGAAGTTAATGGCGTACACTTTGATCAATCTGAGGCATTTTTGTGGTGCCTGAAACTCGCAACCAGCTAAGAGCCAGCTTGACTGCGGATCTGTGCGCTGATGCTTAGGCTGTTCTATGGATGATGTTGAGCATCCGACGGACGGATGCGATCTTGGTGGAGTTCTCGGCGGCTGGAAAACCACCTTCCCAGTGCTTGGCGAGCCGACGGTATCCGTTGGTGAGAATGCCGTTGACCGCCTCGATCTTCCATCTGACCGGGACAGGCACGAAGCCGACTGCCCCCTCGAGTTTCGCCGTGATCTGCAGGTCAATGCCGCGCTCCCGCATCGCCTTGGTCAACTCAGCTCCCGCATAAGCGGAATCCGCCACGACGCGGACGATGGATGGATGCTTCGCTTTCACATCATCGACGAGTGGGACAAGAGCTTTGGAGTCATGCACATTCGCCGCCGTCACCATAATGCCCACCAGCAGCCCGGCTGAACACGCCGCGATATGCCGCTTGATCCCTTTCCGCTTCTTGCCTCCGTCCGTGCCTCTCGGCCCGGCTTGCGGGCCCGCGGAAATGCTTTGCGAATCGATGATCAGCGTCTGCGGGTCGGACGGTCTGCCAAGCGCGCGCCTGGCCACCGGATGGAGAAGCTCCATCGCCTTGTCCCAAACTTCGTCGCGGCGGAAACGGTCATGCCACTCCCGGACCGTGCCCCTGGGACCAAAATCGGTCGGGAGATAGTCCCAAGGACAACCCGTCTTCGTCAGATACAAAATCCCGTTCACCATCTCCCTGATGTCGGCCGTGTAAGTCACATACGATGAAAACAGGCTTTTTATACTGTCCCATTGCGCGTCTGTGAGATCGCTCGGATAACGGCATGCACGGCGCGCGTGCCGCGCGCGATGTTCTTCGGTCCACATGACGGTCTATCCAGTAATCTTCTTGCATCCCATTGTTATGCCGCATGACTGCATAGTCAAACAGTCTCTAACGGTCTCCAGGACTCAAGTGGAACAGCCTTCGGCAAACCCGGCGCGGTTCAGCAGAGGGACACGCGGCGATTTGTCGCACCGTCGCGTCACCGGAACGCTGAGCCGAGGCCGCAACGACGCGCCCCTCAGGCGCAGGCCACGGCGCGCCGGGCGGGGATGGCCCTTGGTGGCACCGCGTCGCCGATGGCCGGGAGGCAGTCTGGGCAAGCGCCGACCGTGCCCACGCCGCCCGGCCTCCCGACCTTCTTGCTGCCGTTGGCCGGGCCGCCCGATGCCGCTGCCTGCGCGACAGCATCGCCATAGGCGCGGCCGAAGCCATCGAGTCCGCGGAGGATCTCGGCCGAGTGCCTCCGTATGTCGGCAACGTGGCGCTGCGCGGCCTCCATGTCCCCTTCCTCCACCGCGAGCAGCGCCGCCCGGCCGGAGGCATGCACGCTCTCGTGCGGCTTCTTCAGTGTTTCGAAGCTTGGCATGGCGAGGACGACGGGATCGCTGACGCCATCGTACCAGCGGCCGAGGCGGCATTCGTGGTGGTCGGACAGGGTGCCCGCAAGCTGCTGGCCGCGTCCCTCCACGGTGTCGACCACGGTGTCGACGAAGCGCAGGTGGTCGGCCTTGGTCAGCTCCACCAGGCGGGGGATCGTCGCCAGAGCGATGCGGTCTACCACCGCCGCCTGCAGTCCCTTCTCGCCAAAGCCGATATGCAGGCCGTGGCGGCTCTCATGCGCCACCTGGCCCTGCACCCACACGCCATCCTGCTGGAAGCGGAGCTCGACGGCTCGGCCGATGCCGCCTCGGAACTCGGTCTCCACGAAGCAGCCGCCTTCCGACAGGTCGCGCGCCACTGCCGGTGCGGTGCGTCCTTGCATCGCCAGCGTCACCTCGGCCAGACAGGGGCGGCGCCGATCGGCGCGGCGGTCGACTTCGTCGCTCGCGGTGCGGACCAGGCGCACGACGGTCTGGCGCAGCTCGTTCACGGTCGCCGCCAGGCTCGCCGTGATCATCCTCGCCTTGCCCGCGGCCTGGTCGGTGCGCCGGGCCTCGGCCGACACCTCGGCGATGCCGCCCGCCATCCGGCTCGACGCCTCGGCAGCCTGGGTGACGTTGCGGGCGATCTCGGCGGTCGCCGCGCTCTGCTGCTCGACGGCGGCAGCGATCGAGGCGGAGACGCTGTCGATCTTGCCAACCGTGTGCTCGATGCGCTCGACCGCCGCGGCGGAGGCACCTGCTGCGGCACGGATGGCGGCGATCAGTTGCGCGATCTCCTGGGTGGAGCGCGCGGTCTGGCTGGCGAGCTGCTTCACCTCGCCGGCGACGACGGCGAAGCCACGGCCGGCCTCCCCGGCGCGTGCCGCCTCGATGGTGGCGTTGAGCGCGAGCAGGTTGGTGCGCGCCGCGATCTCGCCGATCAGGTCGGAGACGGCGCCGATGCGCACCACTTGCGTGTTCAGATCGTCGTATGTGGCGTGCGCCTGCACGCCAAGCTGGACGGCGCTGCCGACCAGCTTGGTGGATTGCGCGACCTGGCAGCTGATCTCCCGGATCGAGGCGCTGAGCTGCTCGGCGGCGCTCGCCACGGCGTGGGTGTTGGCCTGCACCTGGGACGCCGCCGACGCGGCATCCTCGGCGGCGGTGCCGGTGTGGGCCGCGCTGTCGTGCAGCCCGTCGGCGGTGGCGGCCATCGCGGCGCTGCGCTCGACCATCTGGCTCAGAATCTCGTTGGTCTGCGCCTCGATGGTCTCGGCCATGCGGCCCAGCGCGTCGCGGCGTTCCTCGTCCGCGCGCAGCCGGGCCGCGGACGCCTCCGCCTCCAGCGTGCGAGCCTGCGCGGCAGTGTCACGGAGCGCCAGCAGCGCCCGCGCCATCTCGCCCACTTGGTCGGCCCGCGTCGTCGCCGGCACCACCATGTCGAGGTCGCCTCGCGCGATCGCGCGCATCGCCTGCGCGAGCCGAGTCAGCGGCCGCAGGCTGCGCTGCAGCAGCCATGTCGCGAGCAGACCGAACCCCAATGCGGAGCCGAGCGCCGCGATGACGGCACCCTGCGTCGCGGTAGCGATCAGGCCGTACAGCTCGTCATACGGCAGCCCGACGAAGACGATCCCGACCTGCTGGCCCTGCCTGTCGCGGACGGGCTCGTAGACGGTGCGGTAGAGCCTGCCCTCGATCACGCTCTCGCCGAGAAACCGCTGACCCTGCTCGATCACGGCCATCCGGGCGGGGCCGGCGGCCAGCACGGTGCCGACGAGGCGCGTGCCATCCGGTCGCCGGATGCTCGTCGCCACCCGCCGGTCGCCGGCGAAGATCGTCGCCACCGCCCCGTTCGTCCGGCCGATCTGGTCGACAACGTCATCGCGGCCATCGAGCGGCGTGTCGCCGCGCAGCAGCCTTCCGTCGGCACCTACCGACCAGTCGCCACCGAACCCGTCGAGGGTCGCCTTCATCCGGTCGAGGCCCCGCAGCAGGATGCGGTCGGCCCGCGCCCCCTCGTCCTGCGAGACTAGGCGGATCGTCCAGAGCTGCGAGCAGGCGACAGCGAGCAGGATGGCGAGCGCAGTTGGGATGATGACGCGCGTCCCGAAGCCGACGCGATCGGCGAGACATCCCAGGCGAGAAGCCAAATGTAATGGCACGACGTCCGGTCTCCTGCGGCAGCTTCGGGACAGTGAATGCCGAAATGATCCTACCAATCGGTTAGAGGTCATCCAAAATCTGGGGGGTCTGTCGGCCCCATGGGACGCGATAAGCGGTACTTATCGCGAGTCTGAGCGGGTCGATCGCCGCTGCGCATCTCAGCTTGGTTTCAGCGGACTCCTGCCGCCTTCAGCGCATCCGCCATTGCCCGATCCTCGCCATCGATGTGACGCAGCAGCCATTCCTGGAGGAACCGCGTGGTGAGGCTGAGACTCCTCGTGTCCCGACCGATCGCGAACGTCCTAAGGTCATCCAGAAGATGGCGGTGTTCCTCTGTATGGTTCCTGGCTCCCGCGTAACTGTAGGTGTCCATCAGTTTTTCTTCGCTATCGAAATGGTGAACCGCATAGGAGAGCGTCTCGGACAGGGCTGCGAATACCTCATCCGGATCGTCTCCGCTTCGCAGCGCGGCTGCCAGCCGATTCACGTGGACTGCGAGCTGGCGGTGTTGCCTATCCATCATCTCGATGCCGACGTTATGGACCGCGGCCCACGTTATCAGCGGCAGCGATGCCATTCCGCGCGGCGCTGGCTTCGATGCCATGACCACGCGGCCCTTGCCGCCTCTCTTCGCCTCGTAAAGGGCTGCGTCGGCTGCTGCGAACAGATCGTCTCCCGTCGCCCCGTGGGCCGGGAAGACCGCGATGCCGACACTGACACCCACGTGAATTTCGTGATCATCAAATGCGACGGGCTGACGGATGGCTTCCACCAGCCGAACGCCGATTGCCTCGGCATCGTCGGCGCTCCCGATCACCGACAATAGCACGCAGAATTCGTCGCCTCCCAGCCGTGCCAGCGTGTCGGCTTCCCGGATGCATGACGCGAAGCGCCGCGCCGCGGTCTGTAGCACGACATCCCCTGCCTGGTGACCATATGTGTCGTTGGCACGTTTCAGACCGTCCATGTCGGCCATGAACAAGGCAAGACTGCCGCCCGCGCAGCGCGCGTCGATGAGCGCGTTGCCCAGGCGGTCCATGATGCAGGCCCGGTTCGGCAGTCCTGTCAGCATGTCCGTGAAAGCCAGGCTTGTCAGACGGCGTTCCGCCTTGCGGTGCTTCGACACATCGTGGGCGAAGACGCAGGTTGTGACGATGCCGCCAAGAATCTCGCGCGCCAGCACGAACTCGACGTCAAAGGCGTGGCCTCCGGGACCCAGCGCCCGCACGGTGACGGTGATCGGTGTTTCCTCGGAGTCCAACAGCAGTGCCGCGAGGTCTGGCCTCTCTCCCAGTTCAACGAGATCCGTCAGCATCCTGCCGATCACATCCCCACCAGTTCTGCCGAACTTCGCGGCGAACGCCGGATTAGCGAAGACGACGGTACCCTTCGATGTCACGGCGAACGGCAGGACATGGCTGCCCGCCAGGATCCCAGAAACCAGGGACGGTTCGAAGCTGTCAATCGTGGAGCCGCCGATTGCCGCGTTCCTGGTCTGCGTCATCTTCTCAAGCAATCAAATCACCATGAACACCCGACGACGGCCGGGCGCTTTCCGTTACCGACTGGCTGTCGGCCCCGGAACACCTCTGCCAACGTCTGCTCGACTCTGGCGGGAGAAACGGGTTTGACGAGACACGCCCGAATATTCAGGCGCGCGGCCTCCTGGACAATAGGGTCGTCGTCGTGCGCGGCGAGCGCGATGACGGTGGCAGCACGCACGTCAGGACTTGGATGGCCCCGAAGTTCGCCGATGAATTGCGGCGCTTCCTGGAGTTCCAGATTGATATCGCACAGGATCAGTTCCGGCGGAACCCCGCCTTCCAGATGCAGCGCCCAGTTGCCGTGCGTCGCCGTCGTGATATCGAAGGTGCGGCAGACGACCCGCAGAATCGAAAGCATTGTGTTGCGCACGAAGGGCTGTCCGTCATCAACGACGAGAATCCGCAGGCCATGGAGACTGCTGGTACGATGCGGCGCCATCACGTGGCCTGCCCCGGAGGCATCGACATACGGCCTCATGCCGAGGTCCAACTTGACGACATGATTTACCAACCAGCGGCGCAGCAACCCCGCCAAGCGCGCGTGCGCGGCCACGATCCGGCCATCCTGCACCGCCTCGAACTCCGATCTGATGCGGGCAAGCTCATGAACCAGCCTTTGGTGTTCAAGGTAGTGGTTCTCGTGGAGAGGATAGCTCACCGAACGCTGGAACTCCTCCTCCCGGCTAAAATGCTGTCTCGCGTATTCGTCCAGCTTGTCCAGCAGGCCGAGCATCTGTCTTAGAGCGGCGGGCTGGGCGGCCACGCCCTCGAATTCATTGATGATGCCTATCAGATGCCGATGGTCACGATCGATCGGTCCGCGGTCGACGGACATTGTCTCGCGCCACTGAATCGGCATTCCCCGGACCTTTCTGTCACGCTGCCTGTCTGTTGGTGCCGACACCAATCAAAGCTTCGACGGCGGCAACAACCGCTGCGTCGGCATCGAACTCAACGCTGAGCAGTTGGTCCGAGGCGGACCTCACCGTGAACGGAACAGGCATCCGCACCCCGGTCATCGCAAGCGTTCCACGCGTGCCGACGGGCACGTTGGCCGCAGGCCGGAAGGATGCTCCGGAGGCCGACATGTCTTTGGTCTGTGCCGCATATGGTGCCCGGCCGGACAGCGTAGCAGTGCAGGTCAGGTCGATGGGGAAGCGCGGCTGCTTGCGCCTATCGACCTCCGGCGTGGAACTGCGGACAATGCGAATAACCGACTCGGTCAGGTCGGCGACCGCCGCGTTCAGCTGGTTCACGTCCTGGCGCAGTTCCGATGCCTGTGTGCCACTCTGTTCTGCTTCGGCAGCAAGCTCGCGGCTGCGCCCGCTCACCAGGGTTGCCATGTCGGCAGTCTGACCGACAGTGCGGGCGATCTCAGCCGTTGCAGCACCCTGCTGCTCGACCGCAGATGCAATCGATTCTGCAATGGTACTCACTTCACCGATGGTTCCCTCGATGCGCATCACCGCCTGGACCGAGGCGGTCGTGGCATTGCGGACACCTTCGAGGTGACGCACGATTTCCTCGGTCGAGCGCGCCGTCTGCCCGGCCAGTTGCTTCACTTCCGAGGCAACCACAGCAAAGCCGCGGCCGGCTTCGCCGGCACGGGCGGCCTCGATGGTTGCGTTCAGCGCGAGTAGGTTGGTTTTGCCTGCAATGTTACGGATAAGATCGGCAACGACGCCGATCCGCCCTACTTCACCGTTGAGGGCCTCGATGGCGGTTCGCGTCTCGTCGGCGGCGATGACCGCGCGCTGGACAACGGTGGCAGAGCTGTGCGCCTGGGCGCCGATTTCACGAATAGAGGCAGAAAGCTCCTCCGCGGCGGAGGCGACCAGCTGGGCGTTTTGCATAGTCTGGTTGGCGGCCGACCCGGCATCACCGGCCGCCGTGGCGGTTCGACCAGCAGAGCCCACCATCTGCTCGGAAACCATGAGCAACGCCGTCGTCCGCTCTCCGATGGTCATCAGCGTCGACTTGGTCTGCTGCTCGATCGTCTCAGCCATCCCGACGAGGGCGGCCCGCTTTTCCTCCGCGCTCCGCTCGCGGCCCTCTGCCTGCGCAGCCTCAAGCTGCCTGGCGCGCGCCAGGCCATCGCGAAAGACCAGCAGCCCCCTGGCCATGGCGCCAACCTCGTCCCTGCGCTTGGTATCGGGCACCTCCGCAGCCATTTCTCCGGCCTGGATACGTCCCATGGCCTCGGTGAGGCGCTGCAGCGGGCGAACAACGCGGCGCAACACGACTGTCACGCAAGCCAAAGCGAATGCTACTGCAACCAGGATAGCAGTACCGGCGAAGATTGCCTGCTTGTCGGCCGAGGTCCGGATACGGGTCGCGGACTGAAAGCTTGCTTCATTGGCAGCCTTGATGATGCCGACGAACGCGTCAATTTGTGGAGTAGTAGTATCGATCCAGACAGCGGTGTTCATCGGTAGGGTTTCGCCCCGCTGGATCATGTCTCGCATACGGTCGGCCAGAAGTTGGAAGCCGCGGAAATAGGACGTACGGATTTCGTCGGCCGGCTCCGTGAAGGCCGGGTCCTCGCCGATAAGCCCTTCCGTCACCCGCCAGGCTCCAGCCACCTGGGCGCGAAATCCTGCAATTTGCTGCAGCGTGGCCGGGGTGACCGGACCGCCGATGGTGATCGCAGTTGCCGTTGCGGACCGCTCAAATCCCGCCTGCTCGCGCATGATCCAGCCGAGTTCCTTGAGGACCGCGTAGCGGGCGATCTCCGGATCAGCGTGGCCGGCGGCGTGCAGGTCGGCCAACCAGGTTTTGACAGTCGCGTTCACCAATGTGGTCATGCCGGGCATGAAGTCCTTCAGCAGATCCTGATCGCGCGCCGGGCGCGGAAGGTCGAGAGCCTGATCTGCACGCTGACGCAGCGCGGCAGCCTGGCTCTGCGCAACGCCGATCGCCTGGACCAAGGCGGCACGCCCCGGGAAATCCTGCATTTCTACGAAGGGAATGGCTTCGGCGAAAGCACGGAGGTTGCTTTCGCGATGGTGCGCAATGCGCTGGCGGGTCTCGGAACTGGCCGGATTAGCGGCAGCCAGGGCGGTGTTGGTGTTCACCCGTTCGAGCACCAGATCGATTATTCCGATCATCAGCTTTGTGCCGGCGATATCCGCGATGACGACCCGGGCAGCTGCTTGCCGTGCTTGCCAGGCCTGCGACAGCGCCACTCCCAGCACGCCAATCGACAAGAGGGCGAGGACCGCAGTGATGCCGATGAGAAGGGTACGAAGGGAGACCGAGAGGGGTCCACGGTCCGCAGCGGTTGGTATCATGGTGGCGTAGCTCCGCAGCCTCGAAAGAGACCTCTGGGAGAGTGAAACGAGTAACTCGCGCCAAGCACTTAGCCGCTAATTGTTAATGAAACGGTCAAAATAGGTCCCGGATCGTGGACACAGGGAGGCGTTGCCCCTGCAACTCCTTTCCACGCCAGCCCGGGCCTGGGTTCGCGGTCACGGGGCACACGCGGTGGGGGGCGGTGCGGGGAAACCCGCGGAATTCCTAGGTTTTGGCGTTGGTAGGTGGTTAGAACGCTCGAAAATTCTAGACACACGACTACCTTCGATTACGCTTGCGAGCGATGGAGTACACGCCTAAAAGATAGGCATGTATCTGCGCGTCACCCAGCGACGGAACCGTGACGGCTCCACGGTCGCCTACTACGCCCTCGCCGAGAACACCTGGAACGCCGAGGCCAAGCGCTCGGAAGCGCGGGGGGTGCATAGCTTCGGCCGCGCCGACCAACTCGACCGCGCCGCCCTGCAGCGCCTGATCGTCAGCATTCAGCGCGTCATCGACGCCGATGCGGCCGACACCCTGCCGACCCGCGGCAAGACCGCCATCCCGGAGATCGAGATCGACGCCGTCTTCGACCTCGGCATCGCGCTAGCAGCGTGTCGGGCTTGAATTTTTCAGGCAAAACGCAACGAACGGCCAGGATCTTCGTGGAGGCCAAAAATCAGTGGCTTTGCTCCTCCGGGTCGCTTCGGTGGTCCTCACAGGACTTGCTGATAGCCTTCGGCTGGCCCTGTTGGTCGCGCAAATCCCGATCCGCCGCTATGCGGCGGCCCTGAGCACGAACATCCGCTTCAGGTTCCACGCCATGGTCACAAGGCTCCACTCGCCGCGAACGTTATCGAGCCCGCGCAGCAGGAATTGCCGGAACCCCAGCACCGACTTGATGATGCCGAACACCGGTTCCGGCGTGTGCTTTCGCTTGGCGTAGAGCTTCTTCCCTGCGGGTGTCTGCAACCGATGCGCCATCCTCTCAACCGACGTGGGATTATCCAGCAGGGGCGGCGGCGCGGCGAAGCGCTCGTTCAGGGACGGATAGTGGTTCTGTCGCCCGGGCGCGATCAACGGTTCAATTCCGGCCGTCTCGCAGCCTTGTACGTTCGCTGCGCTGAAGTAGCCGGTGTCCGCCAGCATCACATCCGCGCGGCCAAGTTCATCGGGCAGGTCAGCAAGCTTGCTCAGCATCGGTGCCATCTGTTGCTTGTCGTTCGGCGCCTGTACCACGTCGTGGGCAACCACCAGCAGACTGCCTTCAGCCACCATGGCCTGGGCATTGTAGCACTGCTCGAAGCCGCCACCTGCCACCTTCATGATGCGGCTCTCCTCGTCGGTCAGGTTGATCTGATCGGTGGTGCGCGGCGTCTCGATCGGCGGTTCCGGTGCCTTGCCGCGAGGTTTCTTGCCGGTGGCCGCCGCCTTGGCGGCCCGTTCCGCCATCTTGGCCTCATACTCGGCCTGCTCGCGCGCGACGCGTTCACGGGTCCGCGCCTCGATCTTCGCTCGCGCCTCGGCGAGAACGCGCAACCGGTCTTCGCGACGCGCCAGTTCGTCGGGAATCGACAGGCCGTCGGGAAGGTTCGCCTGGTCCGCCGCTGCGGCCTTCGCCAGCAGTTCAGCAACTTCCGCCTTCAACTGCGCCTCGATCTTGCCTGCATGTTCGTAGGACAGCGCGCTGTGTCGGCTGGCATTCGCGTGAATTTTGGTCCCGTCGAGCGCCACCGTGCCAAGTTTCAGCAGGCCCATCTCGCGGGCCAGCAGCAGCACCTGGACGAACAGCGCTTCGATCTCCGACAGAAAGCGCCGCCGGAACGTGGCAATGGTGTCGTGGTCCGGGTGCTGGTTCGATGCAACGAAGCGGAACGCCACGCTATCATAGGTCGCCCGCTCCAACTTGCGGCTGGAAAACACCCCCGTTGCATAGCCAAAGATCAGAATGCCCAGCAGCAGTGCCGGATGATACGGCTCCGAGCCGGTACCCCGGTAGCGCTTAGTGAACGCCGACAGGTCAAGACCGTCGATCACCTCCACCACGAACCGGGCCATGTGCTTCTGCGGCAACCAGTCGTCCACCGAAGGCGGAAACAGGTAGCCGGTGTCGCGGTCCATCACGCGGAAGGTGCTCAAATGTGGGCGTCCTTGGTCAGCGGGCAATTCACTCCGCTGATTCTACGACACAAACCCACGGCTCGGTAAGCCCGACACGCTGCTAGTACACCTCGCCGGAAGTGGCGACTCCCTTCCGGCGGCCGGGTCGGAGGGGTGAGTCTGGTCCGCCACAGTGCGGCATCAATCGTCAGGGGTTGATGCAAACTCGGCGGTTTCCCGCGAGTCAGCGCCCTTGCGGATATGGCAGAGGCGAGTCTCGACACTTCGTCCTGATTCGCCGGAGCCCGCGCATGCCCCGCCTGTTCGCCACCCCGATCACCCTGACGCCTGCGCAGGAGGACGAGCTGCAACGGCTTGCCCGCGCCCACAAGACGCCGCGCAAGCTGGCCGAACGCGCCGAGATGATCCTGTGCTCGGCCGCCGGAACGCCGGTGCGCGAGATCGCCCGCGAACTCGGCGTCTGGCCGAAGACGGTGCGGCACTGGCGCGCGCAGTGGCTGGCCAGCGCGGCGGAGACCCCGGTGATGGCGCGGCTGACCGACGCGCCGCGGCCGGGCGCGCCGGCGACATTCTCGCCCGAGCAGGTCTGCGCGATCATGGCGCTGGCATGCGAACCGCCCGAGAAAAGCAACCTGCCACTCAGTCATTGGAGCCAGAGCGAACTGGCCCGGGAAGCGGTCAGGCGTAACATCGTGGACAGCATCTCGCACGGCTCTGTCGGGCGTTTTTTAAAAAAGAGGCCGACCTCAAGCCGCATCTCGTGCGCGGCTGGCTGACCCCCAAGCCCGATCCCGCATTCGAGACCAAGTGTGCCGACGTCTGCACCGTCTATCATGCGGCGCCGACGGCGGCGCAGCAAGACATCCGCACGGTCTCGATCGACGAGATGACCGGCGTGCAGGCGCTGGAGCGCGCCGCCCCGGACCTGCCGATGCTGCCGGGCAAGGTCGCCCGCCGCGAGTTCGAATACATCCGCCACGGCACCCAGACCCTGATCGCCGCCTTCGACGTCGCCACCGGCCAGGTGATCGGCACCGTTGGCGACACCCGCACCGAGGAGGACTACGCCCGCTTCCTGGAGCACCTGTTTGCCACCGGCACGCCGACTACGGCCTGGCATGTGGTCGCCGACAATCTCAACACGCACGTCTCGGAAAGCGTGGTGCGGCTGGTCGCCGACCTCTGCGGCATCAAGGACGACCTCGGCGAGAAGGGCAAGTCCGGCGTGCTCGCCTCGATGGCTACGCGCGACGCGTGCCTGCGTGATGCCACCCACCGCATCCAGTTTCACTTCACGCCCAAGCATGCGTCGTGGCTAAACCAGATCGAGATCTGGTTCTCCATCCTCGCGCGCAAGCTACTGCGGCGCGCCAGCTTTGTGTCGAAACAGGATCTGAAGGTACGGATCGAGGCGTTCATCGCCTACTTCAACCGCACGCTGGCCAAGCCGTTCAAATGGACCATGACCGGCAAGCCACTCGCCGCGTGAGCGGCCGCCGGAATGGGGTCTGTTCTTCCGGCGAGGTGTACTAGTCGCTCGCGGGCTGTGGGAGGAGCTTGGCATCTGCGAGGCTATCCGCAACTGCATGGAGCGCGCCGAGCTGACCGCGCCGCACGAGTGGGCGCTGTTCGCCATGGCCGCGCAGCGGCTGGACGATCCCGGCTCGAAGTTCGGTTGCGCGACGCGCTGGCTGCCCGACATCGCCTGGCTGGCCAGAAGTAACCAACAGGCCTCCTGGTACGAATAGCGGGACGGAACGGGAACATGGCTATCCGTAGGCGACAGCTTCCGCGCCGCGAACGCTCAAATTCGGTGATCGTAGGGGCGGCTCAATGGGATATACCCTGGTGAAACGCTGGGACGAGACACTTTCCCTGTATCATTAGGGTTGTTTTTGGAGTTCTGGAACATTGGCGTTCCTGGGTCTAGACCCTATTGGAACAAAAATTACTGCTTACGACCTCAGTGCACGTCAGCAGCGGGTTGAGACCGCTCCGAACCCCGCCCACGCCGCTCGATGTTCCTGTTCCGTCCCGCTATTCGTACCAGGAGGCATGTTGGTTACTTCTGGCCAGGGCGATCAGCCTGCGCACCAAGGTGGCGTTGGCGGCGGCGAAGGCGCGGGGCGTGAAGCTCGGCGGTTGGCGGGGCGGCGCACCGCGCGACACCACTGCGGCGACGGCTGGCGTTGCCCGGAAGGCGGACACCTTCGCCGCCGACGTCGGTCCGATGGCAACCGACATGCGCCGGCGCGGCCTGTCGCTGCGCCAGGTCGCCGCCGAGATGACCAGGCGCGGCATCAAGACACCCCGGGGTGGCGCCTGGACGGCAACCGCGGTGCGCAACGTGCTGGCGCGTGTTCCGGCCTGACCTCTTTGCCGCGGATGGCGAGCGGCATGCCAGTCCACCGTGTTGGCGTAAAGACAATGCCGTCTACACGCGATGATGGAAGCTTAGCATCCAGGCTTGGCCCGACAATTTCGCCTGCATGTGGCGTGAACACTTGCGCAAGGGCTAGAACGACAAAAGCCCGCCTTGCGGCGGGCCGTCGTGTTCTCCGTTGACGATGAGGGGGGGCTTACGCCCGCATTCTCAAAGCCGATGACCCAATGTATGGTTTGCCTCTCTATAAGTCAATGATCTGGCGGCCTAGGCCCACCAGTGGGAGGGGACCGCCCGTGCCGTTTACGCCTGCCGAGCTTCACGACCTCCCCCTTGTCATATCAGCGCCCCGGTTTGCCACCTACCTGCAAGCCACGGGCAACGATCGCGAGCGGGCGCTTTCCCTCTACGAATGGAATCTGACCCTTTCGGCCGCCTTCATCGTTCCGCTACAGGTGTGCGAGGTTGCCGTTCGCAACGGGGTGGCGGAGGCTATCGAAAAGGTCCACGGGGCAACCTGGCCGTGGTCCAACGGCTTCCTTCGGAGCCTGCCACGCCCCAAACGCTTGACCGACTACAATCCGGAAATCGACCTTCGTAGCGTGGCGGCCCGCCAGCCCACGACGGGGAAGGTGATCGCGGAACTGAAATTCGCCTTTTGGGAGCAAATTTTCACAGCCGGGCAGGATAGCCGGTTATGGCTCGCCCACTTCCGGGCCTCATTTCCCGGCACACCGGCCACCCTTTCAATACCGACTGCCCGTGCCACAGCCCGCGACGACCTCCGTTCGATCCGCCACCTTCGGAACCGGATCGCACATCATGAGCCTATTTTCACCCGCAATCTGGTGGACGACTACCGGCGCATTCATGAATTGACCGGCTGGCGCAGCCAGACCGCAGCCGCTTGGATGAATCGCAAGCAAGGCGTGACCAGCCTAATTCCTCTCAAGCCGTAGGGGCCACACGGTGCGTCAGGCGTCAAAAGGGGACCTCTGTCCGTTCCAGCTTGGACGCCGTAGCGTTATAACGCCGTGGCGCCATGGCTTCACAAAGCCACGGCGTGATGACATCATGGCGTCATGAAGATACTTGCATTTCTCAGCCAGAAGGGCGGCAGCGGCAAGACCACCATGGCCGTGCATACCGCCGTTGCCGCACATGAGGCTGGCGCGCGGGTTGTCGTCATCGACACCGACCCCCAGCAGTCGGCCACGGTATGGAGCGAGGCGCGGCAGGCAGATACTCCGGTGGTGGTAACGGTAGGGGTGGCAGAACTGGCGCGCGTGCTGGATGCGGCCCGTGGTGATGGCATGACCCTCGCCATCATCGACACAGCACCGCACGCGGCCCCGGACGCCACCCGGATTGCCCAGATGGCCGACCTGATTGTGGTTCCCGTCCGGCCAACCGCCTTTGACCTCGCCGCCGCTCAGGGCGTAGTGGCGATTATCAACGCGGCTAAGGCTCACGCCGTGTTCGTTCTCTCCGCCTGCCCTCTTCGCGCCCCCGAGATTGCCGAGACGCGAGGTGTTCTAACGTCCTACGGCATGCCGATTGCCCCGGCCGAGATCGCCGACCGACGCGCTTTCGCGCGGGCGGTAGCCACCGGCCGAGCCGTGACCGAGTTCGAGAGTGACGGAAAGGCGGCTGCCGAAATTCGGGAACTTTGGGCGTGGTTGGCCGATCAATTGGCGTCATGACGCCATAGCGCCAATACTTCGTAGCGTCATAAGGAGGAAGCAGATGAGCGGAAAACCGACTGGGCTTGCCGCTTTCGCCCGGAATAAGGCGGCCAGCCAAGCAGCCGGGACGACCCATCCCGAGACGGCCGCAGGGACACCGGCCGGGGGGAAGAGAAGCCGGGGACAAGGAGAAACCGTGGCGCTGACGGTTCGTGTGACGCGCAGTGATTGGGAGCGCCTGCACCAGCTCGCCGTTCATGAAGGCGTTAGCCTACAATCTTTGGCGCTGCTTGGTCTGTCTAGGGTGTTTACCGATAAGGGGTTGCCCCCATTGGCGTCATAACGCAATGAAGTTTTAGCTTCATGGCGTCATGACGCCATTTTAAGCGGCTGGATATCCTCCACTTGCCCGCGCAACCGCGCCATGCGGCCCACCTTTGATCGTTGCCGCTCGGCATAGGCTGCGCGGAAATCGTCACCTTCCTTGCGCCACCATGACAGGGTAACGCCTGTTGCCGGGGCGCGCGCATGGGCGCGGATCAGTTGGATTTGCACGCCCATCTCCGACAGCCCGTTGACCTCCAATAAGGCCGGTTCAACACAGAAGCGCATGAAGTCCGGCCCGCGCGTCAGCTTGCCCGGAGGCACGCCTAGCAGATCGCGGAACCGATCTAGCGGCAGTTGCTCAACGCTGCGGTCCAGGCCGGCGCGAAGCTGGATGAGCTCATAGAGCGCCATGGCGTATTTGCTCGTCATCGCACAAACCGCTTCGGCCTTGATCCGCCCCCAGCGGCCTGACTGCGCCAGCACCGCGCGGAGCGCATCGGGCACCCCGAAGCGCACAAAGCCGCCGCCTGCGCCGGGATCGCGGGGCGTTACGAATGCATCGAAAAGATGCGTCTGCAGCACCAAGTCTCGCCCATTAGTGTCTTGATAAGACACGTTGACCTGAACCCAAAGCAGCCGCTCCAGGCTTTCCCGCAGCCTGTCGTTGCTCTCATGGGCAGACAAGCGAAGCGTTGCCATCGGAATTTCCCAGGTAGCACCAGGGACCGGAAGCCGACCGCTGCCATGCGCGTGCTGATACAGGAGATTGAGCAATGCGCGGTCAGAGGCTTCCAGTGCGCTTGCGCCGGTAATCTCAATGAGTTCGCCCGCCTTGGGAAAACCCGAAAAGTTGGTTTTCTGTTCGACGGTTAGCGACATGATGGAGCCATGGGGTGTGTGAGTAGAGAGCTATCCAACTCACATTGCCAGTCTGTGAGCCGACAATCAAGAGCCTCACAAATGCCTGTGGATAAGTTCAGCTTCTCACATCTGACACCCGCCCGTTTTCTCACAATCATCCGCCCGTTTTCTCACAACAGACCCGCCCGTTTTCTCACAACAACCCGCCCGTTTTCTCACATTTACGGCACTTAATAGACTGATTTTGTTGATATATTTTCGCCCTAACTTGAAGTTAAAGAGAATTTGAACTTTGCGCTGTGCATAACCGAAAACCCCTCGGAAGAGCATCCGCCCGTTTTCTCACAACTGACCCAGGAGAGCATCAGGTTTCGTGGGGCGGTCAGGCCGCCGCCGCGGTGACCTGCTCCGTGTTGTCGTTGGCCAGGGCGGGATACCACCGCTCGAAGAGAGGGCGCAGGGTACCGTCGAGGGTTCGGGTGCGCGTCTGCAGCAAAAGATGTGCACCGCGCGGCGTCCACTGCATCTGCTGGCGCTTGGCGAAGCGCTTGCTGATGATGGCGTTCACCGTGGACTCCGCCAGGCATGACGAGATGCGCTCGCCGGAACGGAACCGCTCGCCATAGTTGATGAGGCTGGCGGCGTTTTTGCTGATATAGACTGAGAACTCGCGCGCCGCGCGGGCGAATTTGCCCAGGTTCGGATAGTCGACCTCGAGCACATCAACGTCGTCCTCGAAGCAGGCGATCGTCTGCAGGGCACGGTGCTGGTTGC
>Ga0302276_10002048_pt1 | contig 17926 bp, 18 predicted proteins | sample III_Bog_N2_3_FD_198768 | JGI IMG/M metagenome (GOLD analysis project Ga0302276, IMG submission 198768) | Peat permafrost microbial communities from Stordalen Mire near Abisko, Sweden - III_Bog_N2_3 | ecosystem: Environmental > Terrestrial > Soil > Wetlands > Peat | place: Sweden: Abisko...
CGCCGGCACCAATTCTCCGGCGGGAGCGTAGATGATCGCGGCGTCGAGCGGCGTTTCGGGCAGCTGGTCGGACCCGCCGGCCCACGCCACCCCGAGCCGGCGGGCGAAATCCTGCGCCGCGATGTCGTCCCGCCGCGTGAAGGCATGGACGGACCGGCCCTGCCAGCGCGCGATCTGGGCGACGATGTGCCCGGCCGCGCCAAAACCATAGATGCCCAGCCGCTCGGCCTTGCCCGCCATCACCAGGGACCGCCAGCCGATCAGGCCGGCGCACAACAGCGGCGCGATCGAAACGTCGTCGCCATCCTCGCCGAGCGGAAAGGCATAGCGCGCATCGGCGATGGCGTGGGTGGCGAAGCCGCCGTCACGGGTATATCCGGTGAAAAGCGGATGATCGCACAGGTTTTCCATGCCCTCCTTGCAGAACCGGCAGACGCCGCAGGTATATCCGAGCCAGGGGATTCCGACCCGGTCGCCGATGCGGTGGGTGGTGACATGGTCGCCGATCAGATCCACGCGGCCGACGATTTCGTGGCCTGGAACGATCGGATATTTGATCGCGGGAAGTTCCGCATCGAGCACATGGAGGTCGGTCCGGCAAACTCCGCAGGCGCTCACCTTGACGCGGATCTCTCCGGCGCCGGGGCCGGGATCCGCACGCTCCTGCATCTGCAGGGAGGCGCCGGGACCCGGCAATACCATCGCACGCATCGGTTTCTCCGCAACGAGCCCGGGGAAGAGTATAACGCATATCGCCCGGAGCCGGGGAGCCCTTGACCTCGATCAAGCGCATGGCGGGGTGATCAGCCATGCAGGCTTGATGAAGATCAACGGCGCTTGCAGCCTTGCACCTAAGGTGACGAACAGAAGGAGAGCGCAGATGGCGATCAAGGATATCCTGTTGCCGCTTGTCGGCGAACCCACCGCGGCCGCGATTGCCGCGATCGACAAATGCCTGGCGGTGGCCGGCGATATCGGGGCCGCGGTCACCGCGCTCGCCGTTGAGCGGGAGATGCTGGTGCGGCCGAAGGTCGAGATTCCGGCCGGTCCCGACGATCCGGCGATGATCGATGCCGTGCAGAGCGTCTCGGATGCGCACGGCCTGCTGAAGGCGTTCGATGTCGCGGCAACCCGTTTTGGCGTCTCCAACGAGCAAAGGCTCGACCGGCTGGCTGCGGCGGACATCGCGGCCAATTTTGCCCTGTCTGCGCGGCTCAAGGATCTGTCGATCGTGCCGGTCAGGCCCGATGACGACCAGGCGGAAAAGATCGTGGAGCAGCTGTTGTTTGAATCGGGCCGGCCGGTATTGATGTGCCCGGTGGAATTCGCCGACGAGCTGGCGGTCGCCTTCGAGGCTGCGGTGATCGCGTGGGATCATTCGGCGCAGGCCGCGAGAGCCGTCGCCGACGCGTTGCCGATGCTTCGCACGGCTGCGAGCGTGCGCATCATCACCGCGACGGACAAGGCAACGCCGGCGGAACTGGCGTCCGGAGCCGCGCTTGTGCGCCACCTCGCCGAGCACGAAATCAGGGCGGGCTTCGAAACGATAGAGGTCGGCGGCAGCTCGGTCGGCAAGCTGTTCGAGGCCTATGTAAAATCCCATGGCATCGACCTGCTGGTCATGGGGGGCTATCGCCACTCCCGGCTGAACGAGACCGTCTGGGGCGGCGCGACCAAAACCGTCATCGGGCGGCCACCCTGCTGGGTGATGATGTCGCACTAGCGCCGGATTCGAACCAGGCTCAAAGCCAGAGCGCCGGGTCACGCACGGGGATCGTGGGTGATGCGATCCAGATGGTGCAACCGGACACGTCAACCAATGTCGACCTATCGCCTGAACAATCTGCTTTCGCCGTGTTCGATCGCACTGGCCGGCGCCAGTTCGCGCCAGGGCTCGGTCGGCCGGGCTATTCTCGACAATATTCTGAAGGCCGGATTTCGTGGTGAATTCGGGCTGGTGAACCGGAATCATGCGGAAATCGGTGGCGTCGCCTCGGTCGACAGCATCGCCAAATTGCCGTTTATCCCCGAACTGGTGGTGATCACGGCGCCTGCATCCGAGGTCGTCGGCCTGATTGACCAGGCCGGAAAGCTTGGCGCGGCGGGCGCTCTGATTGTCACGGCCGGGCTTGGCCATGGCCCTGGCTCGCTCTCGCGCGCCGCCCTGGAGGCCGCGCACAGATATGGCATGAGGCTGATCGGCCCGAATTGTCTCGGCGTCATGATTCCCGGCGCCGGCCTCAATGCGAGTTTCTCCGCGCATATGCCCGCAGTGGGCAGCCTGGCGCTGATCTCTCAATCGGGCGCCATTGCCACCGGCATGGTCGACTGGGCGGCGCAGCGCGGGGTCGGGTTCTCCGGGATCGTTTCGATCGGCGACCAGCTCGACGTCGATATCGCCGACCTGATCGATTACTTCGCGCTGGACGGCAAGACCCGGGCGATCATGCTCTATGTCGAAGCGGTCAATGACGCCCGCAAATTCATGTCGGCGGCGCGGGCCGCCGCCCGGATCAAGCCGGTCGTCGTCGTCAAATCCGGGCGCATGGCGCATGGCGCGAAGGCTGCCGCGACCCATAGCGGAGCGCTGGCCGGTTCGGACGCGGTCTACGATGCCGCGTTCCGTCGCGCGGGAATCCTGCGGGTGTCGGATCTTCGCGAACTGTTCGATTGCGCCGAGACGCTCGGTCGCGTTGGTCAGCCTTCGGGAAAGCGGCTGGCGATCCTGACCAATGGCGGCGGCATCGGCGTTCTCGCGGTCGATCGGCTTGCGGAGCTGGGGGGAATTCCGGCGGCCATCGCGCCCGCCACCAGGCAGAAGCTCGACGCGGTATTGCCGCCGGCATGGTCCGGATCGAATCCGGTCGATATCGTCGACGACGCCGATGCGGCACGTTACGCCGCGGCGCTGGAGGTCCTGCTGGCCGACAGCGGCAATGACGCGGTCCTGGTGATGAACGTCCAGACCGCGATCGCTGCGGCCGACGACATTGCCGCGGCGGTAATCGCTGTGGTCGGCACCTACCGCAAGCGGTGTCTTGGTTCCGTCAAGCCGGTGCTTGCGGTGTGGGTCGGCGCCGACCAGAAAATCGGCGATCTCCTGAGCGGGGCCGGAATTCCCAACTATCCCACCGAAGACGATGCGGTACGCGGCTTCATGCACCTGGTGCAGCATCGCGAGGTGGTGGCGGCGCTGGCGCAGGTCCCGCCGGCGATGCCAAAAGAATTTGCGGCCGACGTCGATGCCGCGCGGCAGGCCGTCGATGCCGCGCTGGCCGATGGCCGCCGATGGCTCGATCCGATCGAGGTCAAACGAGTGCTGGAGGCCTATCAGATCCCGATGGTGCCGACATTCGTCGCCGCCGATGCCGAACAGGCCGTCGGCCACGCCAGCGCGCTGTTCGCGCAGGGCGCGACCGTGGCGCTGAAGATCATGTCCCGGGACATCGTCCACAAATCCGACGTCGGCGGCGTCGTTCTCAATCTCACCAGCGCCGATGCCGTCAGGGCGGCGACGGCCGATGTTCTGGCGCGGGCCAAAGCGCAGCGCCCGGAGGCGCGAATTGAAGGCGTCATCGTCCAGGCCATGCTGGTGCGGCCGAAGGCACGCGAACTGTTTCTCGGCCTTGCCGACGATCCGACCTTTGGCGCCGTCATCGCGTTCGGGCATGGCGGCACCGGGGTCGAAATCATCGACGACAAGGCGCTGGCGCTTCCGCCGCTCGATCTGCAACTGGCCCGCGACATGATCGCGCGTACCCGCGTCGCCCGGCTGCTGGGTGCCTATCGCGGTGTGCCGGCGGTCGAGCCGGATGCGGTCGCCATGGTGCTGGTCCGGCTGGCGCAGATGGCCGCGGACATTGGCGAGATCCGTGAACTGGACATCAACCCGCTGCTGGCAGATGAAACCGGAGTGCTGGCGCTCGATGCCCGCATCGCCGTCGGTCCGGCGCAGCGGAAGTTCGCAGGTTCGGGCCCGGCCAATTTCGCGGTGCGGCCATATCCGTCGCAGTGGCAGCGCCACCTCGAGGTCAGGGACGGCTGGCGGATCCTTGCGCGGCCGATCCGGCCCGAGGACGAACCGCTGATCCACGAGCTTTTGCGCCACGTCACCAGCCAGGATCTGCGCTTGAGATTCTTTGCCCCGATGAAGCAATTCACCCACGAATTCATCGCCCGCCTGACCCAGCTCGACTACGCCCGTGCCATGGCCTTTGTCGCGTTCGACGAAACCAGCGGCGAAATGGTCGGCGTGGTCCGAATTCATTCGGATTCGATCTACCAGTCCGGTGAATACGCCATCCTGCTCAGATCCGATCTCAAGGCCAGGGGGCTTGGCTGGGCCCTGATGCAGCTGATCATCGAATATGCCAGGTCCGAAGGGCTGAAGACCGTTTCAGGGGACGTGCTTGCGGAAAACACCGTGATGCTCGAGATGTGCCGGAATCTCGGTTTCGAAGTGAAGTCCGATGCGGAAGATCCCGCGCTTTGCCATGTCACGCTGCAGATCCGCGACCCTTGAAAGTTCCCGGCAGGTGTCGCAACGTTCGAGCGCGGCCAATTATCGGGTGACCAGGCTTTTCACCTGGCGTATCGCCGCCAGCACCGTCACAAGGGCCATGCCGAACGCTCCTATATTTTGCACCGACGTCAACAGGAAGGCGACTTGCACCTGCCAGCCCGGTTGCGGGCGGTCTGCGATCGGCACCACGTCCGGAACGATCAGGGCGCGCGCCGCATAAGCGGTGGCGAAGGTCACGGCGAACAGCAACATGGCTTTCAAATAGATGCGCATTCGACCCTGCCCGGTTACAAGCGGCTGACCAATGCGACCCGAAAGGTATGCATCTTGCCGTCCTCATTGACGGAGACACAGTCGCCTACCGCGAATCTTTCGTTGGCGAACTGGAATCCGAGCTCGTCCGGCATGTCGGTGCCGATGTCGTAGTGAAACGCCCATCCGCCGGCGGGAAGGTGAACGAGATGACCGAGGCAGTCCTCGCTGTTCCGATGAAATCGTGCGATTCGGCACGCCCTGCGGTGCTGTCGCCAAAGTTCCGGATCGATCCGGCTGTCGGCATCGAGCGGCGCGATCATGACATAGGCGACGCCGGCATCGCCTTCAGGGCGACCTGATTCGCGGGCAAGCTCCATACGGACCTGCCGAAACTGCGCGGGCAGCGATGTATTCAGGACCGGTCTGGAATGGGTGATTTGCATGATAACGCCCCCTGCTTGCTGCGGCCGGCGATCATTGCGGTTCGGCGGTCGCAGCCGCCGCGGCGGCTGCCGGCTTCCTCAGGCTTCTGATGATGATCGTGATCAGCGGCGCGATCATCATCGGCAGGATGCCGTTCAACGGATGCTGGATCATTCCGGAGAGCTGCGACTGCAGCGCCCGCGCCTCGAGCTGCAGCGCATCGATCGACGAAGCGTGGATTTCGCTCGCAAGCTCCAGTTCGCGTCCGCTCGGCGGCCGCGCCGCGATCGCCAGCAGGATTCCGGCAATCACGAAATTGACCGCGCCCAGGATGGCCGCGGCGGAAATCGCGCTGCAGACCTGGACCAGCGCGAAATACGCCGCCAGTTCCAGCATCAGCAGGCCGAACGCCGCGATCAGCGCGGCGAACGCCCGCAATCCGAGGCCGACCAGCAGATGCCGCAGCCTTATATCGGCGATGATCCTGTCGGTGCGCCAGAGCACCCGCAGGTTCTTGACGACGCTCTCGCTATTCACCCTAGTGTCTCCTCAACATGAAGCCGACGACGACGCCCAGCGCGAACGCCGAGGCCAGCGTCGTGATCGGGCGGTCCGATATCAGCCTGTCGACATGGTCTTGTTCATGGCTGAGGGTCTCACCCAGATCGTTCAACGCCGCCTTGATCTGATCGGCGAGCGCCTCGGCGCGGTCCTTCGAGGCGTCGAAGATTCCCTCACCCGTAGCGTTGAGCAGTCGCGACACGTCACCCTTGAGCGCCTGCAGCTCGTCTCTCAGTTCGCTTGAATGGAACATCGCCGGTTCGCCTTTGCGGTGTTTAATTTCGCAAATCTACGCCAGCTGGCCGCACCGCCATTGATTTGCGTCAACCGCGCCGCATGGCTTCGCCTTGAGGCAGGTCAATCTGCCCGCGGCGCCCCGGTCTAGAGAAGGACTTCCATCGAAGAGGAGTACAGCTTGGCGACCGAACCCTTGTTGACGGCTACCCCGCTGGGCGATGTACTCGAGTTGCGCCCGGGCGGGTCCTGGACTGCGGCCAACGGCACAACCCTGGAGGCGCTGACCGGCGCCGTCGCGGCGCAGCTTGACCGCGCCACGACCGTGAAGCTGGACATGGCCGGGGTGCGCGAGCTCGACACCATCGGGGCCTGGTTGCTTGAGAAAATCTCGCGGCGTGCGACCGCGGCCGGTCATCATGCCGAGGTGGTCGGGGTCGCCGACAATTATGCCGGGCTGATCGAGGAGCTGCATCAGGTCAATCGCCGCAATCCGGCGCCGGTACCTGCGCTCAACCCGCTGGTGGCCAAACTGAACGACATCGGCCAGGCCGCGGCCGGATCAAGGGAAGACGTCGCCGCCTTCCTGCAGATGCTGGGCGCGTTGTTCCTGGCCGTTGTCGGCGTGTTGCGGCGGCCGAGATCGTTGCGGACGACGTCGCTGGTCTATCAGCTCTACCGGGTCGGATTTCAGGCAATCCCGATCATCGTGCTGATCACCTTCCTGATCGGCGCCATCATCGCGCAGCAAGGGTTTTTCCATTTCCGCAAATTCGGCGCCGATTCCTATGTCGTCGACATGGTTGGCATTCTGGTGCTGCGCGAACTCGGCGTGCTGATCGTCGCCATCATGGTCGCCGGCCGCTCGGGAAGCGCCTACACCGCCGAGCTCGGCTCGATGAAAATGCGCGAGGAGATCGACGCGCTTTCGACCATGGGCCTCGATCCCGTCGAAGTCCTGATCCTGCCGCGCATCATCGCCCTGGTTTGCGCGTTGCCGATCCTGAGCTTCATCGGATCGATGGCGGCACTCTATGGCGGCGGCCTGGTGGCGCAGCTCTATGGCGACATGACTCCGGCGATCTACATCGCCCGTCTGCATGACGCCGTCTCGGTCACGAGCTTCAAGGTCGGCATCATCAAGGCGCCGTTCATGGCGCTGGCGATCGGCGTCGTCGCCTGCAGCGAGGGTCTGCGCGTCAAGGGAAGCGCGGAGTCGCTCGGCAAGCAGACCACGACATCGGTGGTGAAATCGATCTTCCTGGTGATCGTGCTCGACGGGCTGTTTGCCGTGTTCTTTGCATCGATCGGAATGTAGCGATGACAGAGCAAGCGTCGCCACCGCGGTTCGCGATACGCGTCAAGGATCTGGTGGTCGGGTTCGGCCGGCAGATTGTGATTGACCATCTCTCGCTCGATGTCCGCCGTGGCGAGATTCTCGGGCTGGTGGGTGCTTCCGGCGGCGGCAAGACGGTATTGCTGCGGACCATCATCGGGCTGATCCCGCCGCGAAGCGGGGAGATCGAGGTGATGGGAACGGTGATCGGGCGCAGCCAGGAGCGCAGTACCCAGCGCGCCGCCGGAAGATGGGGCATCCTGTTCCAGCAGGGCGCGCTGTTTTCGTCATTGACGGTGCGGCAGAACGTCCAGTTCCCGCTTCGCGAAAATCTCCATCTTTCGCAGGCGCTGATGGATGAAATCGCGATCGCCAAGCTCGAAATGGTCGGGCTGGCGCCCGAGGATGCCGACAAGTTTCCGGCCGAATTGTCCGGCGGCATGACCAAGCGCGTCGCGCTGGCGCGGGCGCTGGCGCTCGATCCCGCGATCGTGTTTCTCGACGAGCCGACGTCGGGCCTCGACCCGATCGCCGCAGGCGAGTTCGACGCGCTGATCAAGACATTGCAGCAGACACTGGGGCTGACGGTGTTCATGGTGACCCATGATCTCGCCAGCATGTATACCGAGTGCGATCGCGTTGCCGCGCTGGCGGACGGCAGGATCGTTTCCATCGGACCGATGCATGAACTTCTTCAATCCGAGCATCCCTGGGTGCGGGCCTATTTTCACGGCAAGCGCTCGCAGATGCTGCAACCCCAAGCGAGCTGAAAGAAATGGAAATCCGCGCTCCCTACGCAGTCGTCGGTGCCTTCGTGCTGGCGACCATCCTGGCCGTCTTCGGCTTCGTGTATTGGCTCAACAACACCGGCGGGCTTGGCCCGCGCAAGCTCTATCATGTCCAGTTCGACGGTTCGGTGCCCGGCCTGCTGGTCGGCGCCGGCGTGCTGTTCAACGGCATCCGCGTCGGCGAAGTGACGGATCTTGCCCTCGCGCCGGAAAGTCCGCGCCGTGTCGATGCGACGATCTCGGTCGCCTCCAACACACCGGTGCGGGCCGACACCAAGGTCGGCCTGGATTTCCAGGGCCTGACCGGGGTGCCCGTGGTCGCGCTGGAAGGCGGTGTGCAGCTTGGCAATACCGGCGAGGTACCGACACTGATCGCCGAGCCCGGCGCGGGGCAAAGCATGACGCAGGCGGCCCGCGATGCGTTGCGCAAGGTCGATTCGGTGCTGAGCGAAAACTCCGAGCCGCTGAAGGACACCATCGCCAACTTCAAGGTATTCTCGGAAGGGCTCGCGCGAAACACCGGCAAGCTCGACAGCATCATTGCCGGTATCGAGAAGATGACCGGGGGCGGTACGCCGGCGCAGAAGCTGACCTACGACCTGCGTGCCGCACAGGGTTTTGCCGCGCCGGTCAAGACGATCAAGGGACAATTGGCGCTTCCCGAGCCGACCGCGGTCGCGATGCTCGAAACGCAGCGCTTCCTGTTTTCACCGGAAAAGGACTATCCAGGCTTCGACGACGCGGTATTGGCCGACAGCATTCCCAAGATGCTCCAGGCCAAATTGATCGAGAGCTTCGAGAACTACGATATTGCCCACGCACCGCTGCACACGGCGGATATCGGACAGCCCGACTTCCAGCTTCTGATCGATATCAGGTATTTCCGGATCGCGGTGGATGCAGCACCGGCGGCCGAGATCGCATTGACCGCGCGAATTGTCGACAAGGACGGAAAGGTCGTCGCCTCGCGGCTGTTCGAGCAGAGCCAGAAGTTCGACAAGCTCGAGCCGCCGGCTGCCATCGCCGCCTTCAACGATGCTTTCGGTCGAATGGCCAAGGACATGATCGCCTGGACCGTGCAGGCGCTTTAGCGGCGGCGGAGGTCGCGCGCCGGGGGACCCAAGGCGGGGAAGCGGGCGATCTATTCGAGGGTCTTCAGGTAGGACAACAGGTCGTGAATCTGGTCCGGATCGAGCTGGAATTCCGGCATGGTCGGATGACCGGTCACGATGCCTTCGGCGAAGGCCTCGGCGAGCGTGTCGATCGGGTAGCGCAGATGCAGGGTGCGGAACGGCGGCGCGATCCTGAGCGGGCTTGCAGTCACCCGATCGATCGAATGGCACCGCGCGCAATTGTTGAGCGCAAAGGTCTTGCCGCGCTGTTCGGCGGGCGAGACGGCCAGTGCCGGCGATGCCAGCAGCAGTGTGAGCAGGGCTTGGCGCGCCACAAATCGCAGCATTGCGGGCCGATCTCCTTCAAGAATGCAACTTCGATATGTTCAATAGGACGGCGACGCCGGCTGTCGCTTGATCTGCATCAACGGGCGGTTGGCGGGCGCAATGCGGTCGGCCATCCGGGGGGTAAGGCTCGCCCGGCCGCCGGCAATTTGATCGACGTCAAAGACCGCCGCCCGGTAACTCGCCATATTTTGCGGGATTTAACGAGGGGGCTAGCCATGCCGGTCGATTCGATCGTGGTTTCCGTAGCGGTAGTGACTGTATTCGTGGTCTTCGCCGGCGTTCTGTTGTGGGGTGATTTGCAGTCGGGATCGAGCCGCCAGCGATCGCTTGGGCGCGACAGAAGTCGCCGCGGCTCGTGATTCGTCGGGGCTTCTCACGGCGGCGCTCGCCGTCCAAAACCGATGCTCGCCCGCAAAATCCCGATGAAGCTTGATTTTAATCAAGTCGCAAGCTGGCGACGTCTGGCTTGATGTCCCCAGCGCCGCTTCGAAGAGAACCAGCAAATGAACCAGTCTCTATCCTCCAAGCGCATGACAAATGGCGAAGCCGGCTTGGCGTTGTTTTTCTCGCTGGCCGCCTTTCTCTGCCTGATCGGGGCGGCCAAAGCCGTCGATTCGGCCTTCGCCTTTCACGCCTCGCTCGGCGCGGCCGCGAGCCTGTGGGCGGTTTTTGCCATCTTCAATCGCTATTTCGACCGCCCCTACGCCGCGCCACCCCAGGAAATCAACGGCCGGCCCAACTACAATCTCGGCCCGATCAGGTTTGCCACGGCAATATCGGTATTTTGGGGAATCGCCGGATTTACCGTCGGACTGTTGATCGCGTGCCAGCTGGCGTGGCCGGCGCTCAATTTCGACCTGCCCTGGACCAGTTTCGGCCGGTTGCGGCCACTGCACACCTCGGCGGTGGTTTTCGCGTTCGGCGGCAACGTACTGATCGCGACGTCATTCTATGTCGTTCAGAAAACCTGCAGGGTTCGTCTCGCCGGCGAGCTGGCGCCCTGGTTCGTCGTGCTCGGTTATAATTTTTTCATCCTGATCGCCGGTACCGGCTACCTGCTCGGAGTCACGCAATCAAAGGAATATGCCGAGCCCGAATGGTACGCCGACCTCTGGCTGACCATCGTCTGGGTGACCTATCTGCTGGTGTTCCTGATGACGCTGATCAAGCGCAAGGAGCCGCATATCTACGTGGCAAACTGGTTTTACCTCGCCTTCATCATCACGATCGCGGTGCTGCATCTCGGCAACAACCCGGCCATCCCGGTGTCGGTTTTCGGATCGAAATCCTATATCCTGTGGGGCGGCGTTCAGGACGCGATGTTCCAATGGTGGTACGGCCATAATGCCGTCGGGTTCTTCCTGACCGCCGGCTTCCTTGCCATCATGTATTATTTCATTCCCAAGCGCGCCGAGCGGCCGGTCTATTCCTATCGGCTGTCGATCATCCACTTCTGGGCCATCATCTTTCTCTACATCTGGGCCGGGCCGCATCATCTGCACTATACGGCGCTGCCGGATTGGGCGCAGACCCTGGGCATGACGTTCTCGATCATGCTGTGGATGCCGTCATGGGGCGGCATGATCAATGGACTGATGACGCTGTCCGGCGCCTGGGACAAGCTGCGCACCGATCCGGTGCTTCGAATGCTGGTGGTGTCGGTGGCGTTCTACGGCATGGCGACATTCGAAGGTCCGCTGATGTCGATCAAGGTGGTGAATTCGCTCAGCCACTACACCGACTGGACCATCGGTCACGTGCATTCCGGTGCGCTGGGCTGGGTCGGATTTGTCTCGTTTGGCGCACTGTATTGTCTGGTGCCCTGGATATGGCATCGCAAGGCGCTCTACAGCCTGAAGCTGGTGAACTGGCATTTCTGGATCGCCACCCTCGGTATCGTCATCTACATCTCGTCGATGTGGGTTTCCGGAATTCTGCAGGGCCTGATGTGGCGCGCCTACAACTCGCTCGGCTTCCTCGAATATTCCTTCATCGAATCGGTCGATGCGATGCACCCCTTCTACGTTATCCGGGCCACGGGCGGCGCCCTGTTCCTGATCGGTGCGTTGATCATGGCCTACAATCTGTGGATGACCGTACGGGTCGGCGAGGCCGAGGAACTCACGCCCGCGTCATCGCCCGCTCTTCAGCCGGCGGAATGAGGAGCATCTGATGTCATTCTGGACCCGGCACCATATCTTCGAAAAGAACTCGATCATCCTGATCATCGGGATTCTCGCGGTGATCTCGGTCGGCGGCCTCGTCGAGATCACGCCGCTGTTCTATCTCAAAAGCACCATCGAAGTGGTCGACGGCATCAGGCCTTACACGCCGCTCGAGCTCACCGGCCGCAACATCTATATCCGCGAGGGCTGCTACCTCTGCCACTCGCAGATGATCCGGCCGCTGCGCGACGAGGTCGAACGGTATGGCCACTATTCGCTGGCGGCGGAGAGCATGTACGATCACCCGTTCCAGTGGGGTTCGAAGCGTACCGGGCCGGACCTTGCCCGCGTCGGCGCCAAATATTCCGACGATTGGCATGTCACGCATCTGACCAATCCGCGCGCCATCGTCCCGCAGTCGGTGATGCCGGGATATCCGTTCCTGGCCGAGACCGAAGTCGATCCCTCGATGATCGCCGATCATCTGCGGACCAGCCGTGCGGTCGGAGTGCCCTACACGGATGACCAGATTGCCAGCGCCGTCGACGACCTGAAGGCCCAGGCGGACCCGGACAGTGCCGGGGTGGATGGCTTTGCAAAGCGCTATCCAAAAGCGGTGGTGCGCAATTTTGACGGCAAGCCGGGCATGCCGACCGAAATGGACGCGCTGATCGCCTATCTGCAGATGCTCGGAACGCTGGTCGATTTCAAGCTCTACAACGAAAAGGCAAATCTTCGCTGAAAGGGCAGGAACGATGAATGCGATCTTGACGGTGAGGAATTTCGTCTCGGACCTGGTCGTCACGGCCTGGACGCCGATATTCGTCGGAATATTTCTCGCGATCGTGACTTACGCACTTTGGCCTCGCAACCAGGCGGCCTTCGACGAGGCGTCGAAACTGCCATTGCGGGAGGAATGACGAGATCATGACCGATCATAACGAAATCGATAAAATCTCCGGCACCGCGACCACTGGACACGAGTGGGACGGCATCAAGGAATTGAATACACCGCTGCCGCGCTGGTGGATCCTCACCTTCTACGCCTGCATCGTTTGGGCGATAGGCTACTGGATCGTCTATCCGGCATGGCCGATGGTTTCAGGATATACATCCGGCGTGCTGCATTATTCGTCGCGCGCGGATGTCGCCGTTGAACTGGCCAATCTCGAAAAGATACGCGGAGCCAAGATGGTGACGCTCGGCGCGGCATCGCTTGCCGATATCGAGAAGGATCCTGCACTGCTGGCGCTGGCGCGGGCGCGCGGCAAGTCGGTGTTCGGCGACAATTGCGCGCCCTGCCATGGCAGCGGCGCCGCCGGCGCCAAGGGGTTCCCCAATCTGAACGACGACGATTGGCTGTGGGGCGGCACGCTCGACCAGATCATGCAGACCATCGAATTCGGCGCCCGGTCGGGCCATGCCAAGACCCACGACAGCGCCATGCTGGCTTTCGGCAGGGACGGCATGCTGAAGAGCGATCAAATCGTCACGGTGGCCAATTATGTGCGATCGCTGTCGGGACTGCCGACCAGGCCGGGCTACGATCCGGTCGCCGGCCGTCAGATCTTCGTGGAAAACTGCGTTTCGTGTCACGGCGATGCCGGCAAGGGCAACCAGGAAGTGGGCGCACCCAACCTGACCGACAAGATCTGGCTTTACGGCGGGGACGAGGCGACCATCATCGAGACCGTCACCAATGGCCGAGGCGGCGTCATGCCGGCATGGACCGGCCGTCTCGATCCTTCCACCATCAAGGCAATGGCGGTTTATGTCCATTCGCTCGGCGGTGGCCAGTAGCTCGCGGCAAGGCGGCGTCCGCCGCCGCCTTGCGTTGAATCAAGTCCGCGCCTGGGGTTTGGCCTAGGCTCGGCGGGACATGAGAGATATCCTGCCGATGGCTCAGACCGTGCTCCCGATTGATGCAGAACTCGACGATGGGCCGCTTTATGTGGCCCATAAGAAGGTCTATCCGCAGAGCGTCTCCGGAACATTTCGGCGCATCAAATGGGGCCTGATGGCGTTCTGCCTCGGCGTCTATTACCTGCTGCCGTTCGTGCGGTGGAATCGCGGCCTGGGCGCGCCCGACCAGGCCGTACTGATCGATATCCCGCACAGCCGATTCTATTTCTTCTTCATCGAGCTGTGGCCGCAGGAGGTCTATTATTTCACCGGGCTGCTGATTGTCGCCGCCATCACCCTGTTTCTGATGAATTCGGTCGGCGGCCGGATCTGGTGCGGATATCTTTGCCCGCAGACGGTATGGACCGACCTGTTCTATGCCGTCGAGCGCTGGGTTGAAGGCGACCGGCGCGAGCGCATGCGCAAGGATGCGGCGCACGGCACCATGAAGCCGCGGCGCGTCGGGGAAATCGCGCTGAAACACTCGATCTGGCTGTTGATCGCATGGTGGACCGGCGGCGCCTGGGTGCTCTATTTCAACGACGCGCCGACGCTGGTGAAGCAGCTTGTGATGTTTCAGGCGCCGATGCTGGCCTATATCTGGATCGCCATCCTGACGGCGACGACCTATCTGCTCGCCGGCTTCATGCGCGAGCAGGTCTGCGTCTACATGTGCCCGTGGCCGCGGATCCAGGCCGCGCTGACCGACGAATGGGCGCTCAACGTCACCTACAAATACGATCGCGGGGAACAGCGCACCTCGCTCAAGAAGGCCAACGATTTGCGCGCGCTCGGCCGGCATGTCGGCGACTGCATCGATTGCTATCAATGCGTCGCGGTCTGTCCGACCGGCATCGATATCCGCGATGGCGCGCAACTCGGCTGCATCCAGTGCGGCCTGTGCATCGATGCCTGCGATACGGTGATGAAGAAGGTCGGCAGGCAGCCCCGCCTGATCGGATACGACAACGACATCAATATCCAGCGCAGGCAGGCCGGCAAGCCGGAAATCTACCGCATCGTCCGGCCGCGCACCCTTGTCTACTGCGGCATGATCGCCGCCGTCGGCGGGCTCATGCTGTATGCGCTGCTGACGCGAACGCTGCTCGACGTCAATGTGCTGCACGACCGCAATCCGGTCGCGGTGCGGCTCAGCGACGGATCAATTCGCAATGCCTATACGGTTCGCCTGTTGAACAAGCGCGGCTTCGATCGCATCATCGCGATTGACGTCGACGGGCCGCCCAACGCTGCGATTCACGTCGTCGGAGCCGATTCCGTCACGCCGGACCGGCCGATGATCATCCTTGGTCGGGATCAGACCACCGAACTGAGGATCCTGGTCACCGCACCCGACGAGAACCTCGAGAAATCGACCCCGGTGAATTTCCGGGTAACCGATATCGGATTGGGCGAAGTGGCCTCGGCGACCGATAATTTTTTGACTCCATGAGATGCCAAAGGAGCCTCGCATGAGCAGATCGCTGGTTTCGCCCAAGCCGTTGACCGGAGGCAAGGTGCTTTTCATGCTGGTCGCGTTTTTCGGCGTCGTGATCGCGGTCAATGTGTGGATGGCCAAGCTGGCGATCGAGACCTTGCCGGGCACCGAAGTCGACAGCGCCTACAGCGCCAGCCTCGCCTATGAGGGCGAGATCGCGGCGGCCCGCGACCAGAACGCGCGAAACTGGAAGGTCGACGCCCATATTCAGCGCGGCCCCGATGGCGGCGCGACGCTGCAGGTCGAAGCGCGCGACAACAGCGGCCTGCCGATGACCGGCCTTAATTTCCAGGGCCGCTTCGAGCGGCCTGCCGACCGGCGGGCCGATCAGGCGGTTGCGCTGGCGGAAGTGGCCAGCGGCGTCTACCGCGGCACCGCGGTTCTGATCGGGCCCGGACAATGGGACCTGGTGCTCGAGGGCGATGCGGCGGGACAGCGGATGTTCCTGTCGAAGAACCGGGTGCTGTTGAACTAGGAAGGCCGCTTCATGCAGGCGACACGCGATTTTTCACATTATGTGAAGGACCTGGGCTCGGGCCTTTCCCACATCGATCTGGCGGTCGAAGGCGTCAGCTGCGCCGGATGCATGTCGAAGATCGAGCGGGGGCTTTCGGCGATACCCGACGTGACGCTGGCCCGCGTCAACCTGACCGATCGCCGCGTCGCGCTGGAATGGAAGGACGGCGCGCTCGATCCCTCCCGCTTCATCGACCGGCTGGCCGAACTCGGATACAGGGCCTATCCGTTCGAAACCGTCCGCGCGGAGGCCGTGGAAGCCGAGAACGCGCGGTTCCTGCTGCGCTGTCTCGGCGTCGCCGCCTTTGCCGCCATGAACGTGATGATGCTGTCGGTTCCGGTCTGGTCCGGCACCGCCGGCGACTTGATCCCCGCGCAGCGCGATTTTTTCCACTGGCTGTCGGCGCTGATTGCGCTGCCGGCGGCCGCCTATGCCGGCCAGCCATTCTTCCGCTCCGCCTGGCGGGCGCTGCGCACCGGCAACGTCAACATGGACGTTCCGATCAGCGTCGGGGTCACGCTGGCGCTGGCAATGTCGGTTGTCGAGACCCTGCGCCACGCCGAGCACACCTATTTCGACGCTGCCATCATGCTGCTGACCTTTCTGCTGGTGGGCCGCTACCTCGATCAGCGCATGCGTCTGAAGACCCGCGCGGTCGCAGGCAATCTGGCCGCGCTCAAGGCCGAGACCGCGACCAAGTTTATCGCGGCGGGTGAAATCGCCCAGGTGCCGGTTGCCGCGATCCATCCCGGCGACGTCGTGCTGTTGCGGCCGGGCGAGCGTTGCGCGGTCGACGGCACGGTCATCGAAGGGAGGTCCGAGATCGATCAGAGCCTGATCACCGGGGAGACCCTGTACGCGACCGCGGAACACGGCACCGCCGTCTATGCCGGATCGCTCAATATCTCCGGGACGCTGCGGGTGCGGGTTTCCGCGGCCTCGGAAGGCACGCTGCTGGCGGAGATCACCCGCCTGCTCGACAACGCGCTGCAGGCTCGGTCCCGCTATGTGCGGCTCGCCGATCGGGCCTCCAGGCTATATGCGCCGGTGGTGCATGCGACCGCATTTCTGACCATGATAGGCTGGGTTTTGATCGGCGCGAGCTGGCATGACGCCCTCGTCACCGGCATCGCCGTCCTCATCATCACCTGTCCTTGCGCGCTGGGGCTCGCAATTCCCACGGTGCAGACGGTAGCGTCCGGTGCGATGTTCCGGGCCGGAGTGCTGCTGAACTCCGGCGACTCCATCGAACGCCTTGCCGAGGTCGATCGCATCATTTTCGACAAGACCGGAACCCTGACCCTGCCCGATCTTGATGTCGTAAACCTCGCCGATATCCCCGCAGACGTGCTTGATCTCGCCGGGCAGCTTGCGCTGGCGAGCCATCATCCGGTCGCCGCGGCGGTGGCGCGGGCCGCAAACTCGAAATCACCGCTGGTGGGAGCCGTCGAGGAACCCGGCCAGGGGGTGCGCGGGCAACTCGGCGGAAAACAGCTCAGGCTGGGCAGGCCGTCGTTCTGCGGGGCAGAGCAATTGGCCGATGCCAGCGCCGGCCTCGACCCGGAAGCTTCCATCGTCGCCTTCAGCCTTGGCGAAGCCAGATACCTGTTTTCGGTCCGGCAGGGACTGCGCCCGGATGCTGGCGCAATCATTTCCGCGCTGCAGAAGCGCAACATCACGGTCGAAATTCTGTCCGGCGACCGGGAACCGGCGGTTCGGGCGGCCGCGCGGGCGCTCGGGATCAGCGAATGGCGCGCCGGCATGACGCCGGCCGACAAGATCGCACGTATCGAAGATCTGAAGAGCCAGGGCTTCAAGGTGATGATGGTCGGCGACGGACTGAACGATGCGCCGTCGCTGGCTGCGGCGCACGTCTCGATGTCGCCGATAAGTGCGGCGCATCTCAGCCAGGCCACGGCCGATCTGGTGTTCCTGGGCAAGCCGCTGGCTCCGGTGGTCGCGGCCATCGATTTCTCCCGTCGGGCGCTGCATCTGATGCGGCAAAATCTCTGGCTCGCAGTCGGCTACAACCTGTTCGCGGTCCCCATTGCCATCAGCGGCGTGGTAACGCCTCTGATCGCGGCGGCGGCGATGTCCGGCTCTTCCCTGCTGGTGATGCTGAACGCGCTTCGCGCCCGCCGCGTCGCGCAGGGGAGATCGTGATGGAGGTGCTCGTCATTCTCGTGCCGCTGGCGCTGGGGCTTGGGCTGGTCGGTCTGCTTGGGTTCCTCTGGTCCCTGAAAAGCGGGCAATATGAGGATCTCG
>Ga0302276_10002060_pt1 | contig 17891 bp, 13 predicted proteins | sample III_Bog_N2_3_FD_198768 | JGI IMG/M metagenome (GOLD analysis project Ga0302276, IMG submission 198768) | Peat permafrost microbial communities from Stordalen Mire near Abisko, Sweden - III_Bog_N2_3 | ecosystem: Environmental > Terrestrial > Soil > Wetlands > Peat | place: Sweden: Abisko...
CGACGATGACGATGGGCGAGCGGTTCGATTCGAACATGTCCTGGTAGAGGAGTTCGGCGCGGAGGCGGGCGGTCTGGGCGGCGTCGGCCTGGTCCCGGAAGCGCGTCTCTGCGGTCACCCTGCTTCCGACGACGAGCGCGAGGACCACCAGCACGACGAGCTGGAGCACCTCGGTCCAGAATGCCGGCGTGCGACCGCGCTCTGTCGCATCGACCATCCGGGGGATGTCGAGGACCGCGACCCACACGACGGTGGCGACACCGCCCGCAACCCCGTAGTTCAAGGCAGCCGCAACTACCGGGACGCCGAAGATGACGATGGTGGAGACCTCGAGGAGGACGTCGCCGGGGTCGAGGCCGTAGGCGACGGTCACCGCCAGGCGGACCAGTGCGAAGGCCAACACCGCGAGCTCGAGTAGCCAGAAGCGCGAGTCGGACCACGGGGTCCGGGCGGACGAGATCCCACGCCGGCGCCGGGCCCGTCCAGTTCCCGTCTCCGGTGTCGTCACGGGTCCGCTCTCGCCCGCGGCCGTCCCGGCGCCTCCAGGATCGGTCACGTACCGTCACCGGGTTCGACCGTCACATCGCCTGTGCCAGGGTCACGCCCGAAGAGCCGGCTCGCCAGAGCGAAGTGGACCAGTTCGGTGCGCGACAGGATGCCGAGCTTGTCGAACACGTGGTTGAGGTGCCCCTCGACGGTGCGGGGGCTGATGCCCAGCTGGTGGGCGATGGACTTGTTCGACATGCCGCGGGCGACGAGCTGGACGACTTCGGCCTCGCGGGCGGTGAGTCGCTCGTCGACGGTCGGTCCACGGTCGACGAGGTCCTTCTCTCCTCGCCCCCTGAGTACGGCGCGCTGCGACCGCACACTGGTACAGGCGTCGCGCAGTGCAGCGACCAGATCATGGCTCGGCAGGGTCTTGAGGAGAAAGCCCGACACGCCGGCTGCCATCGCGGCGCGCACATAGTGCTCGTCGTCATATGCGCTCAGGATCACCACCAGGAGGCCGGGGTGGTCGTCCACCAGCTGCCTGGCAAGGTCGATGCCGTTCGACGTCGGCATACGGATGTCGGTGATGACGAGGTCGGGTGCGGTCGCGTCCACCACCTCATGGGCCTCGTCGGCGTCGGCCGCCTCGCCCACGACGGTGAACCCCTCGGCTCCGTCGAGGATGCCCCGGGTGCCGGCCCGGAGCAGTTCATGGTCATCGACGATGACCGTCCGGAGCGCGGGTTCCGAAGGAGGGGGATCGCTCGACGCATCGCGGTCCATCAGCCCATGGTAGGTGGGTCAGCCTGCGACGATGAGGGACACGACCATGGCGACGACTATTCCGGTGACCATCGGTACCGATGCCACGGGAAGCATCGGCACCGGTACCGGCACTGCACCGGTCTCCGTGCTCCCGGCGTCTGCGCCGACGTGGTGGCGCCCGCCGACCCAGAGCACGACGAGACATCCGAATGCGGCCAGTACCCACGCCGCGACGCCGGCCACCACCGCGGTGCCCGACGACGCCCCGACCCCGCCCAACCAGCAGCCGACCACCGGCAGGATCGCCCGGCCGTGCCAGCGGGGGTCGCGGCAGTCGGGGTCCAACGCACGGAGCGACCCGAATGCGGCGACGCCCACGATGAGCCCGACCGCCGCCCACGCGGCGACTCGGTCGTGCCCGATCCACAGGGCGGCCACCACGACGAGCACGACGCCGATACCGGCGCCTACCGCTCCGACTCCGAGCGGTGTCCTGCTCCCGCCGTATTCGATCAGCGCGGCGGCAAGCGCCGTGGCGGCCATCACGCAGTAGCCCGCCGTGAGTGCGTTGCCGTGCCACGCCCAGGCAACCAGGACGAAGATCACACCAGTCGCCAGCTCGACGAGCGGATAGCGGATCGAGATCGGTTCGTGGCAGGTGTGGCAACGTCCGCGCAGGCCCACCCAGGACACCACCGGCACGTTCTCCCACCACGACAACGTCCGGTCGCAGGTGGGGCAGAAGGAGCGGGGCACTGACACCGACAGCCCCAACGGTGCCCGATAGATGACCACATTGAGGAAGGAGCCGACCAGGAGGCCGAAGACCCCGGCCGCCACGATCACCAGCGACTGCACGCCCGAGGAAGGATCGCTCATGGAGGAGGAGTCCGAACCGGTGGCGCGATCGACCGCGACGCGTCGGCGGGATGGGTGATGGTGTGTCCCGCCTGGACCCACATGGTGGAACCTCGTCAGCTTGCCGGATCGGGTCGTCACCTTACCGCCGCACCCTGGGCCAGCTGATGGACCGCATGCTGCGGCACGTGTGGGCCGGTTCCGGAGGTGCGTTCCACTGCGCTCCAAGCGAAGACCGGCACGACGCCGGGGATCGCATCCGCACCCCTCCTGCACCCGAATGGCAACGGGAAACGAGCGTGCTCAACCGTACAATTGCATGAAAGGACGTGGGACCACCCGTGACCGGCGGGGGTGGGGCGATTCCCGACAGGATGCGTGCCCGTGGCCGCAGGTCGAGGTCGCTCGCAGGGGGCTCACGGCGGATCAGCTCGCTGTCCGTCACAGAATCCCATTCAATCTCTGCCCCGAGTGTGCCGATGGGAGTTCCATGAGCGACGTGGAGGCCACGAGGTATATGGCGAGCGAGCGCGAGATCGAGTTCGTCGACCTCGACACCTACGGCGTCGACCCGACGGCGGCGGCGATCCTGCCGGTCGATGTCGCGCGCCGCCATTGCGTCGTGCCCGTGAAGCGGAAGTTCGGGACCCCTGTCATCGCAATGGTGGATCCGGACGATTTGCTCGCCGTGGACTCGATCCGGGCCTCTCTGGGCAGGGACTTCATCACGGTGGTCGCCTCGCCCGAGCAGATCGATCACTACACCGACCTGACCTACAACGAAGGCGGGCCCGTCGTGACCCCTACGTCGCTCGGTGACCTGGCCGCCGAGATCGCCGGACCGGATGATGCCTTCGACCAGGCCATGGCTACCGCCGAGCAGTCGGCCGCCGCCGCCGCCCCGCTCCCCTCACTCGACCTGCCGGCTCCCTCCCTCGGAGTGGTTCCAGCCGTGGACGCGTCGCCAGAAGTTCCGATTACGGCCGCCCCCGGTGACGACCATCTCGCCGACCTGGCCCGGGCACTCGAACAGGGCGCGGAAGGACCGAGTTCCGATGCCGTCGATGCGGCAGCTGAGCATGACGCCGCCGACCTGGTGGCCGAGGCCGTGGCCAGCTATCAGACACAGCACCCTACGACCGGTCCGGTCGACGGGGACCTGGTGGCCGGCTTCCCGCCGCTGGCCAAGGCCCTCGTCGAGGGGGGCCGCGTGCAGGTGGAGGCCATGAGCCTGGCACTCGAGGAGCACCACATCACCGGCCAGAGCATCGCCCGGATCCTGACCAATCAGAAGTTGGTCACCGAAGCCGACCTCATGTGGGGGATGGCCCAGGAGATGGGGCTCCAGTTCGTTGATCTCGACACTGTCGGGGTCGACCTGTCGACGGCGAGCGCCATCCCGGAAACCACGGCTCGCCACCACAACGTCATCGTCATCGCCATGGACAACGGCGTACCCGTGGTCGCGGCCTCCAACCCGACCGACGTGTTCGCCATGGACGACCTTCGGACGATTATCGGCACCAACTTCATCGTCGTCGTGGCCACACGGACGCAGATCACCGCGTACATCAACCGGGTGTTCTCGAGCGGCGACGCGGCGGACATGGCCATGGAGGCCTCGCTCGGGATGGACGGTGCGTCGGCCGAATCCGGTGTCGACGACATCCAGACCGCTACCGAGACGGCGCCGATCGTCCGATACGTGAACCTCCTGATTCTCCAGGCGTTGAACGAGCGTGCCTCGGACATCCACATCGAGCCAACCGCCTTGGACCTGCGCATCCGCTACCGGATCGACGGCGTCCTCCATGACGTGTCGACCGGTCCAAAGGCCATCGCCGCTGCGGTCACCACCCGCCTCAAGGTCATGGCGGACATGAACATCGCGGAGCATCGCATTCCCCAGGACGGCCGCATCTCCCTGAATGTCGGGGCGAAGGGCATCGACCTCCGCATGGCAACTCTCCCCACCATCTACGGCGAGAAGATCGTCATGCGGGTGCTCGACAAGTCGAGCGTGGTCCTCGGGTTCGCCGAGTTGGGCTTCGACTCCGAGATGCTGAGCAATTACGAGACGCTCTATACCAAGCCGTACGGCACGATCCTGGTCAGCGGTCCCACCGGATCCGGCAAGTCGACCACGTTGTACACCACGCTGACGGCACTCAACTCACCCGAGAAGAACATCATCACGGTCGAGGACCCGGTCGAGGTACCCCTGAAGGGCGTCAACCAGGTCCAGCTCAACGTGAAGGCCGGACTCAACTTCGCCAGTGCGCTGCGGGCCATCCTGCGTTCCGACCCCGACATCGTCCTGGTCGGCGAGATCCGTGACAAGGAGACCGCCCAGATCGCCATCGAGGCGGCGCTGACCGGTCACATGGTCCTCGCCACCCTGCACACCAACAGCGCCGCGGCCACTCCGATGCGTCTCATCGAGATGGGCATCGAGCCCTTCCTGGTCACTTCGGCCCTGTCCGGCGTGGTGGCACAGCGTCTCGCACGGCGGCTGTGCATGCACTGCAAGGAGCCCTACATCCCCTCCGAGGCGGACATCGCCGCAGCCGGCTGGACCCTCACCGAAGTCGAGGCAGTCGGTGCCCTGGGCCAGGTGAACCGTTCCGTCGGATGCTCCGCGTGCTCCCAGACGGGCTACCGGGGCCGACTCGCTCTTGCCGAACTGATGCCCATGACCGAGGAGGTCGAGCGCATGATCATCGAAGGAGGCTCCGTGGACGACATCCATCGGCTCGCCGTCACCCAGGGCATGGTCGCCCTCCGCCAGGCCGGGCTCCGCAAGGCCATCGACGGGGAGACCACGCTCGAGGAAGTCCTGCGGGTGGTCGCATGACGTCCGTCACGTCGAGTACGCGAGCACAGTGGAACACCCGATTGGCCGAGGCCCTGGTCGCCGCCGGATATGACACGGCATCTGGCCTGCAGCCCGTGGTCGAACGTGCCGCGGCGACGAACCAGTCGCTGGGCTATCTCCTCGTCAGCTCAGGCCGCGCGCTCCCGAGTGTGGTCGTCGGCACATTGTCCCAGCTGGCGCAGCTGCCGGCCGTCGACCTTTCGGACTTCACCCCGCAGCCCGACGCGACCGCAGCGATGCCCGCATCAGTCGCGGCCGAGTACGGCGTCATGGCACTGCAGATCGATGGGCATGCCCTCGTGGTGGCGTTCGCCGAGCCCCCCGAGCCCGTCGAGGTCGATGAACTGGCCGGTATCGTCGGGCACCGGATCCACCCGGTGCTGGCCGACCCCGTCGTCATCGCCCAACATCTCGGAGCCGAAGGGTCGGCACACCCCCCGGAAGCACCGACCGAGCCCAAAGATCGCACCGAAGTGCTGGACGAGCTCCTGGAGCAGGGGATCGTGGCCGGCCGTACCGACGACTCGGTGCCGCTGCACGTCGACGACCTCCTGCGCTACGCGGTGTCGGTCGGCGCGTCCGACCTCCACCTGACCGCGGCCATGCCGGGCACCATCCGTCTGCACGGCGCCCTGCGCCCCATCGAGGGCTGTCCGCCGCTCGACAACGAGACCATCCGGAACATGATCTTCGGGATCCTGCCCGGCTCGCAACGTGAGCGGTTCGAGGAGGAGAAGGAACTCGACACCTCGCACACCATTCCCGGTGTCGGCCGCTTCCGTGTGAACGTCGCGCTCCAGCGAGGGACGATCACTGCGGCGCTTCGGCCGATCCCGCACGAGATGCCGATCTTCTCCAGTCTGGGGCTGCCCGACTCGATCCGTGCGTTCACGGATCTACGGCGTGGTCTTGTCCTCGTGACGGGTCCCACCGGCTCCGGAAAGTCGACGACACTCGCGTCGCTGATCGACATCATCAACCGGACCAAGCCGCTGCACATCGTCACCGTCGAGGACCCGATCGAGTTCCTGCACGACCACAAGCGGTCCATCATCACCCAGCGGGAGATCGGTGAGGACACCGACTCGTTCGCCGAGGCGCTCCGCCGGGTGCTGCGCCAGGACCCCGATGTCATTCTGGTCGGCGAGCTCCGCGACCTCGAGACCATTTCGATGGCACTGACTGCTGCGGAGACCGGCCACCTCGTCTTCGGCACCCTGCACACCCAGGACGCCCCACAGACCATCGACCGGATCATCGACGTGTTCCCGACCCAGCAGCAGGAGCAGATCCGCGTGATGCTGGCCTCGACGCTCGAGGGCGTCGTGACCCAGCAGCTCGTCCCCACCTCTGACGGCACCGGTCGTGCACCGTGCGCCGAGGTGCTCGTCTGCACGTCGGCGGTACGCAACCTCATCCGCCAGGCCAAGACCCATCAGGTCTATTCGCTGATGCAGGTGGGCGCATCGTTCGGGATGCAGACCATGGACCAGGGCCTGGCCGGGATGGTGAAGTCCGGGATCATCTCCGAGTCCATCGCCTACGACCGGTCGTCCAACGAGGAAGACCTCCGCAACCACCTGCACCACTGATGGGATCCGTGCGATCCACTGACCGAGGAATCGGGGAACCGTGTCACTGACATTCGACTACAAGGTCCGGGACAAGTCCGGCGATCTCGTCGAGGGGCAGCTCGACGGCGACAGCATGGCCCTCGTGGTCCGGCGCCTGCGCGAGATGGGCTACATGCCCATCTCGGTGACCCCGAAGTCGGTGGTCAGCCTCAAGACGGAGATCAAGATCCCTGGCATCTCGGGCCGGATCAAGCTTCGCGAGATCGCCGTCATGACCCGGCAGCTGTCCACGATGGTCGACTCCGGTCTTTCGGTCGTCCGCTCGCTCGGCATCCTGTCCTCCCAGGTCGAGAACCCCGAGCTCGCACGCATCCTCAATGAGGTCCGCACCGACCTGGAGCACGGGTCGTCGCTTTCCGTCGCGTGTGCGAAGCACCCGAAGGCGTTCTCCAAGCTCTACTGCACACTGATCCAGGCAGGTGAGGTCGGCGGAAACCTGGACGACGTGCTGACCGGTCTCTCCGACACCATCGAGAAGCAGGCATCCCTCAACAAGACGATCAAGTCCGCGATGACCTATCCGTCCGTGGTACTGGGTGTCATGGTGGTCATCTTCTCGGCGATGATCATCTTCATCGTCCCGGTGTTCCAGAATCTGTTCAAGAGCCTGGGTGGCAAGCTTCCGTTGCCCACGCAGATCCTCATCAACATCTCGAACATCATGACGAGCGTCTGGGTCTTTGCCGTCATCGCTGCCGTCGTCGCGATCATCATCGGGATCCGGAAGTGGATCGCCACGGAGAACGGCCGCCGGATCTGGGACAAGGCGATGCTGAAGCCGCCGATCTTCGGGCAGCTGTTCCACAAGGTGGCCCTTGCCCGGGTGACGAACACCCTCGGCTCACTGATCAGCTCGGGAGTTCCCATCCTGGAGGCGCTCGACATCAGTGCGGAGACGGCGGGCAATGTCACCATCGGCAACGTCCTGCGCGAGGCCAAGGTCGGCGTACGCGAGGGTCGCCCACTGGCGGACCCATTGCGCGAGCACGAGGACGTGATCCCGGGCCTCATGGTGCAGATGATCGAAGTCGGCGAGCAGACCGGTGAACTCGACGGCATGCTGAAGAAGGTCGCGTCGTTCTACGACCAGGAGGTGGAGGTGACGGTCAACAACCTGACTGCCCTGCTCGAGCCGCTCCTGACCGTCGTCATGGGCGTCGGCGTCGGCTTGATGGTCATCTCGCTCTATCTGCCGATGTTCGACTACATCAAGCTCGTCCACAACTGACCACCTCAGGCCGCGCCCACCAGAGGTCATGGCGGCTCGCCGCGTCAGGGGGATCGAGAGCACGAATGTGCACCAGACGGTGCTCGAGGAGTGTCGCCCGCTGCTCCTCAAGTCGGCCCACCGATTGGCCGATTGACACGGCATGAGTTCACGCGGCGGAATGGTGGAGGACGGACCGGATTCCTCGCTTCCCCCCGGTGAGGAGCGCGGGAGCGCCGATGCTGCCGGTTGCGAGCGACTTCACGTCCTGGCGTGGTCGGGACCAGGCGGATGGCGGAATCGCCAACCTCAGCTCGTCCCCCGGTCCGGAATCAAACTGGGACTGCCGGCTGATCTGTTGTCCGACGATGGTTTTTCGCTCATCGAGCTGCTGGTGGTGCTGCTCGTGTTGGGAATCCTCCTCGCAATTGCCGTACCCACCTTCCTTGGTACGACCGCTACCGCCGATGACCGGTCGGCTCAATCGAACCTGGTGACCGCCTTGACAGACGCGAAGTCGATCTTCCAGGACCAGGGACAGACGTTTGGAACCGGGGCCGGGGCGGACGCTGCCCTCGCGTCGTCGCTCGGGAAGGGTGCGCTCGACCTGACATTCAAGGCGGGCTCGCTCGGAACCTTGAAGTCGCAGGGTAGCTCGGGATCGGAATCGGACGTTTCCGTCTCCGTGTCGCCGGATGGAAATGGTGCGGTGCTGGCTGCCTACTCGGTACCAGGCAATTGCTTCTACGTCGTCGACAATGCGCAGCCTCTGGTTGCCAACTCGGACCCGTATCTCGGAGCCAGCGTGACGACGGGATTGGGGATGGTGACTGTGTCGGGTCCAATCGGACTGCCGATCAGGGCCGGGACTTCGTTTGTGACCGTCTCCGGTGACACGGACCAGTCAGATTGCAATGCCTTCACTCCGAAGGCGACGGGCACGGGGATCAAGGCCAGCTATCAGATCGCCGGATTCCCTCTTCCGTCTGGCAACTGACAACGAACACACCTGGTTGCGATTCGCCCACATATCGTGAAAAGACGATTCGCGGATATCGAACTGCTCCCATTCTGCAACTCAAACCCCTATTCATACGCATTGCACAAGGTGAATACTTGATGAAGAGGGGATGCCCCAGTCGGACCGTGCCTGGCAGGGCGCACGCAGTTCCTGGCTGATGCGGCAATCAACGGCGGGACGTCTCCTCGAGTGCCGATTCCGCAACAGGAGTTTCTACTCAAGTTGTTGCGGACTCGGGACGAAACAATAACCGGGCGCCAATCATGGCGTCCGATCATAGATGCAGCACATATCGAAAGAGGAGAACACAATGCTTTCATCCGTTATGCAGCGCCTGAATGACAGGCGTGACGGAGCGGCTGACCTGGGCGAGGATGCGGGTTTCACCCTCATCGAGCTCATGGTCGTGCTGCTCATCCTGGCCATCCTGCTCGCCATCGCCATTCCCACCTTCCTTGGTGTGACCGGTGGTGCCAACGACCGCGCTGCCCAGAGCAACCTGAACACCGCCCTGACCACCGCCAAGGCCGCTGAGTCGCAGAACGCGAACCAGACCTACACGGGTGTCACCGCCGGAACGCTGCACCTGGCCGAGCCGAGCATCGACTTCGTGACCGGCGCTGTGACCGCTACCGGCCAGGTGTCGGTCTACGTGGACGCTACGAGCCAGAACGGCGTCGTCCTGGCTTCGTGGTCGCCGGCCAACTCCGGTACCTGCTGGTACGCCTCGGACAACGTCGGCAACGTGGGCGACACGGGTGGTCCGTACACGGTCGGTTCCACGAACACACCTCCGGCCCTGACGCCCGGCACCCAGTACGGCAAGGGCGCAACCGGCGTGGCCAAGACGGCCTGCACCGCCAACGCCCCTCTCACCGGTGTGACCTGGGCCAACGGCTTCCCGTCCTGAGCCCATCCGTAGTGGGACAACGGGAACAGGCCTCTGTCTGACGGTCTGAACCCGCAGCCGTAACGGAGTGCCCCCTCCCTCGTGGAGGGGGCACTCCCGCGTCCGGAGTGCCCCGGGGTGTCGAGGGTCGGTTCGACCTGCGCCCGCCCCGCCATTGGTGGGCGTCCCGCCTACATGGGGCCGACGGTGTGCTTCCTCCCGGGCAGCGCCTCGCGACGGGTCGACAGGACGTCGAGTGCCTCCGACACGACGACACGGGTGTCCGCCGGGTCGATGACGGCATCGACGAAACCCCGTTCGGCGGCCTGGTAGGGGGTGAGGAACCGGTCGGAGTAGTCCGCCTGCAGTCCGGCCCGCTCCTCCGGGTCGGCCCGGCGGTAGAGGATCTGGACGGCGCCCTCGGCCCCCATCACGGCGATCTCGGCCCCGGGCCAGGCGAAGCACAGGTCGTTGCCCAGACCCTTCGAGTCCATGACGATGTAGGCCCCGCCGAACGACTTGCGGAGGATGACGCAGATCCGGGGCACGGTGGCCTCCGCGTAGGCGAAGGCCAGTTCGGCGCCGTGGCGGATCATGCCCCGCCACTCGAGGTCCTTGCCGGGCAGGAAGCCCGGTGTGTCGACCAGGGTGACCAGTGGCACGTTGAACGCATCGCAGAACCGGACGAATCGGGCCCCCTTCTGGCTGGCGGCGATGTCGAGCGTGCCGGCCAGTGCCTGTGACTGGTTGGCCACGAAGCCGACCGTCCGGCCGTCGATCCGGGCCAGCCCGGTGACGAGCTGCGGCGACCACCGGGGCCACAGCTCCGTCACGTCGCCATCGTCGGCCAGGGCGGCCGCCACCTTGCGGACGTCGTACGAGCTGGTCGCCCGGTCCGGGATGACCGAGCGCAGTACCTGGCCCGGCACCGACGCACCGGACGGTGCCCGGGGTGGGAGCTCGTCGGTGTGTGCGGGCAACAGGCTCAGCAGGTGGGCGACGTGCTCCATGGCCTGGTCGGTGGACGCGGCCTCGATGGCGCACAGCCCACTGGACCGGGCGTGGATGGCACTGCCGCCCAACTGGCGCACGCCGATGGTGACGCCCGTGAAGTCGGCGACCATGGCGGGCCCGGACACGAACGCGTAGGAGTCACCGGTCATGACCACGATGTCGGCCAGACCCAACAGGAGCGCCGGACCGGACAGGGCCGGCCCGGTGACCACGACGACGACGGGCACGACGCCGGAGCAGGCCGACACGGCCCGTGCGGCGCGACCCCAGCCGTGGAGGGAGGCCACCCCGCCGGACACGTCGGCGCCACTGGAGGACAGCACGAGCACGAATGGGATCCGCAACGCCGACGCCACCGACGCGGCCTGGGTCATCGTCTCGCCGTCGTCGGGGGACAGGGCACCCCTGCGCACATCGGACACCGATCGGACCAGCATGGCCGGGCGGCCGCCGAGATCCTCGATCCCGGCGGCGATGTTGCCGGCCACGAGCCGCCGCAGGGTCGGTGCGGTTGGGGCGTCCAGAGTCACCCGCCCATGGTAGGGACCCGACGCCCGGTGCAGGCGCACCTGAGCACCCGTGCGGGCCACACCGACGCCGTGGGGAGCGGACAGGGGGTCAGCCCGGCCCCGGTCCGGCGTCGTGGTCCTGGTCGGCGTCCCCCGGGGGGATGCCCTGTTGCCCGGTGGCGGGGGACTGCCCGGGTCCGTCCGAGCCGTGTACCGGGGGAACGGGCTCGGTGATCGCCGGGCCGCGGCGGTCGATGCGCTCGAAGTGCCGCTCGACGTCCGCCCACACCAACGGGTCCTCCGGACCCAGGTCATCATCGGAGTCGGGTGCGTTGGCCAGCTGCACCCCGGCCACCGACAGCAGCACGAAGAGGAAGGAGAGCTTCGACACGAAGCCGGCCACCTGCTGGTCGTTGAGCGGCCGGAGCCGGATCACGTCGACGGAGTGGGCGAAGGCCGGGTACAGGGGCTCGGGGTCCAGGATGAAGACGAACGAGAGGAAGACCGGGACGATCGCCTGGGCGACCAGGTAGACGGCCCGGATCATGGGCCGGGGCCGGGCGATGCCCGGGATCCGCCCCATGATCGGTAGCCACAGGATGATGCCGGCGACCAGGACCACCAGGGCGAGCCCCGCCCGTGCGGCGGCCGATGACGCCTGGGCCGCGACCAGGGACGGCGCCATGCTCCCCACGAGCAGCACCGTCACCGTGACGACCGCGACGGGTGGACGCAGCACCCTGACCAGCACCGCGTCCACCCCCGCGGGCCGGGTCAGCCGACGGATCAGTTCGTCCGACAGGCCGGCCAGCAGGAGCGGGGCGACGGCGAGCACGAGCAGGGAGCGTTGGAACACGAGCGCGGTGGCCGCCCAGTGGGCGGCCAGGTCACCGAGTGGCCACCCCATGCACACGCCGATGAGGACGAGGCCGGCGGCGAACCGGAGCGCACGCGACCTCGGCCAGGTGACGGGGTGGGGTGACGTGCGCACCAGGCGTCGGTCGGCGAGCACCGTCGCCACGCCGACGGCCACGAGGACACCCCAGAGCAGGAGGTGGGGATGCCAGTCCCACGCGCCGGTCACGGTGCGGGCTCCGGTCGGTGGGCCGTAGATTGGCGGGAATGGCCCAACCCGATCGCCTCGAACGCGTCACCGACCTGCTCCTCGTCCTGCTGGACGCCAACCACCCGCTCAGCCTGCGGGAGATCGCCGACCGCGTGCCCGGCTACCCGACCGGCCACGATGCCCGCCGCCAGGCGTTCGAGCGCGACAAGCGACTCCTGCGCGACGAGGGGGTGCCGGTCCTGGCCGAATCCATCGAGGCCGACGAGCAGATCGGCTACCGGGTGGACCCCGACGCGTACTATCTGCCCGATCTCGACCTGGAGCCCGACGAGCAGGCTGCTCTCAACCTCGCAGTGGCCGGCGTCCACCTCGGTGAGCCTATCGGGCGGGAGGCGCTCTCCAAGCTGGGGATGGGCGGCAGCTGGCCCCGCCGCACGGCGCCGTTGCCTCTGGTCGACCTCCCCCTGACCGACGGGCTGCCGGCGCTTCCCCTGCTGTTCGACGCCGTGCGCCTCGGTGCCGTCGTGACCTTCTCCTACCGGGGTGGGACCCGGTCGGTGGACGTGGCCGGGATCCGCTTCCGCGGGGGCCACTGGTACGTCATCGGTCGTGATCGCGACAAGGGGGAGGCCCGGACGTTCCGGGTCGACCGTATCGACGGACTGCCGGACGTCGGCGCGCCGGGGTCGGCGGAACTGCCCGACGACTTCGACGCCGACGGGGAGTTCGCCCGCGACCCGTGGCACTTCAGTCCGGGCGAGTCGGTCGAGGTCGATGTGGCGGTCGACCCCGCCGAGGCGGGCCGGGTGGTGACCGAGCTCGGGCCGGACTCGGTGGTCGAGCGCACCGATGACGGTGGCGTGGTGGTGCGCCTGGTGGTGACCGACGTCGAGGCCCTGGTGTCCTGGGCGCTCGACCTGCTCGATCACGCCGAGGTCCTCCGTCCCGCCGACGTGCGTGCCGCCGTGGTAGCACGCCTCGAGTCGTTCGTCGGCTCCGGAGCCGAGGTGGCCCGATGAGCCCGGCTGCCGACACCGCCACCCGCCTGCGGCGCCTGCTGGCGATCCTGACCTGGCTGGCCCAGGAAGGGGAAGCTGCCATCGACGAGGTCGCCGCCCGATTCGACCTCACTCCGACCGCCCTGGTCGCGGAGCTCGAGATGGCGGCGTGTTGCGGCGTCCCGCCCTACACCCCGGACCAGCTGCTGGAGATCGTGGTCACCGAGGACACCGTGTCGACCCGGGTGGGCACCGTCCTGGCCCGGCCGCGACGCCTCAGCCCGCGCGAGGGTCTGGCCCTTGCCGCGTCGGCCCGGGCGCTGCTCGCCGTTCCCGGGAGCGACGAGGACGGTGCCCTGTCGCGGGCGCTGGCCAAGCTCGACCGGGCGCTCGGACAGACAGGCATCGAGGTCGAACTCGACTCCCCGGACCTGCTCGAGACCGTGCGGACCGCCCTCGCGGGACACGAGCGGTTGACCATCACCTATTACTCGGCTTCCACCGACCAGACCGCCGAGCGGACCATCACGCCCCGGCGCCTGTTCGCCTCGGAGGGCCATTGGTACGTGGACGCCTGGTGCGAGGTAGCTGACGGCGTGCGCCGGTTCCGGGTGGACCGGATCGCGACCGCGGCACCGGCCGGTCCGGCGTCCGAGGAGGTGCTGGCGGACGCGCTCGTCGACATGACCGCACGCGACGAGGCGTCGGGGCCGACCGTCGCACTCGGGGCGTTCGTGCCCGGTCCCGACAGCCGGCGGGTGCGGATCGTCGCCGACCCGGCCAAGGCCTGGCTGTTCGACGCCCTTCCGTCCGTCATCGAGGGTGACGAGGATGGTCGCCCGGTGTGGGAGGTCTTCGTAGGTGGCGACGCCTGGCTCGAACGCCTGCTGCTTCGGCTCGGTCCGGACACCCAGGTACTCGAGCCGCTGGAGGACCGGGACCTGGCACCCGACGCAGCCCGTCGGATCCTGGCCCGGTACGGGAGCGCCTCCGGAGCCTGACCACCAAAGGGCCGGCCGCCCCGGTGTCGAGGGATCGGGGATTTCGCCCCTGGTCCCGGCCCGGCAACGACCGTCCGCGCCGGTGTGGTCCGGTTGCCACCGGTCCGCCGCGACACTGGCCTTGCGCGATCAGCGGGTAGAACTCCGGCAAGGTCGGTGGCAACTCCCCATGGGATGACTCCACGGTGACGACCACCCGTGACCCCGTTCGTTCCCGACCATCGCAGGATGACGGAAGAGGGGACGCACACGTCGCACCGTGTTGAGGCTGCACGTCGTCCGGGCGGAGGGCGTCGGGTACTACCTCACCGACCTCGTGCCCGGACGGGCCGAGGGGTCCGGGGTCGCCGGCGAGTCACCGGGGGAGTGGTCCGGTCGGGGGAGTGCGGCGCTCGGTCTGCGTGGAGCCGTACGGGCACCGGACCTGGCCGGGGTCCTGGACGGTCGGGACCCCACCGGTGGGCCTGCGCTGCGCCAGGCGCGTGGGGCCCGACCGGTGAGCGGATTCGATCTCGTGTTCGCGGCTCCGAAGGCGGTCAGCCTGCTCCACCTGCTGGCACCCCGTGAGCTGGCCGCGGCTGCCGGCTCGGCCCACGGTGCGGCCGTGGCCGATGCGGTCGGCTACCTGGAGTCCGCCGGACTCGGTGTCCGCCGGACCCGGGACGGTGACGTGGCCCGTCTGGCGACGACCGGCGGTGTCGCCGCCGGCTTCGTCCACCGGACGAGTCGCACCCTCGACCCCCACCTCCACACGCACCTCGTGGTGGCCAACGTGGCCCAGGGCGTCGACGGGCGATGGTCGGCACTCGACAGCCGGCGCCTCTTCCTCCACCGTCGTGCCACCCAGGCCGTCTACGGCGCCTCCCTCCGCCACGCACTCGGCCGGTCGGCCGGGGTGGCGTTCGAGCGCACGCCGTCAGGTACGTGGGATGCGGTGGGCGTGGACCCCGTGCTCTGTCGGCTGTTCTCGCAGCGGGCGGCCTCCATCGACGAAGCGACCTTCCGGACCGCCGGGGGAGTGGGCTCGCCAGGCGTGCGGCGGGTGGCCTACTTCGCCGACCGGCCCGCCAAGGACCGCCAGGTCACCGTCGACGAATTGCGGACCGGATGGGCACGCCGGGCTGCATCGATGGGCATCGACACCGCGGAGCTGGTGCGTGTGGTTGGTCGGGCCCCGCCACGCGGGCCCGCGGATCGGATCAGCGGTCAGGACGTGGTCGATGGGCTCGACCGGTTGGCCGCCACCCGGACGACTCTGACCACCCGTGACCTGGTGACGGTGGTGGCGGATGCGGCACCCCATGGACTCGTCGGTGGGGAGGTGATGGGTGTGGCCGGCAGCTTGGAGGCAGCTGCCAGAGGTGACGGGCGCGGCCGGGGACGACACGAGGTGGGCGGGACGCCCGCTGCCTTCGATCGCGCCCTGCGGGACGACCCGACGCTCGTGGAGCGGGCGTTGGCGGGCCGGTCGATGCATCCGGCGTCGCGGGAGGGACCATCCGTCGACACCCTGCGCCGATCGGGCCGGGAGGTCCGAGACGGGTCCGTGGCCGGCAGCGGCCTGTGGACCGGGCTCGGACGGTGAGACGTCCTCTCGTCGCCGCGACCACCTTCCGGGTGGGCCGGAGCTCAGCGCCCCCTGCCGTCCCGCCCCTCGTGGATGCGCTGGCGGGTAGCGAGGGTGGGCCCGTCGACGGCCCGCTCGACCGACCGCAGACTGCGCCACGGCTCGGCCACGTGGGCGGGGGCCAGAGGGAACCATGCCGGCTGGTTGCGCGCGCCGAATGCCAGTGCGTGGCCGGGCCGTCCGCGGGTGATGTCGTCGGGGGCGAGCCGGCGGCGCCACTGCGACCCGAGCTGTTCGCCCGACTGCGTCCGACCGAGGGTCAGCAGGTCGGTGAGTGGCCGGTCGGACGGCGCCCGCCCGCGCGACACCGACCGCACCAGGAGCTCGTGGTCGCCGGAGAGCACCGACAGCGCCTCGAGGGTGCGCACGTCGCCGATGCCGGGGAGCACGACGGTGGTGCCGAACAGCGAAGGGAACCCGTCGGCCTGGCCCGGCCAACGGTGACGTGCCTGGGAGAGGTCCTGGAAGCAGGCCAGCGTCACCAGTCCCTGTCCGCCGCCCTCACTCACCATCGAGGGCAGCTCGGGAAGCGGGGCGATGTTGGCCAACTCGTCGAGTGCCAGGAGTACCGGCGGGGCGGAGCCGGCCCGCCCGCCCGCCGCACGCTCGTAGGTGGCCCGCCGGACGTCGTCGAGCAGACCCACGACCAGCGGGGCGACCAGTGCCTGATGGTGCGCCGGCGCGGCGATGTACACGGTGTCGCCCGAGGCGACGAAGGCCGCCGGGTCGAAATCGGGGTCGCACGTGGCCGCCAGCGCCTGCTCCGAGCGGAAGCCGCCCAACGCGCCCGACGCCGTCGACCAGATGCCACTCAACTCACGTTCGTCGGTGGTGACGATGCCGTCGAGCAGGTCACGGGCGATGCCCGCGTCCCCTCCGGCGCCTGCGGTCAGTGCCTGTTGGGCGGGCAGCGCCTGACGGCGGTCGACCCAGGTGAGGACGGTGCGCATGTCGGCGCCCTGCAGAGCCGCTGCATGGAGCAGGGGGGCGAGCAGCGCCTGGGCCCGCTCGGTCCAGTGGGACGCGTCGGACTGTCCGGCCCCGGGCCCGGTCGAGCCCACCACGACGAGCGACCGCGCCGTTGTCAGTGCCGTGCGCCACGACGTGCATGCGGGCAACGGCGACCACCGCAACCGGTGAACACCCGGGCGGTCGGCGACCGATCCCGACGGATCGAAGAGGTGGCAGGCTCCGATCGTCGAGCGCGTGTCCATGGTGGCGTCGAGCACGTCGGGTTTCGTCGAGGTGGTGACCACCGCGCCGGCCGCGGACAACACGTTGGGAATGAGCAACGCGGACGTCTTGCCCGAGCGCGGTGGACCGAGCACGAGCACCGAGTGCTGGCCGTCCGCGTAGTGCCAACCGCGTGCGTCATGACCGAGATAGAGACCATGGTGCGCGTGCGCGTGCGCGTCGTGGACGACGCGCGACGCGTCGATCGTGCGCGATCGGTGCACGTTTGAGAAAAAACTTTTCACGGTCGTCCTTCGCATCGGCGTCGCTCGCGCGGCACGTGAGTAGTGGCGGACCCGGACGTCCGCGAAGGAGGTGTGCCCGAGAGTAGGCCGAAAAACCGTTGCGAATACAGGGAAATTTGACATCGTTCGGCGCGCCCGTCGGTGCGTGGCACCGCGGGCCGCCACGCGCACCTGCATCGGGCACCCGCGCGCACTGACGCGAACGCGCCCGCGCTCGTGTCGCAGTGCTTGACCTGCACCGAAAAAGCCATTTGGCTAGTAGTTGGTTACGTATCGCTGAGGAGATCAACGTGAACAGGTCTCAGCTCGTCCATGCGGTGACCGAGTCGACACAATCGACGCGGCGCACCGTGGAAGACGTGGTGGAGCATCTGTTCGGGACGATCATCACGGAGGTTCGATCCGGGCGGAAAGTGACGGTCGTCGGATTCGGGACATTCACCCCGACCCGGCGGGCGGC
>Ga0302276_10002065_pt1 | contig 17872 bp, 16 predicted proteins | sample III_Bog_N2_3_FD_198768 | JGI IMG/M metagenome (GOLD analysis project Ga0302276, IMG submission 198768) | Peat permafrost microbial communities from Stordalen Mire near Abisko, Sweden - III_Bog_N2_3 | ecosystem: Environmental > Terrestrial > Soil > Wetlands > Peat | place: Sweden: Abisko...
CTCGAATATGGCTTCGGCGCTGCTACTGTCGCCTCGGGCTGGTCAGGATACTTCACGGCTCTGCTGGCGCAGTTTCATATCTATATCGCACCGCAATTCACGGCGACGCCCGGAGCAAAACTCGTCTTCTTCAAGAGCGAGTGGATGCCGCTGGCGTCGCTCCCGTCTGGAATCGACGGCTCTTTGCTTCCGCACGCAACCGGCGTATTTAACCTGGTGGCCTTCCTTGCTATCCTCGTCGTGACTGCGGTCCTGGTGATCGGAATCAAGGAATCGGCCAATCTCAACAGCGCGATTGTCTTCGTCAAGCTCACCGTAGTCGCCGTCTTCATCGTTGTTGGCGGCTGGTTCCTCATCAAGCATCCCGATCTTGCTACGCACAACTGGCATCCGTTCATTCCCAAGTCAGACGGCCACGGCAACTTCGGGATCAACGGCATCGCCGTGGGAGCAGCGTCGGTCTTCTTCGCCTATATTGGATTCGACGCAGTGTCGACGGCCGCGCAGGAAGCGAAGAATCCCAAGCGCGACATGCCCATCGGCATACTGGGCTCGCTGGTCATCTGCACGGTCCTTTACATCATCGTCTCCACCATTCTCACTGGCCTTGTGAACTACAAGGCGCTCAACGTGGCCGCTCCAGTTGCTCTGGGCATCAAGGTCACCGGAGTCAGTTGGGGTGAGTTGCTCGTAACCATTGGTGCGGTGTTTGGCCTGGGCACGGTTATGCTCGTCATGCTCCTCGGCCAGTCTCGCGTCTTGTACTCCATGTCGAAAGACGGCTTGCTCTGGCATTGGGTTTCTGCCATCCACCCGAAATTTCGGACGCCCTGGATTTCGACGATCGTCGTCGGTGCATTGGTTGCCGTCATGCCTGCATTCTTCGATGTGGAGCAACTCTCAAAGCTCGTCAACATCGGCACGCTGCTGGCCTTTACCATCGTGAGCGCAGGCGTCTGGGTGCTGCGCGTCCGCCGTCCCGATCTGCCGCGGCCTTTCAAAACGCCGTTCGTTCCACTGGTGCCGATCCTTGGTATCATCTCGGCGCTCTTTCTTATGACGCGCCTTCCACTGTTCACGTGGAAGGTGATGATTGGATGGCTGCTCTTCGGTCTGATCATCTACTTCAGTTACTCGCGCAAGCACAGCAAGGTGCAGAAGCTGAAGAATGCGGAAGCCGCCGATTAGGCCGCGGAGATTCGAGAGGAAGAAGAGACGGCCTCCCGCGCGGGAGGCCGTCTTCGTGTGGAGAGATGGTTGTCGCCTTACGCGGTTGTCTTCGCGCAGCAGGCGTCAAACGCGCGCATGAGTTCGTCGGCGATCATCTGTGCGGTGGATTGCTCGATGACGGCGCGCTGCATGAGGTAGACCAGCTTGCCGTCGCGCATGATGGCGACAGCGGGCGAGCTGGGCGGATGGCCTTCAAAGTAGCTGCGGGCGCGGTCGGTGGCTTCGCGGTCCTGGCCGGCAAACACAGTAATCTTGCGATCGGGCGGGTTGGGGGTGTTCGAGAGCGCGAGACGGATGCCGGGGCGAGCTTTGCCCGCCGCGCAACCGCAAATGGAGTTGACGACGACCAGGGTTGTTCCCGGCTCGGCCAGTGCGGCGTCAACTTCTTCAGCCGTCCGGGTTTCCTTGATCCCGGCACGCACGAGTTCCTCGCGCATAGGGATCACCATCAATTCTGGGTACATGTTTGCCTCCGGCAGGAGAAGCTGCCTGTTCCTATTCTACGTGCTGGGGCCGCGCGAGGCTACTGCCGCGTGCGCACTTGGATCACTCGGCCGCACGCAGCCGCGTAGCGCCGGTCTCCTGACCGGCTGTCGTGCGGGCGTCCTCGCCCGCACCTATGAGAGAACGATTCCGAATTGCGCCCGTTGCGATAGTCTTGATTTTTGAAGATCCTCGAGAACATCGCGCTGGCACCGTTGACGACCCTCGGTATAGGGGGCCCGGCGCGTTGGTTTGTCGAGGCTACCAGCGAAGCGGAGATTGCCGAGGCATGCGCGTGGGCGCGCGAACAGGACATGCCGCTGTTCGTGCTGGGCGGCGGCAGCAATGTGCTGGTGGCAGACACGGGCTTCGACGGACTGGCCCTGCACATTGCGCTCGCAGGCATGGAGCAAGAGGGGGAACTGCTGTGCGCCGCTGCCGGCACTCCTTGGGACGATTGCGTCAAGCAGGCTCTTGGAGCGAATTGTGCCGGCCTCGAGTGCCTCGCCGGAATTCCCGGCACCGTGGGTGGCACGCCCGTGCAGAATGTAGGCGCGTACGGGCAGGAAGTTGCTTCGGTAATAGAGCGCGTGCGGGCGTTCGATCTTGCAGCGCAGAAGTTCGTGGAGTTTGCGAATGCTGACTGCGGATTTGCGTATCGCAAAAGCCGGTTCAACACCACTGACCGAGGAAGGTATGTCGTCACGCGCGTGGATTACCGGCTGCGCAGGAATGGCGCGCCAGCTTTGACTTACGCGGAGCTTAAAGCGCATTTCAGCGCGCGGGAGAATGCGCCGTCGCTGGCCGAGGTCGCAGAGGCGGTGCGCGGAATCCGCCGCAGCAAGGGCATGCTTCTGGTCGAAGGCGATCCGGATTGCCGCAGCGCAGGCAGTTTTTTCAAGAACCCGTCGGTCGCGCCGGAAGTCGCCGAGCGCGTGCGGCAGATCGCCGCAGATTCGGGCAGCGCGCTGCGAACATTTCCCGCAGATGCCGGCCAGATCAAGATTCCCGCGGCGTGGCTAATCGAGCAGGCAGGCTTCCGCAAGGGATACGCGATGGGCGCGGCGGGCATCTCGTCGCGACACACGCTGGCGCTGATCAATCGCGGCGGCGCAACAGCCGGCCAGATCCTGGCGCTCGCCGCCAACATTCAAGCAGCGGTCGAAGCGCAATTCGGCATCCGGTTAGAGATGGAGCCGGAGCGCGTGGGATTCTAGCCTGCGGGTATAGTTAGACTCATCGGGTCAACTCAACGCGGCTCAGGCACTGAGGCGGTGTGTACGTGAATTTATCGTCTGTATGGCCGTTTTTTCGGCGGCAAATTCTTTACCTTGGCCTTTCTGCGGCCCTTGTCGCCATCTTCTGGGCGTTGGGAGAGCAGGTTCCTTTTGCCCCGGTCGTTGTGTACACGCTTTGCACCGGGAATCTCCTCTCGGTAGCAATCGGACGGGTGGAGTTCCTCTTTTCGGGAAGGCCGTTTCCGTACAACTGGGTAATTTTTCTGGTTGTCCTTATGGTGCTGACGGTCCCCGTCTACCTGATTTCGACCGCGGTTGTGTGGTTGATCATCCGGCCAATCACATTGTCATTTACCGACCTGATTGAAACGGCATGGAGGTTTCCATTAGTCGCGACCATGGTCTTTGGCGGTGCCTCGTTCATGCACCAAACGACCAAGGACCGGCTGGAGCAGCGCAACCGGGAATTGCAGCAGTCGGTGGAGAAGGGCGCGCAGCAACTGGAGATGCAGGCGCAGGAAATGCAGCGCGCGCGGGAGATTCAGCAGTCGTTGCTGCCGAAGGAGATTCCTCAACTCGAGGGGTTTGAAGTCGCGGCAGCATGGCGGCCGGCGCGCGAGGTGAGCGGTGATTACTACGATGTCTTCAAGCTGGACGAACACCGGCTGGGCGTTTGCATTGCCGATGTTGTGGGCAAAGGCGTAGCGGCTGCGTTGCTTATGGCCAATGTGCAGGCAGCCGTGCGCGCCTACGCCAGCAGCGCGGAGAACGCCGCGCAGTTGTGCACGAAGGTCAATCGCTTGCTCTGCGAGAATCTGGCGACCGGAAAGTTTGTGACGTTCCTCTACGGCGTGCTGAACAACGAAACGCGAACCTTCGATTACTGCAACGCGGGGAACGTTTGCCCGGTCCTGGTTTCGCAAGGGACTGTGCGATCCATCGCGGTGGGAGGCGCCGTGCTGGGCGTCTTTCCTGAGTGGCAATATGAAAGCGCGAACCTCGCGCTCGGACCGGGCGACCGGCTATTGCTTGTGACCGATGGCATTACCGAGGCGAGCGATGCAGCCGAGCAGGAATTTGGCGAGGAGAAGCTGGCGGAAGCTGCGCTCAGACACTCCAAGCGCACGTCGGCAGAAATGAGCCGGCTGCTTCTCGAAGAGGTGTCTGCGTTTTGCGATTCGCACTTTCACGATGATGCGACGCTGCTGGTGATTGCGGCGAAATGAAGAAACTCAGTCGCAGCGGCTCTGAAGGCGAACCATTAACCTCTCGCGCTCAGCAGCGAGAACTTGCGCCGCGGGGCCTAGCGCGGTCATGCGGCCTTCGCGCAGCAACAATACCTCGGCGCTTGTAGCTAATGCGTCCGTCACATCGTGCGTGGCCATTACAGCCTGAACCTCATTTTTCCGCAGCCACAATTGCAGTCGCTCCAGCAGCGCATCGCTCGCCACGCCGTCGAGCGCGGAGAAGGGCTCGTCGAGCAGCAGAAGTCGCGGCGCAGGTGCTAGTGCGCGGGCCAGCGCCACGCGTTGCGCCTCTCCGCCCGAGAGTTCCTGGGGGCGGCGCCCCGCGAGATCGGTTGCGCCGGCGAGGGCGAGCATCTCTTCGACACGCGCCGCGCGGGATGCATGATCGAGACCGTGCAGGCCATATGCCACGTTGGCGGCGACGCTGAGGTGAGGGAAGAGCGCGGGCTGTTGCGCGACCAGCGCAGTTGAGCGGCGGCCGGGCGCGAGATGCAAGCCGATGGCGGTATCCGTGAGCGTTCGGGTATTGAGGGCGATGCGGCCGCGCACGGGAAGGTCGAGGCCCGCCAGCAAGCGGAGCAACGTGCTTTTGCCCGAGCCCGAAGGCCCGAAGACCACTGTCCAATCCGACGCAATGGCGCACTCCACCTGAAAATGGAAGCTGCCCCGGCGTGCGTCAAGAGAGAACTCAAGCACGGCGCGCTCCGCGCTCTTGCGTTTTGGAATAGATCAGTGCCAGAGCCACCACACTCATGCCGAGCAGGATTGCGGCGGTGCGGTTAGCGGCAGCGTAGTCGAAGTTTTCCACCTGGTTATAAAGCACGATGGAAAGCGTGCGCGTCGAGCCGGGAATGTCGCCGCCGAGCATGAGCACCACGCCGAACTCGCCGATGGTGTGCAGAAAACTGAGCACGATGGCGGCGAGCAGCGAGCGGCGCGCGAGGGGAACCAGAATGCTCGTGACCAGACGCACGGGGCCTGCGCCGAGCAGCCGCGCAGCATCGACGAGCGCAGTGTCGACCGACGCGAACCCCGCAACCAGCGGCTGCACCGCAAAGGGAAGGCTGTAAATGACCGATCCCACGACGAGGCCGCTGAAGGAGAAGGCGAGCGGATGGCCGAGCAGCGCCGTAATGCCGCGGCCAACGGCGGTGCGGGGGCCAAGCAGGACCAGGAGAAAAAATCCGAGCACGGTAGGCGGCAGAACCATGGGCAGCGTGGCCAGAGCTTCCAGGGCGGCAAGCCAGCGGCTGCGGCCCAGCACCAACAGCGCCGCAAGAGGCACGGCGATGGCGAGAAGAATCGCCGTAGTCACCGTGGCCAAACGAAGCGAGAGTGCGAAAGCTTGCCAGTCCATTTCCATTAACAGAGTATTCGCTCGGACGCAGAGATTCCCAACGATTCCATCCGCAGACGCTGATCTAACTCCGCTAACCCCGCTAGCTCCGCTAACCCCGCTAGCTCCGCCAACTCCGCTAACCCCGCTAGCTCCGCTAACCCCGCTAGCTCCGCCAACTCCGCTATTCTCACTTCCCCGGCGTGAGCCCGCCCTTGGCAAATTGCGCCTGCACTGCGGGCGAGAGCAGAAAGTCGAGCAGCTTATGCACAGCGGCGCGTTGCTTCGTGTTGCTGACGATAACGGCGCCCTGCTCAATCGGCGGATAGAGATTGCGGGGAATGACGAAATACTGACCGTCTGCGCTAAGGCGCGGCGAAAACGCGGAGGTCAGCGAGATCAATCCCGCGTCTGCATTAGCCGAGTCGGCGAACTGTGCAGCCTGAGCGATATTTTCCGCAGTGACGAGGCGTGCCTTGAGTGCGTCGTAGAGACCAAGGCTTTGCAGTGCCGCAACAGCCGCTCGGCCGTAGGGCGCGCGATCGGGATTGGCGATGGCGAGCCGATTCAGGGAGGGCGAGCGCAGCAGATCGAGCGACGGCGGTGGCAGCTGCGAGTCTTTGCGCGCCCACAGAACGAGCGTGCCGCGAGCGTAAATAATGGGCGTAGTCGAATCCGCCGATCCCGCCGCATCAGCCAGGCCATCGTCGATCAGTTTCTTGGGGTAGCTCAAGTCGGCAGAGAGAAACAGGTCGAAGGGCGCGCCATTTTCGATCTCCGTGGTGAGCATAGCCGAGGCTTGGTAGGTGGCCTCGGCGTGAATACCCGTGGCTTGCTCGAATTGCGCGAGAATAGGCGGCAAAACAGGCTCGAGGTCGGCGGCCGCAGCGACGCGCAGCGGAGCTTGCGCGACCAGCGGCGAGGCCACCACGCACGCAAAGATTACGGAGAAGAACGTCCTCGAGATCAACAGCAAACCCTCCATCCACAGCAAGAATCGCCGTACACTGGTAGGCTAACACCAGGGAATTATGAACGATAACTTGCATCAATTGCGCTGTTTCGGGTGCGGCAGCCGGATTGCGGGCGCCGATGCACAGCCCGATTTTCGCTGCGCCCAGTGCGGAGACCTGTTTGAGGTAGAGTATCCCGGCTGGGGCCAGCGCGGGGGACACGACCGGCCGAATCCCGGAGCCTTGAAGTGGCTCTGGCGTGAACGCCGCTGCTCGGGAGAGCCGCTCGATGCGTCGGGCGTGTGGCGTTTCCGCGAACTGCTGCCAATTCTCGATGGCTTTGGCAACGCCATTTCGTTGCGCGAAGGCAACACGCCGCTATACCACCTGCCGCGTGCGGCAAAGGCGCTGGGCATCGATCGCATCTTCGCCAAGCACCAGGGCATGAATCCGACGGGCTCGTTCAAGGACACGGGTATGACCGCGGCACTGAGCGTGGCCAAGGAGCGCGGATTCGAGTGGGTGGCATGCGCGTCCACGGGCAACACGTCCGCGGCGATGGCGGCATACGCGGCGCGCGCCGGGCTACGCGCTCTGGTGCTGATTCCCGACGGCAAGATCGCGTGGGGCAAACTCTCGCAGGCCATGGACTACGGCGCCGTGACCTATCAGTTGAAGGCGGATTTCGACGGCTGCCTGAATGTGCTCACCGAGATTGTGAAGCAGGCGCCGATCTACCTGCTGAATTCGGTGAATCCATACCGGCTGGAGGGCCAGAAGACGCCGGCCTTCGAAATTGCCGAAGCCATGGATTGGAACGTGCCCGATCACCTGATCGTTCCCGGCGGCAACCTGGGCAACAGCTCGGCGCTGGGCAAGGGCTTTCGCGAAATGCGCGAACTGGGGCTGATAGCGCGCATCCCGAGGATCTCGGTGATTCAGGCCGCGGGTGCGAATCCATTGGCGCGGATGATTTCCAGCCATGCTGCCGCGCTCGAACCCGTGGAAGCGCACACCCGCGCCACTGCCATTCGCATCGGAAACCCCGCTTCGTGGCGCAAGGCCGCGAAGGTGATCGAAGAAAGCGGCGGATGGTGCCTCGACGTAACCGAGACGGAGATTGCCATTGCCAAAGCGGAGATTGGCGCCGAAGGTCTGGGCTGCGAGCCGGCGTCAGCCGTGACGCTCGCAGGGCTGAAGAAACTGTGCGCGCAGGGAGCGATCCAGCCAAGCGAGACGGTGGTTCTGGTGCTCACAGGGCACACGCTCAAGGACGCCGACTACACCATCGACTTCCACCGCGGCACGCTGCTGACCGATGACGAGAAGCGGGGACACGAAGCCGAGATTGACGCGTTGCGCCGCGACGCCGTCACCCTCGATGCGACTCCGGCCGCGGTGCTGGCTGCTCTGAAGGGTCAAGTCGGATGAAGGACGCACGAACCATGGATGGGCTCCGGCTCCGCTTGCCCGCAACCTCTGCGAATCTCGGCCCCGGATTCGACGCCGTGGCCGTGGCCCTGGACTTTGCCTTGGAAATCGAAGCCGAAGCGGCGCAGGAGTTTGCAATTTCCGCGACCGGGCGCGACGCGGAGCGCTGCGGACGCCTCCACGATAACCTGATTCTCGAAATCTACAAGGACATTCTCGAATCCAATGGGCGGCCGATTGTGCCGCTCTCGTTGCAGTTAACGAACGGAATTCCGCTCGGCATGGGATGCGGTTCGTCCGCAGCCGCCCGGCTGGCAGCCATCGCGCTGGCGGTGCACTTTGGCCAGCTCGATTGGGACACAGATCGGATTCTCGAAGAGGCGTATGCGCTTGAAGGACATCCCGACAACGTAGCGGCATGCTGGCTGGGCGGATTTGTAAGCGCCGTGTGCGAGGGAAGGCACGTGTACGTGGCGCGTGTCGATCCGCCGCAGGCGTGGCGTGCGATTGTGGCGCTGCCGGCCGAGCCCCTGGCTACCAGCAAAGCCCGCGCCGTGCTGCCCGCAACCTACTCAATGGAAGACGTGGTGGCGAATCTGCAATCGGTGGCCGTGCTCGGGTTGGCCTTTGCCCAGGCGCGGGGCGATCTGCTGCGCCTCGCGATGAAGGACCGCATTCACCAGCCCTATCGCGCCACCTTCTGCCCGCTGCTGCCGCTTTTACTCCCACTGGTTGGGAAAGATGGGATTCTAGGTGTTGCCTTAAGTGGTGCGGGCCCGGCGGTTCTGGTGGTCGTAGAAGGCGAAGAGAGCTTGCAGGCAGCGAGCTCCGCAATCGGAAAAGTGACGAAAAATCGCGTTGCGGCGGAGTTGACAATCTGCCGGTTTTCGCGGGTGGGAGCAAGCCAAACCATTGAAACTAAATAGGTTCAATGTATTATTTCTTCGGATTGTGCAGCTAGGCCATGCGTTATCAATGAGTTAAGGTGGTTGCCGAGGTAGATAGTCACCTCTTCCCTGATTACCCCGCACATTACCTAAGTTTGCTTGCCATTTATTCATTTAACAACTACATTCGCTGCGTGAGCAGTTCTGGGGGAGGGCTGCTCTAGCGCCCGTGATCCTGTATGGATCGCGGGCGCTTCTCTTTGTGCGTCGAAGTCATTTTCGTGCACCGGCTGGACCGAAAAATCAGCCGGTCGCGCCGGGTATTAACGCAGGCATTAACGGCAGGTGCGGCGAGATTGCGGCTCAACTGCGCCTGCGACTTTGAGTGATCCTCGCGCATCGGATATGTACACGGTTTCCTGTACAATGACCGTTGGGACTCGCAAGGAGGATCATGGCTGGGCTAGGTGTTCTGGAAGTAACCGATGCGAATTTTGACCAGGAAGTGCTGCGCAGCGAGCAGCCGGTTCTGGTGGATTTTTGGGCTGTCTGGTGCGGTCCATGCAAAGCGATTGCGCCGATCGTGGATAGCGTAGCTGCAACGTACGCGGGCAAGTTGAAGGTGGCCAAGGTGAACGTGGATCAGAATGGCGCGACGCCCTCGCGTTTCGGAATCCGCGGCATTCCGGCGCTGTTGTTTTTCAAGGGCGGCAAGGTAGCCGATCAGATTGTGGGCTACGTGCCGCAGAGCGTGATTGAAGAGAAAGTGAAGAGCCTGCTGGCGTAACTGGCGCTACGAATTCTATGGGTCGGAAACAAGCGAGGCTCGGGCAATGCGTCCGGGCCTTTTGCTTTGTTTAGGCGCGGCCGCGGAACTGGATAATGCGCCGCCGGTCGCGCTTGCTGGGCCGATGCACGGGCAGGGGCGCGTACTGCTGCATGGTTTTGCGCTCCTCCGCAACGCGCAGACGCGCTTCACGGCTGGCTTCGGTTTCGCGGTAGAGGGTTTGCGCCACCGATGCCGGGCCGCGAATGTGGCTGATTGCGAGCACATCAATCTCAAAGCGTCCGGCATCGTTTTCGATCAGCAGGCGATTGCCGGCGTGGACGTCGCGTGCGGGCTTGGCGCGGAACCCATTCGATTCAATCCGGCCCAGATCGCAGGCGCGCGAGGCCATGGCTCGCGTCTTGAAGAAGCGCGCCGCCCAGAGCCATTTGTCGATGCGTACGGCGTCCATTCTGGAATCCAGTGCGTGCGAAAATCTGTCAGGCGAAGGGTATCGTATCAGGGTTTGCGGCCGGCTTCCAGCGCGACAGGTGGCCGGAGATCCACTTTAACGGCAGGTAAAAAGCACGCCATTGGGTAAAAATTTCACCCTCGACAAGGCTTTATCCCCAAGGATGCCAGGGTCCCAATGCCCGCAAATCCTTGCATTTACACCAGAAATCCAGGAAACTCTCCGAACCGGATATGTGGAACGCGACGTGCTACATCAAAAGTGGTAGTGAGGAGAAGTGTATGGGCCGAACAGTCTCCCCTTCAGTGGCGCTGGCCAGCGAGGCGTCACTTTCTCACAAAAGCGGAAGACGTTCCAGGATTCTGGTTGTGGACGAGGAGTCGGTGACCGCCGACGCCCTTGCAGAAATCCTGCGCCAAAACGGCTATGCGACTGAGGCCGTGTACGACGGGACCAGCGCGCTGCAAAGGGCGCTCCTTTCGCCGCCCGAGCTCGTCATCACCGACGTAGTATTACCGGGCATGAGCGGGGTCCAACTGGCCATCACCATCAAGCGCGTGTACCCCGATTCCAAGATTCTGCTCTACTCCGGTCAGGCGTCGACGCCCGAGTTGATCCGGTCGCCCCATTTTGCGCCCTACGACTTTACGCTGCTAAGCAAGCCTGTGCGGCCGAGCGACCTGCTTGCTCTGGTGGAACACCGGCTGGGTACAGCCGGATCGGTGTTGCTGCCAACTGCGGCTGAAGCCTACCATCCCGTCCATTTAAGTTAGGGTATCCATCCCATCCCCGTTCGATCCATTCGTGGGCTCGTCCGCACGAACGTCAGGGCTTTGGCGCGGATTCGCCGTGCATGAGCGTCTCGTAGCGGCGCGCGTATTCAGTTTTGTACGCGGCCACGGCGTGGTCGTAGCTGAGCTGCGGCGTATTCGGCCTCACGGCCCAATGCAGCCGAATCTCGCGCGTCCCAGGGGCAACTGAAATAGATCCGCTCGCGCAAGGCTCAATACAAGAGAAAGTGATGGGCGCGCCATCGACTGTTGCGCTTTGCAGGCGGACGAACCACGGCAAATGGATCTCGATGCTCTTCGGAGCGCGATCGAAATGAGTATCCAGTTTCAGGACGGCCACGCCATCCTGCGGCTGAGTCAGCGTAAAGCCCAGCGGACCGAAATAAGTCGGCGCCTGGCGCACCGCGATGGTCTTCCCTTTGCCGATCCACGCCGGTGAGACAACAGAAAGCAAATGGAGCTGATTGCCCTCTTCGCGCACCAGCATAGTGCGCAGCAGTGTGCGGTACTCGGCGGCGAACCAGCCGTGGGGCGAGAGGTTGTCGCCGAAGTTGCGGTCGCCCCAGGGGCGAATCTTGAACTCGAAACCGGCGTTGGTCGAGCTGGTGTGGAGCAGAAGGGCATAGAACTCGTTGAGAGCCTGCTCCTGATCGCCGCGAATAGTCTCCGTCATGGTGTTTTTGATGGTGAGGTAGTGGTGCAGGAACTCGCCATCGGCGTAGGTCATAATGCCTTCGGCATATTTGGCCTGCGTAGCGTGCAGAGTCGCCGTCACGCGCGGATCGTGCGGATCGAGCGTGGGTTCGGGCACAACGGAGAGCAGATTGCCCCAGTCGTAGCCGCCGGGCTGCCCGTCGAGCCCCGGCGGAATATAAGCGTTGTGCGCTGCGGCCTGGGCGTCCAGAACCTTAAGGAACGCTTCGTGAAGGCTGTCATACTCGGCCTGCCATTTTTGCGCGAGATCGGCGTGGCCGGTTTCTGTCGCCATCTTGATGGCCAGGCGCAGGCCGTCGAGCGCAAGAAAGTTATAGCCGGTGAGATGGCCGGGAACGTACTCGTTGTCGCGCACATCGCTCGCCGGGACAATGTGCAGCGGGTCGGCGGCCCGCGCCTGGTGCAGCCAGTCGACGGCGCGATCGATCTGCGGCAACGCCCACTCGGCAAAGGCCTTGTCATGCGTGATGCGGTAGTGCTGCGCGTAGCCCCACACGGCCTCGCCCCAGCCGTCGTACTGCTGCGGCTGCGAAAGAAAGTTGCCGTCGGGCTTTTGCGATTTGGCGAAGAAGTCGAGGCACTCGCGCGCGATCTGCGGGTAGCCGGTCACGTCGTAACTGTGCACAATGTCGGCGCCGTCGCGCAGATAAAAGGAGTGGTAGTGCAGCTTATTGACGGTCTGGATAAAGTCGGGGCCGATGCGATCGATGGCGATGAGGTCGTAGATGAGGCTGGTCGAGAAAGTGTCGACGGCTTTCGCTTCTGGCAACTCGATCTGCATTCCGGCAGAGAGAATCTTGTTCCAGTACGCGATGATCTGCGCCTTGGCGGCGTCGAATCCAGCCTGATCGAGGTCCGAGAGGATCTGCGGGTCGGCGGTGGGAACGACAGGCATCTTGAAATCCAACGCGCGTTGAGCGCCGGGCGGCAGCAGGGTTGAGTAGGTGACGATGCCGACCGGTGTCTCCGGCTCGACGTTGAGATGAGCGGGCTTGCTGAGGTCGGGCATGTGCATGTCGCGGGTGCTATCGCGAAGAGTGAAGTCGCGCGCGGCGTAGCCCAGCGGAAAACTGTAGAGCACGCGGCCGTCGCGGAAGAAATGCGCGACGTCAAATGAGTTCGCCCACTGGCGGCTGAAGGGCTCGCCAATCTGCCGGTAGTTTCCGGGGAATGCGCCTTCCGCGGGACGCCGGAAGCGGTTGTCGCCGTGCGCCGCGCCGGTGGTCGAGAGCGCATCGTAGCGGATGCCGGTCGAGAAGATAGCGCGCGTGGACTGGTGCGAAGCGTTCTTCATCTCCACGCGAATGAAGTTCACCAGGGTTCCGCTCTCTTTTCCGTCGAGCGTTGCCGCGAAGAGCGTGAAGCTGTAGACGATGCCGTCGCGCGCGAATTCGTAGTGCACGATAGGCAAATGGCCCTGCTCGAGCGTGCGGATGCGGACGCTGGAGGCCTCGAGTTCAGGGCCGGCGAAGAACATGAGCTCGCCGAACCCTGTGCGCAGGTAGCCTTCCGGCGTGATTTCCGTGGCGGCTTCGGCGCCCATGACGCCGATCTCGTCCGTGGGCTTGGAGAAATAGGAAAATGGCTGACCGGGCTGGTCAATGCCCGGCGAAACCATTTGTGCGCGCAGGCCCGCCGCAGAGATGAGAACGATGGCGAATCCGGCGGCGCAAAGAACAAAGTGACGAAGCTTGGGATATGCAGCAACAGCCATGGCGCTGGAACCTCCGGCGGCGCGGGACTAGAGAGGTCGCGCGAGCAAAGGGCTCGCGGGCGGCCAAGGAAACATCATAGACCAGTCAGGGTGGCCATTCCGGGCAGGTGATGGGAATCACGGGCAAGCGTGTTTGAGCGGGCCTACACTTCGTCATCGCAGTGGAACCTTTGCCTGTGAAGGAGGGGTCGCAAGATGAGTGGAACCTGTCAAAAGTGTGGAACGCGCCTCGAAAGCCCATGGAAGTTCTGTCCCCTTTGCGGAGCTGAGAACGCACACGGGGAGATTGCCAAGGCGCACCCGGAACATGAGAAGGCGCCTGTAAAGGGTGGAATCAGCGGTATGGTCCTGGGCCTGATCATGGCGCCGGTGCTGATCATCTACGGAACACTGATTTGCCTGATGGTGGGGCCGTGGATGGTGCTGGGAATTCCCATGATCGTCGCCGGCATTTGCGCGCCGATCGTAGGGCCGTTCATCGCCATCAGTGCGGTGCGGGGAAGTTGCCCGTGGTGCGGCGTGAAAATCTCGAGCGTAGGGCCGATGAACGCGTTTTACTGCTACGCATGCAGCAAGCGGATCGTGGTCGAGAACCGGGAACTGGTGCGGGCCAAGTAGCGCGGGCCAAGTAATCTGTACGCGCACCCAAAGCGCCTATCGTTCAGGAATGGAAGTCGATGCCGGCTGTGCCTCGTGGAAATGCCGCCAGATGGTCTCCGCAGTATTGCGCGAGACCACGGCGGCGAGGGATTCGGCCGTAGCCAGCTGCACGTCGCGCAGGCTCCCGAAATGCGTGAGCAGGCGCTGACGGGTCTGCGCACCCACGCCGGGAATATTCAGCAGTTCGGAGTCTCGATCCCGCATCGCCCGGCGCTGCCTGTGATAGCCCACGGCGAAGCGATGGCTCTCATCGCGAATCAACTGCACAAGATGGAGCACAGGCGAACGGCGGTCGAGAACGATGGGCTCGTCTTCGTTGCCGTAGAGATAAATGATCTCTTCCTTCTTGGCGATGGAGGCGAGCGGCTGCGATGTGAAACCCAGCGACTCGAGCGCCTCGGCCGCGGCGTGCAACTGGCCCAGGCCGCCATCGACGAGCACGAGTGACGGCATTGGTTGGCCTTCTTCCTTCACGCGCCGGTAGCGGCGCTCCACCACCTCGCGCATGGCGGCAAAATCGTCGACGCCGGCAACGGTCTTCACCTTGAACTTGCGATAGGCCGACTTGTTCATCTTGCCGTCTTCCCACACCACCATGGAGGCCACGGTTTCCGCGCCCTGGATGTGCGAAATATCGAAGCACTCGATGCGGCGCGGAAGCTCGGGCAGCATGAGCACGTCTGCCAGCGCTTCCTGAATGGCCTTGCGTGAGGGCTCCAGCACGCGGAAGCGCTGCGTGTAGGACTGCTTCGCATTCTGTCCGGCGAGATCGACGAGGGAGCGTTTTTCACCCCGTTGCGGCACGGCGATTTCGATCTTGTGTCCGGTGCGCTCGGTGAGCAGCGCGGCCAGCGTCTCGCGATCGTCGAAGCCGACCGGCGCGAGAATGGTGCGCGGCACGTACTGCTGGTCAATATAGAGCTGCTTGAGCAGGGCGCTGAAGACCGCGCCAGCATCGAAGACCCGATCTCTGACTTCGGCATCCTGGTTTTCTTGTTCCCTTGTCCCCTCGTTCCCTCGTTCCCTGTCTTTCTCGCTCCCTTGCTCCCTGCCGGGGCCCCCGGCGAGCGGTCTTTGCTCGCTGGGGTGGCTCGCTCCCTCGCTCCCTGCCTGCTCGACGCCTGCATCGAGCAGGCTCGGCAAGTCTTCCCAGAAAAACTCCCGCCGGTCCACGATCTTGCCGTTGCGCATATGAAAGAGATTGACGGCGAGCGAACCGTCTTCGAAGTGGTAGCCGAAAACGTCGGCGTCGTCGCCCAACTCTGCCGTCGCGATGCGCTGCTTCTCCTCGAGCTGATGCACGGTCGAGAGCTGGTCCCGCAAGCGCGCGGCGGCTTCGAACTGCTCAGCTTCGGCAGCGGCCATCATGCGCGTAGTCAGCGTGCGCTCCAGCTCCGCGTGGCGGCCTTCAAGAAACAGTTGTGCATCGCGGACGGCGTCCTTGTAGGCCTCGGGCGTGGTGAGGCCTTCAACGCAAGGGCCGAGGCAGCGGTGAATGTAGTACTGCAAGCAGGCGCGCGGATGGTAGCGCGAGAGATCGACCTTGCAACTGGGCAAAAGAAAACTGCGGTGAATGAGCTCGACTACGCGATAAGCCAAATTGCCGGGGAAGTAAGGCCCATAATAAGCCGCGCCGTCTTTGCGCAGGCGGCGCGTCACGAAAACCTTGGGGAAGCGGTCGGCCAGGGTGAGCTTGACGTAGGGGTAGGTCTTGTCGTCGCGCAGCAGAATGTTGAAGCGCGGCTTGCGCTGCTTGATGAGATTGTTTTCGAGCGCGAGTGCTTCGTGCTCGTTGGCGACGAGGATGGTCTCAATATCGACGGCCTCGCGCATCAGCGAGCCGGTTTTTGCGTTGGCCTGCGAGGCTTCCAGCAGATAGGAGCGCACGCGCGAGCGCAGGTTGTTGGCCTTGCCCACATAAATGACCTCGCCCTCGGCGTTCTTGTAGAGATACACGCCGGGTTGCGTGGGCAGACTGCGGATTTTTTCGTAGAGGTCCATGGACGGATTCGGTGCGCTTGAAGCCAGTTATTAGGATAGCGGGATTGGCGCTCTGAATCTCGCCACGAAATTCGAAGGTGCCCCATCCTAAACGCGCATTTGGCGATTAGGGTGGGGCCGCAAGTGAGCAATCATTACCGGGTTTGGTAAAAATTACATGCTTTCCGCGCTCTCTGATGGTTCGGGATGGATGCCTAAAATCCTCACTTTAAAGTACTTGCTTAAACTCTTTGGATTGGATCGCGGCGTGCACTTCACTAGGGCGAAGCAAGAAACTCTCACCGCGGGGAATTCCCCCCCGGCAGAAGACAGAAGGTGGAGGAAAATGACCAGCCAGCGATTTGGATTCGTGATGACGGCCGCGGCGCTTGCGGCGCTTGGAGTGTCAGGATGCGCCAGCAAGAATTACGTGCGCACGCAGACGGGACCGCTGATCAATCATTCCGATCAACTGGACCAGAAGTCGGCGGAGAACAATCGGGCGATTCACGATGTGAACGACCGCGCGCAGGCGGGCATCACCAAGGCGCAGAGCTCGGCTGACTCCGCCAACCAGAACGCGCTGAATGCGAGCCAGCAGGCAAATACGGCTGACACGGCAGCCAACGATGTGGCCCATCGCGCCGACACCCTGGACAGCGTGGTGAAAGGGCTCGACAACTACAAGGAAGTGACGAAGGCGTCAGTGACCTTCGGCTTCGACAAAGCCATGCTGACCACCGACGACAAGGCGCAGCTCGATACTTTCGCCGGCCAGTTAGGCTCCGCGAAGAGCTACATTCTTGAAGTGACTGGCGGGACCGATTCGGTGGGTCCGGCGCAGTACAACTACGAACTGAGCCAGCGTCGCGCCGATGCGGTAGTGCAGTATCTGGCGGCGAAGTACAACATCCAGCCCCACCGTTTTTATCTGATCGGTATCGGCAAGGATCAATACGTGGCAGACAACAAGACGCCGGCAGGACGCAAGGAGAATCGTCGCGTCCAGGTGCGGCTGCTCTCGAATATGAGCGGCGACAGCGCGCCGAGCGGGCAGCCCGCAATGACGGGTCAGGCGACGCCGCCCAGCGAAACGCCAAAGCCGGTTGACGAGTAGCGCGAAGCTCCCCCATGGTGCAATTGAAGTAATTGATCATCCCCAACAAAAAAGGGCAGGTCCAAGCGGACCTGCCCTTTGCGTTTTTGCCACGATGGTCAGAGTTTCGCGTCCCCGAGTTGCTTCACATGCTCCGCGCGGACATCGTTGGCGGTAAACAGTCGCAAGAACGGAGCCCCCTGCGCAGCAGCTTCGACGGCCGGCCGCCCGTTGGCCTCCTCGCGCTCCACAATGCAAACCACGGCGGCGACGACCATGCCCGCCTCCCGCGCAGCCTCAATCGCAGCGATGGTGGAGGCGCCAGTGGTGCACACGTCATCGACAATCACCACGCGCGCGCCAGGGCGATGAAAGCCCTCGATGCGGCGCCCGGTCCCGTGCGCCTTTTCGGCTTTGCGCACCAGAAAGCCGTGCAGCAGCGGCGCGTCAGGCCGCAAAGTCGCGCGCCAGGCGCTCGCCGTGGCCACGTTCGAGACGATGGGATCGGCCCCCATGGTCAACCCGCCCACAGCCTCCGCATCAATCTTGTTGGCCTCAAGCAGTTCCAGAATGGCGTGCCCGGTCAGGCGTCCGCCCTCTGCGTGCAGCGTGGTCGTGCGGCAATCGATGTAATAGTCGCTCGTCGCCCCGGAAGAAAGCTTAAACTCGCCAAGCTTGAAGCTGGTGCGAGCGAGGAGCGCGAGAAGTTGCTGGGCGTATGTGGAGTCGGGCATCGATTCGATTGTAACGGGCGACTGCAATGGCGGCCTAGAGTTTCGCTTGCAGTGCCCAAAGCCCGCTCACCTAAGGTCTTAGGACCTTGAATCATCTTGCACATTTCATCTTCAGAAGGTGGAGAATCTCCTTTTGGTGC
>Ga0302276_10002066_pt1 | contig 17864 bp, 10 predicted proteins | sample III_Bog_N2_3_FD_198768 | JGI IMG/M metagenome (GOLD analysis project Ga0302276, IMG submission 198768) | Peat permafrost microbial communities from Stordalen Mire near Abisko, Sweden - III_Bog_N2_3 | ecosystem: Environmental > Terrestrial > Soil > Wetlands > Peat | place: Sweden: Abisko...
CGGCAAATTCCAGCGGCTCGATCCGTGCGGCTTTTCGCTGCCGCAGCACGTCGAGCGCTCCATTGATGGCCGCTCTGTACAGGTAGCTACCGGCATTTGTTACCGGCCCATCCGCGCTCGCCAGCCGCACAAACACGGCCTGCGCCACGTCTTCCGCATCGGCCATGCTGCCGGTGATGCGGTAGGCTGCCGTGAGCACCCGCCGATGGTGCTCCGCGAACAACTGGGAGAGCCCGGCTAACGGCAATGTTGCGCTGCATGCGGCCACTGGAACACCTTCTGGACTGTTCATAGAGATGACGCTTCAACTGAACGATTATTAATCCACATGGAGATGGTTACGCGAAGAATCGTCCAGACGTTCCTTGCAAGGGGCACTTGTGAACTGCAGAAAGAATTGGGCACCCACATTTGTGACCGGATCAAGGGGTGGGGCGCCACGCAACATTTGTTGATTGCGGGGGTTGTAACATTTAGCTGAGTGCAGGGCATTTCGCTCCATCTTTGGTAAGAGATGACTGAATGCCGCCAATCGTAGGTTGGTCATAGGCAACCCGGAGGAAACGATGAAGAAAGTTCTTATTGCCATTTTGCTCATGGCTCCAGCGCTGGCCTGTGCGGAGAAGAAGCCACTGCCGGACGCAGCGAACTACACCGTCACTGTTCACGTGCAGTCTTCGCAAGTGGTCTACACAGACGGAAATATAGCGCAGCACCTGGACGTAGCCATTGACGGCAAGAAATACGAATTGCAGGCCTTGCCTGCTGCTCAAGTGCTTCCCGTGGGCGACTACAAGGCGAGGATATCCAAAGAAAAAGTCTCTCCTGATCACGAGTATTCGCGAGTTTATGAATTTCTGTTTGCTGACGGGACGACGCGAAGATACAACGTTGTGGGAGAGACTGAATAAAGCACTTGCGGAGATCGTGCGAGATCGATAAGCCATCCCTCAGGGGCTAAAGCCCTGACCTACCAGTCGTGCCCTGACACAAATGCTGACCCGCGCAGGGTTTTTTGGACTGGATGCAGTGCTTTCGTTGGGTGGGATTATTGGGGATAGGGGCCTCCGGCTCAATCTATGCCTCGCCCCCTCAGTGCTACAGTGGTTTCGTTCTCACTTTTTTGCCGGGGTCCGCTTCTTGCCGGGTTTTCGTTTGCTGCTCTTGGTTCTTCTCGCGCTTCCGCTCGCCGCTCATGCGGCCACTCGCATCGAGTCCGCGCCCGTTCCGCCGGAGATGAGGGCTGCTGATTTCACGGTTCGCGTAAACGGGCAGACGGTGGACGTGGCTCACGCCGCAGCGAGTTACGATTACGTAAGCTTCGACGGGCGCGGCCCGTTCAACGTGGAGATTACTGCCGCCGAGCCGGGCTTCTGGGACAAGGGCGTGGACATTCAGCCATGGCGGCTGGGATTGCGGGCTGAGAGACCCAAAGGCGAACAAAAATCCCCGACGATTCGTTTCAAACTCGACGGCCCGGCCAAGCTCTCCATCTCGCGGCCCGGCGACTTTTTGAATCACGCGAAGATGCTGTTTCTCTTTGCCGGCGCGCCGCAGCCGCCGATGCCGACTGACCCAAAGATTCACGCCTACAAGCCGGGGATTTATCACCAGAGTCTCAATCCTAAAAGCGGTGAGACTTATTACCTTGCGCCCGGCTCGTATTTCTTCGGCAGTTTGAATTTGTGGAAAGTGGAAAATGTAAAAATTCTGGGCCGGGGAACGATTGTTTACGACGGACCACAGGACCCGAACGCCGACGAAGGCTGGATGCAAAAGCCCGACTGGCACTGCGTGGGCGCGCTGGAGGCTCACAACGTGGAGATTGACGGGCTGACCTGCATTGTGAGGTCGCGGACGTGGTCGATCCAGATGAAGGATTCGACTGGATTTTTATATGACGATCTGCGCGTGATTGGGGGCAATCCCGGAAACGCCAACCAGGACGGCATGGATTGGCTGGGCGGCGGCGACTCCACTGTGCGCAACGCATTTATCCGCGCGTCGGACGACGTGTTTGCCACGCAAGGCAACTGGGACGGCTACAAGGACAAGGAGATGCTGCGCCCCGGCCACGATGTACAGAACATACTTATCGAACACAGCGTGCTTTCAACGAGTATCTCGAATATTGTGCGCGCGGGATGGCCGCGGAAGACGTATAACTCGCGCAACTTTACCTTGCGCGACTCCGACATTTTGCACGGCGGCATAGGGGCGTGCGGGCAGACTTTCGGGCTGCTCGGCTTTTGGGGCGCAAACGGAGCCAAAGGCAGCCACGTCAACTATACTTTTGAAAATCTATTTCTGGATGACTGGTATTCGCTGGCGCAAATGGAACAAAAGAGTCCAGGTTTGCTGGGGTTCACCTTTCATAACATCTGGGCGCTGGACCAGCCGCCGCTGGCCGATTCTACGATGACGGGCGATGTGGCGGGCGTGATCATTGACAACGTGAAGTATGGACAGAGGCGCGCGGCCGGGAATGCGGACCTGCCGCTCTTGACGGCGAATGGCGCGCAGCAGGCGAAGTTTCCCGCGCAGCACGGACCCCTGGCGGCGTTTACCGTGGACCCGCCAGTCTTCGCGCCGGGAGAAAGGGTCACATTTACCGCTCAACTCTGGCCCGGCGCGCGCTACACGTGGCTTTTTGGCGACGGAACCAAGACAAGCGGGCGCCGCGCGAGTCATCGCTTCGCTGACGCGGAGGGAACCGATTTGGACGGGGCAGGACGCGGCGCCGGACGCTTCCGGGTTCTGCTGCACGTTGACGAGCGGGCGAGCCGCCCTGACACGACCAACCAGGACTGGGCCGCGCAGGGAGTGGTGGCCGTTGCTGATTGGCATGAAGCCGCAAGCGCGGCGGGCCTGATGCTGCCCGGCCTCGCGTGGCAGCTCTATCCCGGCGCATGGACCGAGCTGCCGAACCTCGCCGCCGAACGCGCGGTCTTCTCCGGAGAAAGCCCCAACATTCACGCGGATTCGCAGGGTTATACGCGTTACGCCGTGGCATGGGACGGCCAGATCGACATTCCCGCCGACGGCGGCTACACTTTTCATTTGCTCTCGCGCGACGGCGCACGGCTGGTGATCGATGGCGTGGAAGTGGCCAAAACCGGCCCGCCGTTCGCGCAGGTCTGCGGCTCACCGGGTAACGCGATGCGTTACGATCGCGGCTCACTGGGGTTGCGCGCCGGCAGGCACACATTTCATTTGGAAGGGTTGCACTCAGCCAGCCAGGGATCGCCACGGCTACTCTGGGAAGGCCCAGCGCTGCCGCTCACTGACGTGCCCCCGGCGGCTTACAGCCATCCGAGAAAAGATGTTGTGAAGCAGGGAATGGTAAAACAGGGAACAGGGAAGAGGGAATAGGGAACAGCGGCCAGAATCGACAATGCTCGCCTTCGCTGATAGGCTTTGATGAACTTGATGCTGTCTTCAGGGGTTTAGGAATCGATGAAGGTTGGATGGATTTCCAGTTGCATTGTTGCTGTCTGCGCGGCGTGGTTTGCTCATGCGCAGGGCCAGGAGCCGGCAGCGCTGCACGCGTCAATGCAAGTTCTGGTGGTTACGACCGCTGACTGGGGCGGCGTGGACGGAGTCTTGCAGGCGTATGAGCGGCCAGGCGCGCACGATAAATGGAAAGCTGTCGGCGTGCCGATTCCTGTTGTGGTGGGAGAGAACGGACTCGGTTGGGGCGCGGGATTGGCGCCGGTCAGCGATAAGAAGTCCCGCAAGGCGAGCGATCCAGTGAAGCATGAAGGCGATGGTAAGTCGCCGGCGGGCGTCTTTCGCCTGAGCACATCCTTTGGCTACGCAGCTGAGAGGCAGGCGGGATGGAAGATGCCTTACGTGAGCCTCACTCCATCAGTGGAATGCGTGGATGACGCGAGTTCAAAGTTTTATAACCGCGTGTTGGAGCGCAGCACGGTCGCGCCTGACTGGAATAGCTCTGAACATATGTTGCGCCCCGATGGGCTTTACAGGTGGGGAGTGATGATCGATCACAACGCAGAACCGGTGACGGCGGGCGTAGGATCGTGCATCTTCCTGCATATTTGGATGGGACCGGGGCAGGGAACCACGGGCTGCACAGCTATGACGCAGGAGCATCTTGAAGGCGTGCTTGCGTGGCTTGATCCGGCGAAAAATCCTTTGCTTGTGCAGTTGCCGCAGGCCGAATACAAGAAGCTGAGAAAGCAATGGAAGCTGCCTGCGCTGCCACGGAGCGAAGTGCGCTGAGAGCTTGTGCTGCATGGTTTCCCACCCTTTCGGCAGAAAGAAGCGGAGAGGATGGGGCACGGAGATTTGTTAGCTGCTCTGGGTTCCCTGTTCCCTATTCCCTGTTCCCTGCCTTTTCATTTCGGCAACTGGTTCGCATCCCAGCCGCCGCCGAGGGAGCGGACGAGACCGACACTGGAAACAAACTGCCGCGTTTGCAGATCGATGGCGGTGCGCTGGTTTTGGAGCAGCGTAGCCTCTGCCGTGAGCACTTCAAGGTAGCTGGTGACACCGCCTTTGTAGCGCTGGTTGGAGATGTCATAGGAGTTTTGAGCCGCATCGACGGCCCGCTGCTCGACGGCCGATTCCTGCTCCAAAATCCGCAATCCAGAGATCTGGTCTTCCACGTCGTTGAAGGCGCTCAAGATCGTGCTGCGGTAAGCGGCGGCCTGCGCTTCGTAGGTGTGGCGTGCAGCGTCAGTGAGTGCATGGCGCTGGCCGGCGTCAAAGAGCAACTCTGTGGCCTGCGCTCCCAGGCTCCATAAAGCGCTGGGACCTTGAATCAAGGTACCGACGTTCATGCTCTCAAAGCCTCCGGTTCCAGTCAGATTGATGTTGGGATAAAAGGCGCTGACGGCGATGCCGATCTGCGCGTTGGCGGCGGCGGCGCGGCGTTCGGCGGCAGCAATGTCGGGGCGGCGCTCGAGCAGTTGTGAAGGCACACCAACAGGAACTTTGGGCAAGGCCAGGCCCGCAGTTTGAGCAAGTGGCGAGAACGGAATGCTGAAGTCGGAGAGTTTGAGATTGGCGATGGTGCCTATGGCGTGCTCGTACTGCGCGCGAGCCACGCCCACATCGACGCGTTGGGCGCGCACGGTTTCAAGCTGCGTGCGAGCCTGGGCCACGTCGGCTTCAGTGCCGATTCCCCCGGCAAGGCGGCGCTGGGTCAGGTCGAGTTGGCTTTCGAGATCGGTGACGGTAGAGTTGAGCAGCTCAATCTCGGCATCGAGGCCGCGCAGTTGGAAGTAGTCGGCGGCCATCTCGGCATGAAGGCTGAGGTCTATGTTTGCCTGGTCAGCGGCGCTGGCCTGGGCATTTTCGCGCGCGGCTTCAACGGTGCGGCGAATGCGCCCCCAGAAGTCCGGCTCCCAACTAGCTTGGCCGCTTAGCGCAAAGTCGTTGTATGTGGTGGATTTGCTTGGCGAATAGGAGGGACCGTTGGCCGAAATCTTCTGGCGCTCGGCGCCAACTCCGGCAGAGAGCCTGGGATAGAAAGCGGCCCTGGCGGCGCTGACCTGGTCGCGTGCGGCAAGGTAGGTTTCCAGCGCCTGACGCAGGGTTGGGTTCTCGGCAGCGATTCGGTCTTCGAGTTTGTTGAGTTGCGGGTCCTGGTAGATCTCCCACCATTTGCCGCGCAACATTCCGTCGGAGGGCGAAGCAGGCTGCCAACTGCCTCCAGAGGGTGGGGGCGGCGGTTGAACGACCGTGGTTGCGCCAGTCTCCTTATAGGCTGCGGGAGCATCGTAGCCGGGACGGCTGTAGTTGGGGCCGACAGGTTTGCAACCGGCGAGAAGGGTGAGGGCGGCCAGGCAGGCGATTGTGGGTCCGGTCGAGATTCGAGGTTTCCCACCCTTGCGACAAAAACAAGAACGTCGCAAGGATGGGGCACCCAGCGGGGTGAGAGCAAGAAGAGCGGTCGAGGAGCAAATTCCGGTTGAGATTCGCGGTATCCCACCCATTCGCCAGAAAAAAGGCGAATGGATGGGGCACGGGGCTTTTGTATTCCTTGCAGGAAAAGTTCCCTCAGGGCCTAAAGGCCACGTTGATTTTGCGGCACTTTCGGCACGACTGAAGTCGTGCCCTGACACAAAGCGGCTGGTTGAAACACGTTCTATGAGTTTTTCCGCAACCTGTAACGCCCAACGATTATTCTGCCGCATTTTCGGCACGACTAAAGTCGTGCCCTGACACAAGTCGGAGTTGGCATCGAATTCCTCCGCAGGAAGCGTTGCTGGCATATTACTTGCCTCCCGCATTGGGCTGGCTGCCGGGGGTCACTATCCGCACTTTTTCGCCATCGATGAGCGAGTCGGGCGGGTCCTGGATCACCTGATCGCCGATGCTGAGGCCGGTTACAATTTGCACGTTGGCCCCATCGTCTTCGCCGATAACCACTGGAACCAGATGCGCCACATTGCCGTTGATGACAATGCCTACACGCAAGCCTTCCTTGCGGAAGATGAGCGCCGCGGCAGGCACGATGAAGGTGGGTCCGGCTGCCGGCGTCTTGAAGTGGACCTGGGCGAGCGAGCCGGGCAGCAGTTCGCCGGCGCGGTTATCCACGTCTACCTCCACGAGTAAGGTGCGGCTGGCAGGATCGATGGCGTCCGCGGTGCGCACCAGCGTGCCCTGATAGATTTTTCCGCCGTGCTCGGTGAAGGTGAGATCAACCTTCGCTCCGGGCTTCACGTTTGCCGAGTAGATCTGCGGCAGGTTGGCGTAGACGCGCAGAGTCTGAATGGCCTGAAGGTGAAAAAGCTCCTTGGCCGCGCCGGGGTCGATGAGCTGGCCGGTGTCGATATTGCGTGCGGTGATAACGCCGTCGAAAGGCGCGTATACCTCTTCAAACAATTGCAGTTGGCGCAGCCGCTCGACATTAGCTTGAGCGGATTTGACTGCACCCGCAGTGGCGGCTGCCTGGTTCACGAACGTGTCAGTGTCCTGGCGGGAGACGGCGTTGGATTGGACCAGCCCGGTGTAGCGCTCGGCCTGGATGCGTGCGTTGTTGGCGTTAGCTTGAGCGGTATTCAGGTCGGCCTGTGCCTGGGCCAGTTGCTGGTCAACCTCGGGCGTAGCAATCACGGCCAGCAGAGCGCCTTTCTTCACGCGGGCGCCGATGTCGAAGTTCCAGCGAGTCAAATAGCCCGCGGTGCGCGCGTAGATGGGCGAATCGGTGTAAGAAGTTACGTTGCCGGGGAGTATGAAGCTGTCGACAGGCGCTCCGGCCTTTGGCGCGGCGACAATCACCGTGGGAGCGGCAAGCTCAGTGGTGGTCGTGGCCAACACACCCTCAGCCTGATGGCGGCGCAACATGCCGACGCCCGCCAGCGCGACAGCCACGATGAGCACAATAACCACTCCCACGAGGGCCTTGCGCTGCGAGATAGGGTTCTGTTCCGGCGCGGTCTCGTGGTGATTGGCCTGCTGGGGGTTCGGATTGGATTCGTTCGTCATGAAAAGCTACTCCGGTATCTCGTCAAACTCGTCGAAGGTTCCGGCCGTTGCCGCGCCGTGAGCCGTCTTGCGGCGGCCTTCCAGCCAGCCGTGGACGACATAGAAAGATGCGGGAACAAAAAACAGCGTGGCCACGGTGGCCAGCAAAAGGCCGCCGATGACGGCGCGGCCCAACGGGGCGTTTTGCTCGCCGCCGTCGCCCAGGCCCAGCGCCATCGGGATCATGCCGATAATCATAGCCAGGGCGGTCATCAGCACCGGGCGCAAGCGGACAAAGCCGGCGTCGAGCGCAGCCCGGCGCGCGTCTCCCACCAGAATCTCCAACTGCTCGCGAGCAAAGCTCACCACCAGAATGGAATTGGCCGTGGCCACGCCCATACACATAATGGCGCCGGTGAGCGCCGGCACGCTGAGCCGCGTGTTGGTAAGGAAAAGGAACCAAACAATGCCAGCCAGCGCCGCGGGCAGCGCCGCGATGATCAGAAACGGATCGAGCCAGGATTGGAAGTTGACCACAATCAACAGGTAAACCAGCAGGATGGAGAACGCGAGACCGCCGAGCAGGCCAATGTAAGAGGTTCTCATGGTCTCGCTTTGGCCGCGCAGGATGAATTGCGAGCCGCGCGGCAAGTCGGCCTTGTGCTCTTTGATGATCCCTTCCATGCTGCGCGTCACCGTGCCCAGGTCGGTTCCATCCACATTGGCATAGATATCGATGACCGGCTGCACATTGTAGTGGCTTACGGTGCCCAACTCCGCGCCGGGGGAGATGGTGGCGAGGTTTCCGAGCACTTGAACCTGGGATGCGGCACCGGGCGCGGTGGATGAAGCAGCGCCGGGAACGGCGGCACTGTTCTTCTGCGCAGTGGCAGAGCCTGTAACGGGCAAACTCTCCAGCGAGGCCAGCGAGTCAACTCCATATTGCGGGGCCTGGACGGCGACGCTGTAACTGACGCCGTTTCGCGGATCGAGGTAGAAACTGGGCGCCGTCTGGAAGCTGCCGCTTAGAGCTATCAACATGCTTTGCGCCACGTCTTTCTGGGTGAGGCCAATCGACTGGGCGCGAGTGCGGTCCACGTTCACCGTCATACTGGGATAGTTGAAAGGCTGCTGGATGCGCGCGTCGGCTGCGCCGGGAACATAGCGGACCTCATCCAACATGCGTTCGGCGAGAGCGTGATTTCCATACATGTCGGGACCAACGACCTGTATGTCGATGGGCGCCGAGAGGCCGAAGTTGAGAATCTGGGTGACAATGTCCACCGGCAGCACGTAAAAGGTTACACCCGGATACTGGCGGGCCAGCACACCGCGAAGGCGCTCGACATAGGCCGCGGTGGGATGATGGTCTTCGGTCAACTGCACCTGGATGTCGGCGTCCGCCGGTCCAATGGGCGCCGAGGTCGAGTAAGAAAGGTTCAGTCCGGAGTAAGGCAGGCCGATATTATCCAGAATTGTCACGACCTCTTTGGCGGGGATCTGCTCACGGATGGTGGAGTCAATCTGGTCGCAGAGCGCGGCTGTTTCCTCGATGCGCGTGCCCGTGTGAGCGCGCACGTGAATCTTGAATTGGCCGGAGTCTACCGAGGGGAAGAAGTCCTGGCCCAGCCATGGCTCCAGCACGACTACCGAACCGACCGCGAACAGCAGGAACAGGATAAGGAAAACCGCCGCGTTGTCCATGCAGAGGGCGAGCAGGCGCAAATAGCCGTGGCGAAAGCTCTCAAAGCCAGATTCAAAACCACTCTGGAAGCGGACGAAGGGATTGCGACTGTTGAGTTTCCTGCCCGCCTCGGCGTCGTCGTGCTCCTTGAGCAGGTATTTGGCCATGGTGGGCACCAGCGTCCGCGAGAGCAGATAGCTGGCGAGCATGGCGAAGACCACGGCTTCGGCCATGGGAACGAAGAGGAATCGCGCCACGCCGCTCAGGAAGAACATGGGCACGAAGACAATGCAGATGGCCAGGGTGGAAACCAGAGCGGGAACGGCAATCTGCGCCGAGCCGTCGAGGATGGATTGCTCCAGCTCTTTGCCGGACTCAAGGTTGCGGTTGATGTTTTCAATGGCAACTGTGGCGTCATCCACCAGGATGCCGACGGCCAGAGCCATGCCTCCCAGGGTCATGATGTTGATGGTCTCGTGCAGCATGGCGAGCACGCTGAGCGAACAGAGAATGGAGAGCGGAATGGAGACCGCGATGATGACCGTGGAGCGAAAACTGCCCAGGAAAACCAGAATCATGATGGCGGTGAGGCAGGCGGCGATGATGGCCTCGCGGACCACACCGTTGATGGCGCCGCGCACAAAGATCGACTGATCGGAGAGGAAACTGATTTGCAACTGCGGCGGCATAGTTCCCTTCAGACCCACGCTCTCCAGCTTGTCGCGCACTCCTTTGATGATGTCCAGCGTGGAGGCCGTGCCGGTTTTCATCACGCTCATCACGATGGCGCGTTTGCCGTCAACGCGCACAATATTGGTCTGCGGCGGGTAGCCGTCGCGCACGTGGGCTACGTCGCGGATATAGACCACAGCGCCGTTCACCGCCTTGATGGGCAGATTGTTCAGGTCGTCGATCATCTGCGGAGCGGAGTTGGTCTCGATGGCGTATTCGAAGCGGTCGATCTTCATCGTGCCGGATGGCACGATCAGGTTCTGCGCCGAGATGGCATTGACCACATCGGTGGGCGAGAGTCCCTTGGCCTGGAGCGCGTGCAGGTCAAGGTCCACCTGAATCTGGCGCTGCTTGCCGCCATAGGGAAAAGGCGTCTGCGATCCCTCGATGGTTGCCAACTGGGTGCGGATGTTCTGCTGGCCCAGGTCGTTCAACTGCTGCTCGTTGAGGCCTTTGCCGGAAAGACCGAGCATCAGAATGGGCACGCTGGAAGCGTTGTACTGGATGATGAATGGCGGATTGGAACCGGGCGGCAAGCTGCGCAACTGCACCTGGCTGATGGCCGTTACCTGGGCTACGGCGTTGCCGACATTGACGTGAGGCTGGAAGAAAATCTTGATGATAGCCAGGCCGTTGAGCGATTGCGACTCGATGTGCTCGATGTCGTTGACCGTGGTGGTCATGCCGCGCTCGCTGTTGGTCACGATGCGGTTGGCCATCTCCGGCGCGGAGAGGCCGTTGAAGTTCCACACCACCGTCACCACCGGGATATCGATGTTGGGAAAGATGTCCGTAGGCATCGTCAGGATGCTGAAGACGCCGAGAATCAGAATCAAAAGCGCGAACACGACAAAGGTGTAAGGTCGCCGCAGCGCAAGCCGGACAATCCACATAGGGCAGGTACTCGTTCCTGAGCCGCGAGTTAGCGGCCGTTGTTGCTCGCTCGCCGGGCTGCGGTCTCGCGGCTCGACAGGCGCGCTGATCTGGTCATCACCGGCGCATTGTATTCAGGGATGAGACCGCGCTCATCCGCTCGATCCGGTCCCTATCCTATTCAAACTTCAATGGTAGACGACCAAGCGCGCCCGTGGCGCGCGCTGGCAATAGATCGGTCCCTACACTAATAGGACGCGCCGGCGGACTGAAAAGATGCTCTCACAGCGCGAGAAGCGCCATGGCCAGCACGCATGCTCCCACCGCCAGGCTGACCCGGTCGCGAAGAGCGAAGAGGACTGGGTCCTCGTTCATTTCGCCGCGCGAGCCCAGCAGCCACGCCCGGTAGAGCCAGAAGAGCATCAGCGGCACAATGAGCCATAGCCGGTCTGCGTGTTTATAGAGAACCGTTACATCGGGGCGCGCGATATACATCATGAACACCAGCACGGAGGCTGTGGCGCTGGATGTGCCGAAGCTGCGAATCTGGTCCAGGTCGCCGGCCACGTAGCCGCGCCCATGGGTCTCGGAAGCACCGCGCTCGCGCAGGTTTTCGAGCTCGCTGAAGCGCTTGACCATGGCCAGCGAGAGAAACAGGAAGATGGAGAAGGCTGCCAGCCAGGGGGAGATTTCAGTCCGCGTGGCCGCGCCGCCGGCCAGCAGGCGCAGCGTATACAGCCCGGAGAGCACCAGCACGTCCACCAGAGCCACTTGCTTGAAATATAAAGAGTAAGCGGCTGTGGAAGCGATGTAGACCGCCAGCCACAGCAGAAACTGATGGGGTAGAACGGGCAAAAGTGCGAGCGAGACCACGATGAGCGCGAGCGCCAGGGCAGCGCCGCCCGCAACCGGCAGATCGCCGGCGGCAAAGGGCCGGAAACGCTTGACCGGATGACGGCGGTCGCTCTCGATGTCGAGCAAGTCGTTGAAAATATAGTTGGCTGACGCCATGAAACTGAAACAGAAGAAAGCGGCGATGACCGCGCCGATCGCCTCAGGACGCAGCTTGTGCGAGAGCAGAAGCGGCACGAACAAGAGTATGTTTTTGGCCCACTGATGGATGCGGATCGCCTTGAGCAGCGTAGGAGCCAAAGGTTGTTTATGCAGAAACGTCCGGGCCACCGGAATGTGTCCCTGATGCAACGCGATGCGCAGGGCAGGAGTGGGGTTGGCCACCATTGCCTGGCGCGCATTGGCCAGCAAAGGCAGGTCGGCGCGGGAGTTGCCGATGTAGTCGAATTCGCCGAAGCGTTCCTTTAGAAGGTCCAGTTTCAGCACGCTGGTCAGGTTGGTCACGCCGTCCGAGGCCAGTACGCCGTCAAAGATGTCGAGGTGTGCAGCGACCCGCTCCGCGAGCGGGCCATCCGCGCCGGTTGTCAGGTAGATTTGCCGGCCTCGGCGGTGCTCGGCGTGCAGGAACTGGAGCAGTTCGGCGTTGTAAGGCAATTCGGCGGGATCGAGCGGGGCCTGGCTTGCCACTTCGGCCTTCAGGCGAGCGCGTCCCACTGCCAGCCACCGCCCCAGTTGCCAGAATCCGAAGGGATTACGGCGCAGGAACTGGCAGACCGCGTCGAACAGCGAATCGGATTTGATGAGCGTGCCGTCCAGATCGACGCACAGTGGGCGCGTCAAGTCGGCTTGCTCGGCAGGAATGGAATTCTGAGACAAAATATCCTCATGGAGCCGACGACACCAGCCGGGCCGCGGGAAACTAACTCATCCAAAAGCGGCGCGACGCGACGACTGATCAAGGTTGAACGCGGTTGCAGGTAAACCAGGCACAAGTATACCGTCAAACTGAAGCCGGCGGCGCGGCCCGCAAGTGTTCCGCAATCGCTCGATTCGCTTACAATAGTTGCGTCTTGCATCAACGAGTATGCGCTTCTCTCGAGCGAAAGGCGCGCGGCCTCGCAACGAATGTAGCCCGGGCAAACGAAACCTTTGGGGAAACTCTTGCGTCCTTAGAAACATACGCGTGTGTTTTGTCCACTGCCCGGAACGGTAACAACAATGCCCTTGCGCAGCGCCCATTACGCGGGCAGTCACTCAAAAGAAATTGACAGGAATCGATACCATGTCCACTGAAGGCACTCCTGAGAACCCTCTGGCCGGAAACGGCTTTGAGCAGTACCACTCTTCACCCAAGGGTTCCTGGGTGCGCATTGTCATATATCTGATTCTGGCGGCCGCTGTTGGACTTGCCGCATGGCTGATTTATTCGAACCATCAGAAAGCCGCGGCGGCGAGCGCCAGTCAGGCGGCGGCGCTGATGAGCCGGCCGGTTCCGGTTCAGGTGGCTGCCGCCGAGCAGAAGCCCATGCCGATCTTCCTGACTGCGCTGGGCACTGTAACCCCTTATATGAGCGTTACCGTGAAGGCGAGAGTCAGCGGTGAGCTCGAACCGGTACGGTTCACCGAGGGGCAACAGGTGAGGCAGGGCGAGACGATCATGGTGATCGATCCCCGGCCCTACCAGGCAGCTCTGGACCAGGCCAAAGGCACGCTGGCCCACGATGAGGCTTTGCTCAAGGACGCCCAGGCGCAGTTCAAACGCTATCAGGCGCTCTACACGGCAGGGGTGGTATCAAAGGAGACGCTGGACGCCGACGAGGCTACTCAGGGCCAGTACCAGGGCGCCATCGCCTCCGACAAGGCGGCCATCGAGACAGCCCAATTGCAGCTTGGCTGGTGCACCATCCAGTCGCCCATCAACGGCAAGATCGGCCTGCGCCTGGTGGACCCCGGCAACATCATTACAGCCAACACCACCAACCTCGTCATCATCAATCAACTCCAGCCCATCGCCGTTTACTTTACGCTGCCTGAAGACCAGCTTCCCCAGGTGCTGCGCAAGTTGGCGGCGGACAAGCGCCTGTCCGTGGTCGCTTACGACCAGGGCGACACGCAGCAGTTGGCCAGCGGCTATCTGCTCACCGCCGACAACCAGATCGACACCTCCACGGGAACCGACAAGCTGAAGGCCGTCTTCGACAACCGCGACCAGGCGCTTTTCCCCAATCAGTTCGTCAACGTTCACCTGGTGATGGAAGACCGGCCTAACGCGCTGGTGGTGCCGTCGGCGGCCATCCAATCCGGCAACCAGGGTTCCTTTGTGTGGGTGGTGGATACTGACGCCGCCAAGAAAGCGTCAACTGCCAGGATTCAGCTCGTAAAGATCGCCTTGGCCGAGGGACAGGTGACTATCCTCGACAGCGGCCTGCAGCCGGGCCAAAACGTGGTGGTGGACGGCGCGGACCGGCTGCGCCCCGGACAGATTGTGATTGCGACGGCCGCTCCTCAGCGCGGCGCGCGAGGTGCGGGGAAAAGCTTCGCAACTTCGGGCATGGAGCCCTCATCGCCCACCGGCTCGGCTAGCGGCAAGACTCAGAAGGGGAATCAGCAGTGAGCCCTTCCCGGCCATTCATTCTGCGCCCGGTAGCGACCTCGCTGCTGATGGCGGCCATTCTATTGGCGGGCTTTGTTGGCTACGAGCAGTTGCCGGTCTCCGCCCTGCCTGAAGTGGATTACCCGATTATCCAGGTGCTCACCTTCTACCCCGGCGGCGGGCCAGAGGTGATGGCCTCGTCGGTCACCGCGCCCCTGGAGCGGCAGTTCGGCCAAATGCCGGGGCTGAAGCAGATGACCTCGGTCAGCTCCGGCGGTGGCTCGGTAATTACTCTCGAATTCAACCTCGACGAAAATATCGACGTGGCAGAGCAGGAGGTGCAGGCGGCCATCAACGCGGCCAACAGCTTCCTGCCCGCCGATCTGCCCAATCCGCCTATTTACAGCAAGGTCAACCCCGCCGACGCGCCCGTCATGACGCTGGCGCTCTACTCCGACTCGCTGCCGCTGGACAAGATTGAAGACGCCGCCGACACCAACCTCGCGCAGAAGATTTCGCAGGTCACCGGCGTGGGATTGGTTTCGATTGCCGGCGGGCAGAAGCCGTCCGTGCGCATCCAGGCCAACCCGTCCCAACTGGCGGCTTATAACCTGAGTCTCGAAGACCTGCGCATCGCATTGGCAGCGGCCAACGTGGATCAGGCCAAGGGAACGCTGAACGGCGCACGTCAGTCTTACACCATCGGCGCCAACGATCAGTTGATTTCCAGTGGCGATTACAAACCGGTGATTGTGGCCTATCGCAACGGGGCCGCAGTGCGCGCGTCGGACGTGGCCACCATTGTCGATGCTGCGGAAAATTCCCAGCAGGCTGCCTGGATGGACCGCCAGCCCGCAGTCATCGTCAACATTCAGCGTCAGCCGGGCGCGAACATTATCGCCGTGGTGGACCGCATCAAGTTGCTGCTGCCGCAGTTGCAGACCAGCTTGCCTGCCTCTGTGCAGGTGCGTGTGCTCACCGACCGAACCAACACCATTCGCGCCTCCGTCAGGGATGTGGAATTTGAGTTGATGCTCACCATCGCCCTTGTGGTGATGGTCATTTTCCTTTTCCTGCGCAATCTGGCGGCTACCATCATTCCATCCGTCGCGGTGCCGCTGTCGATTGTGGGCACCTTCGGCGTCATGTACCTGCTTGGCTACTCGCTCAACAATCTGACATTGATGGCGCTCACTATCTCGACCGGCTTTGTGGTGGACGACGCCATCGTGATGATCGAGAATATCTCGCGCTTCATTGAAGAAGGCATGAGCCCCATGCAGGCGGCGCTGAAGGGCAGCGAACAGATTGGCTTCACGATCATGTCGCTGACTGTCTCGCTGATCGCGGTGCTCATCCCACTGCTCTTCATGAGCGACGTGGTGGGCCGGCTCTTCCGCGAGTTCGCCATCACCCTGGCGGTCACCATTCTGGTCTCCGCGGTGGTCTCGCTGACGCTGACGCCCATGATGTGCTCGCGCATTTTGCAGGACAAGTCAGTCGCCAAGCAGACGCGTTTTTATTACTGGTCGGAGAAGGTCTTCAACGCCATCATCGCGCGCTATGGGCGGAGCTTGCAGTTTGTTTTGCGCCATCGCTTCGCCACGCTGATGGTCACTATTTCAACGTTTGTGGCTACGGTTTTGCTTTTCCTGGTGGTTCCCAAGGGATTCTTCCCGGTGCAGGATACGGGCGTGATTCTGGGCATCAGCGAAGCGCCGCAGACGGTCAGCTTTACTTCAATGGCCCAGCGCCAACAACAGCTCGTTGACATTCTGCTCAAGGACCCCGCCGTCGATAACATCTCTTCGTTCATCGGCGTGGACGGAACCAATACCACGCTGAACTCGGGCCGCATTCAGATCAATCTGAAACCGCTAGCTGTGCGCAAAATCTCCGCCACAGAAGTCATCCGCCGGTTGCAGCCCAAGATTGAAGGCATTGAAGGCATACAGTTGTTTCTGCAGCCGCTGCAGGACCTTACGGTGGAAGACCGCGTCAGCCGGACGGAATTCCAGTACTCGCTGGAAGATCCCGATCCTGTCGAGCTGGCCAAATACACCCGGATGATGGTCAGGGAACTGGGAAAGGAAGCTGTGGTTACCGATGTGGCCAGCGATTTGCAAGACCAGGGCCTGGCCGCCAAGTTGGTAATCGATCGCGACACTGCGGCCCGGCTGGGCATCGCTATGTCCGACGTGGACAACACTCTCTACGATGCCTTCGGGCAGCGTCAGGTCTCCACCATCTTCACCCAGCTCAACCAGTACCACGTGGTGATGGAAGTGGGACAGAGCTTCCAGACCAATCCCTCGACGCTGAACAGTCTCTACGTCAAATCAGGCAACGGCGCGCAGGTTCCGCTCAGCATGGTGGCTCACTGGGAGCAATCGACCGCGCAGCTTTCCATCGGCCACCAGGGCCAGTTCCCGTCTACCATCGTGAGCTTCAACCTGGCGCCGGGCAAAGCGCTGGGCGACGCCGTCAAGGCCGTCAACCGCATCGAGCAGCGCATTCAAATGCCGTCCGCCATCAATGCCAGCTTCCAAGGCACGGCCGCCGCTTTCCAGACTTCGCTCTCCAATGAGCCGCTGCTGATTCTGGCCGCGCTGATCACTGTTTACATCGTGCTGGGCGTGCTCTACGAGAGCTACATTCACCCCATCACCATCATCTCGTCGCTGCCCTCGGCCGGCGTGGGCGCGCTGCTTGCGCTGCTGATTACGCACACCGAGTTCAGTGTGATTGCGCTGATCGGCATCATCCTGCTCATAGGCATTGTGCAGAAGAACGCCATCATGATGATCGACTTCGCGTTGCAGGCCGAACGCAACGAAGGCAAGAGTGCCGAAGCCGCCATCTTCCAGGCCTGCCAATTGCGCTTCAGGCCCATCATTATGACGACAATGGCCGCCATGCTGGGAGGATTGCCGCTGGCCTTGGGCGGCGGCGTAGGCGCGGAATTGCGTATGCCGTTGGGCATCACCATCGTCGGCGGTTTGATCCTGTCGCAGTTGCTTACGCTCTACACCGTTCCGGTCACCTATCTCTACTTCGATAAGCTAGCGCAGCGCATGAAGCCGCGCGAGCTTCACGTCACCCACGAGCAGCAACCGGCAAGCGCGGACTGACGGAGGGACGTATACGACCGGGAAGAACGCAACCGTACTTGTTGCGTAAGTCAAAAACCGCTTTGTATCAGGGCATGGCTTCAGCCGTGCCGCGCAGGCTGCAAGAAGGAGTTGGGCTTTAGCCCCTGCTATGACAATACCCGCCCGCAACGCTAGCTCCGGGAACACGCTGAGTTCGTCGCGTATTTTCTTTGCGACCACCAAAGCCAGCATGGGACGACGCATCTTCCAGTCCGAACGCAATGCCATGCTTCTGGTCGACGTGTTGCGATCCTGTGTGGCGGCGGGGAAATTCCTCCTGCATGATTTCGTGATCATGCCGGATCACTTGCATCTGCTCATGGCAGTCCGTGGGGATATGACCATTGAAAAAGCCACGCAACTCATCAAAGGCAGATTCTCCTATCGCCTGAAGCGGGAATTTCAGTACTTGGGAGACGTCTGGCAACGCGGATTTTCGGAGACGCGGGCAGATGACGAGGAGTGCCTTTTGCGCTATAGGGAATATATTGCCCAGAACCCGGTGAAGGCGGGACTGGTTGAATCTCCAGGGCAATATTCCTAT
>Ga0302276_10002090_pt1 | contig 17750 bp, 16 predicted proteins | sample III_Bog_N2_3_FD_198768 | JGI IMG/M metagenome (GOLD analysis project Ga0302276, IMG submission 198768) | Peat permafrost microbial communities from Stordalen Mire near Abisko, Sweden - III_Bog_N2_3 | ecosystem: Environmental > Terrestrial > Soil > Wetlands > Peat | place: Sweden: Abisko...
GGCAAGTTCAGTTTCGGCGGCGCAAATCCGCCACGCACTCGACGTGCTGTGTCTGTGGGAACATGTCCAGCGGCTGCACGCGCGCCAGTTCAAAGACACCGTCCGCGCACAAAATGTTCAAATCCCGCGCCATCGTCGCCGGGTGGCACGAGACATAAATCACCTGCGCCGGTCGCGTCTGCCGCAACAACTCTAGCGTCTCCGGCCAGCAGCCCTTGCGTGGCGGGTCGAGGATTACCGCGGTCTTATCTGCTGAAAACTTTTGCAACAACTCCGGCAGGATAGCTTCCACCTTCGCCGCCACAAACTCGCCATTGTTAATTTCTCGTGACGCCGCATTTTTGCGCGCGGCCGCGATGGCCAACTGGTCGTATTCCACGCCGACAAACGAATCCACCACGCCCGCCGCCTCGATGCCAAAAAATCCCACGCCGCAATAAAGGTCAATCAGATGGCGCGAACCGCCGGCCTGTAAAAACTCGCGCACGGTCTCGACGAGTTTTGGCAGCAGGAAAAAATTGTTCTGGAAAAACGAGTCGCGCGGCACTTCCCAATTCTCCGGCTGCACGCGCAAAACCACTTTGATGCCGCCCTTCGGCGGCGGATTGGCGCGGACGTGCGTGATCTGCTCGTTCAACGCCGGTTCCGCAATTTTGCATTCCGTGATGTCCTCGACGAACTTGTTGTCCGTGCGGATGAAACCGATCTCCAGCTTTTTCGCCGGCCCGTTCCACTGGCTGCGGATCATGATGCGGTTGCGGTAACCATACGGCGAAGGGCAGGGCAGCACCGGTGCGACCACCGCGCGCGAAATTTTCCCGACACGCTCGAACAAATCCGCAACCTGCTTGTGCTTGAAACGCAACTGAGCCAGATAATCAATGTGCTGATACTGGCAGCCGCCGCACGCGCCGAAGTATTGACATTCCGGCGCGACGCGCTCCGGCGACGGCGTGATGACGCGCAACAGTTTGGCGCGGGCGAAATTCTTTTTCACTTCCGTGATTTCCGCCTCGACCGTTTCGCCGGTGATGACAAACGGAACGAATACGACAAATTCATCAATGCGTCCGACGCCTTCACCGCCGAACGCGAGATCGTGGATGGTCAGGTTTATTTTATCGCCAAGTTTGAGAGACACAACGGCAGGTTAAGGTTTTTGGCGTGCCGGAAAAAGCCTTTTCACCGCCAGGCGCGCACAATCACGATGACGGCTGGCTTGCGGCAAATAATTTTCGGTGCATAATCGACGGACTTTATGACGGAACTCCGCCAGTCCCCGCAGCGCACCATCTGGGTGGGCTTTGGCTTTGTCACCGGCCTGCTCGGGCTCGCGCTGCTGATTTCCTTTTTGCAGATCAACCGCAGCCGCCACCTACCGCTGCTCCGCGTTATCGGTCCCGTCGCCGACTTCACTTTGACCAATCAGGACGGCCAGATTGTGACGCTCGCGGATTTCACCAACCACGTCTGGGTCGCCGACATCGTCTTCACGCGCTGCGCCGGCCCATGCCCGCGCATGACCGGCCAGATGCGCTCGCTGCAAAATCTTTTGCCGGCCGACAGCGCCGCCAAGCTCGTCACACTCACGACCGACCCGGAATTCGATTCGCCTGCCGTGCTGGAAAAATACGGCCAGCGCTTTAACGCCGACACGAACCGCTGGACGTTTCTCACCGGCACGAAAGGTGAAATCGCCGCGCTCGCCAGCGGCAGTTTGAAATTGAGCGCCGTGCCCGTGAAACTCGAAGACCAGAAAGATGTCGCCGACCTGTTCATCCACACCACGATTTTTGTCATCGTGGACAAACACGCGCGGCTGCGCGGATTTTTCGAGACCGGCGGCGAAGGTGTGGACTGGACGAATTCCGTCCTGCCGAAACTGCTGCAATCCGTCCGCCAGCTCGAACTTGAACCATGACCATCCACGACTTGCCCGCCGTTAACGCCACGCTCAACGGCCTGAGCGCCATTTTCCTTTCGTTCGGATTTTTCTTCATCCGACGTGGAAACAAAATCGCGCACCGCAACTGCATGATTTCGGCGTTCGTCACGTCGGTGATTTTTCTTGGCTGCTATTTGACGTATCACATCTGGCTCGCCGTTGTGCTGCACCAAGGCCCGACACGGTTTCTCAATCCCGCCTGGTTCCGGCCGGTTTACCTGACGATTTTGATTACGCATACTATTCTTGCCGCCGCCATTGTGCCGCTGATTTTGCTGACGCTGAACCGTGCGCGGAAACAAAACTTTGAGGCGCACAAAAAAATTGCGCGCTGGACGTGGCCGCTTTGGATGTATATCTCGGTGACCGGCGTGGTGATTTACTTTTTGCTCTACCAGATTTTTCCGCAGAAGTAACCGCACATGACCACCAGCGTCCAAGTCGCAATTCACCCGAGCCAGTTTCCCGAAAATGTGCGGCGTGATTTGCTGACCTCGCTGCGCACACGTCGCGTGAATCACAAGTTCCACTATGACAGCGTCAAGCAGACCCAGAAATGGCTTGAGCTACACGAGGCGCATTCGCCCGCCCGCTACGATAAAAGCTGTCTGGCTACTTATAACAAAGCTTTTGCCGCCTCCGTAAAAATTATCAAGGCCAAATCGCTACACATTATCGGCCTCGGCTGTGGTGGTGGACAAAAGGACGTGCAGTTGATGAAACAATTGCAGTCGCGCGGCAATTTTTTTTCCTACACGCCGTGCGATGTCAGCTTGGCGATGGTGCTTGTTGCGCGCACGGCAACGCGCGGTTTGTTGCCGCCGGAAAAATGTTTTCCCGTCGTCTGCGATCTGGCGACGGCGGACGATTTGCCGGAATTGTTTGCCCGAAGCTGCGGACCTCGCACCTCGCGTCTGATTACGTTTTTTGGGATGATTCCAAACTTTGAGCCGCAGCAGATTCTGCCCAAGCTTTCGGAACTATTGCGCCGCAATGATTTCCTCTTTTTCAGCGCCAATCTCGCGCCGGGCGACGGTTACACCGCCGGCTTAAAGCAAATTCTCCCGCAATATGACAACCCGCTGACGCGCGACTGGCTCACGGCTTTTCTGTTTGATCTGGGCGTGGAAGTGCGCGATGGCGAATTACGTTTCAGCATCGAAACGGGCGGGTTGGGCTTGCGGCGTGTGGTGGCTCGGTTCCATTTTCGTCGCGCGCGGCGGATCAAAGTGAGCGGCCAGGAATTTTCCTTTGCCCGTGGCGAATCCATCCGGCTTTTCTTTTCGTATCGTTACACGCCGGCCCGCGCTGCCAAGCTGCTGGCGCGTCACGGATTGGAAGTTTGCAACCAATGGACTTCGCCGTCCGCCGAGGAAGGTGTCTTTCTTTGCCGCCGGAAATAAGCCGTCCATCAGAAAACTTTCAGTGTGTCGAGAACGGCTTTGATGCGCGGAACTTCATGCGTGCGGAACAAATCCGTTTTGCCCAGCGCGGCGAGCACCGCGAAAAATGGCTCAGCGCAACGGACTTCGTCGCCGAAAAACTCAAACGCATGCGGCAGCGCGTGACAGACGGGAAAACCCAGTTCGCGCAGCCGGAACGTGTTCAGAAAAACATTCATCTGGTGGCGCACGCGCACGGCGCTGTCCTGCAAATTGCGGTAATAAAAGCCCAGACCCGGATCAATAAAAATTTTCTGCACGCCCTGGCGCTGTGCGGTTTCAATCTGCCGCGCAAAAAAATCCCGCAGCCGCGAAATCGGATCAACTGACAAATCAAAGTCGCGGACAGCACGCACATTTTTGCCGGCGACGTAGCAAATGATGACAGCGGCATCGTGGGCGGCAACCAGCTTGAAAATTTCGGCGGAGGCCGTCGTGCCGGTCAGGTTTAAAATGTTCGCACCCGCTTCCAAGCTGGCGCGCGTGACGGCAGCTGAATACGTCTCAACTGAAACTAGAATTTTTTCTGCGCGCAGTTCCTTGATAACGGGAATTAGCTTTGATTTCTGCGCCGCGTTGCCCGCGCGCGCCGCGTGTGCCAGCGTGGATTCCGCGCCCACATCAATGATTTGCGCGCCCTGCGTGGCAAGCGTTTTCCCGCGCGCAACTGCGGCTTCCGCTGTCAAACAAACGCTTTCGCGATACCACGAGTCGGCGGACAGGTTGACGACGCCCATGATGGCTGGTTGCGAATTGAAATTGAATTTCCTTCCGCCGATGGAAAATTCCTTTACGCGCGCCGACGCGGCGGCGCGATTGGTTTCCAGCAGTCCGGCCAGTTGTTCAAGCGACAGCATGACGGAATCGTAAGCGGGAATGAAATTTTCGCAAACAGATTGGCCGAAAAATTGTTTTGCGCGGCGGACGCGCAGAGCTAGATTTTGTCAATGAAACTGAATCAACCCATCATACTCTCATTTCTGGCCTTTGCCGTTTTGACTTTGCTTGCCGTTGCCGGCTGCGGCAATCCCTCGGCGATGAACGAGTCCACGGCGAACGTGAAGCACATCACACAGGGCGAGTTTGCGGAGCAGGTCACGAGCGCGACGGGAGCGGTGGTGGTGGATTTTTACGCGACGTGGTGCGGGCCGTGCCGCGAGCTGTCGCCCATGCTGGATGCGGCCGCCGGTTCGTTCGCCGACAAGATCAAGTTTTTCAAGGTGAACGTGGACGAGTCGCCGGGGCTGGCGCAGAACTTTCAGGTTCAGGCGATCCCGACGCTGCTATTTTTCAAGGACGGCAAGCTGGCCGACCGCACGACCGGCCTGCTGTCGGAATCAGAGTTGAAAGACAAGCTGCAATCGCTCGCCGGCGGAAAATGATTTTTTAACGGCGTTGCAAAAAAGTTTCCGCTAGCGAACCTTTTTCCGATGTGATCATCGCGCCGGGCGCAATTTGATGTCGCGCGAACCAGCCTTCCTTGGTTTCCAAAACGAATTGGATGTCGTCGCGGGCGGCGACGACGCCGTTGGTGTCATTCTTTTCGAGGTGATGGATTTCCTGGATCACGCCGTCCGCCGTGATATAGGCAGCGGAAATGGATTCGGGGCAGTTCTTCATCCAGAAATTTGCGCGTTGCGGCTGTGGCAGGACGAACAGCATCGCGTCGGTTTCCTGGATGTTGGTGCGGAACATCATGCCGGTCATTTCCTCTTCGCTTGTCAGTGCCAGCTCGGCGTCAAAAGTTTCCGCGCCGAGATAAATTTTCATCGTCGGCAATTTCGGCTGCGCGTGCGTGGGCAGAAAATCATCTGCCGAAAGTTTTTTGATCGTGGTGGACGCGTCCGGTTTGGTGCAACCGGCGAACAAGGCCACGGCCAGCGACAGCGCAAATAAATTCAAAACTTTCACGCCGCCAATCTGCCGGATGCTCGCAACTTAATCAATCCTCGTCGACCACCCCAGTGCAATTTGCCGACAACAAAACGCAAGCCGCCGGAAGCCGTTGGATGGCGTGGCGGATAAGCTTTGGCCTTGAAAACAAAGGTTTTACCCGTCCGGCCTGCGTCAACCACCGCCAGCGGAGGGTTTGACTTGACCGGCGGAAGCCTTATTTTGTCATCGTTGTGACAACCATTGCCCAGCCTGTTCCCACCGTGCGGCTCGACGAACTGCCGCCACGCGTCTGCGCCGTCGTGCGCAGCGTCGCCACGGATGACGAGGACACCAACCGCTTGAAAACGCTCGGCGTCTGTGTGGGGCGCCGCGTGGAACTCGTTCGCGCCGGCAATCCGCTCATCCTGAAAATCTTTGGCTCGCGGCTGGGTATTTCCGCCGAGCTGGCAGCGCGCGTGCGCGTGGAAATCTGCCGGCCCGGCCATTGCGCGCTGAAAGAAAACCACGAGGCATGAGCGAGTGCCACGAAATTCCGGCGCCGGCTCACGACGCGGCGCATCACCACGCGTTCACGCTGGCGCTCGTCGGCAATCCCAACGCCGGCAAGACCACCTTGTTCAACGCGCTCACCGGCCTGCGCGCCAAGACGGCGAATTTTCCCGGCACCACCGTCGAGCGCAAGGTCGGCCGGCTGCACCTCGATCACAAACAAATTGTGGTCGTGGATTTGCCCGGCCTTTACAGCCTCGACAGCCAATCGCCGGATGAAAAGCTGGCGTCCGATGCACTGCAGGGAAAATTGGAACACACCGCGCCCAACGCCGCGCTCGTCGTGGTGGATGCGACGAATCTCGAACGGAATCTTTTTCTCGCGAGCCAGGTTTTGGAATTGAAATGCCCGGTCGTTGTGGCGCTGAACATGATGGACATGGCGCGGCGCGACGGCATCCGCATTGACGTGGCAAAACTGCGCGACGAACTCGGTTGCGTCGTCGTGCCGGTTTCCGCGCGCAATGGCGAGGGCATTGACGAATTGAAACTGGAGTTGAACCGGCTGGTCGCCGGCGCGATGCCCGAGGCGGTGGATCACGTTGACCCGCACTGCGCGGGCTGCACCGGCTGCACGTTCCAGGCGCGCTACGAATGGACGGAGCAAATTTCCACGCGCGTCATGGACGCCGCCATCATCCAGCGCTCGAAGTGGACGGACAAGCTCGACGACTATTTTACGCATCCCGTCATCGGTGTCGTCACTTTTCTCGGCGTGATGCTGGGGCTGTTCGCGCTGATCTTCTGGGCGGCGCAAATCCCGATGGCGCTGATTGACCATCTGTTCGCCGGCATCCAGACGTGGACGAGCGCCAAGCTGCCGTCGGGCGATATTCAAAGCCTCGTGTCCGACGGCGTGGTCGGCGGCGTGGGTGGCATCCTGGTTTTTCTGCCGCAAATCTGCATCTTGTTTTTCGCGCTGTCGCTGCTGGAAGACACCGGCTACCTGTCGCGCGCCGCGTTTGTGATGGACAAAATCATGCGCAAGCTCGGCCTGCCGGGCAAAGCGTTTGTGCCGCTGCTTTCGGCGCACGCCTGCGCGATTCCCGCCATCATGTCCACGCGCGTCATTGAAAACCCGCGCGACCGGCTCATCACGATTCTCGTCACGCCGCTGATGGCCTGCTCGGCGCGCATCCCGGTTTATGCGATGGTGACGGCGCTGCTCTTTCCGCACTCGCCGTTGAAGGCGGCGATTGTCTTCACGGCGGCCTATGCGGTTGGCGTGATTGCGGCCTTGGGCATGGCGGTGATTTTCCGAAAAACGATTCTGCCGGGCGAAAGCAAGCCGTTGATGATTGAACTGCCGCCTTACCGCGTGCCGGCGTTGCGTGTGGCGCTGCTGCACACTTACGACCGTGCGAAAATTTTCGTGAAGCAAGCGGGAACCATCATTCTCGCCATCTCGCTGGTGTTATGGGCGCTGTCATATTATCCCAAGTCCAGTCCGCCGGCGGCGGCGGTGGCGATGACCGCGCAGGCGGCGCAATTTCAAAAAAACGGCGACACCAACCAGGCGGCGCAACTGCTCGACACCGCCGACCGGCTGACCGCGCAGAATTCGCTCCAGAACTCCTACGCGGGCAAGATCGGCCACGTCATCGAGCCGGTCATCGCGCCGCTCGGTTACGACTGGCAGATCGGGATTGGCATCGTCAGTTCGTTTGCCGCGCGGGAAGTCATCGTCTCCACGCTGGCGATTGTCTATGGCGTGGGCAAGGACGCGGCGGACAACAACCAGAATTCGCTCTACAGCACGCTGCGGCAGGCCAAGCGCACGGACGGCACGCCGATTTTCAACACGGCGACGTGTGCGAGCTTGCTGGTGTTTTATATTTTGGCGGCGCAATGTCTTTCCACCACCGCCGTCGTGCGACGCGAGACGAACAGTTGGAAATGGCCGCTGTTTCAAATCGCCTACATGACCGGCCTCGCCTATGTCGCGGCGCTGATCGTGTATCAGGTGCTGCGGCATTTCGGGCACGCGTAAGCTGCGAAAATCTGTCTTTATCCGCATCCGGGTGGGAGCGGAATTTTGTTGCCCGGAAAAAATTTAAGTTGCGCAACCGGCGGCTCACGGCTTAAAGATTGGCGCAACACATGGGTAAAGCACTCATCATCGCGGAAAAACCGTCCGTCGCCAGCGACATCAGCAAGGCGCTCGGCAAGTTTGAAAAACATGACGACCACTTCGAGAACGACCAATACGTCGTCACCTCGGCGGTCGGCCATCTGCTCACCATCGTCCCGCCGGAAGGCGTCGAGGCGGTGCGCGGCAAGTGGACGTTCAAATGCCTGCCGGTCATCCCGCCGCACTTTGATCTCACGCCGATTGAGAAGACCGCGCCGCGCCTGCGAGCCGTCGCGAAACTCATCAAGCGCAAGGATGTCACCTCGCTCATCAATGCCTGCGACGCCGGGCGCGAGGGCGAATTGATTTTCCGCAACATCGTCCGCTACACCAAGGCGCAGCAGCCCATCCAGCGGCTGTGGCTGCAATCCATGACGCCCGCCGCGATCCGCGAAGGCTTTGCGTCGCTCAAGTCGGATGAATCAATGCAGCCGCTGTCCGACGCGGCGATGAGTCGCAGCGAAGCCGACTGGCTTGTGGGCATCAATGGCACGCGCGCCATGACGGCGTTCAATTCCAAGCTCGGCGGTTTTTTCAAGACGACCGTTGGCCGCGTGCAAACGCCGACGCTCGCGATTCTCGTGGAGCGCGAGGCGAAGATTCGCGGGTTCAAGCCGCGCGATTTCTGGGACGTCCTCGGCACGTTTGATTGCGCCGCCGGAAATTACACCGGCCGATGGTTTGATGAAAAATTTTCCAAGTCCGACGACGACGAGCAGCTAAAAGCCGAACGCGTTTGGGACAAGGCGAAGGCAGATGAGATTCGCACGAAATGTCTCGGCAAGCTGGGCATCGTCACGGAGGAAAGCAAGCCCACGACTTCGATGTCGCCGCTGCTTTACGATTTGACGAGCTTGCAGCGCGACGCGAACTCGCGCTTCGGGTTCAGTGCCAAAAATACGCTCGGACTGGCGCAGGCGCTTTATGAAAGGCACAAGGTGCTGACGTATCCGAGAACGGATTCGCGCGCGTTGCCGGAAGATTACATCGGCACGGTGAAAGCCACGATGGCGATGCTCGAAGGCGTCACGGGCTACTCGGCCTTTGCCGATCAGATTTTGAAAAGCGGCTGGGTGCATCCGAACAAGCGCATTTTCAACAACGCGAAAGTGTCGGATCACTTCGCGATCATCCCGACGCAGCTTGCGCCGAAATCGTTGAGCGAGCCGGAGCAGAAACTTTACGACCTCGTCACGAAACGCTTCCTCGCGATTTTCTATCCGGCGGCGGAATTTTTGGAAACGAACCGCATCACGCGCGTTGAAGGCGAGCCGTTCAAGAGCTCGGGTAAAGTTTTGGTTTCGCCGGGCTGGCTCACAGTTTACGGCAAGCAATCAGACTCCGACGAAACGCCGAGCCTCGCGCCGGTGAAAGCCGGCGAGACGGTCAAGACCAGCAACGTCGAAGTGAAGGACAACATCACCAAGCCGCCGGCGCGGTATTCGGAAGCGACGCTGCTTTCGGCGATGGAAGGCGCGGGCAAACTGATTGACGACGACGAACTGCGTGAGGCGATGAGCGAGAAAGGTCTCGGCACGCCCGCGACGCGCGCGGCGACGATTGAAGGTTTGATTTACGAGGATTACGTCCACCGCAACGGCCGCGAGTTGCAGGCCACGGCAAAGGCGTTTTCGCTGATGGAGCTGCTGAACGGTCTGGGCATTCCTGAATTGACCAAGCCGGAGCTGACCGGCGACTGGGAATTTCAGTTGAAGGAAATGCAGCGGAAGAAAGTCAGCCGCGAACAGTTCATGGCGGGCATTGCCGACATGACGCGGCGCATCGTGGATAGTGCCAAGAAATTTGAATACGACACGATCCCCGGCGACTTTGGCGTGCTGACCGTGCCGTGTCCGAAATGCGGCGGCGAGATTCACGAGCGTTACAAACAATATCAATGCGTGAAGTGTGACTTTGCTTTTTGGAAAACGCTGTGCAGCCGGATGTTCGAGCCGGAGGAGGTTGAAAAAATCATCACGGATAAAGTTATCGGCCCGCTGCAGGGTTTTCGCAGCAAGCAGGGATTTCCGTTCGCGGCGGTGCTCAAGATGACCGCCGAGCACAAGGTCGAATTTGATTTTGGTAACGGCGGCAAGGACGGCGCGGGCGCGGCGCCGATTGATTTCACCGGCAAAGAACCGCTCGGCAAATGTCCCGCGTGCGGCGCGAATGTCTATGACGGCGGGATGAACTACGTCTGCGAGAAGCAGGCGGGCGCGGAGCAGACGTGCAAGTTCCGCACGGGCAAAATCATTTTGCAGCAGGAGATATCGCCGGAGCAGGTGAAGAAGCTGCTCGCGGAAGGCAAAACCGATTTGCTGAAAGGCTTTGTCTCGAACAAGACGCAACGCAAGTTCGAGGCGTTCCTCATCGTGAAGGACGGCAAGACGGCGTTCGAGTTCAAGCCGCGCGAGAAAAAGGGCAAGGGCGCGCCGAAAGAACCGCCGCCGAAGATTGATTTTACCGGCAAGGCCGTCGTCGGCAAATGCCCGAAGTGCGGCGGCCAGGTGTTCGACACCGAGGCCGGATATATTTGCGAGAACTCGCAGCGCGAGGAGAAGCGCTGCACCTTCAAGCCCATCGGCAAGGTGATTTTGGAGCAGCCAATTGACGCGGTGCAGGCGGCGAAAATTCTCAAGGACAAGAAGAGCGATGTGATGGAAAAATTCATCTCCAAATCCGGCAAGCCGTTCCCGGCGTTCCTCGTCATGGACAAAAAGGGAAAGATCACCTTCGAGTTCCCGACGCGCGACGAGGAATAAATTGGTAGGGACGAGCTGCTGCTCGTCCGGCAGCGCGGCAGCGCTGCCCTACCTTCGAGTAATGCAGCTTCACTTCAAACAACTCGGCCACGGCGAACCGCTCGTGCTGCTGCATGGGTTGTTCGGCTCGGCGGACAACTGGTTTGGCGTCGCGCCGAGGCTCGCAGAAAAATTCCACGTCCTCATTCCTGACCTGCGCAACCATGGCCATTCGCCGCATCACCCGGAGATGGATTATCCGCTCATGGCCGCCGACGTGGAGAAATTTTTTGTGGCGCAGAAAATCGAACGCGCGCACGTCATCGGCCACTCGATGGGCGGCAAGGTGGCGATGCAGTTCGCGCTGGATTTTCCAGCGCGCGTGAAAAAACTGGTCGTGGTGGACATGGCACCGCGCGCCTACGCGCCCGCGCACGACCATATTTTTGATGCGTTGCTGGCGCTGGATTTGAATTCGTTTCAGACGCGGGGAGAAATTGAGGACGCGCTGGCGCCGGAAATCCCGTCGCTGAGCCTGCGGCGCTTTCTGCTGAAAAACCTTGGCCGCGACGCGCACGGAAAATTTTTCTGGAAGATGAATCTGCGCGGCCTGGCGGAAAATTATTCGCGGCTCGGCGAAGTTTTGAGTCCGCATAACCAGTTTGAAAAGCCGGCGCTGTTCCTGCGCGGCGGCAAGTCGGATTACATCAACGCGGCGGACGAATTGGAAATCAAGCGGCGGTTTCCGGCGGCGGAAATCCAGATCATCGCGGCGGCAAACCACTGGGTTCACGCCGATGCGCCGGAGGAATTTCTCCGCCTGCTGCTGGATTTCTTGAGAGCGGGGATAACATCGGACTGGAATTTTTGAAAAATTGGTGCATTGGTATTGGCAGAATGCTGGCAACTCCTGAAATCATGCGTGAGGCTGCACAGCCAGCGCGGGTGGAAGAATTTCTTCCGCGCTGGCGCGAGTTGCCGCTTTATGCGGTCGCGCCGGGCAATGATTTCTCCCGCCTGCCGCTCATCGGCAAACGCGAGTTGCGGGAAAATTTTCCGCATAATTTTCTGCGTGCCGGGCAGAGCTTGGACGCGCTGCTCGAAAACAAATTGGTGGAGTTGGAGCACACGTCTGGCAGTTCCGAGGAGCGGACGGCGGTGCTGTTCGGGCGCGGATGGTGGAACGAGCAGGAGGCTCGCGTGCTCCGGCTGAACCGTTTTATTGCGCAAGTGCTGGATGCGCATCCGTGCGCCCGCCGCGCGACGCTCGTGCCGCCGGTCTGCAACGGGCTGGTGTGTTTTTCCAATTTCACCTCCAAGTCCGCGCGCACGGTGGACACGACCTTGTTTGTAAACCAGGCGCGCATTCCGTTTTTATTGACGGACGCGGAGTTTGCACGGATGGCGGATGAAATTTTGGAATGGTCGCCGGTGTTTCTGGATTTAGATCCGGTGCATGGCGCGTGGTTCGCCCTTTATTGCGAGCGGCAGGGGATAAAATTTCCATCGGTGAAATTCATCTTGTGCAGCTACGAATTTGTCAGCGTCGTCCACCGGAAAATCCTGCGGCGCGTTTTCGGCGTCCCGGTTTTTAATTTTTACGGCTCGACGGAAACCGGCCATTTGCTCATGGAAAATGAAAGCGGCGCAATGAAAGCCAGCCCCGAAAATGTTTTTTACGAGATTATTGACCCGGATGAACGCGGCGTCGGCGACTTTGTGGTAACAACTTTGACGAACGAGGTCATGCCGCTCGTGCGCTACCGCGTCGGCGATCTGGTTGAACGCTGCGAGCGGCCTTACGCGACGGATTATTTTGTCCACGGTCGCGTCCGCGACGCGTTGCGCCGCCGCGATGGCCAGCGCGTGACGACGCTGGAAATTGACCGGTGCTTCGCCGGAGTGAACGGCATCGCGCATTACCAGCTCCGGCAAAACGAAGCCGGTGACTGTGATTTGCAATTCATCCCTGACCGTGAGGTTCCCGGCGCGGGCGAATTGAAAGGCGTGACCGGCCAGCTCGAAAACCTGCTCCGGCTGGAAAACAAGATCGTCGTCAGCACGGTGGAAAAACTGCCGCCGCTGACTTCGGGAAAATTCCGGCTCACCTGCCGCGCTGGAATTTGAACGCGGAACCCGCCAGCGATAAAGCGGAAGTCCGCGACAAGTGGATTGCGAAATTTCTTGCGCACCTGGCGACGGATCGTGGCGCGTCGGTTTACACGCAGCGGAATTACCGGCAGGCGCTGACGGAATTTGCCCGCTGGCATTTGGAAGAACGCAAATCGCCCGCCGCATGGGAAAAACTTTCGCGCGATGACTTCCGCGCCTTCGTGAGGTTTCTCGGCAGAAATAATTTGAGCCGTGCGGCCACGCAGCTCCGGTTTTCGGCGCTGCGGACGTTTTACAAATTTCTGATGCGGCACGGCGTCGTGGAAAACATGCCGATTAAAAACCTTTCGCTGCCAAAGCTGGAAAAGCGACTGCCGAAATTTCTGACGAAGCAGCAGATGGAAGCGCTGCTCGTCGCGCCGTTCGAGCTTTTGAAAATTCAGAAGGGAAAAAAAGCCGGCCGGCCGGTTTCTCAAATTGCCGCCTTGCGCGACGTGGCGGTGCTGGAAACGATTTATTCCTGCGGTCTGCGTGTGAGCGAGGTGTGCGGTTTGCGCGTGGACGACATTGACTGGAGCGAACAAATCATGCGGGTGCGCGGCAAGGGCAAAAAGGAACGACTCGTGCCGATTGGCAAGCCGGCGCTGATGGCGATCCAGGATTATTGGAACACGTTCAAGCAGCCGCCGGGCGGGGCATCGCCGATTTTTTTTGCGGAAACAAAAAAACGCGCGCCGTTATCGCCGCTGCAACTGTCGCGGCGGCTGAAAAAATATCTGTCCATTGCCGGGCTGGATCCGGGACTCACGCCGCACAAGCTGCGGCACAGCTACGCGACGCATCTGCTCGACGCGGGCGCGGACTTGCGCAGCGTGCAGGAGCTGCTCGGACATGCCCACCTCATCACGACGCAGGTTTACACGCACGTCACGACCGAGCGGCTGAAGAAGGCCTACGACGCGGCGCATCCGCGTGCCTGAAGGCGGCGTTTTCGGAGAAAAATTGCCAATTTCTGCAAAGCAAATTCGTTTGTGTTTCCGCGTGACGGGCGCAGAATGAAACTCAAGGAATTTTTTTCCGCACCCAAAAATGAAAATTGATTTTCCGTTTCGCCCGAAGCTGTTGGACACGCTGAAAAATTATTCGGCGCAGGATTTTGTCGCCGATCTTACCGCCGGCATCATTGTCGGCATCGTCGCGCTGCCGCTGTCGCTGGCGCTGGCCATCGCGTCGGGCTTGAAGCCGGAGGTCGGTCTGTTCACGGCCATCGTGGGTGGTTTTCTGGTTTCGCTGCTGGGCGGTTCGCGGGTGCAGATCGGCGGGCCGGCGGGCGCGTTTGTGCCGCTGCTCGCGCCGATCGTGGTGATGATGGGACCGGAGGGGCGCGCGTTCGGACCGGAAGGACTGGTGGTCTGCGCCATGATGGCGGGCGTGATCCTGTTTGTGCTGGGCGCGAGCCGGCTCGGCACGATGATCAAATACATTCCGTTTCCGGTGGTGACGGGCTTTACCAGCGGCATCGCGATCATCATCATGAGCACGCAAATCCGTGATTTCTTCGGATTGCAGCAGAAACTGCCGCCGGATTTCATCGGCAAGCTGCACTCGCTGGCGGGGAATTTTGAGCCGAACTGGCCGACGGTTTTGCTGGCAACAATTTCCACGCTGGCCATCTGGTTCTGGCCGAAGAAAATTGGAAATCGTCTGCCGGGTTCCATCGTCGTCATTCTGCTCGCGTCGGTAATTTCGGTTTATTTTGAGTTCAATAAAAATTTCGGCATCCAGACGCTCGGCACCGCATTTGGCGAAATGCCGCGCGGCTTGCCGATGCCGCACTGGCCGTCGCTGACTTTCCATGAATGGCGCGCCCTGATGCCGGCGGCGATGACGGTGGCGGTGCTGGGCGCGATTGAGTCGCTGCTGTCGGCGGTGGTGGCGGACGGCATGATTGACGACCGGCATGATTCGAATCAGGAATTGATGGGGCAGGGCGTGGCCAATTTTGTTGCGGGAATATTCGGCGGTATGCCGACGACGGGCGTGATTGCGCGCACGGCGACGAACGTGCGCAGTGGCGGGCGCACGCCAGTGGCGGGAATAATCCATGCGCTGACGGTGTTGGTGATTTTGCTGGTGGCGGCGCCGTTTGCCAAAAACATTCCGCTGGCGGCGTTGAGCGCCGTGCTGGTGGTGGTTTCGTTGCGCATGGGCGAATGGCACCAGTTTGTGCGGCTGAATCGCTGGCCAAAAAGCGATGTGATGATTTTTCTTTGCGCGTTCACGCTGACGGTGGTGTTGGATTTGCCCACGGCGGTGGGCGCGTCATTGATTCTGGCGTCGGCGCTGATGGTGAAGCGGTTGGCGGAGACGGCGCATGTGGAGCCGGACGCGGAAGTGACACAGGGCGACGCGCCGGGACAGCAGACGGCGGGTAAAAAAATTCCTGATGGCGTGCTGGTGTTCCGCGTGTTCGGCGCGTTCTTTTTTGGCGCGGCGGACAAGCTGGAGTCGTCACTACGCCGCGCGGGCGGGCTGCCGGAGGTATTGATTTTGCGGATGCGCGACGTGCTGGCGCTGGACGCCACCGGGTTGGACGCGCTGGATGATTTGCTGGAAAAACAGCGGCTCAAGAAAAAGGATCTGATTCTGTGCGGGCCGCATTCGCAGCCTTTGTTCGCGCTGACGCGGGCGGGCTTCATGGAGCGGCTGGGCGAGCAGAATGTTTGCGGCGACATGGAGAGTGCGCTGGCGCGAGCGCGGGCGATACTCGACCAAAAGAAAAATAAAAAAATTATTGACAGTCCGTCCGCAGTTACCTAACTTGCGTCCGTCAGAGCCGTAAAATTCAATTAACCGAAGCCCTCTCTATTTCGGAAGAAAGTTGAGAGGGTTGGTTTTTTGTCGCTTTACGATTCGGGCTTGAACAAAAGATTTTTGGATGCCCAAGTAGCTCAGTTGGTAGAGCACGTCCTTGGTAAGGACGAGGTCATCAGTTCAATCCTGATCTTGGGCTCCAGTTAAACAAAAACGAAAACAGCAACACACGAAATCAAATGGCCAAAGAGCAATTTCAGAGAACCAAACCGCACGTCAACGTCGGCACCATCGGTCACGTAGACCACGGCAAATCCACCTTGACCGCCGCCATTGTCGCGGTGCAGCACCGCAAAGGTCTTGCGCCGGCGATTGACTACGCGACGATTACCAAAGGCGGAACCGTCCGTGACGAGACGAAGACCGTGACCATCGCGGTGTCGCACGTCGAATACGAATCTCCCAAGCGCCATTACGCGCACGTTGACTGCCCCGGCCACGCTGACTATGTGAAGAACATGATCACGGGTGCCGCGCAGATGGATGGTGCGATTCTCGTGGTGAGCGCCGCCGACGGCCCGATGCCGCAGACGCGCGAACACATTTTGCTCGCCCGCCAAGTTGGTGTGCCGAGCATCATCGTTTGCTTGAACAAGGTTGACCTCGCTGATGCTGACTTGCTCGAACTCATCGAAATGGAAATCCGTGAATTGCTCACGAAATATGGTTTTCCGGGTGACACCACGCCAATTATCCGCGCCTCCGCCACGGCCGCCCTCGCGGGCAAGCCGGAAGGTGAAGCGCAAATCGCCGCTTTGCTCGACGCGCTGGACACTTTCATTCCTGACCCGACACGCGAAATTGACAAGCCTTTTCTGATGTGCGTCGAAGACGTGTTCACCATTGAAGGCCGTGGCACGGTCGTGACGGGTCGCGTGGAACGCGGCATCCTCAAGAAGATGGAAGAAGTTGAAATCGTCGGCTTGAAAGACACGCGCAAGACCGTGGCGACCGACATCGAAATGTTCCGCAAGCTGCTGGATTCTGCCAGCGCCGGCGACAACGTCGGTGTGCTGCTCCGCGGCACGACCAAGGACGAAGTGGAACGCGGCATGGTTTTGGCCAAGCCCGGCTCCATCAAGCCCCACACCAAGTTCAAGGGCGAAGTTTACGTCCTGACCAAGGATGAAGGTGGCCGTCACACGCCGTTCTTTACGAATTACCGTCCGCAATTTTACTTCCGCACCTCCGACGTCACGGGCACGCTCACGCTGCCGGCCGGTGTAGAAATGGTGATGCCGGGCGACAACGTCTCGGTGGAAATCGAATTGCAGAAGTCCGTCGCGATGGAAAAGGGCCTCAAGTTTGCGATTCGCGAAGGTGGCCGCACCATCGGTTCCGGCATCGTGGTGGAAGTCGTCGCTTAATTGCGAATTTAGTTTCGGGAGCGCGGAGTTTGAACCTCCGTGCTCCCTTTTTGTCCGAAGATTCGGCGGCGTTTTGGACGGTTACGGCAGTAGCTCAATTGGTAGAGTAGTGGTCTCCAAAACCATTGGTTGCAGGTTCAAGTCCTGCCTGCCGTGCCAGTCTGCTAAAATGGAGAGGTGGCAGAGTGGTCTATCGCGGCGGTCTTGAAAACCGCTTTAGGCGAAAGCCTAACGGGGGTTCGAATCCCTCCCTCTCCGCCAGCCCGGCTGGTGTGAAGGAAAACAATTAATGTGAGCTGCGGCTCGCTGGTTCAAATAAATTTTGTGAACGACTGGATACATATTGGAATTTGGGCGGCAGCGATTGGCATTGTCTTTGGCATCCTTTGGTATAAAGGCCAAGTTCAAAGCCTCGCGGCCTACGTCGCGGAAACGCGCGAAGAACTTAAGAAGTGTGCCTGGCCAAGCTGGGACGAACTGAAAGGTTCCACCGCGCTCATCATCATCATGGTCGCGCTGCTCGGTGGATTTGTGGTGGTGGTTGACGCCGCGCTTTTCAAGACGTCGTTTCATCCGCTGTTGCAGGGAGCCGCCATCATCGCCATCGCGGTCTGGCTCTCGGTCAATTCCAAGCGTCAATAATTTTTAATTTCATGCGCAACCAGTGGTTCATCATCCAGACGCTTTCCGGCC
>Ga0302276_10002098_pt1 | contig 17715 bp, 16 predicted proteins | sample III_Bog_N2_3_FD_198768 | JGI IMG/M metagenome (GOLD analysis project Ga0302276, IMG submission 198768) | Peat permafrost microbial communities from Stordalen Mire near Abisko, Sweden - III_Bog_N2_3 | ecosystem: Environmental > Terrestrial > Soil > Wetlands > Peat | place: Sweden: Abisko...
AGCGGCCTTGGCCATGGGATTGCCGCGCACGGCGCGAAAGATGCGCGGACACTCGCCACCGTGCTCCGGCGATTCGGCGGCCAGCATGGGACCCAGTTCATTCACCATCACCTGCCACGCGGTGTCGGTGCTCTCGCCGGAAAAGAACGGCCGCTCGCCCGCGGTGCACTCGCCCCAGCCCGTCAGCCCTTCGGACTGTATCTCGGCCAGCACGATCCTTCGGTTGCGGGTGACGCCAAAGCTGGTTTCAAACGGGCGCACCAGCGGCATGTGCAGTTCGCGCAGGATGATTGCATCAATTCTCATTCGTTCCTCGTGGTGAGTCCGACTTCAAGAAAGAGGGCCCAATTCATAGACACCATTGCCTTCGGCGTCGAGAGAGAAATCCAGTACCGCCAGACCCCGGGAAAAAGCCTTTTGAAACTTCTGTTGATTCTCTAACTGAACATCGAAAGCCCGTTGGCGGGTTGCTTCGCCAGCCTTCCACTTTGCAATGGAGGCCGGAACCAGAATGCGTTCTTCGATGGTGCGTGCGGCTGCCGGGCGCCGAGCATGGAGAGCCTCAACTCGCGGGGAATCCAGCTCCCATTCGGCTAAAAGCCGGTCGGTTGGAAGACCACCCTGCAGTCGAGATGAGGATACACCATAGAAATTCGCCCGGTATTCGCGGGATATAGCGCCCAGCCTGTGGATATTGAGAAAAGCGTTCTTGATTTCCAGCGGATCAAAGGTCCACTCCATGTGCCGGATGCCGCGCGAAAGCGCCTCACGCCGTTGCTCCCATTTGAGTTGCATGCCAAGGCCGCGATTGCGATGCGAAGGGCGAACCGCCAGCATGTGGGAGTGAATGTAAGGCTGAGGCCCTTGAGGAGTTGATTTCAGCCCTGGCAAAGACATGGCGAAACCGATGAGGGTTCCGCGCGTCTCTTGGGTCGGTTCATCGCTCCCTTGCTCCCTTGCTCCCTCGCTCCCTGTTTCAAAGGCGCCCATCACCTGGCCGCCGATTTTCTGCGCTAACAGAAAGGTCTTGCGCGGAATTGCGTCGCTCTCGTCGTAGCCCCAGGTCTCAATCTGGAGATCCGCGCACGCCTGCATCTCATCCATTCCGGAGCAGGAGCGAATTCGAATCATGGCTTGGCCTGCTCTTGAGGTTTAGATGCGGCAGCATCGGCTGCGAGCTTCCGCTTGGCCTGCGTCCACAGTGCTTCCAATTCGTTTGGCGACAGTTCCTCGATCGGCCGTGGCGAGGCCAGCTCCATCTCGCGAAAGCGCTGGCGGAAACGTAAATTGCAGTTGCGCAAGGCCATCTCCGCATCTACGCCGAGATGGCGGCCGAGGTTGACGACAGTAAACAGCAGGTCGCCCAGCTCGGCTTCGACAGCTGGTTTGCGGGCAGGATCGGCGGAAGCGGCTTCGGCTTCAAGTTCTGCCGTCTCTTCGGCGATTTTGGGAAGCAGTTCTCGCCAAGTCGGCCAGTCGAATCCGGATTTCTGCGCTTTGCTGCCAAGCTTCGCAGCTTCAGCCAGCGCCGGCATGGCGCGCTGTACAGAATCAAGCCGCGACAACTCCTTCGCTTTCTTGCTCCCTTGCTCCCTCGCTCCCTCGCTCCCTGCTTTTTCCGCGGCTTTAATCTCCTCCCAGTTGCGCAGGACGGCATCGGCCGAGCCTTCAACATTGGCGTCAACTTCGGCGCGATTGCCGGCGGCGCGCGCTGCCTCGTCGCCAAAAACATGGGGATGGCGGCGCACCAGCTTGCGATTCAGAGAGTCGAGCACGTCGGCGATGGTGAAATGGCCCTCGTTGGCGGCCATTTCCGCATAAAACAGCACCTGAAGCAGCAGGTCGCCGAGTTCTTCAGTGAGATGCGGGAAGTCACGGCGCTCGATGGCGTCAAAGACCTCGTAGGCCTCTTCCAGCGTGTATTTGCGGATGGAATCGAAGGATTGCTCGCGGTCCCAGGGGCAGCCGCCGGGGGCGCGGAGGCGGGCCATGATGGCCACAGACTGCTCAAACAACGAGGCCGCCCGCGCCGGGTCGGTGACGGTTTGCGGCGTGGAATTCTCTTGGCTGTTGTGAGCCGGCGGAAGGTCCATGCATTTCCAGTTTACCTTGCAGGGCGTGGCAGCAAGGTGATGCGCGTCTCAGGAGATCCCTTACTCGGACCGCATGTTAAGACCATGTGTCGGGCGTATATACTCGGTCTGCAATGATCGCGATTTATGTGACTGTTTTTGCGGGGGTTTTGGGGCTGGCGTTCGGGAGTTTTTTGAACGTTTGCGCCACACGATGGCCCGAAGAAGAGAGCGCTGCCAAAGGCCGCTCGCATTGCCGCAACTGCGGCCGCACCCTGGCATGGTGGGAAAACATACCCCTGGCAAGCTGGCTGGCATTACGCGGGCACTGCCGGACCTGCAAGGCGTGGATTGGCTGGCGGTATCCGCTGGCGGAACTGGCCGTGGGCGCGCTTTGGGCGTTTTCCACTTGGCACACCTTCCTTGAGGCCCCCGATCTCAGCACGGGGACTTTCACGTACAACGCGGCCACCGTCCTGGCAACCGGAATCGCCCGCATCGCCTTTCTGTGGATTCTGGTGGCACTGGCCGTGATGGACGCGGAAAACTTGTGGCTGCCCGATCGGCTCACAATACCGGGAGTTGCGTTGGGATTTGCATTGGCCTTCGCGCGCGGAGGGCTCTGTGCGTCGATGGCCTTCGGCGGCGGCTTCGACGAATGGCAACATTATGTAGCGCTTTGGGAGTTCTATTGGTTTATCGGGGCCGTCGCCTCCGCGGGAGGAGTTCTGGTAATTCGCCTGCTTTACATCATGATCCGCGGCCAGGAGGGGATCGGCATGGGCGACGTCAAACTGATGGCGATGATCGGCGGATGGCTCGGCGTCCGTTGTGCGGTGCTCACCTTCGCAATCGGCGTCATTCTCGGCACTCTCTTCGCGCTGGTGACACTCGTTCCACCATCGGCACGCGCAGGCAATCAAAGCTGGAGACAGCAGAAGCTTCCTTTCGGAACGTTCCTTTGCATTGGCGCGGCAGTGTGCGCCTTCTGGGGCGTGCCCCTGGCCGCTGCCTATCTGAGTTGGGCTGGGTTCTGACGGGATTCCGGCAGTTTACTGCGGGGGCGTAGAGGACGGCGTGGCCGGCGGCTTGGCGTTGGCGAGGGCAGGATCCGCAAGAGTCTTGCGCGCCTCTTTGGCGTGGCGGCTGCCAGGATCGTAGTCCATCACCTTCTGGTAATTCGCGCGGGCATCGGCAAAGTTGCCAAGGTGACGCTCGGCTTCGGCCAGGCCCCAGTACACATCGGGATTATCAGGGTCGAGCACCAGCGCGGACTGGAAGCGCGATAGCGCAGCCTTCCAATCCTTGCGGTCGAGATAATAGCCACCGACGCTCTCGTCCTCGGCCGCAGTTTCATGATGCTCGGGCACGGTCTGCTCGCCTTTGCGATGGTGCTTTCCCGGTTGCACATCGTCGTCAGCGGGAGGCAGCAGGCCGCTCATCCCCGCCAGGCTGGAAGAGCCGGAACTCTGCTGCTGATTCTCCGCCGCAACTCCTGCGTCTTCTGGACTACGCACCGGATCAACGTCGTCGGCAGGCATGGGGATGCCGCCGGACCGGGTTTCGTCGCTGTCCCCCGGTAGGGTGCCGGGCGAGTTACTCGTCGGCATCACGGGAATGCCGCTGGTGTCTTCGGGAAACGGATTCTGCTCGGTTTGCTTCTGCGTGTGAGCGGGAGTTTGTGCGCCAGGAGGATTCTCAGAACCGGCAGCGGGCTGACTCTGGCCTGAACCGGTGGCATTGCCGGCGCCCTGGGATTGCGCGCGAAGCCGCGCCCCTGCGGCTACAAGGCTCGCCAGAACCAGCGCAGTGGAAAATGCCGCCCTCATTTCGAAACCCCTCGCCTGCCCTTTTCCCTTTGACGCGAACTGCACTCCGCCGGCATCGATATCGCCATCCTCGGAAAGTCCGCGTCCTTTAGAAAGGATCGCACACTTGCGCATGGCCTTTCATCCCGCCTTTGCTCCTGGAGTCGTGCTGGTCGTCTCTCTTTTTTGACTCCGCGTCCTTCCGTTCGTCATGAGTTGCCGGTTTCGCACTCACGCCTAAGGACTTTCACGACTCAATTTTCCACGCGCCGCTTCCCTGCCCCGGAACGATAGAATCGGAACGATGCTACCTCCGAGGGCTGCTTGCCCTCCGGCAGCCGCTTGAGGAGTTCTGTTCGCATGGGTTATCAGGTTCTGGCTCGCAAATACCGGCCGCAGCGCTTTGCCGACGTAGCCGGCCAGGACCACGTTACGCGCACACTGATGAACGCGCTGGAGCAGAACCGCATCGCGCACGGGTACATTTTCTCCGGGCATCGCGGCATTGGAAAAACCACCATCGCGCGCATTCTGGCCATGGCTTTGAACTGCCGAACCACGATCGGCTCGGCCGAGCGGCCCACTCCGGAGCCATGCGGCGTGTGTGAGGCCTGCACCGAGATTCGCCAGGGCAACGCGGTGGACGTGATCGAGATTGACGCCGCTACCAATCGCGGCATCGACGAGATTCGCGAGCTGCGCGACGCGGCGCGTTACGCTCCGTCACGCGACCGGTACAAGGTGTACATCCTCGACGAGGCGCACCAGATCACTGAGGCTGCGTTTAACGCGCTGCTGAAGACGCTGGAAGAACCGCCGGCGCACGTCATTTTTATGATGGCGACGACGGAGCCCGAGAACATTCCGCAGACCATCCGCTCGCGTTGCCAGCACTTCAGCTTTCACGCGGTAAAGTTCAACGACATTCTGGCGCAGTTGAAGATGATTGCTGCAGAAGAAAAGGTTGCAGCCGACGAGGAAGCGCTGGCGCTCTTGGCCGAAGCCGGCGACGGGTCGATGCGCGACGCGCTCTCCATCATGGACCAGGCGATCGCGTCGGCTCCGCTGGAAATCGTCCAGGGAGAGAGCGGGGGGGAGAGCCGGGCGAAGCTTTCGAACGAGCAGATTCGCGAGTTGATGGGATCGGTGCCGAGCACAGTGTTTGAAAGACTGCTCGAAGCCGTGGCCGCTGCCGAGAGCGCTCCGCTGATGGAGCAACTAAACATTTTGCTGAATGCAGGGCATAGCCCGCTGTCGTTAGCGCGGCAGATGGTGCGCTACCTGCGCAATACGCTCATGGCTAAACTGGGCGGCGAGCAGACGCAGTTGCTCGAGATCTCCGCGGACGAGCGGGCGCGCGCGGCGCGTACCGCGCTGCTTTTCAGCGAAGAGGAACTTACGCGCAACTTGCAAATTGTGCTGCGCACCTTCGACGATTTGAATTACCGCCAGGAACAGCGTTTCCACCTGGAGCTGGGACTGCTCAAGCTGATCCACGCACAGCGGCTGCTGCCGATCGAGGAACTGCTGAGCGGAGTGGCTGGGGCGGCCGGCGCGAGAACCGCGAGCAGCGCTCCTCGCGCGAGCGCCAGCGTGGCACGGGCCGCAGTTTCAACAACCGCGCCGGCGCGAGAACCGAGTGGCTGGAATCGAGCGCCGTCCCCGAATCAGATCGCCGGGCCGGGAAGCGGCGCCGTCATGAGTAGATCGGCCGCGGCAGTCGAGTCCGCGGTGCCGGGGACCACGGTCGCGCGCGCGCTTTCACCCTTCCCTGTCGCCGGCGCGCAAGCAGCGGGAAATGGATCGTCTGAGCCACTCACCGAGGGCGCGCTCGCCAAAGCGCCTGAAGCCGCCCGAGCGACGAACAGTGCGTTGAGCGTTGAATCGATTCGCCAGGATATTGTCTCCGCGCTGGCCACCGCCGGGCACGGCTCAGCAGCGACGCTACTGGGCAACGGCGCGTGGCGGCTGGAGATCTCGAGCGTGCAAGTTGCAGTGCCGGGGATGGGCAAGAAGATGCTCAGTTTGACTGTGAATGCCGCGGCGGAGAAGATCGTGCGCCAGGAACTTCAGCGGCTGGGCGCGCCGACGCGTTTTGTCGTGTCGGCCGGCGAGGGATCGGCTCCAGCCGTGGTTGCGGCGCCCGTTGCTCTGGTGGGCAGCGTGCAGGAGACGGCGCTGGCAAATCCGCTGGTCAAGCATGCGCAGGAGATTTTCAAGGCCGAGGTCCGCAGTGTGGTCGATCTGCGGCAGAAGTAACGGGCCTCTGAGGAGAAAACAACGAAAATGATCAATCCGCTCAAGATTTCGGAGATGCTTTCCAAAGCCGGCGAAATGCAGGAGCAGATGCAGCAGAAGCTGGGCGAGACCGTGGTGGAGGCTTCGAGCGGAGGCGGCGCGGTGACCGCGACCATGAACGGCAAGAAGGAACTGCTCAAGATCCACATCGATCCTGCTGCCGTGATGAGCCTGAGCGGCAGCCAGCCCGATGTGGAGATGCTGGAAGATTTGATTGTTGGCGCGGTGAACGAAGCTGGGCGCAAGGCCGACGAGGCCATCAAGTCGAGCGTGCAGGGCATGCTCGGCGGATTGAAGATTCCGGGACTCGGCTCATGAAGTTTTGAAAGGTGATTATTGTGTCACGCTATGCCGAGCCGATGGCCCGGCTCATTGAGGAACTAAAAAAACTGCCCGGCGTGGGCACCAAGAGCGCACAGCGCTACGCCTTCCATATTCTGCGCTCGAGCGACGAGGACGCGGCGGCTCTGGCCGACGCCGTGCGCGGATTGAAAGCCAGCCTGCGCCTCTGCTCCATTTGCAACAACGTTACGGACGTCGATCCCTGCGCCTACTGCGCAAGCTCCGTGCGCAATCAGCGGCTGGTTTGCGTGGTGGAAGAACCTACAAATATCGAGGCCGTGGAGCGGACGCAAATGTATCAGGGCGTCTATCACGTGCTGCATGGAACGCTGTCGCCGCTACACGGCGTGGGGCCCGACCAGTTGCGCGCGAAAACTCTGATTGCCCGCATCGAGCGTGGCGAAGTGGACGAGGTGATTCTCGCCACCAGCCCCACGCTCGAAGGCGAAGCTACGGCGAGTTGGCTGGCGGGCGCGATGCGCGGATTTTCGGTGAAGATCACACGGATAGCGACAGGCGTGCCTGCCGGAAGCGACATTGAATACGCCGATGAGGTGACGATGGCGCGGGCGATCGACGGCCGGCGCGAAATCTAAGTCGGCCCGCTCCCTCATGTGCGCAAGAAGAAATGCGGGACGGTCGATTGGCTCATCCCGCAGAAGAGTGGCTTGGGAAGCCGCTTTGCTAAAAGTTATTTCGAAATCTGATCGAGCGCGAGGTTCAGCTCCAAAACATTCACACGCGGCTCGCCGAGAAAGCCGAGCTGCCGCGAGGTGGTGTGATCCGCGACGAGTTTCCGCAGGCGATCCTGATCGATGCCGCGCGCCTGGGCAACACGCGCCACCTGGTAGTACGCATTGTCGGGCGTGATGTCGGGGTCGAGGCCCGAGCCCGATGTGGTGACCATGTCGATGGGCACGGGCTTGCCCTGGTTCTGCGCGGCCAGCTTGTCAATGTCGCCCTGAATGCGCGTGACCAGCGTCTTATTCGACTGGGCCAGATTAGTGCCGCCGGAGGCTGTAGCGTCATAGCCGTTGCCCGCAGCCGAGGGACGCGGATGGAAGTACTTGTCCGACGTGAAACTCTGCGCGATCAGCTCCGAGCCAATCACCGTGCCATCGTTGAGCACAATGAGGCTGCCCGCAGCCTGATGGTGAAAGAGGACGGTGGCGAGTCCTGTCATCAGCAGCGGATATCCCAGGCCGAACAGGACCGCGGTGACGAGCGTGAAGAGAATCGATGTCTTCCAAACCGAATGCACTTTAGATCTCCTCGAAACCTTTTGAGCAGGGGCTAAAGCCCCCGGTCATTCTTTGCTGCGTGTGCGGCACGACTAAAGTCGTGCCCTTTCAAGAAAACGTCCCTAGCGGCAGACTGAAGTCATGCCCTGATACAAAACGCCTATGCCAGGTGCAGCGCAACCAGGCACACATCGATGGCCTTGATGCCGATAAACGGAATAATGATGCCGCCCACGCCGTAGATCAGCAGGTTGTTGCGCAGCAGGACGTCGGCAGCCTTGGGTTCGTACTTCACGCCCTTTAGCGCCAGCGGGATCAGCGCCACAATAATCATCGCGTTGAAAATGACCGCCGACAAAATTGCCGATTGCGGCGAGTGCAGTCGCATAATGTTGAGCGCGCCCAGCACCGGGAACACGCCCAGGAACATGGCAGGGATGATGGCGAAGTACTTGGCCACATCGTTGGCGATGGAGAACGTAGTCAACGCGCCGCGCGTCATCAGAAGCTGCTTGCCGATCTCCACAATTTCTATAAGCTTGGTGGGATTGGAATCGAGATCGACCATGTTGCCGGCTTCTTTTGCCGCCTGGGTGCCGGAGTTCATGGCCACGCCTACGTCGGCCTGGGCCAGCGCGGGTGCGTCGTTGGTGCCGTCGCCGGTCATAGCCACCAGCTTGCCCTTGGCCTGCTCGCGCTTGATCAGGTCCATCTTGTCCTTGGGCTTGGCTTCGGCAAGGAAGTCGTCTACGCCGGCTTCGCGCGCGATCACGGCCGCGGTCAACGGGTTATCGCCAGTGATCATGATGGTGCGGATGCCCATGGCGCGTAGGCGCGCAAGGCGCTCCTTAAGGCCGCCCTTGACGACATCTTTCAAATAAATGACGCCGAGGGCGGAGGAATTTTCTGCGACCACGAGAGGCGTACCGCCCAGGCGCGCGATCTCTTCCACGCTCTCGCGAACTTTTTGCGGGAGAGACGAACCCTGCTCCTCAAGGAAGCGTGCGATGGCGTCGACCGAGCCCTTGCGAATGCGCGTGCCCGGCAGATTGACGCCGCTCATGCGGGTTTGCGCGGTGAAGGGCACGAACTCGGCGTGAATGCCGCCGAGATCACGACCGCGCAGGTTGTACTTTTCCTTAGCCAGCACAACAATTGACCGGCCTTCGGGCGTTTCGTCGGAGAGCGAAGCCAGTTGCGCCGCGTTGGCCAGCCGCTCCTGGCTCACGTCGGGTGCGGTCATGAACTCCACAGCCTGGCGATTGCCGAGGGTGATGGTTCCGGTCTTGTCGAGCAGCAGCGTGTTCACGTCGCCTGCGGCTTCCACGGCGCGTCCGCTCATGGCCAGCACGTTGTATTGCACCAGACGGTCCATGCCCGCAATGCCGATAGCCGAAAGCAATCCGCCAATGGTGGTGGGAATGAGGCACACCAGCAGCGAGACCAGCACGAAAACAGTCTGCGGCGCGTTGGAGTAGATGGCGAACGGCTGTAGCGTGACCACGGCCAGCAGGAAGATGATGGTGAGGCCGGAGAGCAGAATGCTGAGCGCGATCTCATTGGGCGTCTTCTGGCGTGTGGCGCCTTCGACGAGCGCGATCATGCGATCGAGAAAAGTTTCGCCGGGATTGGAAGTGATCTTCACCTTGATCCAGTCCGACAAAACTTTCGTTCCGCCGGTGACGGCCGAGCGGTCGCCGCCGGCTTCGCGGATGACGGGAGCCGACTCGCCTGTAATTGCGGACTCATCCACCGACGCCACGCCTTCAATCACTTCGCCGTCGCCCGCGATGTAGCTCCCCGCCGCAACGTAAATCACGTCTCCGGCGCGGAGCGAACCGCTCACCACTTCTTCAAAGCTGCCGTCGGCCTTATAGCGCTTGGCAATGGTCTCGCCCTTGGCCTTGCGCAGCGTGTCGGCCTGCGCCTTGCCGCGGCCTTCAGCCATGGCTTCAGCAAAGTTGGCGAACAACACCGTGAACCACAGCCAGAGAGTGATCTGAAGGTTGAAGCCAAAGCGATGAAAACCATGGAGAGCGTCGACAATCAACAGCGCCGTGGTGAGCACGCTGCCTACCTCGACCACGAACATCACCGGGTTCTTCACCATCCAGCGTGGATCGAGCTTGCGCACGCTGTCCAGCGTCGCCTGGGCCATGATCTGCGTATTCCAAAGACTCGTTTTTTCAAGCATGTCAGTCCGTTTCGTAAAGCCGATGTTTGAGATGTTCCGTTGGCTTTTCGCTAAGAGCTAAAAGCTACCGAATCATCGCTCAAAAAAGCGTTCCAGGGTGCGTGTGCAGCAACAAGTGTTCCAGGATCGGTCCCAGGCTCAACGCCGGGAAGAATGTGAGTGCGCCGATGATCAAAACCACGCCGATGAGCAACACGGTAAACAACGGAGTGTTGACCGGGAATGTGCCGGAGGACGGGGGCACGCTCTTCTTCAGCGCCAGATTGCCGGCCAGGGCCAGCGCCGGAATCATCATGAGGAATCTACCGATGAGCATGTCGAACGACATCGCGATGTTGTACCACCAGTTGGTTCCCAGGCCCGCGAAGGCCGATCCGTTGTTCCCCGCGCCCGAAACAAACGAGTACAAAACCTCGCTAAAGCCGTGCGGGCCGGGGTTGGCCATTGCCGACTGACCGACCGGCAGCAGCACAAAGATGGCCGCAAAAGTGAGGATAATGAACGGGAAGATGAGCGCATAAAGCATGGCCATCTTCACGTCGTAGGATTCGATCTTCTTGCCCAGGTACTCCGGCGTGCGGCCGACCATCAGTCCGGCAATGAAAACCGCGATCACTATGTAAATCAGCATGCCGTACATGCCAGAACCCACGCCGCCAAAGACCACCTCGCCGAGCATGATGTTGGCGAGCGGGATCATGCCGCCCAACGGCGTAAAGCTGTCGTGCATGCCGTTGACGGCCCCGCAACTGGCATCGGTAGTAACGGTGGCGAAGAGCGTGCTCTCGGCAATGCCGTTGCGCACTTCCTTGCCCTCCATGTTGCCGCCGGGCGCGGTTGCCGTGCGTGCCTGTTCAGCATTGTGAATCATGGGATGCGGTTGGGACTCAGCCCAATAGCACACGAGGAAGCCGGCAGCAAAGAGCACATACATTGCGGCGAAGACAGCCCAGCCGTGGCCTCGCGAGCCGGTCATCTGCCCGAGCGTGTACGTGAGGCCCGCGCCGATGACGAAGATCGAAAGGATCTGAAAGAAGTTCGAAAGCGGAGTTGGGTTCTCATAAGGATGGGCGCTGTTGGCATTGAAGAATCCACCGCCGTTTGTGCCCAGCATTTTGATGGCTTCCTGCGAAGCTACCGGCCCCTGGCCGATGGTCTGCGAAGCTCCTTCGACGGTGTGCACGGTGGTGTAGGGATGGAGATTCTGAGGAACTCCCTGCCAAACCAGAAGCAGTGCGTAAACAATGCAAGCCGGCGCGAGGATATAAAGCAACGTCCGTGTCATGTCGACCCAGAAGTTACCGATGGTGCTCGACTGCGTGCGCTTGATGCCGCGGATGAGCGCCACGGCAACCACAATGCCCGCGGCAGCCGACCAGAAGTTGTGCGTCGCCAAGCCGGCCATCTGCGTTAGATAGCTCATTGTGCTTTCGGGCGCGTAGAACTGCCAGTTGGTGTTGGTCGTGAAGCTCGCCGCGGTATTCCAGGCGAGGTCGGGTCCCACGGCAGCGAGGTGCTGCGGATTGGCCCAACCCTGAACGAATCCCTGCAAGCGCTCAATCGCGTAGGTGAGCACAAGCGAAGCGGCGGAGAATCCCAGCATGGCAAAGGTGTACTCGCGCCAGTTCATCTCTTTGTCTGCGCGGACGCCGCAGAGCTTGTAGATGATCCGTTCGAAAGGTCGAAGCACCGGGTCAAGCCAGGTGCGCTCGCCCTCCAGTACGCGCGTCAGGTAGATGCCGACGGGGCGAACGGTGGCAAGCAGAACGACAGAGTAGATGGCGAATTGCAGCCAGCCATTTACGGACATATCAGAATTTCTCCGGGAAAAGCAGAGCGATGGTGAGATACACCATGAGAAGAATCGAAAGAACCAGTCCGGTCGCCGAAATCCAATCCATGTGCATGGGCTACCTCAACTTTTCGCACGCCTTGACGTAAAGAAACGCCAGGGCAAAGAAAATGGCGGTGAAAAGCAGCATGACTGCGTCTTGCATGCAACATCTCCGGTTCTGCCGCTGCAACCGGGCTCAGGGATTCGCGTCGCGATCCTGCCCTGGTCTCGCCAAACGGCCGACTTGAAATTTATTCTGACTTCTTAGAGATTCGGGTACCGTAAAGAATTTCTAAATAAACCGTAAAGATGGGAGCCGCGCGGCTCTAAGCTCTGGAGAATCAGTGATCGCGAAGCGCTCTTTGGCTATCCTGGTAATGACGCGCGGCGTGCGCCCGCCTACTCTTCGTTGCCGGTCCAGCCCTCGGGAATGAAGCGGTAACCCACCCAGGGCTCGGTCTGAATGTATTGGCGGCCGGTCTCGGTTTCGAGCTTTTTTCGTAATTGCCCGACAAAAACTCTCAGGTACTCGGGCTGGTGGGCCGATTGCGCACCCCAAACGGCAGTCAGAAGGGCGCGGTGCGTCAACACCTTGCCGGCACTGCGCGCAAGATGCAGCAGCAGGTCGAACTCTTTGGGGGTGAGATGAATCGGTTTGCCCTGCACGGTGATGGTGTGCGCCTGGGAGTCCACCACAAAATCGCCCACCTCGAGGGCGGCCGTGGTGCGCTCGGGAGCGCGCCGCAGATGCGCCCGCACCCGCGCCAGCAGCTCCTGAATGCTGAAGGGCTTGGTGACATAGTCGTCGGCTCCGGCATCGAGCGCCTCCACCTTCGACCGCTCGTGCTCGCGAACCGACAGCACAAGGACCGGCGTGGAGCCCCGCGTGCGAATCATGCGGCAGACTTCTACACCGCTCATCCCCGGCATCATCAGATCGGTAATTACCAGGTCGGGCGCCCAGTCGCGGAAGACGCGCAAACCCTCTTCGGGATCGTTGGCTGTGCGCACGTCGTAACCCTGCGCAGAGAGCGCGGCGCGCAGTACCCGTGTAATCTGCGATTCGTCGTCGATTACCAGAATTCGTCCAGGCATGGTCTTTCTTCTTCCCACCGAAGCTTACATCATTGCGGCCTGCCGTTTCCCAAAGCGCGAAAGCCAATTATGATTCCGAAGGGGAAGTCGATGCGCATCCGCGCCTATTCCGGGCACATTCTTCGCTGGTCACTGGCCACCGCCGCGGCCATGTTCACCACGCTTATGCTGGCCTGGCTGGGCGCCAATTCCACCACCGCGGGAATGGTCTTCCTGGTGCTGGTGGTATGGTCGGCGAGCCAGGCGGGAATCATTCTCTCGCTCTACATGGCAGCTCTGTGCGCGGTCTTCTTCGACTATTATTTTCTGCCGCCCCTCCACACTTTTCGACTGGTTGGCGCACAGGCCTGGGTGGCGATGATTTCCTTCGCTCTGAGCTGCATCGTTGTGAGCCGGTTGGCTGAGCGGGCGCGGAGAGAGGCCATGCAGGCCGTGCAGCGGCAGGCGGATGTGGGACGGCTCTACGCCCTCAGCCAGGAGATGATGCTTTTTGAGGATGCCGATAAGCTCATCCGCGACCTGCCGGGGCTGATCGAACGCATCTTTGCGCTCGATGGCGTCATTCTGTACGTTTGCGAGCAGGACCGTTTCTACTCTTCGACCGGAGAAGCGACCGCCAGCATCCGTGCGCACATGCAGGCTTTGACGGAAGGTTTGAGCCCTACTCTGGTTCCGCTGGCCGGCTACCATTCCACATCGCTGATGCTGGGAATGAGATCAATGGGCGCGCTGGCCTGGCGGCCCGAGACACTTTCGCGCGAAGTCTCCGCGGCCATCGGCGCGCAGGTCGCGATTGCAGTGGCGCGTTCTATTGCCATAGAGACCACGGCCCGCGTGGAGGCGACCCGCGAAGGCGAGCGGCTGCGCACGGCGCTCATCGATTCCCTCACCCACGAATTAAGAACGCCGCTGACCTCGATCCGCGCCGCTTCCACCACCCTCTTGGAGGGCGATGGCCTGGACGAGGCCGCACGCCTGGATATGGCGCGCATCATCGACGAAGAGGCGGCGCGGCTCGATCTGCTGATCGGCGAGGCCGTGGAAATGGCCGAGATCGACGCCAACGTGGTGAAGGTGAAGATGTCTCCGCAGAATCCCCGTGCGCTGCTCGACCAGGCTGTGGAGGAGTCGCGAAAAATTTTGGCCTCGCACAAAGTAAGCATCGTTGTGGAGGGCGACAACCACGCGAGTGAGGGAGAGTCGGCTTGGATCGATCCGCACCTGCTGGGCCGGGTTCTGCGCCACCTGCTTGAAAACGTGGCCAGCCACACGCCGCCTGGCAGCCGCGTAAAGCTGAGCAGCGCCCGCAACGGCGATCGGCTGGAGTTTTGCGTGGAGGATAACGGCCCTGGCATCGACGCCCTCGACCTGCCGCTGATCTTTGAGAAGTTCTACAGGGGAAAGCACCGCACTGGCAGGCGCAAAGGGTCGGGCATGGGCCTGGCCATTACGCGCGCCATCCTAAGCGCCCACGGCGGAGGCATCGAAGCGAGCAATGTTCCCGGTGGCGGCGCGCGCTTCCGATTCTGGGTGCCGCTGATTGAGAGAGAGCCGAGCCGGCAGTGAGTGGCCTTACGATGGATGGCTATCTCCGAAAATCAGCTATCGTCGCGATCGACGGATTTGGCGTGCCCGTCCAACGGAAGCAGAATGTGCGCCCTTTGCGAACGTGAGCCACGAGCGCCGGGCGGAAACAAGCAAGACAAACGCCTCCGGCATGGCGAACGCTGGGATAGACAAGCCCGATAGATCCAGCCAGTAGCAGCGTCTGGCCCAGCGCTTGCGAAAACTCGTAGCTGTCCGGATCGAGCGCTCGTGCGAATTTCTGGGTGGTACGGAGATCGTGAAATTCACCGCGAAAATCGGCCAGGTATTCGTCGTAGGTGATCTCATCCTTGAACCTGCCAACTTCTGAAAGCCCAATGGTCGCGTGATACGCCACTTCAGCCTGGGCCGTGTGGATGCTTCTCGCCGCGTACCAGACTCCGCGGAATGGGCCGCTGAAGCGCGCCCCTGCCGGATGCGCGTGAGTGAAGGCGGCATTGATAACGCTGGCATAAGGGACATTGATCACGAGCTCTTGGGGGCTGATTCCCGGCAACAAGCCATGTTCCGCCTCGAGCCGTTCGTTCGTGCGGCCCTCAATCTGAAAAATCTCTTCCAGAATCTCGTCGTCGGGCGCCAACCGGGCGAGCACGCTCTCTTCCTTCGGGCTGTAACGCGATGGAATCAGCCGATGCGTGTCTTTGAACGCAATGGCAGAAAGAAGCGGGAGAGCGTTTGCCCTCCCGCTTTGCCGCCTCGCGATATAGAATCGCGGCACGGCCTACGCTCCGCCACGCCGGGCGTCGAGCAGACGGCGCACGTTTTGCATGGCCGGCAAGCCGCCATCGATCATGTACCGCAAAGGAGTCTTTCCGCCAAACATGGCGTTGCTGTTGGGTAGTTGCACCCAGTCGTCGGCCAGTTCCTGGCCGTGCAGAATATTGATCGCTTTGAAAATTCCGAGAAGGTACGAGACGCGAAACATCCGGTCCACATCGAGCACCTTGCCCTTGGGATTCTTCTTCAACTCGTAGAAGGGGCCATTCGAAATGCCGCCTAGGAGCGTCCTGGCATCCTCATCGCGGACTTTCCAGATCTCCATCATCTTGAAAAATCCGATCAGGGCAGAGCCGCTAAGGCGCTTGCGCTCTTCTGCCGAATTGAAATCGACAAGCGGCTCAGGGGTGTAGCGGGTTTGCGGATAGCTGAGAGCGTATGCCATGCAAGCAACCTCCCAATAAGGAGATTATATACTCCTGATCCGGATTGTAAAGTCCTTCCGCCGAGAGCGACAGGCGCTGATCGGCCTCGCCGCACGCGACGAGCACACGCCCCTCCTTTGGCTATTGCGGCTCTTGGCTCCAATCGCACACGATCTCACGGCGCTTCTCGGAGCTCTCCACAGCCCATTCGAGCAGGCGCGCCACGCGCCAACCGTCCACACCTGTAACCGGAGCCGGGGCCTTGCCCAGCAGCGCATCGCGAATGCCCGCGTAGTAAAGCCGGTAGTCGCCGGTGACTGCCGGAACGGGACGGCTGACTGAGCCGCCGTCGATGTCCACGTACAACAGGCCCCACACCGACGAGGGTTCCTGGCCCCATGCGGCATCGGTAATGCGCGTGATCTTTGTGAGCGCAGCTTCCTGCGGATCCACGCCTTTCTTTATGTACCCGCCGCGGGTCCCGCGCAGGCGATAGCGGGGGCCGGCTTTAAGTGAGAGCAAATTGGAGGCGACCGTGACGATTAGACTCGGATAGCGCAAGCGGATGGTAAAGGAATCGTTGGGTCCTGCTCCATCTCTTTCGCGCAGCACTTCGGCGCTGACCGACTCGGGAAGGCCGAAGAGCGCCAACGGCTGATCGACGAGGTGCGGGCCGAGGTCCTGCAACATGCCGCCGGAATCAACCCCTTCTTTCCACAGCCGCTCCGTCATCCGAGCCGGACGCCAGCGGTCAAAGCGGGATTCGAGAGCCACCAGGCGGCCCAGCGCGCCTTCATGCAATAGATTCTGAACCGTCAGGAAGTCGCTGTCCCAACGGCGGTTATGAAATGGCGCAAGCAGCACTTTGTGCTTTTGCGCGAGGCCGATTAACTCCGCGGCTTCAGCCGAGGTCAGCGTCATCGGCTTATCGACGACGACGTTCTTTCCCGCGCCAAGGATCTCTTTGGCGAGCGCGTAATGCGTATCGTTCGGAGTGGCGACAACGAAAAGTCCGAGAGATTTGTCGGCCAGCATGGCTTCGAGCGAGCGGTACACAGTGATGCCGGGATAGCGCTCGGCGGCCTTGTTGGTGCTGCGCTCCATCACCGCGGCCAGTTCCAGCCCATCCACCGACGAAAGCAGCGGAGCGTGAAATACGCGACCCGCCATGCCAAAACCCACCAAACCTGCGCGAATCATGGAACACTTCCCTTCCAACTAGCTCCGCTGTTCTTATCTAGCCATCGAGTTTAAACCGGGTCTCTGCCAGATGGTAGAGCCGCCGCCAGACCAGGCGGTTCATGGTGACCACCATGAGCGAGATGAAGATGGTGGCCAGCAGCAGCATGGAGAAACGGCCGCTGTCGGTGGCTGCGTCAATTTGTGCGCCCAGGCCGATGGTCGAAAGCGTCTGTCCCTTCACGTGCGAGTATTCGGCCATGACCGAAGCGTTCCACGCGCCGCCGGAGGCTGTGACCATGCCGGTGATGAGGTAAGGAAAGATGCCGGGAAGGATGAGCTTGACCCAGCGCTGCCATCGCGTGAAGCGATAGAGCGAGGCCACTTCGCGCAGGTCCGAGGGGATGGACATGGCGCCGGCGATTACGTTGAAGAGGATGTACCACTGCGTGCCCAACAACATCAGTGCAACGGCCCCGATGCCCAGGCCGCCTCCGATTCTGACCAGCCCCATCAGCAGAATCGGGAAGAACGCCGTCGCCGGCACCGAAGCCAGGATCTGTGCGATGGGCTGCACGACGCGTGCGAGTTTGGGATTGAGGCCGATGGCCACGCCGACGGGAATCGTCCACGCGGCAGAGAGCAGTAGCGCAACGTTTACGCGCAAAAAGGTTGCACCCGCGCCCTCAAGCAACAGGCGCAGGTCGGCCCACGTGACGTCCCTGAGCATGAGCACGGCCTGTGCAGCGGCCCAGCAAACGGCCATCGCGCCCGCCAGTGCCAACGCCCACAGAAGCGGAGAAACTTTGCCGGACTTCGTTTCGTCGAGAGGCTTTACCACGCGGCATTCCTTGCTTTGCGCGAGACGCCGGCAGACCGGCTCCTCCACACTGTTCCAGATGCGG
>Ga0302276_10002102_pt1 | contig 17672 bp, 11 predicted proteins | sample III_Bog_N2_3_FD_198768 | JGI IMG/M metagenome (GOLD analysis project Ga0302276, IMG submission 198768) | Peat permafrost microbial communities from Stordalen Mire near Abisko, Sweden - III_Bog_N2_3 | ecosystem: Environmental > Terrestrial > Soil > Wetlands > Peat | place: Sweden: Abisko...
ACCCGCGAATCAGTGGAACAATTTTTAATCAGCCGCTGGGTCGGCCGCCTCTGACTCATCATCAATCATCACCTCAAAAACCTTAACCCCTCAAAAACCCCTCAAAAAAAATCCTCCAATATGAACTCACCCCGCATCAAAGTTAAACTCGCCCACATCACCACCCGCGATGAAGCCGAAGCCGTCATGGCCGAACTCGCCGGCGCCGCCAACCAGCAGCGCCAACTCCACGCCCGCCGCGACGCCGACGGGCTCGCCCTCGACGAAAAATACCGCGCCGACCTCGCCGCCTGCGCCACCCGCCTGACCGCCGCCACCGAAACCCTCCGCGCCTGGGCCGCGACCCATCCCGAACAATTCCCCCGCGATCGCAAGAGCCTCCAACTCCCCGGCGGCACCCTGGGCTTCCGCACCGGCACCCCCAAACTGGCCCTCCTGTCGCGCGCCTGGACCTGGGAAATCGTCCTCGAAAAACTCAAGACCCTGCCCGGCCGGTCCGGCTGCATCCGCACCAAAGAAGAAGTGGACAAAGAAGCCCTCCTCACCGGCCTCAAAGCCGGCCGCCTGGACCCGGCCGAAACCATCGGCGTCAAAATCGTGCAGGACGAGAGCTTCTTCATCGAGCCCGCCCTGAGCGAACCCGCCGCCCGCCAAACCACCCCACTCCCCGGCGCATGACCCCCACTCACGCCACCCCGCAAAGAACCACCCGCCGCCACCCTCAAGGTTTCACATGCGGGGTCAAGCCCACCCCAACGTCGCCGACGGAGACCGTAACCGCCCGGTCCGGGCGCGTAATCACCCGTGGGCGCGATAGAACCTGCACCGCCCCGGCGGCATCCGTCTGTTCAATCGTCATCGCCAACAAAATGTCGCCGTTCCGCCGGAGCGCCGGCATGATCCGACACACCCGGCCCCCGCCCAAATCCTGACGGATCTCCACCCCGTCCGCCACCTCGACAACACCCAAGTCTTTGACCTTGATCTGTCCCATCCCGGCCCGGGGCGAATGTTTGGAACAACCAGCGATAATCAGTGTCAGCAAAGCAAGGATCACGAGCGCGGGACGATAATTCATACTTCCGGGTTAAACAACGCTCCTTCGGAAAAGTTGTGCCGGAATCATGACGCGGCATCCTGATCAATGATCCGCCGCAGCCATTCGAGATCCGGTCGCAGCGCCCTCGCCTGCGTCAGGCGACGCCATTTCAACTCCGGTTCCACACTGACATCAATGCCGAGCAGCCGGCCCTCCGGCGATGCCAGCGGCCCCCCGCTGTCGCCACGATGCAAAGGAGCATCATGGGCAATGATTGTAACCGCCGGCGGCAAGCCCCAGTCTCCCCCTGAAATCCACAAAATCTTTCCCGCCAAACACACTCTTTTCAGCATGGGCGAATGCGGATTTGAGCTTGCACCCACCGCCACCACGCGATTGCCATTGGTATCCTCCGCCGTCCAGTCGAAGACCTCGTCCAGCGGCGACGCCACTTTCACCACGGCCAGGTCCGGCCCCCTTTTGGCCGCCCAACCGCTCCAGACCACCCGGGCGCGCAGCATCTGGAGCTTGCCCGCACGGGGAAAGATCAGCCAGATCTGCCCGGCCTTCACGCAGTGCGCCGCCGTCAGAAAATAACCCCGGCGGTCAATGGCCGCCGCCATCCCGCATGCGTGCACCGTTCTTGCGTCGGCTATCCAGAGGAAATTGGTGCTGGAATTTGTCGCCTCCAGATCGCCCGCCTGCAGTAGGATGGCCGAACGGGCGATCAGATATTCTCGGAGGCCGGTAGCTCCGACTTTGGCCTCCTTGAACGGCGCAAAAGACGCCTCGCGTTCCGCCGGGGTGCCGAAATGAACGCAACCGGAACCAATCAGGCAGAGGATGATTAGCCCCAGTGCGGCCAAACAATGAGGGAACCCCGGCCGCATCCGACTTTGAATCATGGACCGCATGGCTGAATATTATATTGCACGGGGAGTTTGTCATTGAGATTCTCGCTGCACGAGGACGCAAAGAGGTTGCGCGGGGGGGGATTTCGGCTATAAACGTGCGCGCATGTTAAGACACATTCTCCAGCCGCTCATGGATTGGTATGCCGCCACGCTGCAACACGGGGGCTTTCCGCTGGTGGCGTTGTTGATGGCGATTGAGAGTTCCGTGGCGCCGCTGCCGAGTGAGGTGATCATCCCGCCGGCCGCGCATCTGGCTTGGACGAGCGGGTTGCCCCTGCTGGGCGCCCAGCTTACCGGCTGGCCCGCGCTCGTGGCGCTGGTGTTGGCCGGGGCGGCGGGTTCCTGGGGGGGGGCCACGGTGATGTATTGGGTTGCCCGGTGGGCGGGACGGCCATTGGTGCTGCGTTACGGCCGGTGTTTTTTCATCAAGCCGGAACAGGTGGCGGGGGCGGAACGCTGGGCGGCCCGTTACGGGGCGTTCGGCATCTTCGCCTCGCGGCTGCTGCCGGTGGTGCGGCATTTGATTGGGATTCCGGCGGGCATTGTGCGCATGAATTACTGGAAATTCTCGCTGTATACGCTGGCGGGGGCGGCGCTCTGGTGCGCAGTGCTGGCCGGGCTGGGGGTGACGGTGGGCGCGGATATCGGCCGGGGGGAGATACACAAGGTCACGGCGATCCTGGTCGCCTTCCTGGTGGGGGTGGGGGCGTTGTATTATCTTTTTGTCCACCGACACATGACGGGCCGACGGTAAACCCTTATTTTTGGTCGAGGCAGTGGCGCACGGTTTGCGCGAGGGTCTGGGATTCAAAGGGTTTGGTGAGGAAATTCACACCTTCTTCCAGGGGGACATCGTCGCCGGTGGTGTCGGCGCTGTAACCGCTGATGTAGAGCACTTTCAGTCCGGGGGCTTCGCTCAGAAGCTGTTGGGCGAGGACTTTGCCGTTGACGCCCTCGGGCATGACCAAGTCGGTGAGCAGCAGTTGGATGGCCGGGCGGTGTTGTTGCCAGACGGCCTGGGCGGCCAGTCCGTTGGGGGCTTCCAGGATGTGGTATCCCAGTTTGGACAAGGCGGTTTTCATGGCGGCGCGGACGGAGGCATCGTCTTCGACGAGGAGGATGGTTTCGTGGCCGCCAAAGGAGACGGCCGGGGCGGGGGCTGCGGGCATGGGGTCCTGCGGCTGAACCAGGAGCGGCAGATAAATATCGAAGGTGGTTCCCCGGCCGGGCGGGCTGACGACATTGATCCAGCCCTGGTGTTGTTGGACGATGCCAAAGACGGTGGCGAGCCCCAGGCCGGTGCCTTTGCCGACATCCTTGGTGGTGAAAAAGGGCTCGAAGATGCGGGGCAGGATTTCCGGCGGGATCCCGCCGCCGGTGTCACTGACGCTGAGGCAGGCGAAGGCGCCGGGGCGGGCCGAGGCGGTGCGGGCGGCGGTGGCCTCGTCAATCTGGACGGCGGTGGCTTCAATGGTGAGTTGGCCGCCGTGGGGCATGGCGTCGCGGGAGTTGATGGCGAGGTTCATCAGGATTTGGTCCAACATGCCGGCATCGGCGTGGATCAACAACAAACGGGGCGAGCATTTGAACTGGAGGCGGACGGCTTCGCCGACGAGGCGCTGAAGCATTTTGGCGAGTTGGGTGACGACGTTGTTTAAATCCAGGTCGCGGGGTTGCAGCACCTGTTTGCGGCTGAAGAGCAGGAGTTGACGGGTGAGGTTGACGGCGTGTTCGGCGGCGACTTCGATCTCGTGCACAATCTCCAAGGCTTGGGTCCGGGTGCTGTCCTCGGATTTCAGCAGCGAAATCTGCAACAGGATCACGGCCAGGATGTTGTTGAAGTCATGCGCCACGCCGCCGGCGAGTTGGCCGATGGCCTCCATTTTTTGGGCCTGCCGATATTGGGCTTCGAGCTTCCGGTGTTCGGTGAGGTCGCGAAAGGTCCAGATGCGGCCGTAATGGTTGCCCGCCTGATCCCGGACGGGGGAGGAGTAACGGTCGAGAATCGTGCCATCCAGCAATTCGATTTCATCGCGGCCGACGGCCTCCGGGTGGGCGTACAGGTGGGCGACCCGCTGGAGGAAGGATTCAGGATTTTTGGTGAGTTGGGCGGCGATGTGCAGTAGCGCGTCATCGTTCGGTTCGTCGGACACGGGCGGCGGGAATTTCCACAGTTCGCCCAGCTTCCGGTTTTGGAGGATTCTTTTGCCCTGGGTGTCCACCACGAGGATGCCATCCAGGGCGGAGTCCACCTGCGCCTCAAGGAGGGCGGTTTTCCAGCGCAGTTCATCCTCGACCCGCTGGCGGCTCTCGATGTCCGCGCGCAGCGCCTGGTTGGCCGCCTCCAATTGGAGGGTTTTTTCCTCGAGTTTACGGATGAGAGTCTGGCTGTAGGCCTCGAGCACCGCTTTTTCATTGCCGCCGGGCGTTCCGGAAGGGGCGGGGACGGCGGCGGGAAGGGCCTGCACCTGGCGGATGCGGGCGAGAAAATCCTCGGGCTCGGCGGGTTTGAGGATGAAGGCGTCGGCCCCGAGATTGAGCGCCAGCCGTTCGTCCTCAGGCTCGGTATAGGTGGCGGTATAGACGATGAAGGGGGCCTGCCTGAGGCGGGCATCGGCCTTCCAATGGCGCAACAAGGTATAGCCGTCCATGACGGGCATGAGCAGATCGGAGATCACCATGTTCGGCGGGTGTTGGCGGGCCTTGACGAGGGCCTCGGCACCATGGCGGGCGGTGGCCACCGTAAAGCCATGGCCCGTGAGCAGGGCGGACAGGTAATAGGCGTTTTCCTCCTTGTCATCAACGATCAGAATATGGTTCATGGGGTTCCTGGGGTGGCGGTCCGCGGGATTAAAAAACTGATGATATCGGTGACGAAAGTGTCGGGGTTAATGGGCTTCTCCAGATACCCATTGCAACCGGCGGCCAGGGCGGCCTCGCGGTCGCCGACCATGGCATAGGAGGTGACGGCGATGATGGGCACGCCTTGCAGCGAGGCGAGGGTGCGCAGGCGGCGGGCCACGGAGTAACCGTCCATGGTGGGCAACTGGATATCCAGCAGGATGAGGTGGGGGGAATGGCGCTGCGCCAGCTCAATGCCCTGGGGGCCGTCCGGGGCGGCGATGACCGCATGGCCATGCTGTTCCAGCAGAAAGGTGGTGAGATACCGGTTCTGTTCGTTGTCCTCGATCAAGAGAATGGTGGCTTTCATGGGCGGATCGGTTTTTGGCGGGGCAGGGTGAGGGTGAAGGTGCTGCCGCTGGCATATTCACTAACGACGGAAATCTCGCCTCCCAGCAGGGCCGCAAGCCGGCGGCAGATCACGAGGCCCAGGCCGGTGCCCTCATGCTGGCGGGCGAGGCCCATGTCAATCTGCCGGAACGGCTGGAACAACGTCGCCACGTCCTCGGGTCGGAGGCCCAGCCCGGTGTCCATGACCTGGAGGCGGACGGCCGGGCACGGTGGGGCGTCCGGGGTTGGCCGATAGTCGGTCACGGGAGCGACGGTGAGGGTGACCGAGCCCCGGTCGGTGAACTTGATGGCGTTGTTGAGCAGATTGATGAGGATTTGCTCGACGCGCCGGCGGTCACTTTCCATTATCCCCGGCTCGGGGGGAAGGACGGTGGAGAGGGTGAGCCTCTTTTTGTCGGCCAGCGGTTGGACGAGGGCGGTCACGCGTTCGAGCGACGCCCGGAGGTCGAAGGGTTCGGCGCGGACTTCGAGTTGGCCGGCCTCGATTTTGGAGATGTCGAGGACGTCGTTGATGAGTTCCAAGAGGTGGCGCGCGCTGTGGCGGACCATGCCCAATTGCTTGGCTTGTTCGGCATTCAGCGGTCCGGCGAGGCCCTGGAGAATGACGCCGGTGAAACCGATGATGGAATTCAGCGGCGTGCGCAGTTCGTGCGACATGGTGGCGAGGAAGGCGGATTTGATGCGGTCGGCGGCCTCGGCGCGGACAAGGGCGGCGCGCAATTCCTTGGTGCGCTCGTTGACTTCGAGTTCGAGGGTTTGATTCAGGACGCGAAGGGCCATTTCCGCGCGTTGGCGGGCGGTGATGTCAATGCCCACGCCCACGAGACAGGCCGTGCCATTGAGGACAATCCGCCGGCCCGTGAAAAAATAAGGGGTGAGGCGGCCGTCTTTGGCCAGCAAGCGGGCTTCCACGGAGGATTCCCCACGTTCAAAGACTTCGGCGATGCGCTGTTGCACCAAGGGTTGGTCCTGCTCCGGCACAAAATTGAGCGGGTGCATGCCGGTGATTTCCGCGCCGGCATAGCCGGTCACCTGCTCAAAGTTGCGGTTCCAGCGCAGGAACCGGCCCTGGTCATCATAGAAATAGAGGATGCCGGGCATGCTTTCCAGCATGGTATCGGAAAATAATTTTTCGTTCCGGGCGATGGCTTCCGTCTGGCGGTGGGCTTCCTCCTCGGCAAGTTTATCGAGGGCAAAGGAGACATCCAGGGCCGCTTCCTTCAGCAGGGCAATTTCCTGGGCTTGGAAAAACCCCGGTTCCCGGGAATAGACGGTGATGGCCCCGCACACGAGGTATTGGCGGCGGATGGGAAAAACCGCTGAAGATTTGTGGCCGGCCAGCGCCGCGGATTCGCGCCAGAGGAGGGTGTTGGGATCGCTGGCGAAATCATTGCAGATGTATTCCCGTCCCTCGCGGATCGCCCGGCCGGTGGGCCCGCACCCCTCCGGTCGGTCATCGGCGTAAATGACGGCCCGGGCCAGATGCCCGCCGTCGTCGCCAAATTGCGCGAGGGGGAGCACCCGCCGGGTTTCCGGATCCACCCCGCCGATCCAGGCGGATTGGAAGCCGCCAAACTCGACCAGGATCCGGCAGACCTGGGCGTAAAGTTCATCCCAAGCGCAACTGTGGACGATGGCCTGGTTGATCTGGCTCAAGGCGGTGTAGAGCCGGGCCTGCCGCGTGATCTGCCACTGCTGCGCCTTGCGCTCGGTGATGTCGCGCAGGGCGGACATCCGCAGGGTGCGGTTCCCGCAGGGGATCAATTTGGCCCGGACCTCCACCGAGAACACGCTGCCGTCCTTGCGCAAAAGCTCGTGTTCGGCCAGGTATTCACGGCCGGAGCGGATGGCTTCGGCGACGTATTCCCGGGAGGCGGGGGCCACCAGATCGGTGACCGTTTTGCCGAGGATCTCGTCCCGCTGGTAGCCCAACATTTTCAGCCCCTGATCGCTCATGTCGAGAACGCGGCCGTTTTCGCTGATGCAAATTCCTTCAAAGGCGGCCTCGGTGAGTTGGCGGAAGCGTTCCTCGCTCTGTTGCAACTCGAACACCTTCCGGTTGCGTTCCTGAATGACGATGGTCGGAATCAGGGTGAGCAGCATGGCCACCGCCAGAAAACTCTGCACGGTGGGGAGGTAGTCCCCCGAAGCGAGGTCGGCGGCGGTCAGCCCCTGCGGGAAGTGGCTGGTGAAAAATCCCAGCAACAGGGCCACCCAGAGATTGGCCGCCGTGGCGCCCCGCAAACCGAAGCGCAGGCCGGCCCACAACAGCACCGGCATCAACCGCGATTTATAAGGCGCGTTGATGCCCTGATCCTCGACCAGCAAGTACCAAGTCAGGCCCGTCAGGATGGCGGTCAGCAACACCGCCTCGAGGATCCGGCCGCGCCGCGGGACGGGGACGGCTCTGGGATCGGGCCGGGAAAACCAAACGAGGATGAACGGCGTGAGCAAGGAAACGGCCATCGCGCTGTTGGTCCACCAGGTTTTCCACGCGGGCCAGTAGGCGGGGCTCATGCCCGAAGCGGTCAACGTGGCCGCGCCGAGGGTGGCCCCGAGCAGCGAGCTGAACAGCGCGGCGGTCAGCAGCAGCTTGCCATATTCCGGGAGGGTGGCCAGCCGGGGTTTTTTGGCCACGAACCGGCGGACCAGCCAGGCGCCGAGTAGGACGCCGCTGGTGTCCGCGAGGAAAAAACCCAGGGTGGTGACGAAGGGCGTGCCCTTGTGAAAATCAAAGAGGAGGTTGGCCGGCAGGGCCGCGAGGACGAACCAGGGCCAGGTTCGGGTTTCATTCAGCAACAGCACGCCGGTGAACAAGCCCACGGGCAGCCAGAAGCTGACATACGAATGGTTCGGGGCGGAAAACAGGCCGCCCAATTCGGCGCAGCCGAAGAAGGCCACCCCGAAAAGCGGGGCGGCGAGCCAGGGATGCCGGAACTGGGTAAGGCGGGTGGTCATGGATGGGCGGACCCTCCCGTCACGCTGGATGGCCAACGATGTGGTTTCATGTCCTGGCTCGGTAGAACCCCGCCATTTGACGCCCGGGGCGCGGGGCTGTCAAGGCTTTGCTGACGGAAAAATTCCCTTGCGTCGGCGGCCGGTTGGATGAAATTGGGGCGTGCCGATTTCCGATGCCATTCGCAACAAGCTGAGCACCCTGCCGCACAAGCCGGGGGTGTATCTGCACAAAGACCGCTTTGGCACGGTCATTTATGTGGGCAAGGCGCTCGATTTGCGCAAGCGGGTCAGCCAGTATTTCCATCCCTCGCGCCGGATGGGCTGGGATCTGAAGTTCAACGCGCTGGTGGAGGCCATCCACGATTTTGATTTCCACGTGGTCCGCAGCGAGCCGGAGGCGCTGTTGCTGGAGGGCCGGCTAATCAAGGATTTCCAGCCGCGCTATAACATCAGTTTTCGCGACGACAAACGGTTCCTCATGCTCAAGGTGAACCTGAACGACCCGATCCCCAACTTCGTTTTCACGCGGCTCAAAAAGGACGACGGGGCGCGTTATTTCGGGCCGTTTGTGGATTCCACCGCCCTGCGCAATACGGTGGCGCTGGCGCGCAAACAATTCAACCTGCGCGGCTGCCGCGTGTTCACGCCCGGCGAGGCGGATTACAAACACTGTCTCTACGGCCACTTGAAATATTGCACGGCGCCGTGCGTGGGCAACGTCAACCGCGAACAATACCTCGCGCAGGTGGCCTCTGCCTGCGATTTCCTCGAGGGCCAGTGCCGCGAAATGCAGGGCCGCCTGGAAGACGAGATGAAGAAAGCCGCCGCCGCGCGGGATTTCGAGAAAGCGGCCGCCCTGCGCGATCTCATCGCCGATCTCAAAAAGACCTGGGCCAAAACTGAGAAATTCGAGCGGGTGCCCTATACGCTGCCGGTGTCCCTCGAACCGGAGCGCGATTTGGGGGCGCTGGCCGCCCTGCTGGGCCTGGCCGCGCCGCCGCAGACCATCGAGGGCTTTGATATTTCCAACATCAGCGGGACGTTCGCCGTGGCCTCGTTGGTCAGTTTCAAAAACGGCCGGCCGGACCGGGCGAATTACCGGCGGTTTAAAATCAAATCCGTGGTCGGCCAGGATGATTTCGCCGGCATGGCCGAGGTGGTGCAACGACGCTATGCGCGGCTGCAGCGGGAGGGCCGCCCCCTGCCGGATTTGATCCTGATTGACGGGGGCCGGGGCCAGCTCAACGCCGCCGGCGCGGAACTGAAAAAACTGGGCCTGGCCCACCTGGCCATCCTGGGGCTGGCCAAGGAATTCGAGGAGATCTATCTGCCGGACAAGACGGTGCCGCTACGCCCGGGCCTGGATCATCCGGCGGTGAAATTGTTGCAGCGCCTGCGCGACGAATGCCACCGCGTGGCGAACAGTTACAACGCGCAACTGCGGCTCAAAAAAATCTCCGAGAGCGTGTTGGACGAATTTCCCGGCATCGGCGAGCGGCGCAAACGGGCATTGCTGAAAAAATTCGGCTCGGTACAGCGCCTCCACGCCGCCACGGTCGAGCAACTGGCCGAAGTCCCGGGCTTCGGCGGCAAGGCGGCGGAGGAATTGAAGGTGTTTCTGGCGGCGCGGAGCGCAGCCGGAAGCGAACCATCCGGCTCAATACAGCATGACCATGCGGTGGAACTCGATTCGGCCAGTCCGGACACGGCGAGCCTGCATCAGTAAGGCGAAGCCCGTGGCGCAAGCCATGCTGATGGCACCCCCAGCACACGTCCAGGTGGTGCCCCCACCCCTATCACGAACGGCAACGGGCGGGCCAAGACGCCCCCGTGAGGGCACCGGGCCGACAATATCGCACACGTCAAGGTTCATGGGCGGGGACCGGCCGGCTGAGAGCAATAAATGGCTTGCGTTTGCCAAAACGCGTGAAGTCGAATGGGTGGAACGCTGTCAACTTATCCATGAAATTAATGTTGAATGATGATGAATGATGATGAATCTATGACGACGCCAATTATTGCTTCTGACAAGCTGGAATCCGCCCATGACATATTGCACCAAACGCGGCGGCGGCCGCTGGACCCGATTTTCGCCCCCAAAAGCATCGCCATCATCGGCGCGACGGAAACGCTGAACAGCGTCGGGCGCACGGTGTTGGAAAACCTCCAAAAAGGGGGGTATCCGGGTATTCTTTATCCCATTAATCCGAAGCGCGAGACGGTTTTGGGCCGGAAGGCTTATCCGAGCATCAAGCTGGTGCCCACGACGCCGGACTTGGTGGTGATCATCACGCCGCCGGCGACGGTGCCGGGCATTGTTCGTGACTGCGTGGACATGGGCGTTCCGGGGGCCATCATCATCACGGCGGGTTTCAAGGAGATCGGCGCGCCGGGCGTGGAATTGGAACGGCAGATCATGGTCGAGGCGCGGCGCGGCGGCATGCGGATCGTGGGTCCGAACTGCCTGGGCGTGATGGCGCCGGGTGCGAAATTAAACGCCACTTTTGCGGCCGACATGGCGCGGCCCGGGAGCGTGGCCTTCATCAGCCAGAGCGGGGCGCTCTGCACGGCGGTGCTGGATTGGAGTTTGCGCGAAAACGTCGGGTTCAGCGCGTTCGTTTCCCTCGGGTCCATGCTCGACGTGGGCTGGGGCGATTTGATTTATCATCTGGGCGACGATCCGAACACCCGGAGCATCGTCATTTACATGGAATCCATCGGGGATGCGCGGGCCTTTTTGTCGGCCGCGCGCGAAGTGGCGCTGACCAAGCCGATTATTGTCATCAAACCCGGACGCACGGCCGCCGCCGCCAAGGCCGCCGCCTCGCATACCGGCTCCCTGACGGGCAGCGACGAAGTGTTGCAGGCCGCCTTCCAACGGGTGGGCGTGTTGCGGGTGGACACGATTTCTGAATTGTTCGACATGGCCGAGGTGCTGTCCAAACAGCCCCGGCCGAAGGGTCCGCACCTGACGATTGTCACCAACGCGGGCGGCCCGAGCGTGATCGCCACGGACATGCTCATCACCAGCGGCGCACAACTGGCCGAGCTCTCGCCCGAAACGATGGCGGAACTCAACAAGATTCTGCCCCCCACCTGGAGCCATAACAACCCGGTGGACATCATCGGCGACGCGAAACCGGAGTTGTATGCGAAGACGGTCGAGATCGTGGCCAAGGATCCGAACACGGACGGTTTGCTGGTGATCCTCACGCCCCAGGCGATGACGGACCCGGTGGCCACGGCGGAGCAATTGAAGCCCTACGCGCACCTGCCGGGCAAGCCGATCATCGCCAGTTGGATGGGCGCGGGCCAGGTGGAGCGCGGCGAAGACATTCTCAATGCGGCGAACATTCCCACGTTCAAATATCCCGACCGGGCGGCCCGGGCCTTTTACTACATGTGGCGTTACAGTGAAAATTTGCGCGCCCTTTACGAGACGCCGCCGACGCATCCGGAAGCCGAGCGCGGCATTGACCGCGAAAAGGCGGCGCAATTGATCGAGACCGCCCGCAAGGCCGGCCGGACGATTCTCACCGAATTTGAATCCAAGGAACTGCTGGCCGCCTACGGCATCCCCACGGTGGAAACGCACATTGCGCGGACGGAGTCCGAGGCGGTGAAAATCGCGGCGAAACTGGGCTTCCCCGTCGTGCTGAAGCTGTTCTCGGAAACCATCACCCACAAGACGGACGTGGGCGGCGTGCAGTTGAATTTGCGGACGGCGTCCGCCGTGCGGCAGGCGTGGAACACCATCGAGACGTCCGTCGCCAAGAAGGCGGGGGCGGAACACTTTCTCGGCGTGACGGTGCAGCCGATGATCAAACTCGAGGGTTATGAATTGATTGTGGGCAGCAGCGTGGACTCGCAATTCGGGCCGGTGCTGTTGTTTGGCACGGGCGGCCAGTTGGTGGAGGTCTTCAAGGACCGGGCGCTGGCGCTGCCGCCGCTCAACGCCACGCTGGCACGCCGCATGATGGAACGCACCAAGATTTTCACGGCCCTGCAGGGGGTCCGCGGGCGCAAGGCCGTCAATATTGCGGAACTCGAACAACTGCTGGTGCGGTTCAGCCAGCTCGTGGTGGAGCAGCCGTGGATCGCGGAGATTGACATCAATCCGCTCCTGGTTTCCTCCGAACGCATTTATGCGCTGGATGCGCGGGTGGTGCTGCATGACCTGAAAACGCCCGAGGCGGAGTTGCCGCTGCCGGCCATCCGCCCGTATCCGGTGCAATATGTCACCACGTGGAAGATGAAAAACAAGGCGTCCGTCATCATCCGCCCGATCCAGCCGGAAGACGAACCGCTGATGGTGAAGTTCCACGAAACGCTGTCGGAAGAGAGCGTCTATCACCGCTATTTCGAGGCGCTGAAACTGTCGCAGCGCATCGCCCACGAACGCCTGACGCGGATTTGTTTCAACGATTACGACCGGGAAATCGCCCTGGTGGCGGAACACACGGGGTTGAAGGGCGATGAACGGCAGATCCTCGGGGTCGGCCGCCTGAGCAAGCTGCACGGGCACAATGAGGCGGAATTCGCCCTGCTCATCAGCGACAGTTGGCACGGCCAGGGGCTGGGGGCCGAATTGCTGGGCCGGCTCATCGAGATCGGCCGGGCCGAAAAACTGGACCGGATTGTCGGCCAGATTCTGGCGGAAAACCAGCCCATGCAGCACATCTGCAAGAAACTCGGTTTTGCCGTCGAGTATAGCCAGGATAACAAAGGCTTCACCGCCGAATACATCTACCAGAAGTGATTATGAGCGCTCCCCAAAAGAAATTTAAAACGATTGACGGTTGCGAAGCCGCCGCCCACGTCGCCTACCGGCTCAACGAGTCCATGGCGATCTATCCCATCACCCCGTCCTCGCCCATCGCCGAATGGTGCGACCAGTGGTCCTCGGAGGGGAAAAAAAACCTCTGGGGCACGGCACCCGCCATTGTGGAAATGCAGAGCGAAGGCGGCGCGGTCGGCGCGGTGCACGGCATGTTGCAGACCGGCTCCATCAGCACCACGTTCACGGCGTCGCAGGGGTTGCTGCTGATGATTCCGAACATGTTCAAAATTGCGGGCGAACTCCTGCCCACGGTGTTTCACGTCACCGCCCGCTCGGTGGCCACGCACGCCCTCTCGATCTTTGGCGATCACGGCGACATCATGGCCTGCCGCTCGACGGGCTGGGGCATGCTGGGCGCGGCCTCGGTGCAGGAAACGATGGATTTCGCGCTGATCTCGCAGATCTCCGCCTGGCGTTCGCAACTGCCGTTCATTCATTTCTTCGACGGTTTCCGCACCTCGCACGAAGTCTCCAAAATTGAACTGATTGATGATGCGGTCATGCGCGCGCTGGTGGATGAGAAACGGCTCGCCGCCCTCCGTGCGCGCGGCATGTCGCCGGACCGGCCGACCCTGCGCGGCACGGCGCAGAATCCCGATGTTTTTTTCCAGGGCCGCGAAGGGGCCAATCATTATTACGACCTCTGCCCGGACATCGTGCAAAAGGTGATGGACGAATTCGCCGCGCTCACCGGGCGGCCCTATCATTTGTTTGATTACGTGGGCGCGCCGGACGCCGAGCGCGTCATCGTGTTGATGGGTTCGGGTTGCGAAGCCGTGCATGAAACGGTGGAGCATCTGGTGGCGCGCGGGGAAAAAGTGGGCGTGCTCAAGGTGCGCCTGTACCGGCCGTTTGACAGCCGGCGGTTTGTGGCGTCCCTGCCGGCCAGCGTTCGCAGTCTCGCCATTCTCGACCGCACCAAGGAACCGGGCGCCACGGGCGAGCCGCTGTATCAGGACTGTCTGACGGCCATTTTGGAAGAATCCGCCGCCGGCCGGTCCCCCTGGAAATCCCTGCCCAAAATCGTGACGGGCCGTTACGGGCTCTCCTCCAAGGAATTCACCCCGGCGATGATCAAGGCGGTGTATGACAACCTGGCCGCCGCCGCGTCGAAGAATCATTTCACCGTCGGCATCAACGACGACGTCTCCCACACGAGCCTGAAATACGAGGACGGCTTTTCCACGGAATCCGACAAGGTGGTGCGCGCGCTCTTTTACGGGCTGGGCGCGGACGGCACGGTCGGGGCGAACAAAAACTCCATCAAGATCATCGGCGAGGAGACGGACAATTACGCCCAGGGCTATTTTGTCTATGACTCGAAAAAGTCCGGTTCCATGACGGTGTCGCACCTGCGCTTCGGGCCGCAGCCGATTCGCTCCTCCTATTTGATCACAAGCGCGAATTTCGTGGCGTGCCATCTGCCCGGCTTCCTGGAACGTTACGACATGCTGCGCGGCCTGGTGACCGGCGGGACGTTTTTGCTGAACACGCCGCACTCGAAGGAGGAAATCTGGTCGGTGCTGCCCACGCCCGTGCAGGAGAGTTTGCTGGCCAAAAAGGCGAAGTTTTACGTCATTGACGCCACCAAGGTCGCGCACGACAGCGGCATGGGCGGGCGCATCAACACCGTCATGCAGGTCTGTTTCTTTGCGCTCTCGGGGGTGCTGCCCAAGGACGAGGCGATTGAAGCCATCAAAAATTCCATCCGCAAAACTTATGGCAAGAAGGGCGAGGAAGTCGTCCGGATGAATTTGCAGGCCGTGGACAACACCCTGGCCCATTTGCACGAAGTGCCGCCGGCCGGCCGCCAGCGCAACGGGACGGGGCCGTTGCTGCCGCCCATTTCGCCGGCCTCGCCGGAGTTTGTCCGCAACGTGCTGGGCAAAATCGCCGCCGGCGACGGTGACGATCTGCCGGTGAGCGCGTTTCCGATTGACGGCACCTTCCCGACCGGGACGACCCAGTTTGAAAAGCGCAACCTGGCGCTGATCATCCCCGTGTGGGACGAAAAGACCTGCATTCAATGCTTGAAATGCGTGGCGATCTGCCCGCATGCGACGATCCGGGCGAAGGTTTACGAGCCCGAGAAATTGCAGGGCGCGCCGGCGACGTTCAAATCCGTCCCCTCGCGGCTCCCGGAATGGAAGGGCATGAACTTCAGCCTGCAAGTGGCGGCGGAAGATTGCACCGGTTGTACGCTGTGCGTGGACGTTTGTCCGGCCAAGAACAAGACCGAGTCCAAACTGCGGGCCATCAACATGCGCCCCCAACCCCCGCTCCGGGCGGCGGAACACGACAACTGGACTTTCTTCCTCGAACTCCCCGAGGTGGACCGGCGCAAGGTCAAAACCACCCAGCTCCGGCAGCAGCAGTTGCTGCGGCCGCTGTTTGAGTTCAGCGGCGCGTGCGCGGGCTGCGGTGAGACCCCCTACATCAAAATGCTCACCCAGCTTTTTGGCGACCGGGCCGTCATTGCCAACGCCACGGGTTGCTCCTCCATTTACGGCGGGAACCTGCCCACGACCCCCTACTGCAAAAACGCCGAGGGGCGCGGGCCGACCTGGTGCAATTCCCTGTTCGAGGACAACGCCGAATTCGGCCTGGGCTTCCGCGTCTCGCTGGACAAACAAAAGGAATTTTCCGGCGAACTGTTGAAACGACTTGCGCCGCAGCTCGGCGACAGTTTTGTGGAATCCATTCTGAAGGCTGATCAAAGCGACGAGGCCGGCATTTACGAGCAGCGCGAACGGATCACCGCCCTGAAGGCCAAATTGGCGGGGCAGACGTCACCGGACGCCGTGCTGCTCGCCGGCATGGCCGACCAGTTGGTGAAAAAGAGCGTCTGGATTCTCGGCGGCGACGGCTGGGCCTACGACATCGGTTACGGCGGTCTGGATCACGTCCTGGCCAGCGGACGCGATGTGAACGTCCTGGTGATGGATACCGAAGTATATTCCAACACCGGCGGGCAAATGTCCAAATCCACCCCGCGCGGCGCGGTGGCCAAGTTCGCCGCCGGCGGTAAACCGGCCGGCAAAAAGGATCTGGGCCTGATCGCCATGGCCTACGGCAACATCTATGTGGCCAGTGTCGCCCTCGGGGCGAAGGATGAACAGACGCTGAAGGCGTTTGTGGAAGCCGAATCCTACCCCGGCCCCTCGCTGATCATCGCTTACAGCCATTGCATCGCCCACGGCATCGCCGTGGACATGGGCGTGGGCGCGCGCCAGCAAAAACTCGCGGTGGATTCCGGCCAATGGCTGCTGTATCGCTACGACCCGCGCCGGGCGGAGCGCGGCGAAAACCCGCTGCAACTGGATTCTTCCGCCGCCCGGTTGAAGGTGCAGGACTTCATGAGCACCGAAAACCGGTTCAAGATGCTCACCAAGAGCAAACCGGAGGATGCCAAGAAACTGTTCGCGCAGGTGCAGGTGGATTCCGAGAAGCGCTGGGACTTTTACCAGTTCCTCGCCGGTCGCGGGGCCAAACCCGCCGCCGCCGCACCCGCCGCGCCCGCCACCCCGGTGGCGAGCCAACCGAAATGACGATCAACCTCATTGAATTATGGACCTAACCACCCAATATCTCGGTTTCAAACTCCGCACGCCGCTGGTGGCCGCCGCCTCGCCGTTGTCGGAGGATGTGGACGGCATCCGGCGGATGGAAGACGCGGGTTGCAGCGCCGTGGTGCTGCCTTCGCTGTTTGAAGAGCAATTGCGCCAGGAACGCCTGGAGTTGAATCAAAAACTCGAGCAGGGCACGGAGAGTTTCCCCGAGGCGCTCACGTATTTCCCCGAGCCGGAGGAATTCACGCTCGGCCCCGAGGAATACCTCAAGCACATCGCCAAGGCGAAGCGGGCGGTGAAAATCCCCGTCATCGCCAGCCTGAACGCCTCCTCGCCGGGCGGGTGGACCCAATATGCCAAGCTCATCCAACAGGCCGGCGCGGACGCGCTGGAGTTGAACATCTATCACATCCCCACCAATCTGAAGCAGACCGGGTCGGCGGTGGAACAAACTTACCTGGACATCCTCACCGCGGTGAAAGCCCAGGTCAGCATCCCGGTGGCGGTGAAAGTCAGCCCCTTCTTTTCCAACTTCGCCAACATGGCCGCGCGGTTTGAAGCGGCGGGCGCGGACGGTCTGGTGCTGTTCAACCGCTTTTACCAGCCGGACATTGACCTGCAGGATTTGGAAGTGCGGCCGAACATCCTGTTGAGCACGCCCATGGCCATGCGGCTGCCGTTGCGCTGGATCGCCATCCTCGCGGGGAAACTGGACCTGAGCCTGGCGGCCACCAGCGGCATTCATCGCGGTTCCGATGCGTTGAAGATGCTCCTGGCCGGCGCGGATGCGGTGATGCTGTGCTCGACGCTGATCCGGCACGGGGTGCAGCAATTCAGCGTGATCGAGCGCGAATTAACCGCCTGGCTGGTGGAACACGAATATCAATCCGTGCAGCAGCTCAAGGGCAGCCTGAGCCAGAAGAACTGCGCCGACCCCGAATCCTTTGAACGGGCGCAATACATGCGCGCCATTTCCAGCTACCACGTGCCGACGGCCTGAGGCGCGGGCGGGTAACTTGAATCGGGCGGGCGGAAATAAAAACTCGGGCCGCCCTTTTTGTTTCCCGGCCAAGCCTGCGCCGGCCGGCCATGCCCCCGGG
>Ga0302276_10002109_pt1 | contig 17651 bp, 13 predicted proteins | sample III_Bog_N2_3_FD_198768 | JGI IMG/M metagenome (GOLD analysis project Ga0302276, IMG submission 198768) | Peat permafrost microbial communities from Stordalen Mire near Abisko, Sweden - III_Bog_N2_3 | ecosystem: Environmental > Terrestrial > Soil > Wetlands > Peat | place: Sweden: Abisko...
AGTCCGCGCGCCGGCTCGCCGCTGGCCCTGCAATTCCGGCTGGTCGATCCGCTGACCGGCGCGCCGATCAGCGGCGTGCGCGACGCGCGCGTGCTCAGCTATGCGATTCCCGGCCGCAGCGCCGCGCGCAGCCAGGCGCTGTCGCTCGGTGACGGTGGCTATCGCGCCGAGATGACCGTGCCGGAAGCGGGCAATTATTATGTTTTCGTCGAGGCGCCGTCGGTCGCGCTGGCGCCGGCGGCAGGCCGGATCGTCGCGGTGGCGCCGTGACGCGGAAATTTGCACAGCGGAAGAGGGGACGTCATGCCTGAGATCGACAGCGCCAGCATCGCCTATTGCAGGATCTACCCCGGAGTTGGCATCGCCCGCATCGGCAACAGCCCGACCGAGTTCTTCATCGGTCCGGAGACGCCGGGCCAGTCGGCCGCGCCGGTCGGCGGCTTCAAGGACAAGGGCGGGCGGATCAAGCGGCAGGCCGCGCGCTTTCGTCTGTACGCCTTCGACAAGGACAATGCCTGCCTCGGCGAGGTCACCGCCGGCGAGCAGATCGACATCACCTGGACGGTACATCTGGCCAACGCCAAGCCGAGCTTCAACACCTTCCTCGGCCGTTTCTGGCAAAGCCAGTATCCGAATTTCTACAAGTACAATCCCGATGAAACGCCGCTGCGCAACCAGGAGATCATGGATCCGGAGCAGCGCAGCAAGCTTCTGGTGATCGATCCCGGTCCACGCTCGATCAAGCCCGGCGAGGAGCCGGTGGAGTTCGACACCGGCAGCATCGGACCGCTGCCCTATTCCGACATTCCGGTGCCGGCGGCCGGCTCCGATCCGCTGGCGGGTTCGCGCGACGGCTGGTGGAATTGCCCGACCAAGGATCGCCTGCCCGGGCCGATCAAGATGTCCGCCAAGCAGACCGTGCCGCTCGGCACGCTGCAGGTCGACGAGAGCGGCCGGCTGCTGGTGCTCGGCGGCTATGGACACAGCGACAGCCTCATTCCGGACAATCCGATCGGCCGGCTGATGGACAACAACTACTACGCCAACAACGACTACTGGTTCGACGATACGTCCGACGGACCGGTTTCGGCCGAACTGCGGATCGGCGGCAAGCCGGTCGAGGTCAGGGATCGCGCCTGGGTGCTGGTCACGCCGCCCAAATTCGCACCCGACGCGCACATGATCACCACGCTCTACGACACCGCGATGGAAACCTGGGAGAAGAAGCAGAACGGCGGCAAGCTGCCGGAGCGGCGGGTGTCGTTTACGCGCGACATCTACCCGATCCTGTCGCGCCTCGACGGCATCACCTGGCTCAATCACACCGCCTATCAGCATCATGGCGGCAATACCAATAACGACTTCGGCGATATCTACGGCCCGCTGTTCGAGCTTCTGCACAGCCAGCAGAAGCCGCAGCAGGTCGAGGCGACCGCGGCGCGCCAGCATCTGTTCGAGCGGCTGCGCAAGCCCGGCCTGGTGGCGGCGACCCCCGAGGCGGCGGACACGCCGGAGAGCAAGGGGTTTGCCAATTACCGTTTCATGCCGCAGATGTCCGGCGATGGCGGCGAGCCGAACACGCCGGAAGATCCGCCCGGCACCATCGACGACAAGGTGTTCGATTGCGCCACCGGCGAGGAATGGCCGGTGACCGCGCCGGCGCTGCCGATTCCCGGCGGCTGCTACGTCACCTGGCTGACGCTGTCGGATCGCCAATACGCCAACATGGCGCTGTGGGCCGCCGGCGAGTTCGACGACGATTGGAGCGGTCCGCCGCAGCCGGTGCCGCTCGAAAGCCTGCCGGCCGCGGCGCAGCCGGAAGCGCTCGACCGCGCGGCGCTCGAGCCCTGCATCGGCGCGCCGTTCTATCCGGGAATCGAGATCACCTATATCGCGACCGATCCGGCGTTGTGGTCCGGACCTTGCCGGATCGACGCCAATGCAATGCCGCCCGGCGGGATCACCCGCCACATGGCGCTGCCGTGGCAGGCCGACTTCAGCGAGTGCAACACCAACTGGTGGCCGACGGCGCGTCCGGACGATGTCGTCTCCGAAGACGAGCTCGACAAGGTGCTCGGCACCTACAACGATACCGACGAAGGCCATCTGGCCCGCGCGCTGTCGGTGCGGCTGCCGTGGGCGCGCGGCATCCCCTCGGTGTCGCCGGCGCTCGACAACGCGATGGTCAAGGCCTGGTCGCATTTCGGCTTCGTGGTGAAGCGGGAGGTCGGCAAGGGCCAGAGCGTCTATGTCGAGACCGAGCGCTCGCCCTATTTCGGCAGCAGCGAGCGCGACTTCTTCTACTATCTGATGAACATCGATGCCTATCCGGACTTCGTGGAGCGGGCGCACCAATTGGTGCATCATTATCTGGCGCAAGGGCGCCGCAACATGCAGGAGGCCGATCCGGACGAAGTCTGGAGCTACTTCCCTTTCAGCCAGACCGCATTCGACGCCCGGATGGAGCTGATCTACGCCAATTACGTCCGCGACAACGCCACCACGGCCAATCCGGCGCTGCTGGCCAGCCGCGATTTCTCCGCGCCAAACTATCTCAGCACCTCTAACCGCGCCCGGCAGGCCTATCAGCTGCTGCAGATGGGACCGTTCAACCAGCTCGACGGCGCCTGGCTGCGCCGGATCGTTCCCGACGGGCCGGTCGACGATGTCGGCGAACTGCTCGCGCATATTCGCCAGGACGAACTCGGTGACGGCGTGACGGCGCAAAACCACGCCAACGTCTACACCGATCTGCTCAAGAGCCTGAACTTCTACCTGCCGGATCTGCACACCCGCGCCTACGCCGACGACCCGCGCCTGCTCGACGAGGCCTTCACCCAGCCGTGCTTCCTGCTGGCGATCTCGCAGTTCGACGACGAATTCCTGCCGGAGATACTCGGCATGACGCTTTATCTGGAGTGGTCGTCGATCGGCCTCGTTTCGACCGTGAACACCCTCGAGGCGTTCGACATCAACCCTTTGTATTATTCGCTGCATGTCGGCATCGACAATGCCGCCGCCGGCCATGGCGCGCTGGCCAAGCGCGCCATCGGGATCTACCTCGACCAGATCAGGGCGAGCGAAGGCCCCGAGGTGATGCAGAAAATCTGGCAGCGGATCTGGACCGGCTACGTCACCTTCGGAACTCTGGGCGATCTCGGCAACGCCATCCAGCAGCAACTGAGCGGCCAGAGCCTCGCCAGCCGGGTGCAGGCGCTGATCTCCCGCAAGGCGCCCTTCGCCAGCCAGACCCATGGCGAGAAAACGCTGGGCAATGCCGCGATCAACGACTGGTTCCTGGATCCGCCCGGCTTCATGAACGAACTGCAGAAGTCGGGCCTCATCGTTCCGGGACGGCCGGAGATCAGCCCGTTCTTCCAGCTGCTCAGCTTCACCGGACCGATGTATCACGTGTTCATGCCGGACGAGGAACAGCTGCTGCGCGACTGGTGCTTCTCGCTGGCCTACGCCGACCCGCCGAAGAAGACCGTGCTCGAAGCCATGGATTACGTCATCGACACGTTGCGCCAGCGCCAGGTCGGCCAGACCGGACACAACGTCCGCATCACCGGGCCGGACCCCGACAAGAAGGGCGCCAAGCGCACCGCGTCGGTGCACTGGTGGTTCGACAAGGGCAATCGGGCGCTGATGGCCGCTTTGGCCAATCCGGAAAACGGCTGGATCGTGCCGTTCGATTCGATCGCGAGCCCGATCACGTCGAGCCTGCTCGCCGGCAATGGCGACATGGCGAGCGACTTCCGCTCGATCGTGCCCGATACCGGCGGCCTGACCTGCGGCAACGTGCTGGCGCAATGGATCGACGGCGGCTGCCAGCTCGAGGAGGAGGCGAAGAAACCGGCACTGATGCTGGCGCGCCCGCCGCAGGCGGCGGCCGCCGTGCGGCACCGGATCTATCGGCGCAAGGACGGCAAGATCTGGGGCATGGGCACGCCGCATTGAGTGAGGCACGCAACATGCAACCGTTTCCAGGTCGGCGCGCTGACGCGGAGGTCGTGGTCATCGGCGGCGGGCCGGCTGGCGCCGTCGCGGCGCTGACGCTGGCGCGATCGGGTGTCGCCGTTGCGCTGCTCGACGCCGGAAACCGCTATCCGGCTGTCGGGGAAACCTTGCCGCCGGCAAGCCGGGCCGTGCTCGACCGGTTGGGGCTGCGGGCCGCGCTGGAAGCGGAAGGTCATCTGAGGTCGACCGGCAGCTGGTCGGCCTGGGGGAGCGCGGAGCCCTGGGGCCGCGACTTCCTGTTCAACCGTTTCGGCCATGGCTGGCATCTCGACCGCCGCCGCTTCGACGCGCTGCTGCGCCAGGCCGCGCGCGCAGCCGGTGCGCGGCTTTTGGTCGGCGCTGCGGTGACCGCGTCGGCCGAGCTTGCCGGGGGCGGCTATCGCATCGGCCTGGCCGATGGCGAAGAAATCACCGCGCCGATCGTGCTCGATGCCAGCGGGCGCAGCGCGGCTTTCGCGCGCCAGCGCGGCGTCAGGCGCCGCGCGCTCGACCGCATGGTCGCGCTGGTCGGCCATGTGGTGCGCCGCGCCGACGCCGACACCGAACCGGCCGCGACCCTGGTCGAGGCGACCGAGGAGGGGTGGTGGTACTCGGCGCCGCTGCCGCAACACCGTCTCGTCACCGTCTTCATGACCGACAGCGACATCGCCCGTGTCGCCGGCGCCGCTACCCAAAGCTGGCTCGACCGGCTGGCGGCGGCGCAACATACCGCGGCGCGCGCGTTGCGTTACGGCGCGGGCCTGGCCGGGCCGCCGAGGATCGTCGCGGCGGCGAGTAGCCGGCTGGAGCGGTTCGGCGATACCGACTGGCTGGCGATCGGCGATGCCGCGGCCAGCCAGGATCCGCTGTCGTCGGAAGGAATCCTGGTCGCGATGCAAAGCGGTCTCGACGCCGCGGCGGCGGCCGCGCAGGCGCTGCGCGGCGACCGCGATGCGCTGGCCGCGGCGGCGGCGCGGCGCGATACCGGCTGGCGCGGCTATCTCGGGCAGCGCGACCAATATTACGACATGGAACGGCGCTGGCCCGATGCGCCGTTCTGGCGGCGGCGAGGTGGCCGCGCGTGGCAGCAACCGGGTACAACACAGAGGAGCGTGGCATGAGAAACGAAATCGCTGCCGGAATGGCAATGCTGTTGCTGGCGACGGCGCCCGGCCGGGCCCATGACATGGCCCACATGCAGCACCAGGCCACGCCACCGCCGAACCTGCAGCCGGCGGCCGTGGTGCCGGACGTGCCGGTGCTCGACCAGGACGGCAAGCACCTCCACTTCTACAGCGATCTGGTGCGCGGACGGACCGTCGCGATCGATCTGATCTATACCTCGTGCCCGACCTTCTGCCCGATGCTGACCGCGAACTTCCGCACGGTTCAGCAGGAACTCGGCGCGCGGATCGGCAAGGACATCGAGCTGATTTCCATCTCGATCGATCCGGTCAACGACACGCCGGCGAAGCTCCGGGAATTCAGCGCCCAGTTCGAGCCGGGACCCGGCTGGACGTTCGTCACCGGCGCCCGGCCCGACATCGCCAAGCTGCTCGACAAGCTCGGCCAGCCGCTTGGCAACCCCGACGACCACACCCCCTTGGTGCTGATCCACAACGACAGGGTCGGTGGCTGGACCCATGTCGACGGCAACGATCCCAAGGCGGTTCGCGACGCGCTGGTCGATGCCGCAGGTCCTGCCGCCAGGGCCGACGCGACCGAGGCCGCACGGAACTACATGCAGAATCCGCTGCTGCTGACCCAGGACGGCCAGCCGGTGCATTTCTTCGACGATCTCTTGGCCGGCAAGATCGTGCTGATCAACTTCATGCTGACGAATTGCCAGGACACCTGCCCGATGGTGACGGCCAATCTGGCGCGCGTCCAGAGCCTGCTGGGCGACAAGGTCGGCCGCTCCATCAACATGATCTCGCTGACGGTCGATCCGCAGCGCGACCAGCCGGCCGAACTGAAGAAGTTCGCCGGCAATTTCAACGTCAGGCCCGGCTGGTACTTTCTGACCGGCGCGCCGCCGGAGATCGACCCCTTGCTGCACCGGCTTGCCGGCTACACCACCGATCCGCTCGACCACAGCACCGCCCTGATCCTCGGCAATGTCGAAACCGGAGCCTGGACCAAGATGTTCGGAATGGCGGAGCCCGCCGCCATCGCCCGCGCGGTGCTGGCGCTGCAATCGACCGAATGAGGCGATGCGCCCGCGCGCTGGCGATGGTCGTCTTCGCGCTTGTGGCAGCAATGCCGCCGGCGGAGTCGGGCGCCGACAATGACACGGCAGCCGGCCGGCGCATTTTTGCGCGCGGCGGCGGTCGCGATGAAGTGTTCGCAAGCTTTTCCGGAACCCGTGCAGCGCTTCCGCCGGCGGTGCGGCGTTGCGCCGGCTGTCACGGGCCGGACGGCGCCGGAGGCCGTGAAGGCGGGGTCGAGATTCCGGCGATCACCTGGAGGGCTTTGGCGGCGCCGCGTGCGCCGTCGCCGGGACGGCCGGCCCGGCCAGGCTATGTCGGGGCCACGCTTGCGCGCGCGCTGGCCGAGGGGATCGATCCGGCCGGACGGCGGCTCGCTCCGGGGATGCCGCGCTACCAGCTGACGCCGACACAGCTCACCGCGCTATCCGATTATCTCGGCGTGGTCGGGACCGAGCGCGATCTCGATCCGGGTGTCACCGCAGACGAAATTCGCCTCGGCGCCGTGCTGCCGCTGTCCGGCGCGCAGGCAGCGTCGGGGCAGGCGATGCGCAGGGGGTTGGAGAACGCGCTGGCAGCGGCGGGATCCATCTACGGTCGCCGGTTGCGCCTGGTCGCCGCCGATGCCGGTGATGATGCTGCCGCGGCGTTTGATCGGCTTGCGGCCGGCGACCAGGTCTTTGCGTTGCTCGCCACGCTGTTGCCTCCCGACGCCGAGGGTGCCGGGGAGGTGCCGGTAATCGGGCCGCTGGCGCCGACCCCGGCGCAGCCTTTGCCCAATCGATTCCATCTGCTGGCGCCGGTCGAGGACCAGATGCGGTTGCTGGTGGATGAACTCGCAGGCGAGACGCCGCATCCGCTTCGGCTCGCCATCGTCGGACCGCAAGGCAGCCTGGCCGATGCGGTGGCCGATCAGGCGGCACGCGACGGGGCAATGGTGGTCGGCCGCATCACGGCCGCAGATCTCGCCGCGGTGCTTCCGCCCGCGATCGAACCCGCGCCCGACGCCGTGCTGGCGCTGCCGGGGGCCGCTCTTGACGGACTGGCCGCGCAGTTGGCCAGCCGGCGCGAAGATCTTCTGCTGGCGGGACCGGCCCAAGCGGTGACGCCGGGCGTGGCGACCGACCCGCGGTTGCGGCTGGTGCTTCCGGTATGGCCGACAGGCCCCGGCGGCCGCGATGCCTCGGCCGCCACGGCGCTGCCACCGCTTGCGGCGGCGGCCGCCGCCGTGCTCGTCGAGGGGCTGAAGCGGATGGGCGGCCATGCCAGCCGCGCCGGGCTGGTCGCCGCGCTGGAATCGCTGCGCGATTTTCCCACCGGCGCCGCGCCGCCGCAAAATTTCGGGCGCGGACAGCACATCGGCAGTCGCGCCGGCGTGGTGGTGCGGCCCGATCGCGATGGCGGAATCATCGTGATCGGAAGTTGGCGCGCACCGCGTTGACGCGGCGATGCCGCCGGGTCGTCAATCGCCCTTGGCAGCCTGTCGGCCTTTCCGGCGCGCCGCCTTGATGGCGAGCGACAGGCTGAGCCGGGTCTGCTCGACGATGTCGTCGACTAGTTGTTCGCGGGTGATGTGGGCCAGCTGCCCGGTGAGCAGGCCTTGCTCGGCCAGCATCACCACGCCGTGCAGCGCGGCCCAGATTTTCAGGGCGTGCCGTTCGCGCAAGAATCCGACCGCTGGAGCTTCGAGAGCCTCCAGTACCAGCGCGAAGGTTTCCAGGGTCGCGGCATGCAGCTCGCCATCCCTGGGCGCACAGGCGACAATCCGCGACGCGAACATCAGGCGGTAGATCCCGTTGCGGCGCAGGCCGAAGGCCAGGGTAGCCTGCGCCAGCCGCGACAGCCTGGAAAGTTTCGACGGCTTTCCGAGCGCTTCCCGCAGCATGGCGCTGAACTGGCGGAAGGCCTCGGCGGTTGCCGCCGCGAGCAGCGCGTCGCGGTCGGCAAAGTGCCGGTAGGGAGCCGGTTGCGAGACGCCGAGCTTCTTGGCCAGCGCGCTGATGCTGACGGCTTCCGGGCCGCCAAGCTCGACGTCCTGCAGCGCAGCCTGCACCAGGGCATCCCGGAGATCCCCGTGGTGATAGGCATTGAGCGGCTTGCGGGCGGGTCGGGGCGGCATCTGGTGTAATGATCTATAACATTTCGCTTGACAGCACAATCGCGATCGGAATGTAATATGGTATAACTTGCCGCCCCGGCCGATCGGCGCCGGGAGCACAAGACCCGCGGCGAACCGCGCGACAGGGAGCACACGCATCATGCCGGGAAAGCTGACCATCCGCGTCGACCAGGACAAGTGCCAGGGACACGCGCGCTGCAAATCGCTGGCGCCGGAACTGTTCGAGCTCGACGAATTCGGCAACGCGCATGAAATCGGGGATGGCGCGGTGCCGGCGGGCCTGGAGGACAAGGCCTGGCTGGCGCGATCCAACTGTCCGGAAATTGCCATCGAGATCACCGAACAATGAACCGGTCCTCGCAACCGCATTCAAGCCGCGAAGATTGATGCGCGCGAGCCAAGTAGAGGAAATGTTTTGATGTCCGATCCCGTCAGCACCATGCCCGGGCACCCCCCGGTAACCGACTGGCTCCACGATTTCGACCATACCGATCCGCGCTGGACCGAGAATCCGTTTCCGATCTGGGATGAATTGCGCGCGCAAAGTCCGGTGGTTCACACTGAGCGTTTTCTCGGCTGCTATTTGCCGACCACCTATCAGGCGGTGAAGGAGATCGCCTACGACACCGAACATTTCTCCTCGCGCCGCGTCCTGGTCCGCGACGAGCGGCCGGAGGTGAAGCGCAACGCCGCTCCGCCGATCACTTCCGATCCTCCGGAGCACAAGCCCGCCAAGCAGTTGCTGCTGCCGCCATTCACGCCGGACGCGATGAAGAAGCTGGAACCGCGGGTTCGCGCGATCTGCAACGAACTGATCGACGGATTCCTCGCCGACGGAAAATGCGATGCCGCGGCGCAATACACCAAGTACATTCCGGTGCGCGCGATCGCCCACATGCTCGGCATCCCGGAAGCCGACAGCGATCGCTTCATCACCTGGATCCACCAGATCCTCGAACTGGGCATCAAGGACGAGAGCATACTGATCCAGGCGGTCCAGGAGATGACCGCCTATTTCGCCGACCACATCGAACGGCGCAAGCAGCATCCGACCGACGACCTGATCTCGACGCTGATGAACGCCAGGGACAAGGACGGCCAGCCGTTGGAGGACGCCCATGTGCTGGGCTCGCTGCGGCTTCTGCTGGTCGCCGGCATCGACACCACCTGGAGCGCGATCGGCGCCTCCTTGTGGCATCTGGCCAGGACGCCGTCCGACCGCGCGCGCCTGATCGCGGAGCCGGGACTGATGCCGGTGGCGATCGAGGAGTTCCTGCGCGCCTATTCGCCGGTGACGATGGCGCGCGAAGTGATCGGGGAAACCACCGTCAGCGGCTGCCCGGTAAAGCCCGGCAACATGGTGCTGCTGTCGTTTCCCGCCGCCAACCGCGACCCGGCTGTGTTCCCTGACGCTGACAAGGTGGTGATCGACCGCAAGGAGAACCGGCACGTCGCCTTCGGCCTCGGCATTCACCGCTGCGTCGGCTCCAACCTCGCGCGCATGGAGATGACGGTGGCGATCGAGGAATGGCTGAAGCGGATTCCGGATTTCAGGCTGGATCCGGCCGGGAAGGTGAAGTGGTCGGAAGGCACCGTGCGCGGGCCGCGATATCTCCCGTTCCTGTTCGGCGACGAGAATTGAGCGGGCTTTGGCCGGCCGCAGCCGACCCCGCCGTCATATCGCTCGCGCCGCCCGCAGCTTTTCGATCGCGACGGAGTCGTAGCCCAGCGACCGCAGAACCTCGTCGGTGTGTTCGCCAGGGTCGGGCGTCGCGGTGCGGATGGCGCGATCGAAGCCGGTGATCTCGCAGGGCTGCGCGATCAGGTCGATGTCGCCGAGCCGCGGATGGGCGACGGATCGCCTGATCCTCAATTGTTCGACCTGCGGATCGGCGAAGACTTCGCCGATATCGTAGACCGGACCGCAGGGAATGCCCTCGGCGACCATGATCTCGAACCATGCGCGGCTGGTTTTCGCGCGCAGGGCGTCGGCGATCAGTTCATTGAGCGCCTGCCTGTTGCGGCCGCGCAGCGCGGCCGAGGCGAAGCGCGGATCGGCGGCGATGTTCTCGCGTTCGATCAGCCGGCAAAACTTCCGGAAATTGGTGTCGCTGGTCGCGGCGAGATTGAGGAATCCGTCGGCGGTCGGATACAGTCCCATCGGCGTGACGGTGGGATGAAAGTTGCCCTGCTGCGTCGGGACTTGTCCGTCCATGGTCCAGCGCGCGGCCTGGAAATCGAGCAGCGCGATGCCGGATTCGATCAGCGAGGTCTGCACCCAGCGGCCTTGCCCGCTGACTTCGCGGTCGAGCAGGGCGATCAGGATGCCCTGCGCCAGGAACGCGCCCGCCATGACGTCGGTGACGGCGACGCCGACCCGGAGCGGACCCTGGCCGGGAATGCCCGTCACCGACATGATCCCGCTCATGCCCTGCGCTACCTGATCGATCGACGGCCGCCCGGCATAGGGGCCGTATTGGCCGAAGCCGGAAATGCTGCCGTAGATGATGCGCGGGTTGCGCTTCCTGACCTGCTCGAAATCGACCCCGAGCCTTGCGGTGACGCCGGGCCGCATGTTCTCGACGATGACGTCGGCCTGCTCGGCGAGGCGCATCAGGACTTCGCGGCCCTCGTCGGTTTTCAGGTTCAGCGCGATGGCGCGCTTGTTGCGGTGCAGGTTCTGGAAATCCGAGCCGTCGCGGTTGCCGAGTATTTCGCTCGACTCGGCTCCGCCGGGAGGCGGCTCGACCCGGATCACGTCGGCGCCCCAGTCCGCCAGGGTTCGCACGCAGGACGGTCCGGCACGCGCCAGCGTCAGGTCGATCACCTTGAACCGCGACAGCGGCAGCCGGGATTGGGCTTGCGCGCCGGCATCGGCGGACGGCTTGACGGGAGTTTGCATGAAGGTCGCCCTGGGTGGGATGATCGCGACGGGTTGGATGATCTCGGGCCGGCCTGTTTGGTCGACGGTAAGACGCCTGCGGCTGCGACACCACGCCATAGCCTAGCATCGCCGCTGCCCGGCCGGAAGGCGTCGTCCTGCAACGCCGTGCGGCGGCCTGTTCAGGAGGTGACGAAGGGACCGAAATCGGCACGGCCGAAGGCCGGGCGGGCCTGCAGTTGGCGCCACCATGCGTGGACCCGTGGATGCCGGTCCGCAGTCACCTCATCGGGGGCGATTTCCTCTTCGATTCGCTTGACGAAAGGCGCCGCCGCGATGTCGGCGATCGAATAGGCGTTGCCGACCAGCCAGCCGAGCGGCGTCAGCGCGTCTTCCATCCTGTCCAGAAGCCCGACCAGCCTGGCGCGCGCGGCGTCGCGTTCCTCCTCGGTGTAGGGCTTGCGTGCCACCCGCAGCCACGCCTCCTGGCGTTCCCGGCTCGGGATGTTCTTGAGTTTTTCCGCGAGTTCCTGGTCCGTCCATTGCGAGGCGGTTTTCTGCAGGTGATGCCGCCAGTTGAAGATGATGAGGTTGTGGATCAGGCCGTCGATATGCCTGATCCAGTTGCGCATCAGGGCGCGTTGATAGGGCGCATCCGGCCGCAGCGGCGGGTCGGGAAAGCTCTCGTCGAGATATTCGCAGATCGTGCCGCTCTCGTGCAGCGGCCGGCCGTCGTGAATCAGCGTCGGGATCACGCCGAGCGGATTGATCGCCAGATATTCCGGCGAATGGTGCTCCATCTTCGCCATGTCGACGACATGGCCCTGATAGGCGAGGCCCTTCTCCTCGAGGCATAGCCGCACCCGGCGCGAAGCGCTCGAACGCCGGCCGTGGTGCAGGATGATCATGTGTTTCAGCGCCGCGATCCGAATCCCGGCAATTGTAGGGCTGAACCACAGGGGGTGTCGAGCAAGCCGCCGACCGCCGGGCGGCGGCCTGACCTCATCGGCTATATCCCTTAGAATAGATATATGAGATATCACTTATTGACATTTTAACATGATTAATTAGGATGCAACCCTGATGGACGGCGGCGCCGGGGGCCCCGAAAGCGAGGCGGATCGATGATCACAGCGGCTCAATTGCGGGCTGCCAGGGTGCTTCTCGGCATCGATCAGCGCCGGCTCGCCGAACTGTCCGGGCTTTCCGTGCCGACCATCCAGCGCATGGAGGCGAGTGAGACGATGGTCCGGGGCAACGTCGATTCACTGGTCAGGCTGATCGCAGCATTCGACCTCGCCGGCATCGAGATGATCGACGAAGGCGCCGTCAGCGATTCGCGCGGACGCGGGGTGCGGCTGAGATTGCCGCGGGGGTCCGGCAAGGCCGAGCCGGGCGCCCGATCGCCGAACAAGGCATCGGGCGCAGCCAGGGCGCGGACATGATTTCTGCCGTCATTTTGCAACTCTCCTGCGCCGCAGCGCTGTTGGCAATTGCCGTGCTGGCGATCGCGCTGAGCCGATCGAGGGGCGCCACCGGCATCGTCTACGGCGCGACCCTGGCGGTCTCTGCGGTCGCCCTGGCCGGCTCGCTGCGCCGGCTGGTCGATGGCGCGTCGACGGCTTCGCTCGCGAGCTTGCCGATCGGATTGCCGTGGCTTGGCGCGCATTTCCGGCTCGACGCGCTGGCGGCGTTTTTCCTCATTGTGGTCAATCTCGGGGGAGCCGCAGCAAGCCTTTATGGCCTGGGTTATGGCCGGCACGAACAGGCTCCCCAGCGCGTGCTTGCCTTCTTTCCCGCCTTTCTCGCCGGGATGAATCTCGTGGTGCTGGCGGACGACGCGTTTTCCTATCTGCTGTGCTGGGAATTCATGTCGCTGGCTTCCTGGGCGCTGGTCATGGCGCACCACCGGGAAGCCGGCAATGCGAGGGCAGGGTACGTCTATCTGGTGATGGCAAGCTTCGGCACGCTGGCACTGCTGCTGGCCTTTGGCCTGTTGGCGGGACCGGCCGGAGATTACGGATTCGCCGCCATTCGCACCGCGCCACACACACCCTATGCGGCAACCCTGGTGCTGATCCTGATGCTGCTCGGAGCCGGTTCAAAGGCCGGCCTGGTGCCGCTGCATGTCTGGCTGCCGCTCGCGCATCCGGCCGCCCCCAGCCACGTCTCGGCGCTGATGAGCGGCGTCATGACCAAGGTTGCGGTCTACGGTTTCGTCCGCGTCGTGTTCGATCTGCTGGGACAGCCGAGCTGGTCGGCAAGCGTGATCGTGCTTTTCCTCGGCGGCATCACCGCGGTGATGGGAATTCTCTACGCCATGATGGAAAAGGACCTCAAGCGCCTGCTCGCCTACAGCACGATTGAAAACATCGGCATCATCTTCGTCGGCCTCGGCCTTGCGCTGGCGTTCCAGGCCAACGGCCAGAAACTGGCGGCGGCGCTGGCGTTCACGGCGGCGCTGTTCCACGTCCTCAACCACTCGTTCTTCAAAAGCCTGCTGTTCTTCGGGGCCGGCGCCGTGCTGACGGCGACCGGCGAGCGCGACATGGACAGGCTGGGCGGACTGATTCACCGCATGCCGTTCACCAGCTTTGCCTTTCTGATCGGCTGCGTCGCGATCTCGGCGCTTCCGCCCTTCAACGGCTTCGTCTCGGAATGGCTGATGTTCCAGGCCGTGCTGCAAAGCCCGGAGTTGCCGCAATGGGGCGTGAAGATCATGGTGCCCGCGGTCGGAGCCATGCTGGCGCTGGCCGCGGCGCTGGCGGCGGCGTGTTTCGTCAAGGCATTCGGCGTGACTTTCCTGGGGCGTCCGCGCGGCGCGGCGGCCGAGACCGCCCATGAGGTCGACCGCTGCTCGCTTGCGGCGATGTTCATCCTCGCCGCGCTCTGCCTGCTGGCAGGAATCCTGCCGGGACTGGTGATCGATGCGCTGTCACCGATCACGCTGCAGCTGCTCGGCGGCCGCATGCCGATACAGGCCCGGGAGTCCTGGCTTTCGATCGCGCCGATTGCGGAAAGCCGCAGCTCCTACAATGGATTGCTGGTGATGGTCTTCATTACGGTGTCGGCGTCAGCGGCGGTCTATTTCATTCATCGTTTCGCCTCGCGCGCGCTGCGACGGGCGCCGGCCTGGGGCTGCGGCTTTTCCGATCCGACCCCCGCGGCCCAGTATTCCGCGGTCAGCTTCGCCCAGCCGATCCGGCGCGTCTTCGGTACGCTCGGTTTCCACGCCCGCGATCACGTCGAGATGCCGGCCCCCGGAGATACCGCGCCGGCGCGGCTTCGGATCGAACTGCATGATCTGATCTGGGAGGGGCTGTATCAGCCGCTGGCGGCCGCGGTTGGACTGGCCGCCGATCGACTCAATCGGCTGCAGTTCCTCACCATCCGGCAATATCTCAGCCTGGTTTTTGGCACCCTCGTCACGCTGCTGCTGGTGCTGGCGATATGGTCATGATTTCCGACCTCCTGGTGCAGGGCGTCCAGATGGCGCTGGTGCTGCTGCTGGCGCCGCTGCTGACCGGCTTTGTGCGCAAGATCAAGGCGCGGCTGACCCGTCGCCAGGGCGCTTCGGTGTTTCAGCCCTACCGCGACCTGTTGCGGTTGCTGCGCAAGGAAGTGGTGCTGGCCGACAACGCGTCGTGGCTGTTCCGGGTGACGCCCTATGTGACCTTCGCCGCGATCTGGGTTGCCGCCGCGCTGGTGCCGACCTTTGCCACGGGCCTGCTGTTCAACTGGACGGCGGATCTGATTGCCATCGTTGCCCTGCTGGGGACCGCGCGCTTCTTTCTGGCGCTGGCCGGGATGGACATCGGCACCAGTTTCGGCGGCATCGGCGCCAGCCGCGAGGTCATGATCGCGGCGCTGGCGGAGCCCGCGATGCTGCTGATCGTGTTCTGCATGGCGCTGGTTGCCGGCTCGACCGAGCTTTCCACCGTGGCGAACTTCATGGCCTCGTCCTATGTCGGCTTGCGGGTATCGCTGGGAATGGCGGTGATCGCCCTGATCATGGTGGCGCTGGCGGAGAACGGGCGAATCCCGGTCGACAATCCGGCCACCCATCTCGAGCTCACCATGGTGCATGAGGCGATGGTTCTCGAATATTCGGGGCGCCACCTCGCGATGATCGAGTTCGGCGCCTTTCTCAAGCTGCTGCTCTATATCTCGCTGATCGCCTGCGTGTTTCTGCCCTGGAAGATCGCGGTGTCCGGGACCGGCCCGCTGGCCTATGCGGTGGGCGCCGGCGCCTACGTCGTCAAGCTGGCGGTGGCCGGCTTCTTCCTCGCGCTGTTCGAGACGGCGACCGCGAAGATGCGGGTGTTTCGCATTCCGCAGTTTCTCGGCGCGGCGCTGATGCTGGGCCTGCTCGGCACCCTGCTGCTGTTCGTGTCGAGGAGCTTCTGATGCAGATGCACAGCCTGTCCTTCGACGTCTCCCATACGCTGGCCGGCGGGCTGGTGCTGATCAGCTTCATGATGCTGTACCAGGACCGGCTCTATTCGCTGCTCAACGTCTTCGCGCTGCACGCTCTGGTGCTGGCGCTTTCCGTCGCCTGGCAGGCCCTGATCCAGAACGCGCCGCATCTTTACGTCACCGCGGCCATCGCGCTGGGGTTCAAGGCGATCATCATTCCGGTGGCGCTGCACCGCATCGTCAAGCAGCTCGGGATTCACCGCGACATCGAGTCGGCCGTGGGCATCGGCCCGACCATGCTGGCCGGGATGGGGCTGGTCGCGCTCTCGATGGTGCTGATGCTGCGGGTCACCGCGGATGCCGACCCGCTGGCGCGCGAGGATCTGGCCTTTGCGCTGTCGGTCGTGCTGCTCGGACTTCTGGTGATGGTGACCCGCCGCAACGCCGTCAGCCAGGTGGTGGGATTCATGTCGCTCGAGAACGGGCTGGTGCTGGCGGCGACCGGCGCCAAGGGCATGCCGCTGGTGGTCGAGATCAGCGTCGCGTTCTCGATCCTGATCGCCTTCATCGTGATCGGCATCTTCCTGTTCCGGATCCGCGAACGCTTCGATTCGGTGGATGTCTCCGCGCTCGACGATTTCCGGGGCGAGCGGCGATGAACATGTCTTCCTTCAATCCGGTGGCGGCCGTGCTGCTGATCCCGATCGGCGCGGCGGGGTTGCTGGCGCTGCTGCCGGGCTATCGGCTGACCGCGCGGCTGAACGTGGTGGCGAGCCTTTTGACCTTTCTTTCGGCGATCTCGCTGTTGCTGATCCAGCGCCCGCAGCCGACGCCCTACGTGCTGGTCGACGACCTGAACATCGTCTTCATCGTGCTCAATACCTTCGTCGGATTCACCACCAGCATCTTCAGCGCCAGCTATATCGCCCATGAGCTCGAAACCGGCCGGTTGACGCCCGCCTACCTGCGTTTCTACCATGCCATGTACCAGATCATGATGTTCGGCATGAACCTCGCTTTCGTGTCGAACAATATCGGTTTGATGTGGGTCGCGGTGGAAATCGCCACCCTGAGCACGGTGCTGATGGTCGGCATCTATCGTACCCACGCCGCGCTGGAAGCGGCGTGGAAATATTTCATCCTGGGCAGCGTCGGGATAGCGCTGGCGCTGTTCGGCACCATCCTGGTCTACATGGCGGCGCGCCCGGTGATCGGCGAGGGCCAGGACGCCATGGTCTGGACGCTGCTGATCGAACATGCCGCGCGGTTCGATCCCGCGCTGCTCAACGTCGCCTTCATATTCCTGTTTCTCGGCTACGGAACCAAGGTCGGCCTGGCGCCGCTGCATGCCTGGCTGCCAGACGCGCATGCCGAGGGTCCGACTCCGATATCGGCCGTGCTGTCGGGCCTGCTGCTGAATGTCGCGCTCTATGCGCTGCTGCGCTTCAAGATATTGCTCGCCGCCAGCCCGAACGCGATTGCGCCGGGGCCGCTGATGGTGACGATAGGCCTGATCTCGCTGGTGTTCGCGGCCTTCATGCTGTACCGCCGCCGCGACATCAAGCGCCTGTTTGCCTATTCCTCGATCGAGCACATGGGCATCATCGTGTTCGCGTTCGGCATGGGCGGCCCGCTTGCCAACTTCGCCGGCCTACTGCACATGGTGATGCACAGCCTGACGAAATCGGCGATCTTCTATGCCGTCGGTCATATCTCGCAGGTCAAGGGCACCCAGAGGATCGTCAAGCTCCGGGGCTTGACGGTGACCCATCCGGTGCTTGGCTGGGGTCTGGTGGTGGGCGTGGTCGCGATTGCCGGGCTGCCGCCGCTCGGCATCTTCATGAGCGAATTCCTGGTGGTCAGCTCCACCTTTGCCCGGCAGCCCTTGCTCGCGATCGTCCTTGTGTTGGGCATCCTGCTGGCCTTCGGCGCGCTGACCTTGCGGCTGACCAGCGTCGCGTTCGGCAACCCGCGCGGCAGCACGGCGCCGGTCGAGGCTTCCTATGTGCCGATGTTTGCCCATCTCTCG
>Ga0302276_10002111_pt1 | contig 17649 bp, 16 predicted proteins | sample III_Bog_N2_3_FD_198768 | JGI IMG/M metagenome (GOLD analysis project Ga0302276, IMG submission 198768) | Peat permafrost microbial communities from Stordalen Mire near Abisko, Sweden - III_Bog_N2_3 | ecosystem: Environmental > Terrestrial > Soil > Wetlands > Peat | place: Sweden: Abisko...
ATGTCATTCGTGGCTATGTCATTCGTGCCGGTGCATCGCCGATTGGTGCTTGGTGTCGCGCATGGTCGAATAGATGATCAGCGACAGGAAGATCATCCCGCTGAGATAATAATAGAACCAGCCCTCATGCCCAAGCGATTTGAAATACAGCGCGATCGCCGGCGCGGTGCCGCCGAACACCGACACCGTGATGGCGTAGGGCAGGCCGACGCCGAGCGCGCGGATATTGGTCGGGAACAGCTCGGCCTTGACGATGGCGTTGATCGAGGTGTAGCCGGCGACGAAAACCCAGGCCGCGCAGATCAGGAGGAACGCCGTCAGCGGCGATTTGGTTTCCTTCAGCGCGGTCAGGATCGGGATCGTCGCCAGGCTGCCGGCGACGCCGAAGAAGATCAGCAGCGGCTTGCGGCCGATGCGATCGCTCAGTGCGCCGTAGAGTGGCTGCAGCAGGGTGGCGAACACCAGCGTGCCGAAGATCACGGAGGTGGTCTGGTCCTCGGTGAGGCCGACGGACAGCCTGACGAAGGTCTGCATGTAGGTGGTGAAAGTGTAGAACGCCGCGGTGCCGCCGGCGGTGAGGCCCACCACCAGCAACAGCTCGCGCGGATATTTCAACAAGCCGCGGATCGAGCCGCGCGGCTTGCCGGCCTTCGCGGCTTCGACGAAGGCCTCGGTCTCGTGCAGCTTGCGCCGCATCACCGCGGCGAAGATCGCGAGCCCGGCGCCGATCACGAACGGAATCCGCCAGCCCCAGGCCTTCAGCTGGTCAGGCGTCAGGAACACCTTCTGCAGCAGCAACAGCACGATGATCGCGGTGAGCTGGCCGCCGATCAGGGTGACGTATTGAAAGCTCGAATAGAACCCGCGATGGCGGGGGTCGGCGACCTCGCTCAGATAGGTGGCGCTGGCGCCGTATTCGCCGCCCAGGCTGAGGCCCTCGATGACGCGCGCCAGCGCCAGGATCGCCGGCGCGGCGAGGCCGATCGAGGCATAGGTCGGCGTCACCGCGATCATCAGCGAGCCGAAGCACATGCACAGCACCGACAGCGTCAGCGAAAGCCTGCGGCCGTAACGGTCCGCGATGGTGCCGAACAGCCAGCCGCCGAGCGGCCGCATCAGGAAGGTCGCGGCGAACAGCACCGCGGCGTTGAGCTGCTGCACCACCGGGTCGCTGTTCGGAAAGAACGCCGGCGCGAAATACAGCGCGAACGCGGTATAGGCGTAGAAATCGTACCATTCGACGAGGTTGCCGACCGAACCGATGAAGATCGCCCTGATCCGCCGTCGCGCATCTGCGATGTCGAATGGCTGGGCGAGCGGATCTGCGGTTTCAACGGTCATATCGGCCTCCGGGACGTGAAGGCCGACTGTTAGCAGACTTCAGGCCGTCTTTCCAAACAGCATCGGAAGCTGGCGCGGTCCGCGCACCGTTCCTTCCGACCATTTGACCCGGCCGGCCGGGTCCAGCTTGAAATCCGGAATCCGCTTCAGCCATTCCTCGATCGCAACCGTCATTTCCATGCGCGCGAGGTTGGAGCCGACGCAGCGGTGAATCCCGAGGCCGAAGGCGGCATGGCGGTTCTCCCGGCGGTCGATCACGACCTTGTCGGCATCCGGGAAGACGGCGGGATCGCGGTTGGCGGCTGGGAACGACAGCAGCACCATGTTGCCCGGCTTGACCGGGCAGCCGCTGATCACGGTCTCCTTGGTCACCTCGCGCGCCATCGTCACCGGCGAGTAGGCGCGCAGCAATTCCTCCACCGCGGTCGGCATCAGTTCCGGCTCGGCGATTAGGCGGTCGCGGTCCGCGGGCGTTTTCGCCAGGTGCCACAGCGAAGCGCCGATCGCGCTCCAGGTGGTGTCGATGCCGGCGATCAGGATCAGCCGCAGCGAGCCCAGCACGTGGGAATCGTCCAGCGGCTGGCCGTTCTTGTCCTTGGCCTTCATCAGCGTCGAAATCAGATCGTCGGTGTGGTGCGTCTTGCGATGCTCGATATGGCCGGCGAAATAAGCGGTCATCTCCTGGACCGCCTGCATCAGCATGCTTTCATCCTTGATGCCGAGCTCGAGCACCATGTGGATCCATTTGATGAAGAGATCGCTGTCCTTCTCGGGGATGCCGAGCATGTAGGCGATGGTGCGCACCGGGACGTGCTTGGTGTAGCGCGCCGCGGCGTCGCACTTGCCGTCGGCGATGAAGCCGTCGATCAGCTCGTTGCAGATGGCGCGGACCCGCGGTTCCAGCTTCTTCATGGCGTCGGGCGTGAACGGCGGCAGCAGCAGCTGCTTGGCCGGCTTGTGCTCCGGCGGGTCGGAGGTGATCGGCGGCGCTGCGTTCCGCGTCACCTCCGGCCGTTCGTCGCGCACGAGGACGCGGCGAGAGGAGAAATGCTCGGTGTCGTGGGCGATCTCGCGCACCGCTTCATAGGTGATCGGCAGGTAGCAGCCGAGAAAACGGTCGGTGTGAACCACCGGCGATACCTTCCGCAATTCGTCCCAGATCGGAAACGGATCGTCAGTCCAGCGCGCGTCGGTATGGTCGAAATCATGCACCCAGTCGGTCACGGGAGGGTGAGCGGGCAGTGTGCGGACGGGATCGGACATCAGGGTAAATTCCTCTGGTTCGTTCGCTCGAATCAAATCGTGCCGGGTGCGAATGGTTTCGAAGCCGCTGGCTATTCCTCGGTCACTTCGATCGCGATCTCCGGACAATTGGCTTTGGCCAGCCAGGCCTTGTCCTCCAGCCCCGCAGGCACGGTGCCGTCGCCGGCTTCATGGGCATTGCCGAATTCGTCGAGCTCGAACAGCTCCGGCGCCAGCGCCTTGCAGCGGGCATGGCCCTGGCACTTGTCCTGGTCGACGCGGATCTTCAGCTTTGCTGCCATGGCAGGCGTTCCCCTTGGTCACGCGCTTTTGCGCGGTTTGCGTTTCGCAGCTTTGTTGGCGGCGCGGCCCAGTCGGCTGCGTCGAAATTATAGACTATTACATTCGCTCCTGCGTATTGCTGTCAAGCCAAAACTCGGCGATGGTCGCGTGAAATGCCGTTACAACCCGCCCGCAAGCCGCTCAACGCCTACCACCACGGTGACCTCCGGGAGGCTCTGGTTCGGGCCGCGCTCCGGGAAGCCGAGCGTGGCGGCCCGGAATCCATCAGCCTCAAGGCCCTGGCCAGACAGCTCGGTGTTTCGCAACCGGCTCCCTACCGGCATTTTGCCGACCGCGACGCCCTGCTGGCCGCGGTGACCGCGGAAGCCTTCCGGCAATTCAACACGGTGCTTCGGGAGTCGATGAGGCGTCCATCGAAGCGCTCGAAATTGTCGCGTATCGCAAGGGCCACGCTGGATTTCGGACTTCGGCGCAACGGGGTCTACCGCCTGATGTTCGCGTCGCGCACCATGGCCGCGGCGTCCAAAGGCAGCGAGCTGCATCAGGCCGCCATCGAAACCTTCGCCCTGGTGCTGGAGGCGCTGGAAGCGCCGGCGGTCGGATTGTTGCGCGAACGCTATGCCTTGCAGGTATGGGCGGCGCTGCATGGGGTCGTCATGCTGGCGGAGCAGGGGCTGCTCACCGGCCAGGTTGCCCAGATCACCCGGGAGGACCTGGTGGAGGATATGGTGGCGCAAACCAAGATCGCGCTGTCCGCCGCGATCAAGGCGGCCGAAGACGAAGTGAGCGTGACGCGGAGGTGTTGAACCCGCGCTCTTCAGGATCAGGCCGGAGAATGCGCTACTTCGGCGCTCTCGGATCGATCGGCGTGGTGCCGCGCACACCCAGAATGTCCTCCAGCACCTTGGCGCCGGCCAAAAGCTGCGCATCGCCGCGCAGCGGCGCCACCATCTGCAGTCCGACCGGGAGGCCCGACGCGGTGAACCCGCAGGGCAGCGACAGCGCCGGGCAACAGACCAGCGTGATGGCATAGACGATGCCGAGCCACTCGACGTAATTGTCGAATTTCTTGCCCGCGCATTCCGCGACATAGCGGTTCTCGACCGGGAACGGCGCGACGATGGTCGCCGGCGCCAGCAGCAGATCGTAGGTCTGGAAGAATTCGATGGTGCGGTTGGTCATCGCGAGGCGCTGTGCCTCGGCGCGCGCCAGCTGTTCGACCGTCAGCTTGAGGCCTTCCTCGATGTTCCAGATCACCTCGGGCTTGAGCAGGTCGCGCTTTTCGCGCAACAGCGCGGCCTTGCTGATCGCGAAGTCGTATGCGCGCAGCACGTGGAAGCATTCATGCGCCTCGCGCAGGTCCGGATGGGCCTCCTCGACGATCGCGCCGGCCTCGGCGAACCGGAGCGCTGCCTTGCGGGTGATGGCGGCGACCTCGGGATCGACCGGCGTGATGCCGAGATCGGGCGAATAGGCGATGCGCTTCGGCTTGCGGCCCGAGCGCGCGGCCGACAGGAACGACGCCGCGGGCCGCGGCAGCGACAGGGGATCGGCGGGACTTTCGCCGCTCATGGCGTCGAGCAGCAGCGCCAGGTCCTCGACATTGCGCGCCATCGGGCCCTGCACCCCGAGATTGCGGTCGATCTTGAAATGCGGCGTGTGGGCGACGCGACCGACGCTCGGGCGCATGCCGACGATGCCGCAGAAGCTGGCGGGATTGCGCAATGAGCCGCCCATGTCGGAGCCGTGCGCGAGCCAGGCCATGCCGGTGGCGAGTGCAACCGCGGCGCCTCCGGACGAGCCGGCGGCGGAGCGCGACGTATCCCAGGGATTGCGCGTCGCGCCGAACACCTCATTGAAAGTGTTGGCGCCGGCGCCGAATTCCGGCGTATTGGATTTGGCGTAGATCAGCCCGCCATTGTCCTCGAGATGCTCGACCAGGAAATCGGACTGATCGGGGATATTGTCGCGGTAGATCGGCGAGCCCTGCGTGGTCAGCACGCCCTCGACATCGGTGAGATCCTTGATCGGTATCGGCAAGCCGGCGAGCAGGCCGCGGCCTCCGGCGGGCTTCTGCATCAGGGTTTTGGCGCGGGCGCGAGCGCGGTCGAAGCACAGCGTCGGCAGCGCGTTCACCTTGCCGTCGACCTCGGCGATCCGCTTTTCCAGCACGTCGAGCAGTTCGAGCGGGGAGACTTCGCCCGAATTGAGTTTGTCGACGACGGCGCAGGCGGTCGCCCCTACCAGTTCCTGATTTGATGCCACGCTGGGTCTCCCGCTCGTTCGGCGTCCTGAACAATGGATTGCCTAGTGCTGTAGAACATTTTCCGGCAAAGTGGCAACGCACACTTTTTCGGAGTTTATCGGGAATGACCACGCCACTCGACGCGCCGGACTGGCGCAGCATGAGTCAAAGGGATCGCGACCTCGGCCTCAACAACGGCGAGGCGGTGGCCGGCAGCGCCGACCTCGTCGCCGGCTGGGAGCGACGCTCGGCCGCGATGCGGGCGCGGTATCCCGGCCATCTCGATCTCCGCTACGGCCCGCGCGAACGCAACCGGATCGATTTCCTGAAAGCCCGCGACAAGGCGCCGACGCTGCTGTTCATCCATGGCGGCTACTGGCAAAACCGGGCCAAGGAGGTGTTCACGCAGTTCGCCGAAGGGCCGATGGCGCATGGCATCAATGTCGCGTTGATCGGCTACACGCTGGCGCCCGACGCGACGCTCGAGGAGATCGTCGCCGAAATCCACGCCGGCATCGATTTTCTCAGCCGGGAATTACCCGCGCTCGGCGGCGACGCGAGCGGCTTCGTGGTGTCCGGATGGTCCGCCGGCGGCCATCTGACGGCGATGGCGCTGTCGAACCCGAATGTGAGAGCGGGCATGGCGATCTCGGGCATCTATGATCTGGAGCCGATCCGCCACAGCTACCTCAACGAAAAGCTCGGTCTCGATGAAGCGATGTCGCGCCGCAATTCGCCGATGATGGAAGAGGGCGGTCCGGCAAAACCGCTGTCGCTCGTCGTGGGTGACGCCGAGCTGCCGCTGTTGCGCCGGCAGACCGCGGATTTTGCCGGGCACCGCGCCAAGTATGGCCTGCCGGTCGCTTACGAAGAGATCCCCGGCGCCAATCATTTTTCGATCATGAACGAACTGCTCTCGCCGACAGGGCGGATCACGACCCTGATCCGGCAATTGTTCGAGCGGACGGCGGGCTGACCCACACCGTCATTGCGAGCGAAGCAAAGCAATCCATGGCGTCACGAAGAAAGAATGGATTGCTTCGTCGCGGAGCCTGTCATCGGGCCGGCCGAAGGGCCGGACCCGTTGGCTCCTCGCAATGACGGCAATGGGGCGTCTACCCCCACCCCGCACTGATGCCGCCGTCGACCGTGAAGATCACGCCGGAGGTATATCCCGATCGATCCGAGGCGAGGAACGCCATCAGGTCGCCGATCTCGCGGGCGTGCGCGGGACGGCCCATCGGCATGCCCTTCTGGAATTCCTTGTAGCGGTTCTCGTCGCCGAACTGGTGTTTTGCGCGCGTCTTCAGCAGCGTGACGTGGCGGTCGGTGCCGACGGGGCCGGGATTGATGCCGACCACGCGGATGTTGTCGGCGAGGCTCTTGCCGCCGAGCGCGCGGGTGAACGCCATCAGCGCCGCGTTGCCGGCGCTGCCGCAGATGTAATTGGCGTCGAATTTCTCGCCGGCGGCGCCGATGTCGTTGACGATCACGCCGCCGCCGCGCGCCTTCATCTGCGCGTAGATCGCGCGGGTGAGGTTGATGTAGCCGAACACCTTGAGGTCCCAGGCGTGGCGCCAGGTCGTCTCGTCGATCTTGTCGATCGAGCCGCCCGGGATGTCGCCGGCATTGTTGACGAGGATGTCGATGTCGGCGGCGTCCTTTGCCAGTTTGGCAAGATCCGCCGGGTTGCGCAGGTCGACGACATGCGCCGAGGCGTCGATCTGGTGGGCCGAGCGCAGCCGATCGGCCAGCGCCTTCAATTGCTCGCCGCCGCGGGCCGCCAGCATGACGTGGGCGCCTTCTTCGGCGAAAGCCTCGGCGGCGGCCGCGCCAATACCCTTCGATGCGCCGGTGATCAGGACGCGCTTGCCGCGCAGATGCAGATCCATGGGATTACTCGCTCGGTTGGGAGACGTCGGACTGGAATTCCCGGTGAGGTGGAACTGTTAGGCCGCCTCCAGTCAAGCGGTCAACATTGCACTGCAGCGTTGCGCCCGGGCGCGGTTTGGTCCATTGCAATCCGGCTTCGAAAAGCCGCGGCCCCGGCGCGGCAAGCCACAAGGAAATCTCTCGATGAGCCAGCAAAAAAAGCAATATCGGATCGCGGTCATTCCCGGCGACGGCATCGGCAAGGAAGTGGTGCCGGAAGGGCTGCGCGTGCTGGAGAAGGCGGCGCAGAAGCATGGCGTTGCCGTGCATTTCGACCATTTCGATTTTGCCTCCTGGGACTACTACGAAAAGCACGGCGAGATGATGCCGGAGGACTGGAAGGAGAAGATCGGCAAGCACGACGCGATCTATTTCGGCGCGGTGGGCTGGCCCGCGAAAATCCCCGATCACATTTCCTTGTGGGGATCGTTGATCAAGTTTCGCCGCGAGTTCGACCAGTACGTCAACCTGCGCCCGGTGCGGCTGATGCCGGGGGTGCCGTCGCCGCTCGCGGGCCGCAAGCCCGGCGATATCGATTTCTGGGTGGTGCGCGAAAACACCGAGGGCGAATATTCGTCCGTCGGCGGGCGGATGTTCCCGGATACCGATCGCGAATTCGTCACCCAGCAGACCGTGATGACCCGGATCGGCGTCGACCGCATCCTGAAATTCGCGTTCGATCTGGCGCAGTCGCGGCCGAAGCAGCATCTGACCTCGGCGACCAAGTCCAACGGCATCTCGATCACCATGCCGTATTGGGACGAACGCGTGGAAGCGATGGCGAAGAACTATCCCAAGGTGAAGTGGGACAAGTACCACATCGACATTCTCACCGCGAACTTTGTTCTCCATCCGGACTGGTTCGACGTCGTGGTCGGCTCCAATCTGTTCGGCGACATCCTCTCCGACCTCGGCCCCGCCTGCACCGGCACCATCGGCATCGCGCCGTCGGGCAACATCAACCCTCCCGGGCTTTTCCCGTCGGTGTTCGAGCCGGTGCACGGCTCGGCGCCCGATATCGCGGGACAGGGCATCGCTAACCCGATCGGCATGATCTGGTCCGGCGCGATGATGCTGGAGCATCTCGGCGAGAAGCAGGCGGCTGCCTCGATCGTGGCCGCGATCGAACGCACGCTCGGCGAACGCACGTTGCGCACCCGCGATCTCGGCGGCAATGCCGACACCACCGCTTGCGGCAAGGCGGTGGCGGAGATGGTGGAGTAATATTGGCGTCGCCCCGGCGAAAGCCGGGGTCCCCCGCGTGAGCGCTTGCGCTCATCGCGCCGCCGCGGCCCCTCGATTGAGAATAACTGTTCGCCGACTTCGCCTGACCACGAACGCCGGTGGTTATAGGTCCCGGCTCAAGGCCGGGACGACGGAGATTTATTTCCCCACCGCGATCCGCCGGCAGTGCGCCCATGCCGCGTCGATCAGGTTGACGCTGGCCTCCGGGGTGCGAAACGCCGAGTGCGCCGACAGCGTCACGTTCGCAATTTTTGTCAGCGCGTGATCCGCCGGCAGCGGCTCGGTGTTGAAGACGTCAAGCCCGGCATGGCGGATGTGGCCCGCCTTCAGCGCCTCGATCATCGCGGCCTCGTCGACCACCGCGCCGCGGGCGGTGTTGACGAGGATGACGCCCGGCCGCATCGCCGCAATGCGCTGGCGCGTGACGAAGCCTCTTGTGTCGTCGTTCAACAGCAGATGCAGCGAGACCACGTCGCTTTCGGCGAGCAGCCTGTCGAGCGACACGAATTCGACGCCGGCATGGGTCTTCGGCGTCCGGTTCCAGGCGACCACCCGCATGCCGCTGCCGTGCGCGATGCGCGCGACCTCGGCGGCGATCCCGCCGAACCCGATCAGGCCGAGCGTCTTGCCGGTCAGTTGCATGCCGTCCTCGCGCAGCCAGTTGCCGGCGCGCATCTCGCGGTCCATCTGCGCGAGGCCGCGCGCGGACGCCCACATCAGCGCGATCGCGGCTTCGGCGACCGCCGTATCGCCATAGCCGCGGATCAGGTGGACGCTGATGCCGAACTCGCCAAGTTCTTCCGGATTCATGTAGCTGCGCGCGCCGGTGCCCAGAAACACCACGTGCTTGAGCCCCGCGCATTGCCGTGCGATCTCCGTCGGCAGCGCGGTGTGGTCGACGATCGCGATATCAGCGCCGTCGAGCACCCCGGGCAGCTGGTCCGGCGTCACGTCGGGATTGCGGTGAATGCGTACCGCTGGATCGCCAGGTTTTGTCAATCGCTCGAAAATGACGGCGAGGGCTTCGTTGGCGTCGACAAAAACTCCGCGCATGAATTCTCCGTGGGTCAGGAAACGACGCCGGCGAGCGCCAGCACGGTGTGCATCAGGACGTTGGCGCCCGCCGCGCAATCGGCTTGCGTGGCGTCCTCAAGTTCGTTGTGGCTGATGCCGTCCTTGCAGGGAACGAACACCATCGCCGCCGGCATGATGGTGTTGAGATTGCAGGAATCGTGACCGGCGCCGGAAGTGATGCGGCGGTGCGAATAACCGAGCACCTCCGCGGCATGCTCCACCGCGTCCACCAGCTTCGGGTCGAAATGCGTCGGCGGCTTGCGCCAGACCAGGTCGAGCTTTACGTCGACCTTGCGACGGGCCGCGATCCCGGCGATGGCGGCGCGCAGCTCCCTGTCGAGCGCGTCCATGATCGCAGCGTCCGCGCTGCGGCAATCGACGGTGAAGGCGATCTCTCCGGGAATGACGTTGCGCGAGGGGTTGGCGATGACCGCCTCGCCGATGGTGCCGACCGCCTTCGGGCCGTGTTGCTTTGCAATGCTTTCCATCGCCAGCACGATCTCGGACAAGGTCGCCAGCGCGTCGCGCCGCAGCGGCATCGGCGTGGAGCCGGCATGGCTCTCGAAGCCGGTGATCCTGCCGTCATACCACAGCACGCCCTGGCCGGAATCGACCACGCCGATGGTCTTGTTCTCGGCTTCGAGAATCGGACCCTGTTCGATGTGCAATTCGACGAAGCCGGTGAATTTCTGGCGGCCGACCGGGCTGTCGCCGCGATAGCCGATGCTGTCCAGCGCCTGCGCCACCGTGACGCCCTCGGCGTCCTTGCGCGAAAGGATGTCGTCGGGGGTGAAGTCGCCGACATAGGCCGCCGACCCCATCATGGCCGGTGCGAAGCGCGAGCCTTCCTCGTTGGTCCAGTTGACGACGCAGATCGGGGTCTCGGTCTCGATCCCGGCATCGTTGAGCGTGCGCACCACTTCGAGGGCGGCCAGCGTGCCGAGCACGCCGTCGAACTTGCCTCCCGTCGGCTGGGTATCGAGATGTGAGCCGAGTCCAACCGGCGGTTTTGTCATGTCGCGCCCCTTGCGCAGGCCGAACATCGAGCCCAGCGCGTCGACATGTACCTCGAGACCGGCGGCCTCGCATGCGGTGCGGAACCAGTCGCGCACCTGCTTGTCCTCGGGGCCGAGCGTCAGCCGCCGCACTCCGCCTTTCGGCGTGCCGCCGAATTTCGCGGTTTCATGAATCGTGCCCCAGAGGCGGGCGGAATCGATCTGCAGGTTGGTGGCGGCTCGGCTCATGCGGCGGCTTTCCGGAATCTTGGCGGGGCGGCGATTGCTTTTCAATGACGCGGCAGCGGCGGCGCGTCAACCGAGGCGCCCGATTGCGCGATCTTGCCGGCGAGATCGGCGACCAGCTCGACGGCGGCCGTATCGGGGGATGCGAGCCAGCTCGCGGTAAAGATCAGCGGCGGGATTTGCAGGTCGGTGGCCAGCAGTTGCAGCCGCCCGTCCGCCAGTTCGTTCTCGACGATCGCGGTCGGGATCACCGCGATGCCGAGCCCCTCTATCGCCATATGGATGACGGTCGCCAGCGAGGCGCTGGCATGCAGCTGGGTTGGCGGCAGATCGGGCCGGTTCAACAGCGCGCGCACGGTCTCGTAGGGCTGGGTCTTGCGCGGAAAGGTGATGATCGGAAATTTCGCCAGTTCCCGCGCCGTCAGCGGACCCGGGCCGAGGCCGAGCGAGGGACTGGCCAGGAAGCCGATGGGATAGTCGCACAGCACCTTGTTGCGCACGCTGGAGGCGGACAGCGGCCCGAGCAGGAAGGCGAGCTCGATTTCCTGCGCCACCAGCCGCGCGCGCAGGTTCGGCGTGATGTCGACTTCGATCTCCAGCGACAGGTTGGGATAGGCTGAATTGACGCCCTTGATCAGCCGCGGCAGCCAAGTGTGCACGATGGTCTCGGCGACGCCGAGCCGCAATACGCCGCGCATCGCCGAGCGGTCGCTGACCTCGGCCACCATCTCCGAGCGCAGCGCGATCAGCTTCTCCGCATACACCATCAAGCGCCGGCCGCTCGGGGTCGGGGAGGCGATGCGGTGATCGCGGTTCAGCAGCTTCACCCCCAACTCGCGTTCGAGCTGGGCGATCCGTTGCGAAATCGCCGGCTGGGTGGTGTTGAGCCGCTGGCTGGCGCCGCGAAAGCTGCCCAGCGTCACCACCCAGAGGAACGTCTCGATCGACTTGAAGTCCACCATTCGGAAAAACTTTCGATAAATAAAATTTATCGCTTCCTATCAGAAACGACGATTAGACTTTATAGTATCCTTGGGTTTCACTGTTTGTCGAGATTATAGGCAGGGCGGTGCGATGACCGTTTTAGCGGCAGACCAGCAGTTTCGCGGCGATAGTCCGGTGCTTCCGAGCCTTCAGGCGCGGCTGGCGTGCCGGGCCGGCATGTCCACCACGACGGCCGGCGTCGCCAACGGTTTCGTGCAGGGCAATCTGGCGATCCTGCCGGAGAAGCTGGCGGCGTCGTTTCACCGGTTCTGCCAGCTCAACCCGAAACCGTGTCCGGTGATCGGCATGTCCGACGTCGGCGACCCCCGCATTCCCTCGCTCGGCATCGATCTCGATATCCGCACCGACGTGCCGCGCTACCGGGTCTGGCGCGACGGCGAGGTGGTGGAAGAGCCGACCGATATCATGTCGTACTGGCGCGACGATCTCGTCGCCTTCGTGCTCGGCTGCTCGTTCTCGTTCGAGGAAGCGCTGCTGGCCGACGACCTGCCGATCCGCCACATCGAGCGCAAGGTGCGCGTGCCGATGTACCGCACCAATATCGCCTGCCAGCCGTCGGGACCGTTCGCCGGTCCCATGGTGGTGTCGATGCGGCCGTTCAAGCCGGCCGACGCCATCCGCGCGGTGCAGATCACCTCGCGCTTTCCGGCGGTGCATGGCGCGCCGGTTCATCTCGGCCATCCGCATTCGATCGGCATCGCCGATATCGCCAAGCCCGATTACGGCGATCCGGTGCCGGTCGAGCCCGACGAGATTCCCGTGTTCTGGGCCTGCGGCGTCACCCCGCAAGCGGTGATCGCGGCCGCGAAGCTGCCATTCGCCATCACCCACGCTCCCGGCCTGATGCTGGTGACGGATCTCAGGAACAAACAACTTGCCGTGCTTTAATGGGCAGCCGTTGCCGCTCATTCAGGCTTTACCGAAGCCTTCGATCGTTTCATCGATAGCTGCCGATCAACAGAGGATCTTGCGATGACCATCACGCGCCGAAACGTCCTGCTTGGAGCCACCGCCACCGCCGCGCTGTTGCCGATGGCGGCCCGCGCGGATGTCCCCGAGGTCAAGATCGGCGTCATCTATCCCTTGTCCGGCGCCAGTGCGCAGATCGGCGTCGATGCGCAGAAGTCGTTCGAGACCGCGGCCGAGATCATCAACGGTAATTACGATTACGACCTGCCGCTGGCGCGCGGCGAGGGCCTGCCCGGGCTCGGCGGCGCCAAGGTGCAACTGGTGTTCGCCGATCACCAGGCCGATCCGCAGAAGGGCCGCGCCGAGGCCGAGCGCCTGATCACCCAGGAAAAGGTCTGCGCCATCATCGGCACCTATCAGAGCGCGGTCGCCGTCACCGTCAGCCAGATCTGCGAGCGCTACCAGATCCCGTTCATCTCGGCCGACAACTCCTCACCCAGCCTGCATCGTCGCGGCCTGAAGTTCTATTTCCGCGCCTCGCCGCACGACGAGATGTTCTCGGCCGCGATGTTCGACTTCTTCGACGCCATGAAGAAGAAGGGCACCAAGATCGACACGCTGTCGCTGTTCCACGAGGACACCATCTTCGGCACCGATTCCGGCAACGCCCAGCTCAAGATCGCCGGAGAGCGCGGTTACAAGGTGCTGGCCGACATCAAATACCGCGCCAACTCGCCGTCGCTGTCGGCCGAGGTGCAGCAGCTCAAGGCGGCGAATGCCGACGTGCTGATGCCGTCGAGCTACACCACCGACGGCATCCTCCTGGTGAAGACCATGGCCGAACTCGGCTACAAGCCGCCGGCAATCGTGGCGCAGGACGCCGGCTTCTCCGAAAAGGCGCTGTACGACGCCGTCGGCGACAAGCTGGAAGGCGTGATCTCGCGCGGCAGCTTCTCGCTCGATCTGGCCGCCAAGCGGCCGATGGTCGGCAAGATCAACGCCATGTTCAAGGAAAAGTCGGGCAAGGACCTCAACGACTTCTCCTCGCGGCAATTCATGGGCCTGATCGTGATGGCGGACGCCATCAACCGCGCCAAGTCCGTCGACGGCGACAAGATCCGCGAAGCGCTGGTCGCCACCGACATGCCGGGCGAGCAGACCATCATGCCGTGGAAGCGCGTCAAGTTCGACGAGATGGGCCAGAACAACGACGCCGATCCGGTGCTGCTGCAATATATCGGTGGCAAGTTCGTCACCATCTTCCCGCCGCAGGCCGCGGTCGCCGACGCCACCTGGCCGATGAAGTAGGATGCGACAACTGCGTCTCACAGCATCCGGCGCCCACATCCTGAGGAGCGGGCCACCGGGTCCGCGCAAAGCGCGGCCCGATGATAAACTCCGCCCGCGTCTCGAAGGGTGGATGCAAGGCACGGACTCGCGGCCATCCTTCGAGACGCGCGCAAGGCGCGCTCCTCCAGCGATAACGGCGAAGCCGTTACGCAGGGATGAGGGCGGAGTTACCTTCACAGGTCATTTCGTCATTGCGAGCGAAGTGAAGCAATCCATCGCGCGACAACAAGAAAGAATGGATTGCTTCGTCGCTGCGCTCCCTTGCGCAAACGCTACGCGTTTGTCGCCGGTAATGACGGGCTTTGAAAGCAGCGCCTTGTGCCTGGAGCAGCATCCGTGACCGCCGAAACCATCATCCAGTCTCTTGCCTCAGGCCTGCTGATGGGGCTGCTCTACGGCCTGATCGCCGCGGGGCTGGCGCTGATCTTCGGCCTGATGGACGTGGTGAATTTCGCCCACGGCGAATTCCTGATGATCGCGATGTACGCGACCTTCTTCCTGTTCGCGTTCTTCGCCATCGATCCGCTGCTGGCGGCACCCCTGGTCGCGGCGGCGCTATTCGTGTTCGGCGCGCTGGTCTATCTTTTGGTGGTGCGGTTCGCGGTCCGCGCCAAGGCCAACGCCGGCATGGTGCAGATCTTCTCGACCTTCGGGCTCGCCATCGTGATGCGCGGACTGGCGCAGTTCTTCTTCACCCCGGACTATCGCAGCATCACCCACTCCTTGCTGGGCGGCAGGACCATCTCGATCTCGGGCATCTTCCTGCCGGTGCCGCAACTGGCCGGCGCGGGGGTGTCGATCGCCGCGTTCGCGGCGCTCTATTTTTTCATCAACCGCACCGATTTCGGCCGCGCGCTGGAAGCCACCCGTGAGGACGCCGGCGCGGTGGCGCTGGTCGGCATCGACAAGAATCGGGTGTTCGCGCTCGGCTGGGGCCTTGGAGCGGCGCTGGTCGGCCTCGCCGGGGCGATCATGGCGATGTTCTTCTATGTCTATCCCGACGTCGGCGCTTCCTTCGCCCTGATCGCCTATGTCACGGTGGCGCTCGGCGGTTTCGGCAGCGTGTTCGGCGCCTTCGCCGGCGGCATCATCGTCGGCCTGGTCGAAGCCTCCACCGCATTGATCCTGCCGCCGTCCCTGAAGTCGGTCGGCATCTACGCGGTCTATCTGCTTGTCGTGTTCATCCGGCCGCGCGGCCTGTTCGGGTCGATCTGATGGATACGACTTTCGCCCAACGCCGCCGCCGCGACCTGATCGTCGCCTTCTGCCTTGCGGCGGTCGCCGCCCTGGTGCCGCTGTTCGTCAAGGACGTCTACGTCCAGAACATCATGGTGCTGACCCTGATGTATGCGGCGCTGTCGCAGAGCTGGAACATCCTGTCCGGCTATTGCGGGCAGATCTCGCTCGGCCACGCGCTGTATTTCGGGCTCGGCGCCTACACCACGGCGCTCCTGTTCACAAAGTTCGGCGTGCTGCCGTGGTTCGGCATGCTCGGCGGCGGGCTGATCTCGGCCGTGATCGCGATGGCGCTCGGCTATCCCTGTTTCCGGCTGCGCGGGCATTACTTCGTCATCGCCACCATCGTGATCGCCGAAATCGCGCTGCTGCTGTTCCAGAACTGGGACTGGGCCGGGGCGGCGCTCGGCATCGACATTCCCGTGCGCGGCGACAGCTGGCTCAAATTCCAGTTCACCCGGAGCAAGCTGCCCTATTTCTATTTCGCGCTGGCGCTGGCCTGCGTCGCCTGGCTGGTGACCTGGTGGCTGGAAGATTCCAAATGGGGTTTTTGGTGGCGCGCGGTGAAGGACAATCCGGACGCCGCCGAGAGCCTCGGCGTGGTCGTGTTCAACTCCAAGATGGGGGCTGCGGCGGTTTCCGCCTTCCTCACCGCGGTCGGCGGCGCTTTCTACGCGCAGTTCGTGTCCTATATCGATCCGGAAAGCGTGATGGGCTTCCAGTTCTCGCTGCTGATGGCGCTGCCGGCCGTGATCGGCGGCATCGGCACCTTGTGGGGACCGGTGCTGGGGGCCGTGATCCTGATCCCGCTCACCGAACTGACCCGATCCTTCATCGGCGGTTCGGGGCGCGGCGTCGACCTGATCGTCTACGGCACGGTGATCGTGCTGATCTCGCTGGCGCGTCCCGAGGGGCTGGTCGGACTGTTCTCGCGGCGGCGCAAGGGAGCCGCGCAATGACGCCGCTGCTGGAAACCCGCGGCGTCTGGCAGCGCTTCGGCGGCCTGATCGCCAACAGCGACATCTCAATATCGGTCGGTCGCGGCGAGATCGTCGGCCTGATCGGTCCCAACGGCGCCGGCAAGTCGACGCTGTTCAACCTGATCGCGGGCGTGCTGCCGCCGACGCAGGGCACGCTGATCTTCGACGGCGAGGACGTCACCGCGCTGCCGGCGGCGGAGCGCTGTCAGCGCGGTATCGCGCGCACCTTCCAGGTCGTGAAAAGCTTCGAGACCATGACCGTGATCGACAACGTCATCGTCGGCGCACTGGTGCGCAATACAGTGATGCGCGAGGCACGCCGCAAGGCCTATGCGGTGCTGGAATTTTGCGGTCTGGCCGGCCGCGCCGAGGTGCTGGCCAGCGAATTGATCCCGTCGGAAAAGCGCAGACTCGAGGTTGCGCGCGCGCTCGCCACCGAACCGAAACTGCTGCTGCTCGATGAAGTGCTCACGGGCCTGACGCCGATCGAGGCGCAGACCGGCGTCGAACTGGTGCGCAAGGTGCGCGCCACCGGCGTCACCGTGCTGATGGTCGAGCACGTCATGGAGATCGTGATGCCGCTGGTCGACCGCGCCATCGTGCTCGACCTCGGCAAGGTGCTGGTCGAGGGAAAACCCGCCGACATCGTCCGCGATCCGAAAGTCATTAAGGCCTACCTTGGGGATCGTCATGCTGTCGGTGCATGAAGTCACCACCGCCTATCAGGGGCTGGTCGCGATCTCAGCGGTCACGATCGAGGTCGCCAAGGGCGAGATCGTGCTGGTCGCCGGTGCCAACGGCGCCGGCAAGTCGACGCTGGTCAAATCGATCGCCGGCGCCGAGCGTCCGCGCTCGGGCAGCGTGACCTTCGACGGCAACCGCATCGACGGCCTGTCCCAGCATGTGATCACCGCGCGCGGCATCGCCTATGTGCCGGAAAACCGCCGGCTGTTTCCGCGGCTGTCGGTGCGCGACAATTTAAGGCTCGGCAGCTATCTCTATCGCGGCGAAGCGGACCGCGACGCGCCACTAAAGCTGGTGTTCGAGCTGTTTCCGCGGCTGTCCGAGCGCCTCGATCAACGCGCCGAAACCCTTTCCGGCGGCGAGCAGCAGATGCTGGCGATCGGCCGCGCGCTGATGACGCGGCCGCGGCTGTTGATGCTGGACGAGCCGTCGCAGGGCATTATGCCGAAACTGGTCGACGAGATCTTTCAGGCGGTCAAACGCATCCGCGACGCCGGCATGACCGTCCTGATCGTCGAGCAGCGCATCGCCGAATGCCTGGAGATCGCCGACCGCGCCTACATCCTGCAAACCGGCCGGCTGCTGATGCAGGGCACCGCAGCCGAGATCAGCGGCAATCCCGATGTAAGGAAGGCGTATCTGGGATTGTGATGGCTACGCCATCTCCGCACATGCGGTCCTCATCCTGAGGAGCCGCGCAAGCGGCGTCTCGAAGGATGGCAGCCAGGATGGCGGCGCGTGTCGCCATCCTTCGAGACGCCATGCTGCGCATGGCTCCTCAGGATGAGGCCGGAGCGTGTGG
>Ga0302276_10002121_pt1 | contig 17602 bp, 15 predicted proteins | sample III_Bog_N2_3_FD_198768 | JGI IMG/M metagenome (GOLD analysis project Ga0302276, IMG submission 198768) | Peat permafrost microbial communities from Stordalen Mire near Abisko, Sweden - III_Bog_N2_3 | ecosystem: Environmental > Terrestrial > Soil > Wetlands > Peat | place: Sweden: Abisko...
CGGCATGCAGACCTCCGTTGAGTCGTAAGTCGGGTCCCGCGAGTCGGCGGCCATCTTTTTCTCGATGGATTGCGCTTATATCCGGAGATACCTTTTTGTTGGATATGTCAATATGAACGCCTTTTCATAAGAAACCAGCACCAATACGCGCTTCAACCATTTGTATTGCCTATGGGATGCCTCCGGGCGGCGACGCCCTGGGCGGGCGGCGACGCCCTGGGCGGGCGGCGGCAAAGGCCAAGCTGCCCCGCATGGACCATATCGTCCGGGGAGGGACAAAAAGGGAAGGGGCTGTCCTGGCTAAGGGGCTCTTTATCCGCTTTTATGGGGGCCGGGGGCGGAGCCCCCAGGAAAAATACCAGTGGTTCTGGTCTTCCTCTTCAATGCACTGACGCGCCCAGGCTTGAAAGCAGAAAACCAGAACCACTCTTTTTTCCCAGGGGGGCTGCCGCCCCCGGCCCCCGCTTTAAGACGAGCGGGGAATCTGTCGCAAAGGCTTGATAATACAACAAAAAAATTATCTTGGTCGTTAGCTAGGACAGCCCCTCAAGTTTTTGGGAGGAGGGGGTTCGGGGTAAGGTGAGAGTTGAAAATGTCCTCATTTTCATACTCTCACCTTACGTCGCCAGCGCGTAGCGCTGGCCGACGCCCTCCGCTAACAAAAAAGGTTCCTCCCCCGATTCCTCTAACTCGTGATCTTCTCGATCAGCGCGTCGGCCACTTGGGTGGTCGTGGCCGTGCCGCCCAGGTCCGGGGTGAGGGTCTTGCCTTCGGCGGTGACGGCCCGGATGGCGGCGTCGATCATCTGTGCGGCGCGTTTCTCGCCCAGAAAGTCCAGCATCATGGCTCCGCTCGCCGACATGGCGATGGGGTTGGCGATGCCCTTTCCGTAAATGTCCGGGGCCGAGCCGTGCACCGGCTCGAACATGGACGGATAGCGGCGCTCGGGGTTGATGTTGGTGCTGGCGGCCAGGCCGAGGCTGCCGGTGATCGCCCCGCCGATGTCGGTTAAGATGTCCGCGAAGAGATTGGAGGCCACGACCACGTCCAGCGACTGCGGGCGCAGCACGAAGCGGGCGGCCATGGCGTCCACCAGCACCCGCTCGGTTTTGATATCCGGGTAGTCTTTGGCGACGTCCTCGAAGACCTCGTCCCAGAAGGTCATGGTGTGCTTTTGGGCGTTGGACTTGGTGACGCTGGCGAGCAGCTTGCGCGGGCGGCTTTTGGCCAGTTCGAAGGCGTAGCGGATGACGCGCTCGACGCCGATGCGGGTAAAGACCGAGGTTTCGAGCGCCAGTTCAAAGGGCTGGCCCCGGTGGACGCGGCCGCCCGCGCCGGAGTATTCGCCCTCGGTGTTTTCGCGCACGACCACGAAGTCGATGTCGCCGGGGGTGACGTTCGCCAGGGGGCTGGCCACGCCGGGCAACAGCGCGCTCGGCCGCAGGCAGATGTACTGGTCGAAGCCCAGGCGGATCTTGAGCAGAAGCCCGTGCAGGGAGACGTCGTCCGGGACCAGCGCGGGATAACCCACCGCCCCGAAATAGATGGCGTCGAACCTCGTCAGGATGTCCAGGCCGTCGTCGGGCATCATGGTCTTGTGCTGGACGTAGTACTCGCAGCCCCAAGGGAAATATTCGTAGGCGAGACGGAACGTGCCGCAGGCCGCCGCGGCGGCGTCGAGCACCCGCACGCCCTCGGGGGCCAGTTCCTTGCCGATGCCGTCGCCTGGGATGACCGCGATCTTGAAATTGCGCATGACTTTTCTCCCTCTCTCGGTTGGCCCGCGCCGGGCCAAGCCGTCTTGTCCCCGGCCGGCGGGGAGGCCGTAAGGCCGGTTGTGCGCAAAGCCGCGCGGCCGGCCGTTATTTGATGAACCGCACCTGGCGGCTGATCTCCTCGACCAACGGAATCTTTTTTGCGTCAAACACGGCCCGATTGGCCTCGAACAAGTTGCCGCCCTGGGTGTCGATGGAGACGATCAGCGGCCCGAACTCCTTGACCCGGCAGACCCACAAGGCCTCGGGCATGCCCAGGTCCTCCCATTCCACGCGCTCGATCTGTTCCACCTCGGTCGCGGCCAGCACCGCGCAGCCGCCCGGGAACACGGCGTGCAGCGCCTTGTGGCGGGCGCAGGCCCGGGCGGTTTTTTCTCCCATGCCGCCCTTGCCCACGATCAGCTTGACCCCGGTTTCCTCGATGAAGCGGTCTTCGTAAGGCTCCATGCGCATGCTGGTGGTCGGGCCGATGGAGATCATTTTCCAATGATCGCCGTCTTTGGCCACGATCGGGCCGGCGTGGAAAATGGCCAGGCCGCGCAGGTCCACCGGAAGCGCGCGTCCGAGTTCGATGAGCCGGCGGTGGCCGACGTCGCGGCAGGTGACGATATGGCCGTCCAGGTACACGACGTCGCCCACCCGCAAGGACTCGATATCGGCGTCTTTGATCGGAGTGCCGAGGACCCGTTTCACAGCGCGGCCTCCTTGTGCGAGAGGATTTCGTACGACAGGTCGGCATTGATGCGGATGCTTCCCCGCCGGTGCGCCCAGCAGCCCACGGACACGCCCACGCCGATGGTCGAAGGATGCCGGGCCGAGGATTCGATATGCACCCCAAGCACCGTGGAATGTCCCGATAGGCCCTGGGGGCCGAGTCCCACCCGGTTGAGGCCCTGTTCCAGGAGCAACTCCATCCTGGCCGCGTCCGGGTCCGGGTGGCGCGTGCCGAGCGGGCGCAGAATGGCCCGTTTGGAGAGCATGGCTGCGGTTTCGACCGAGGTGGAGACGCCCACGCCGACGAGCAGGGGCGGGCAGGCGTTGACGCCGTAAGAGGTGATCACATCGAAGACGAACCGGGTGACGCCCTCGTATCCGGCCGCGGGCATGAGCACCTTGGCCGCGCCCGGCAGGCTGCACCCGCCGCCGGCCATGTAGACCTCGATCACGGCCGCGTCCTCGGAGTCCATTGGGTCGGCCGGGTCGCCACTGGGGACGATGTCCCATTCGATCCAGGGCACGCGGGTGCCGGTGTTGTCGCCGGTGTTTTTCTCCACGAAGGTTTCCACCGCGTTGTGGCGCAAAGGCGCCTCGCGGGTGGCTTTCCGCACGGCATCTTTAAGAATGGCGGCCAGTTCGCCCAGCAGCGGGAAGCGCGCGCCCGCGCGCACGAAAAACTGGATCACGCCCGTGTCCTGGCAGCAGGGGCGGTCAAGCCGGTCCGCGGCCTCCAGGTTGGCGAACATGGAATCGTACACCACTTTCGCCAGGGGGCTGTCTTCCCCGGCCCGAAGCGCGGCCAGTTTCTCAAGCACGTCCGTGGGCAGGTGCTTGCCCACATAGCCGGTGAATTTGGCCATGAGGTCCGTCAGGGATTTTTGCGCCTCGCGTTTGTCCATTGGCAGGTTCCTTGTGCCGCCCGGGCCGTCATTTTTGGTCAAGGCCGTCGCCCCGGCAGGTTTCGCCGATCAGCGCCAGCTGGGATTTGATCTTTTCGGCGCTGCGGTGCAGCGCCCGGCGCTGCTCGTCGGTCAGCTCGATCTGCACGACCTCCTCCACGCCGTTGGCGCCGAGCTTGACCGGCACGCCCACGAAGGCGTCGCAAATGCCGTATTCGCCCGAGAGGTAGGCGGCGCAGGGCAGGATCTTTTTTTTGTTCATGGTCACGGCCGCCACCATCTGGACCACGGCCGAGGCCGGGGCGTAGTAGGCGCTGGTTTGCATCAGGCGGATGATTTCCGCCCCGCCGTCGCGGGTGCGGCCGATGAGGCTTTCCAGTTTGGCCGCGTCCATGAGTTCCGTGACCGGAATGCCGGCCACGGTGGAATAGCGCGGCACGGGGATCATGTCCTCGCCGTGCTCGCCGAGCACCATGGCCTGCACGTTCTCCACGCTGACGCCCAGCTCCTTGGAGATGAAATACTGGAAGCGGCAGGAATCGAGGATGCCGGCCATGCCGGCGATCCGGGTCCTGGGCAATTGGCCGGCGCGCATGGCCACGTGGCACATGACGTTGAGCGGGTTGCTCACCACGATATAGAAGGCGTAGGGACTGTATTTGGACGATTTGGCGACGCAGTCGCTCACGATGGAGGCGTTGATCTTGAGCAGGTCGTCGCGGCTCATGCCTTCCTTGCGGGTGGCGCCGGCGGTGATGATCACGATCTCGGAATCGCGGGTCTGTTCGATGTCCTCGCCCGAGATGCACACCGGTTCGAGCAGGTCCACCGGGCTGGCCTCCAGGATGTCCAAGGCCACGCCCTCGGCCTTTTCCGCGTTGCGGTCCACCAGCACGACCGTCTTGCACAGCTTGCGTTCGATGAGCCGGCGGGTCACCGCGCCGCCGACGTTGCCCGCTCCGAAAACGGTTATCTTTCCATTCATGTGCGCGGCCCTCTTTTGGGGTTGGGTGTTGCGCGCCGCGGGGCAGCCTCAAGGCAAGCAGGCGCTATATCCGGCGCGAAGCAAGGACAGCCTACCCCATTATGCGAATCCAGGGAACGGTGACGGCCAAAAAAAACACCAGGAAGATGAAGCCGAAGATCGCGCCCAAAAGCCAGAAGGTCCCGGGCTTGATGTAGCCCGCGCCGTACCAGATGGGGCTTGGGCCCGTGCCGTAGGGGCTGATGACGCCCATGATGCCCAGGCTCAGGCAGAGCAGCAGGGCCGTTTGGCCCGGGTCCAGGCCGGGCACGGCCTTGGCCGTGGTCAAAAACAGGGCCAATAAAGCGGCGGCGTGGGCCGTGGAGCTGGCGAAGAAATAATGGGCGAGAAAGAAGAGGACGACCAGGCCCACGGAAATCGTGCCCGGGCCGTAGCCCGTCAGCAGCTTGGCGGAGGCGTCCGCGAACCAGGTCAGAAATCCCACGTTGTTGAGCCCCCCGGCCAGGGCGACCAGGGTGCCGAACCAGGCGAGCACGTTCCAGGCCTGCTTGTTGCCGATGATGTCGTTCCAGGTCACCACCCCGAAGAGCGTCATGAGCACCAGCACCAAAAGCGCGGCGGTGGTGGCGTTGATCCCGGCGTAGTCGACGCCGAAGTTTTGGCGCAGCATGTCGGGCAGGGCCTTGTCCCCGAAGATCCACAGGGCCAGGGCCAGAACGGCGAGCAGGGCCATGGTGATTTCCTGGCGGGACAGGGGGCCCATCGCGGCCAGTTCCGAGGCCGCCCATTTCGGGGTTTCCTCGGAGTTCTTCATGGTCGGAGGATAGATCAGGTAGGTGAGCAGCGGCACGGCCAGAAGCAGGGGGATGCCCGCCGGGGCGAAGGCCCAGAGCCACTGCAGCCAGCCCACGTCGAACCCGCTTTGCTTCATGATGCTCATGGCCAAGACGTTGGTGGCCAGTCCGGTCATGAACAGGGAGCTGGTCACGCAGGTGCCGGCCAGGGCCACCCAGAAGAGGTAGGCCCCCAGCTTGCGCGGCTCCTTGTCGGGCAGCGAGCCGTACATCACCGGAATGTTGCGGACGATGGGATAGATGGTCCCGCCGCTGCGGGCGGTGTTGGAGGGCATGAACGGGGCCAGGACCGCGTCCGCCAGGACCACGGCGTAGCCCAGGCCCAGGCTGCGCTTGCCCAGTTTCTTGACCAGCAGCAGGGCGATGCGCTTGCCCAGGCCGGATTTCTCGTAGCCCAGGGCGAACATGAAGGCGGTGAAGATCAGCCAGACCGTGCCCTCGGAAAAGCCGGACAGGCCCCACTTGATGAGATCGCCGTTGCCCAGGACCTTGCCTTTGATCACGGGCGCGCCCACGCCGAGCAGGCAGGCGGCGGTCACGCCGATGACCCCGACCAGGGCCGCGGGCACGGGCTCCAGGATCAGCCCGGCGACCACGGCCAGAAACAGCGAGAAGTAGAGCCAGGCCTGGGGGGTGAGCCCGGTCGGCGTGGGGCAGAGGTAGACCGCCAGGCCGATGAGGACCGGGGCCAGGCTTCTGAACGGCTTGGAGTGCATGTTCCCTCCCGTCGGTTTGTCGCGCCGCGCCCTAGGCCGTGCGGCCGAGCGAGGCGCGGATCATGGGCTTGATGCCGCCGCTGGCCAGGATGTTCATGATATATTCCGACAGGGCCTCGGCTTTCAGATCTATGGCCTTGGTCCGGTTGCGCACGATCCCGCTTTCCAGATCCACGGTCAAGCGGTCCCCCCGGGTGGTGGCCCGGGAGATCCCCGGGCACACCAGCGCGGGCAGTCCCAGGTTGATGGCGTTGCGGAAAAAAATCCGTCCGAAGCTGTCCGCCAGAACCGCCCCGACTCCGGCCGCCTTGAGGGCGACCACGGCGTGCTCCCGGCTGGAGCCGCAGCCGAAATTGGTCGCGGCCACGATGATGTCGCCCGGCCGGCACTCTCCGGCGAAACGCGCGTCCACCCCGGCCATGGCGTGCCCGCCCACGTCGGCCGGATCGGTCAGGTCCAGGAAACGGCCGGGATAGATCTGGTCGGTGTCGATATTGGCTCCGTAAACGAAAGCTTTTCCTTCGATGATCGTCGGCATGGCGGCGCTCTCCTTAGTCCAGGTAGGGGGTGGGGTCGGCGATGCGGCCTTCCAGGGCGCTCGCGGCCACGGCCGCCGGCGAGGCGAGATATATTTCCGCCTTGGGATGCCCCATCCGCCCCGGAAAATTGCGGCTGGAGGAGCTGATGCAGCGCTCGCCCTCGGCGAGTAACCCCTGGTGGGTGCCCAGGCAGGCGGCGCAGCCCGGGGTCACGAAGGTCGCTCCGGCCTCCACCAAGGCCTGGACGTAGCCCTTGGCCATGGCGTCGAGAAAGACCGACTTGGAGGCGGGCACCACCAGCATGCGGGTGCCGGGATGCACCTTTTTGCCCGCGAGCACGCGCGCGGCCACGGCCAGATCCTCCAGGCGTCCGCCGGTGCAGGTGCCGAGAAAGGCCTGGTCGATGGGCACGCCGGCCGCGGCCGTAAGATCCATGACGTTGTCCACGCTGTGCGGAGCCGCGACCTGGGGGGCGACGGCCGTCACGTCGTAGGCCCGTTCGTCCGCGTAGGCATAGCCCGGGTCGGTGGTGAGAATCAGCGAGGGCTGGCGCGGCTTGCCCCGGTAGAAGGCCTTGGTGACGTCGTCGGGTTGGATATAGCTGGTCTTGACCCCCATCTCCGTGGTCATGTTGCACAGGGCCATGCGCTCGGACATGCCCAGGCCCGCCAGGGTCGGGCCGGTGAATTCCACGGCCTTGTACACCGCGTAGTCCGCCCGCAGATCGCCGATGATCTTGAGGATCACGTCCTTGGCGTAGACGCCCTTGCGGGGCGTTCCCTCCAGGTGGATGCGCACGACCGGCGGCACGCGCAGCCACAGCTTGCCGGTGATCAGGATCACGGCCATGTCCGTGGCCCCGACGCCCGTGCCGAAGGCTCCGAAAGCGCCGTGGGTGGTGGTGTGCGAATCGGTGACCACCACCACCTGGCCGGGCAGGACCAGGCCCTTGTCCGCCAGCACCTGGTGGCAGACCCCCTGGTCCACGTCCATGACCAGGCTTATGCCCTGTTCGCGGCAGAATTCCCGGAAGCGTTTCTGGTTGTCCGCCTGATTGATGGTCGAGGCCGGGGCGTAATGATCGAGGAACATGACGACTTTGTCCGGAGAGGCGACCCGCGTCCCGCCCATCTCCTCGAAGGAACGCACGGTCTGTAGGTAGAGATCGTTGATTCCGGCCAGGTCCACGGCGCAGTTGACGATTTCGCCCGTCGTAACGGCCTTGGCCCCGGCCGCCCGGGCCAGGATTTTTTCCAACGCGTGCATCGGCGTCTCCTTCGGTGAACTCGGGGGGTGAACCCGTGAGGCTGTCTGCGCTTGCGTCCCGGCCGCAGGCGGTTTTTTTTCACGAAGCAGGAAGCGTTCCAGGCGGAAAACCGTTGATTTACGGGATATTGTGTTTTCAGGCAGTTGCACTGAAACATATTCCGGTTTATTTTGTCTCATTACGTTTCATTTTGTTTCAAGGAAAAGGCCGTGGCCACTATCGCCTTCATCGCGCCCAACGCCGGATTGCTGGAAAAAGCGCGCGACGCCCTGCGCGCGGAGCACCAGGACGTCCGGATCGTCCCCGGGTTGTTGCATAAAGGAGTCGAGGCGGCCCGGGACCTGGCCGAGGCCGGCGTGGAGGTGATCATCTCGCGCGGGGAAACCGCCCGAGCCATCGCCCGGGAATTGCCCCGGCTGACCGTGATCGCCGTGCCCACCACCGGCTACGACGTCCTGCGGGCCATGGGCCAGGCCAAAAGATACGGGCGGCGCATCGCCGTGGTGGCCTTCCCGGCGATGACCGCGGGCATGGGCGAGCTTGGCGCGCTCCTCGATCTGGAAATCACGATCTACGATCTGGCCGGCGAAGCCGAGGCCGAAGAGCAGGTCCTGCGCGCCAGGGACGAGGGCGCCCAGGTCGTGGTCGGCGGGATCGTCACCGGAGTCATGGCCGAGAAGCACGCCATCGCCCATCAGGTGATCGACAGCAGCCTGGAGGGCATCCTCGCCGCCGCCGCCGAAGCCAAGCGCATCGGCCACGCCCTGGATGGGGAAAAGGCCAAAAGTTCGCTGCTGCGCGCCGTGCTGACTTACGCCCACGGCGGCATCATCGCCGTGGACCGCGAGGCGCGGATCACGGTGTTCAACCCCATGGCCGAGCGGATCACCCGCCTGGCCGAAGCCCGGGTTTTGGGCCGACCCGCCGATGAGGTCTGGCCGGAGCTTGCGCTTGCCCGCGTGGCCCAAGGCGGCCGCAACGAACCAGGCCGCCTCGTCCGGGCCAAGGACAATGACGTCGTCTGCGACAAGATCGCCATCGACGTGGACGGGACCGCCGTGGGCGCGGTGGCCACCTTTCACGACGTGCGCCAGATCCAGAAGATGGAGGCCTTGGTGCGCCGGCGCATCCTGACTTCCGGCCATGTCGCCGTCGCGCGTTTCGACGATATCCTGGGAACCAGCGAGGCATTGCGCCGGGCCATCGCCGTCGGCAAGGACTACGCCCGCGCCCGGGCCACGGTGCTCATCCTGGGCGAGACCGGCACGGGCAAGGAGCTCTTCGCCCAGAGCATCCACAACCACAGCGACCGTGCCCAGGGACCGTTCGTGGCCGTCAACTGCGCCGCGCTGCCGGGCTCGCTGCTGGAGAGCGAACTCTTCGGCTACGCCGCCGGGGCCTTCACCGGGGCCAGCCAAAAAGGCAAGCCCGGGCTGTTCGAATTGGCCCACGGAGGGAGCATCTTTTTGGATGAAATCGCGGAAGCCGACCCGGTCATCCAGGCCAAGCTCCTGCGCGTGCTCCAGGAGAAAAAGGCCATGCGCCTGGGCGGCGACCAGGTCCTGCCCGTGGACGTGAGGGTCATCGCGGCCACGAACAAGAATCTGCGCGGACTGGTCGCGGCGCGCGCCTTTCGCGACGATCTGTACTACCGGCTCAACGTGCTCAGCCTGCGGATTGCGCCGCTGCGCGAACGGCGCGAGGATATCCCGGTCCTGGCCCGCCATTTTCTGCGCGGCGCGGGCGGTCAGCGGCTCTCGGCCGAGGCCGTGCGCGTCCTGCGGGCGCATGCCTGGCCCGGCAATGTCCGCGAACTGCAAAACGTCATGGCCCGGGCGGCGGCGACGCTTCGGGAGCAGACCCTCGGCGGAACGTCCATGCAGCGGATTCTCGACGATTGCCTTGCTCCGGCGGCCGCGTCGCGCCGGCCGGGCGAAGAGGAGCGCATCGCCGGCGCGCTTGCCCAGGCCGGGGGAAAGCCCGGCGAAGCGGCCAAGCTGCTCGGGATCAGCCGGTCCACGCTGTGGCGCAGGCTGCGCGGCCGCGTTTCGTGACGGTGTTTGTTGACGGCCGGTCCGCGGCCGGGGGAGCCCATGGACCTCAAAGCGGCCCGGGAGTATACCGGCAACAGGCAAAGACTTCGGAGGCAAAGCGGGAAAGATGGAGGCAAGCGCATGGACACGGACGATAAGCAATTGAAGATAATATACGATCAACACGTGGGGGAAGTTCTTCCCTGCCATTTTCGGGTCTGCACCCATCCGTACGCCTTGGAGCATCCGGCGCCGCCGTCGCGCCGAGGCTTGGATGAGCTCCTCGTTTCCGGCAGTGAACAACCCTCGGACAGCGGCCTGTTGAACGACATCCGGCCGCTGGCCAAGAAGGTGGTGGTCGTCGACCTGCGCCAGGAGTCGCACGGGTTCGTGAACGACATTCCGGTGAGCTGGTACGGGCCCAAGAACTGGGCCAACCTGGGCCTGGACGAGGCGGGCGCGAGGCGGGACGAAGAGGCGAGGCTTTCGGCCCTGCAAGGAAAAACCATCCCCTTGGTCCGGGCCATAACCAAGGACGAGGACGGGCTGGTCGCCGAATCCAGAACGGACCTCGTCACGGTGCGCTCGACGGGCACGGAGAGCGAATTGACCGCGCTGTGCGGCCTTGACTACGCGCGCTTCGCGGTGAGCGACCACCGCGCTCCCAGCGAACAGGAAACCTCCCGGTTTGTCGCTTTTTTCAACAGCCGGCCCGCCGGCGCCTGGTTTCATTTTCATTGCCACGGGGGCGTGGGCCGGACCACGACGTTCATGCTTCTAAGCGACATCCTGCGCAACGGGCGCGAACTGAGCCTTGAGGATTTGGTTTTGCGCCAGCACCTCCTGGGCGGGGTGGACCTCTTCAACCATCCCTCCGAAGGCTACAAAGCGCCCTGGTACAGGTTGCGCTCGGAATTCATCCGGGCGTTTTACGCCCGGCATTGCGGACGGTGACGAAAAAAAGACGGCGCTCCGTCCGCGCCGTCCGGCCCGGGCTTCCATGGCCCTGGCGGCCGGTCCGCAACCCGGCGTCACACCGCTGCCCGTCGGCCGGTTCGTCACCCGGCGGGTCAATGTGCAACTCGGCAGCCAATTTGTAACCCAAACGTCATCCCCGCGCGATTCAATCCGCCGTTTCACGGGATAGTGTCCCAGCCCCGGAGACTGCCTTGGAATTTCCTGCTCCGGCGGGCGGCGCCATGACTTTACGCACAAAATTGATCGCCTTTTGCCTGCTGACCGGCCTGGCCCCCTTGGTGTTCATCTGCGGCTACGCGGTGAAAACCGGGTCCGACGGCTTGGAGGCCCAGGCCTTCAGCCATTTGGAGTCGGTCCGGGACATGAAGATCAGCGCCACCCAGGCCTTGTTTGAAAAGTGGACCAAGGAGGCGGCCATCTTCGGCCAAGTCAAGGAGGTCTACAGCGCCATGGGGATGCTGCGAGATTATTACACCGGGGTGGTCAAACCCGGCGACCCCATCGATGTCTCCAAAGCGGACTACAAGGATTTGCGCGACTTCGTCGCTCCGGCCTTCGAGGCGTTCGTGAAGGTTCTCGGCTACGAGGACGCCCTGATCGTCGACGATTACGGCAAGGTGGTCTTCAGCGCCGCGAACGGTCCGGAAGCGGGCCAGGACCTGGACAAGGGGCGCCTGCGCGACTCCCGTCTGGCCCAGGGCTGGCGCGAGGCGCTCAAGAACAAGAAGGTGGTCCTGATCGATTTCTCGCCCCTGGCCTCGCCCGGGGATCTCCCCTCGGCCTATGCGGCCGCCCCGATCTACGATCACGTGGGCCGCCCCGAGGGCGTGGCCGTGCTCAAACTGCCCCGGGCCGAACTGGCCGCGCTCATGAACCTGCAAAGCGGCATGGGCAAAACCGGGGCGAGCTATCTCGTCGGCCCGGACCTGAAAGAACGAGGCGGACCGGCCGCCGAGGCGCGCGTCATGGAATCCACGCCCGCGCGCGCGGCCTTGGAGGGGAAAACCGGCATCGTGGAGGCGGGCTCGCCGCAAGGCGAAAAAATACTCGCCGCATACGCTCCGCTTCATTTCGGGGAGGCGACTTGGGCCCTGGTGGCCCAGGTCGACGCGCGCGAGGCCCTGGCCCCGGTTGCCGGGCTGACCCGGGCGGCGGGCATCGCCGTGGCCGCCACCGCCCTGGTGGTCATCTGGTCGTCCGTTGCCTTTTTGCGCAGGCAGATATTTTCGCCGCTGACCGACATCCGCAAGCACTTGCGGCTCGTGCGCGAGGGCGGCCTGGACACGACCGTCAAGGGCGGATTCAAGGCCGAGCTGTACGACCTGGCCGAAGGGCTGTGCGGCATGGTCGTCGAGCTCAAGAACAAGCTCGGTTTCAGCTCCAGCATCTTGAAAGCCGTGACCGTGCCCTGCCTGGTCGCCGATGGGGACAACAAGACGACCTTCGTCAATGACTCCCTGGCGCGGCTTTTGGAACTCGACGGGGAGCCGGAGAAATACCTGGGGCTGGACGCCGAGGACCTCTTTTACGGCGAGGGCCGAGGCGAGCGCGTCAACGCCGCCTGTTTCCACCAAGGGCTGGTGGTGCGCGACCGGCTCATCGCGGGCGCGGGCCGCCGGGGAACGCCCTTCAACGTCCGCATGGACGCCGCGCCGCTCTACGATTTGGACGGCGAAGCCATCGGGGTGTTCAACCTCTTCGTGGATCTCACGCCGCTGACGCAAAGCGAAAACGCCATCCGTTCCCAGCGCGACCTCATCGCCCAGGCGGCGACCGAGGCCGACCATATTTCTCTTGAGGTCTCCCGCGACGCCGGCGAACTCGCCGCCGCGGTCGAACTGGCCAGCCAGGGCGCGGCCATGCAAAGCGAGAGGATCACCGCCACCGGCGAGTCCATCGCCGCGATCACCCAAAGTTTGAGCCAGGTGGCCACGGAGGCCACCCAGGCGGCGGCCGGGGCCGAGGCGGTCATGGACAAGGCCAGGGAAGGGGTCAAGGTGGCCGAGGAATCGGCCGAGGCCCTGGCCCGGGTGCGCGGCATATCGAGCGAACTGCGCCAAGGCATGCGCCGGCTCGGCGAACGGGCGGCGGCCATCGATGCCGTGGTCGGGGTCATCGGCGACATCGCCGACCAGACCAATCTGCTCGCCTTAAACGCCGCCATCGAGGCGGCCCGGGCGGGCGACGCCGGGCGCGGCTTCGCCGTGGTCGCCGACGAGGTGCGCAAACTGGCCGAAAAAACCATGGTCGCGACCAAGGAAGTCACCGCCGGCGTGGGCGCCATCCAGGAACTGGTCACGACCAATATCCGGGACACGGACACGGCGTTCGACGCCATCGAGGAGGCGGGCTCCAAGGTCGATCTTTCGGGCCGGGCGCTCGCGGCCATCGTGGACCTTTCCGCCGAGGCGACCGGGCAGGCGCTGGGGATCGCCGACGCCGTGCGCGAGCAAAGCCTGTCCCAGCAGCGCGTCGCCACGGGCGTCGAGGAAGTCGGCCGGGTCGCCCGGGACACCGCCGAGGGCATGCGTTCCTCGGCCGCGTCCATCGTCTCGCTGACCGAGCAGGCGGAAGGCCTCAAACAACTCATCCAGACGATGACCGCCTAAAAGGCGGGGCCGTCGCAACAATAGCCGCACACAGGGGGTGTCCATGGGAAGCAAGGCCAAGCTGGAAGGAGTCATGGAGCTGCGCGAGGCCATCGCGCGGATCGACGCCATAAGCGCCGGCCTGAAGGCCGGGGAAGTGACTTTAAATGACGACAAGGAAACCCTCGTCCTGCACCCCGCGCGGGTGGTGGCCGTGGAGCTCAAGGCCGGGCAGAAGAAGGACAAGGAGAAAATCAGCCTGGAAATTTCCTGGAAGAAAGTCCTCTGAGCCCGCCGGCAAGACAAACGGCCCGGATCGTTCGGGGGATCCCGCCTGCCGCGCCGCGATTTCGGCTTGCGCGGCGGGCGTTTCCTCCCGGCCTCACGGGAGGCGGCGGGTGGCGCCTGGGGAACGATTTGTCACGCAATCGCGACGGTTCCGTCATCGGGACCGGATACAGCCTGGGAAGGGCGATCCCGAACGCGGTCAAAAAAGGGGTCTTCATGTTTCCCAGGGCCAATATTTTGCTGGTTGAGCCCGAGCGCGGGCAAGACGCAAGCGTTGCGGCGTGTCTGAAAACACTGTCGGGCCATCCCTGCTCGGTGGCCAGGACCGCCGAGGACGACGTCTTGTACCTGGTCAACCGCTATGATTTCGATTGCGTGGTCTTCGGCCGGGGAGTGGACGGCGATAGGGCGGGCAGATTGTCGGCGGTCATCAAGGCGATCAAGCCGCGCATGCTCGTTGTTGCCGTGTCCGAATCGCGCGGCGAGCCCGGCCGCGGGCCGGCCCTCGGTCTGGACGCCAACCTGGCCGTGCCCGAGCAGAGCCATATTCTGGCGGACATGCTGCGCAGCGCCGCCAGGCCGGCGCCTTGAGGGCGCGCGTGACCGGAGGCCGCCCCATGCTCGCGGGCACCCTGCAAAACGGTTTGACCCCAAACGTCTCGACAAATCGCGCCATCTCTGCTTTTATAAATTATTGACCGAGAGGCGGCCCGGGAATATTTTGGTTGGCGAAAAGCCAACGCCGCCAAGGGAAACATCGATGTGTTCGCTCGGCGCCGGTCAAGACAGCAGATTGCCGCGAACCCGCAAAACAGGGAGCTGCCATGGAAGAAGAACGTAAAATCGAACGAACCATGCAACGAAACGAGTTGCCGGCTTTCTTCCGGGAACTGGCCGACGCCTTGGAACAAGACGGCGACAGCGCCTTGTCCGGCGTGGGCCGCTCGCGGAAGTTCAAGATCAGCGGCAAGGACGAATTCGGGCATTTAAGCGTCAAGATCAAAATCAAGTCCCAATGGGGCGAGGCCGACGGTCCTGGCGAGGCCCAGGCTCCCGAGGCGGAAGGCCGGCCCTCGGGCAAGCCGCGTTACAAGGACGTGAAAAAGCGGATGAAGGGCGACTTCAGGCTGATCGTCAAGGCCCTGCACGAGGGCGGGTTGCCGCCCCAGGACATCGTGGAACGGTTTGTGGGCGACGCCAGGCTCATGGTCACGTATCCCGGCAAAGGCGAAGAATTTTACGAGGATTTCAGCAACGCCGTCGAGGAATTCGCCACCGCCTTCGCCGCCGGCGACCGGCTGGCCATGGGCGCCATGGCCGAGGCCCTGGCCCACCAGAAAGCCCGCTGCCATGCCATCTATGACTAACCTGCCGCGAGCCGGAACACCAATGCAGATCATCAAGCGCCCGCCGAGCCCGGAACTCTGGGAGAAAGCTTTTGCAGGCTTGACCGAGGAGATATCGGCCGCCGACCAGGAACGTTTCGACGGCATCGTGTCCGAAAAGCTCGCCGATTGGCAGCAACGGCAGATCCTGGAGCCGGGCAGCGTGTTCCCCCGCCAGGAAGCCATATTGGCAGTCCACTGGCATCCCGAATTCGTGCCTCTGCCGCTGATCGAAAAGCGTCTCAAGACCATGTTCCCGGGCGCGGACGAGGAGCTGGTCATCCCCACGCAGCACAACGAATTCGTCGCCTACCGGGGGTTCACCGGGGCCGAGGTCGATTGCTACTCCAGGGGATTTAACCGCAAGGTGCAATTGTTGCTCCATTTCCCCTCGGCCAAACTCACCGGGGCGGCGACGCTCAAGTCCATCCTGCACCACACCTTCAAATACCGCTCCTCCCAGCTCTTCGAATTCATGCACGCCATGACCCGGCCCGAGCAAGGCATCGTCAACGCCGCCGCCGGGGAAACCGGCGCCAGCGAAGAGCTCATCGAGTTCACCCGCGTCAACGTCGCCAAGATCGAGCGGCTCATCGACGCGGGCTGGTCGTCGATCGCGCAACGCACGCTCAAGAACAAGCTTTTGCGCGACTGGTTCGACGCCCTGCGTCCGGAGATCGGGGACGCCATGGCCGACCGCATCCAGTTCTACCTCAATGCGGTCAAAAAGCGGGTCAAGGCGGGTTTTTCCCTGAAGTACTTTTACCGCGCCAGCGAAGTGATCGAGGAGGCCAGGGGCCTGGGCGGCGGGGTGGTCATCCCCCATCCCGAGCAGTTCTGGCCGATTCTTTTGGCCGATTACGACGTGGACGGCATCGAGGTCTGGAACCCGCAGTCGCGCGAATACACGGAGTTTCTCATTTCCGTGGTGGGCCGCAAGAACCGTCTGCGGCGAACGGGCGAGCGAAACATGCTCATCTTCATGGGCGACGACTGCCACCTGGGTGAGAAGACCAAACCCGTAGCCTTGCAGGATGTGGAAAAATCCGGCCGCGAGATCGGCTTGCAACCGGCCTGGGACGATCTGGATCTGCAGAAGAAATTGATCATGCAAAATGTCAGCCGCCGTACGATCATCAAGGAATACAAGGAACGACTCGCGTGATAGCGAGGCGACAGATGGAGAAACCGCATGCCTGAGGAAAAATTCGTGTTCGACTCGCTGCAGGACGCCCAGACCATCGGCGAATTTATCGAGACCTTGAAACTGGGCTTCGAAAAGGGCCGGATCGTGCTCTCCTCGGGGGAGGAGCATATCCTGCTCACCCCCAAGGGACTGCTCAGCTTTTCGGTCAAGGCCAAGAAAAAGAACGACGAGAGCAAGATAACCCTCAGGATCGCCTGGAAGGATCGCGGGGATGGAATTTCCTGCGCGCCCGGCACGCCGATCAGGATCGAAAACTGATATGATCACCTTTGAAGGGTTGGAAGAGAACTTCAAGTTCATCGTTCTCGACGTCGAGGCCCAGGCCAGCACGACCCGGCAGTTCCTGATGGAGCCGAAACGGTCGCTGTACGAAAAAATCGTCTCCCGGGACGATTACATCGACAATCTCAAGACCATCATCGAAAATAAATGTTTCACCACGATCAATTCGGACAAGACGCTCGACCAGGACCAGCTCAACAAGATCCGGGCGGTCCAGATCATCACCGTCAACCTGGAGCGCATCGCCGACTTTCTGGTCAACGTCGTGCGGCAGATGGGCTTTCTCGAAGACCAGGCCTTCATCCACCGCTTCGACTGGCTGCAGACCTACGACATCATCGAGCAAAGCCTGGCCGTCATCCTGCCCGCCATCGAGCGCGGGGACATGGCCAAGGCCCTGGCCATCTGCAAGTCCGAATACGACATCGACCGGCTCTACAAAGAGGCCTTCGACGCCATCATGAAGGAGCTTTCGACCGGCAAGCAGGTGCAAAACCTGGTCACGGTCCTGTTCATATTCCGCTATTTCGAACGCATCGGCGATTCGCTTTTGAACATCGGCGAGGCCGTCATCTTCTCGATCATCGGCGAACGCATCAAGATCGAACAGTTCGACGCCTTAAAGCGCACGCTGATGATGTCCGGTTTCGGGGACTCGCTGGCCGGGATCGATTTCAAGGGGATATGGGGAACGAGAAGCGGCTGCCGCATCGGCAAGGTGGACCGGCATCTGCCCAAGAGCGCGGCCAAGGACCGGCAAAGCAGCATCTACAAGGAAGGCGCCCTGGAGAAAATCGCCAAGGAGCGCGAGAACATCGCCCGCTGGCGTTCGCTTTTCCCGGGTCTGGTCTCCGAGGTCTTTGGCTACAACGAGGATGAAGCCGAGGGAAAAGGCTCGATCCTGGTCGAATTTTTATCCGGCTGCACCTTGGACGAGGTGGTTCTGTCCGCGAGCGAGGACGTCCTCGGCAACGCTCTGTTCATCCTGGAACAGACCGTCCGGGACACCTGGGCCGCCACCATGGCCCCGGCGCCGGTCAAAACCGACTATATCGGCCAGTTGCGCTCGCGCATCGATTCCGTGCGCCA
>Ga0302276_10002137_pt1 | contig 17516 bp, 10 predicted proteins | sample III_Bog_N2_3_FD_198768 | JGI IMG/M metagenome (GOLD analysis project Ga0302276, IMG submission 198768) | Peat permafrost microbial communities from Stordalen Mire near Abisko, Sweden - III_Bog_N2_3 | ecosystem: Environmental > Terrestrial > Soil > Wetlands > Peat | place: Sweden: Abisko...
TAGCGCGTGCGCGAATCGTTTGGCTGCGTCCGCTTCTTCCGCCATATCTTTGTGCACGCTGCCGCTGGTGTCGATCGCCAGCGTCACATTCAGCGGCAGCTCCGACTGCCGTTCGAAAACTTGAATCTGCTGGGGCCTTCCATCCTCAGTGACCGCGAAATCGTCCTTTGTCAGGTCTCCTACGACAGCGCCGTTCCGGTCCGTCACATTCACGAAAATGTTGACCAGTTTCACGTCCACATGCAGCGTCACATCTTGCGCTGCGAGCACCGGAGCAAAAAGCAGCATAAGCGCGAGCAAAAATCCGGATGCCCTATCGTCTCTACTTCTCATCGGCGGACTCCGGAGGCATCACAGCCAATTCAACAGGAAACGGCTCGCCCGCCGCCCACACGGCTCCATCGACAAATGTCTCTTTCTTCCAGATGGGCACCTGCTTCTTCAGCGTGTCGATCAGCCACCGGCACGCTTCAAATGCTGCCGCACGGTGCGCTGACGCCACCACGATGAGCACACTGGTTTCACCCACCTGCAGCCGCCCCAGCCGATGCACCATGGTCACATGGCGAATACCGAATTGTGTGCGGGCCTCGGTGGCGAGTTCTTGCATCTGCTTTTCTGCCATCTCTTCATACGCTTCGTAATCCAGGTGCAGCGTCTGCCGGCCGCGGGTGTGATTGCGCACAATACCGTCGAAGACCACGACTGCTCCGTCCTCGCCGCGTTTGGCTGCTTCAACCAGGCTGTCCGCTTGGATTGGCTCGCGGGTGAGCGCAGGGACAACTGCATTTTGTTGTGAACCACCGGAGACGGGCGGCAGCAGGCCCACCTCGTCTCCTTCGCGCAGCACCTGGGTTGCAATGGCGTATTCGGCATTCACGCTGACGGCTATTCCCTGCCAGACCTGCGGCGGAAACTGCTTGCTCCGCAGGCGGCGCAACAATTCGGCAACCGTGCTGCCATCCGGCAGTTCCACCGTGGCTTCCGCCGAACCAAGCCAGTCTTTCAACACGCCGAAGGGGAGAACTTTAACTTGCATCACGTTAAAAAGAATACCGCCTGGTGGTTAGACGCAGTAGAGCAGGGAACAGGGAACAGTTCGGAGTTCGGAGTTGAGAGTTCAGAGTTCGGAGTTCGGAGTTCAGAGTTCGGAGTTCCGAGTTTGGAGCGGGGCGGCATCGGGTTCTTCTATTCCCTGTTCCCTATTCCCTGTTCCCTGTTTTCTTCACACCAGCTTGTAGAGGAAAGCTGTTGGCGTACCCCAGAGATTGCGGGCCCGGTCGTCATAGAAGATACTGAGCTCAACGCCGGACATGTCGTAGTCGAACAGAGGAACGCGGTCGAACGTGTAATCGCCTCGGACCGAGTATTCGTCTCCGCTGCAGTCGATCATGAGGGTATCGGCATGGGAGAGCCTCTCCGGATGCATCAACAACATGCTCCCGAAGGTAAACAGGCCCAATCCGTACTCGTTGCCGGCCATGGCCACCCGTGTTCGCCGAGCCGAAGATCCGCGATGAAGCATCCCCGCCTGCGCGGCAACCACCAGAATGTCGCTCCCTTCCTGCTGCTCCGCCAGGATCTTTTCCGCCAGCTTCGACCGCTCGCTCTGCCGCAGGTATTTTTCCCCCAATTTGCCGATAATCCGGTTGGAGAACCGGCGCTTGGTTCCCAAAACACCAATCAGAATCTCCACCGCTTCGTTGTAGGAGGGCGCCAGCGCCTGCCAGCGCGGAATGGCAAACCATGCCTCGGCGCCCTCGGGAAGCGGCCGTCGCGCAAGCTTCTCGTTGCAGGCTCCCAGGCTGGGGAAAAGCTTCCGCAGGTCAGTCACCTGCGCCTCCACCGGACGAACCCGATAGGTGGGAGGATACACGCGATTGGAGCCTACTTCCTCGTCCTTGAACTTGTCGCTGATCGTGTGGCGATGGATAATCTCCACCACGCGCTCTGTTACCTCGGTCTTGAACTTCTTGTCCATGTCCAGAACAGCTTCCGCGCTCTGCCGGTCAAGATGTTCAATCGCAGTCCGATAGGCGTCCTGCAGCGCCGCGCCGAGGAACTCCTGCAGCATTCGGTTCTGCTGCTCTGTCGTGTTTCCTGACAGATGTAACGGAACCATTACATGTGTGCCCGCTTGAGTGGTTGCCATGGTCCCCGCTTTTCGAGCGCTTGCGCCCATTGGATTCTGTCTAATTCATCGGCAATTCCCCGGCTTTCAACAGAGACACAGTTTGAAAGTTGCGTTTTTTTGAAGCACTCAAAGTTCTCGGCAATAGGGGGTCACACCCTCCGGAGAACCTCCATCCATAAAGAAAAGGGCCGGCAGGTTCGCCGGCCCCATCCACTTCGATCGACTGGTTTCAGGCCGCAGCGCTCACCCGAATCTCCGCGTCGATTGGCTGGACATCCGAATGCGCTTTCAGCATCGGTAATGCCACCGAAAGCACATCTTCAATCCGGCTGGCGTAGTGGATGTCTACGCCCGCCGTCAATTCCGGCGTCAGGTCCTCTTCCACATCCTGGCGATTCTCGGCGGGCAGAATGATGGTTGTCACTCCGGCCCGGCGAGCCGCAAGGAATTTCTCCTTGATGCCGCCCACCGGCAGCACATTCCCGCTGAGGGTTATTTCGCCAGTCATTGCCGTCAGCGGACGAACTGGTTTGTCCGTCAGCAGTGAGACCAGGACCGCCGTCATCGTAACTCCGGCCGATGGGCCATCCTTGGGAATCGCACCGGCAGGAACATGAATGTGCAGGTCGATATCCTTGGTGAAGTCCTCCGGCAACCCCAGGCTCGCGGCGTTTGACCGCACCCAGGTGAGCGCGGCCTGCATGGATTCCTGCATCACCTCGCCGATCTGACCGGTCATCGTGAATCCGCCCTTGCCCTTCATCTTGTTGGCCTCGATGAACAGGATGTCGCCTCCTGCCGGTGTCCAGGCCAGCCCAACAGCCACACCGGGCCGCTTGACGCGCTCCGCCACTTCGGTCTCAACCCGCACCTGAATGCCGCCAAGGAAATCCTTGAGGACCTCACGAGTCACCACCAGCTTCTCCGTGTTCCCTTCCACCACGCGCCGGGCCTGTTTACGGCAAACCGTACCCAATACCTGCTCCAGCTTCCTTACACCCGCTTCCCGCGTGTAGTGGCGAACCACCCAGCGCACGCCGTCCTCGGGAAACTCAATCTGCTCCGCCGTGATCCCGTTTTCCTTGATCTGCCGTGGAATCAGGTATTTGAAGGCGATGTGCACTTTCTCCTCTTCGCTGTAGCCTTGCAGGAAGATCAGCTCCATCCTGTCCAGCAGCGGTGGCGGCACCGGATCGAGCACATTCGCTGTGCAGATGAACAGCACCTTGGAGAGATCGAATGGCACGTCGAGGTAGTTGTCCCGGAACGTATTGTTCTGCTCCGGATCCAGCGTCTCCAGAAGAGCCGATGCAGGATCGCCGCGGAAATCGCGACCCAGCTTGTCAACCTCGTCGAGCATGATGACCGGGTCATTGACTTCCGCCCGCCTTATGCTCTGGATGATCTGGCCGGGAAGCGCGCCAATGTAGGTCCGGCGATGGCCGCGAATCTCCGCCTCGTCGTGCATGCCGCCCAGCGAAATGCGCTGGAATTTGCGTCCCAGGGCGCGGGCGATGGACCGGCCAAGGCTGGTTTTACCCACCCCCGGAGGCCCGACAAAGCACAGAATCGGCCCTTTCATGTCGGGCTTCAATTCCAGCACGCTCAGGTAGTCCAGGACCCGGTCCTTCACCTTCTTCAGCTCGTAGTGATCCTCGTCCAGAATCTGCTTGGCCACGTTGATGTCGATCTTCGAGCCAGAGCTCTTGGACCACGGCAGCACGGCGAGCCACTCAATGTAATTCCGGGTCAGCGAATAATCGGCAGCCATGGGAGACATCCGCGAAAGCCGGGAGAGTTCCTTGAGCGCCTCTTTCTTCACGTCCTCTGGCATGCCCGCGGCCTCGATCTTCTGTTTCAGGTCCTCGGTCTCGCGCTGCCCGTCGTCCTGGTCGCCCAGTTCCTTCTGGATGGCCTTGAGCTGTTCCCGCAGATAATAGTCGCGTTGGGATTGCTGTACCTGGTCCTGGACTTCGGTCTGGATCTTGGTGCGCAACTGCTGCACTTCGATCTCCTTCGCCAGGTGCTTGTTCAGCAGTTCCAGACGGTCCACGATGCTGCCTGTCTCAAGCAACTGCTGCTTGTCGTCGGTGGTCAGAAACGGCAGCGAAGAGGCCACAAAGTCCACCAGCCTGATCGGCTCGTCGATGTTGGCGGCAATTGTCCTCAGCTCGTCCGAGAGTGTCTGAGACTCGGAAACGATCTGCTGGAACTGCTCGATGACATTCCGCACCAGGGCTTCAACGCCGGAGGAGGTCGTAGTCTTCGCTTCCTCAAGCGCTTCCACTTCGGCGACCATGAACGGCTCAGTCTGCGTGTAGCGGACCAGGCGAACCCGCTCCACACCCTCGGTAAAGACAAAGCGGCTCTGGTTGGGCATACGCACAACCTTGTGCACTGTCGCCAGTGTCCCTACGGCGTGCAGATCGGAGGGCTTGGGTGCGTCGAGCCGCGCGTCCAACTGGGCGGTTACGACGATCATCCGCTCCTCACCCAGGGATTCGATCAGCTGGATGGAGCTCTCGCGCCCCACGGTCAAAGGCAGCACAGCGTGGGGGAACAGCACAGTGTCCCGCACCGGGAGAACAGGAATCCGGCGCAGAACGGGCGAACCGCTTCCAGCGGGATTTTTCGGTAACGGGGAATTCGAAGATTGGTTTTGCATTGAGTGCCCTCTTATCAACTTTTCTTCATTAGACAGCGCAGGAAATGAAAAGTTTCAGGAATCTCGTCATCCCTCATCCGATCCATGAGTACTTCTCCTCATACGAACAGGCCCAGCGACAGGTTCCCGACCCGGAAATGAGAAGGAAGTCGCACGTGTGTCCTGTGCCGATGGTCTCAGCGGCGCAGGCGCCGGATCCGCTGTCGGCTTAGATGCACCGAGGATCGAAGAGTTTATCGGCCAAGGCCGAATGAATGTGAGGTAGCGGAAATGGCGGGAGAGAATTACCCGGCCACGGGACGGCGCAGGCTGCGCGAAAGGTCCTTTGGGAACCCCGGAATGGCTTGGAGCCCCAGATGGAGGCCCTTATCTATTTGTTCTTTTCGTGCTCGGCGGCGTCAACACCGCTGTCTTCTTCCTTAATCGCCGATTCGATATGCTTCCAGAGATCGTCCGGAGGCTCGACAACTGGAAACAACTGGCGGGCGGCCTCGGCAATTGTCTCAAGGTCGGCCAGAAGCGCGCTGCAAAGTTCGCAGTTCTGCAGATGCGGATTCGCCGCGACGCTTTTTCCGCTTCCAATCAGTTCCGGCAACTGTGCCTGAAACTCTGCGCAACTCATTTTGTTGCGATCGTCGGTCATCGCTTTGTCTCCTGCCCGGGGTTCCTTCGCAGAGCATCTCGAAGCTTCAGTCGCGCCTTGTGCAACTGGGATTTGCTGTTGCCAATCGAGCAGTCGAGCATCGCAGCAATTTCATTATGCTCGTACCCCTCTATATCGTGCAGCACAAAGATGAGCCGGTAGCCTGCCGGCAATTCGGTAACGGCGCGCTCCAGCGCCATCCGGTCGATGGCCCCTGTGAGGTTCAGATCGGGACTGCCGAAGCTCCGTCCAGGGCCTTCCTCGGGAGTGGGGTCCATTGCTTCGTCCAGCGAAATCAGCGCCAGACCCTTCCTTCGCAAGTGCATCAAAACTACATTGATCGCCAGCCGATGCATCCAGGTGGAAAACGCCGAGTCGCCGCGAAAAGTGGCAATCTTGCGGTGCAACTGCAAAAAGGCTTCCTGCGTTAAGTCTTCGGCCTCCGCAGTATTCCCCACCATGCGCAAACACAGCGAGTAGATTCGTCTCTTGTGCAGGGAGTAGAGTTGTGCGAAAGCATGGTGATCGCCGCTTTGGGCGCGTGCGAGGACATCGTCGGAAGAAGCCGGAGAAGCCGCCGGCACGGCCGATCCGGTCGGCGCACTGGGCGGTATCTTCCTTTCCGGCGTTTTGGAAGCGGGATCCGAGGGTTGAGTCGGGAGGCTCGAGTGAGGCATTCACATCCTTGGGGAGACCGACTTACGTTGCGAGGACTGCTACACCCGCCTTGGTTCCTCGTTAGTATAAGGGGAAGCAGTTCTTTTTGCGAACCCCTGAAGAACTACCCGCCGCAGGAAGTGTTTAGATTCTTGTGGTCAGGGTAGTCCAAGCGCGCGACAACGTGTTCCTCCCTGGAACGATTTGGAGAAAAGGTGTTGAACAGAATGCCTATAGGGCAAAGAAGCGAACGATCAAGTCATGGCTTCTTGCTCATCTCCATGGTCGTCCTGGGAATGGCTGTGCAAGGGGGCGGTTGGTGCCAGACCGGTGCATTCCCGGTAAACACCGCCGCGGCGGCGAAACCGGTGTTGCCCGGCACGAAACTTGGGAATGGACCGTTGGTCTCCGAAGCCACAGAACCTCCTGATCAATTCGAAGGGATGCCGGTCCGGAAAATATCCTTCGCTGGAGTTGACCCCGCCAGGCTTGCCCCCCTGCCAGGGGACCTTCCCCAGAAAGAGGGCGCTCCACTCAGTCCGGAGAAGCTGAAGAGTAGTCTGCGTCAGTTGTTTGCCACCGGGCTCTATGAGGACATTGCGGTGGAAGGCTTGCCCGATGGGGACGGGGTCGATTTGGTCTTTCGTGGGGCTCCGCGCGCCTTTATCGGTACGGTCAGCGTCGAGGGTGCGAAAGGCGCAACCTTGAATACCCAGCTGCAGCATGCCAGCCAATTGGTGCCCGGCACGCGCTACACCGCAGCCAAACTGAGCCAGGCACTGGACTTGATGCGCCATGCTCTCGCTGAAAATGGCTTCAATGAGCCGAAGATCGCAGAGACCCTGACGCCGCACCCTGAAGATCAACTCGTCGACCTTGCATTTCAAGTGGTGAGTGGACCGCAGGCGCGGGTGGGAGCGGTTCAGGCTACAGGCGACCCCGGGATGACCGGGGAGGAGTTTCGCCGCCATGCCCATCTCAGAGCCGGCTCCCATGTGGACCACGACACTCCCAGCAAGGCTCTCGCGGGAGTTCTCAAGCACTACCAGGGCGACCAGCGTCTGGAAGCCGAGATCAAGCTTGAGGCACAGCAGTATGTTCCGGCCACCAGGAAAGACGACTTCCGGTTTTCCGCAAATCCTGGTCCGATTGTGAAGGTCATGGTGGCAGGGACCAGCATGAGCCAGGAACGCATCAAGCGTGTTATTCCCATCTATGAAGAGGGCACCGTCGATGAAGATCTTCTCAACGAAGGCAACCGCCGCCTGCGGGATTACTACCAACGCCTTGGCTACTTTGACATCAAAGTCGATCACGAGCAGCAAACCACGTCCGCAAGCCAGGTTCTGATTCTCTACAAAGTGCAGTTGGGGCCGCGCCGTCGCGTGGAAAGCGTGTCCATCACCGGAAACCATTACTTCGATTCCGCCACCCTGAAAGAACTCCTGAGCGTCCATCCAGCGGATGTGCTGGACCGCCACGGCGCGTTTAGTCAGGCGCTGGTCTCGGCCGACATCGGCGCATTGGAGGCGGTCTACCATAACAATGGGTTTTCCAAGGTGAAAGTCACTGAAGAGACCGGCGCGCTGGCGGCCAAGTCCCCGGCCCCGGGAGGAAAAACTCCGGCGATCGCGCCACTCACCGTGCTCTACAGGATTGACGAAGGTCAACAACTGCGCGTAGGTTCGGTCCGCCTGGAAGGGAACGACCATGTCGATGCCGGCACGCTGACGTCTCTGCTGAACACGGCCAAGGAACAGTTGCTTTCTCCACAGAATCTGGCCGGAGATCGGGATGCCTTGTTCACCGAATATCTGAGCCGCGGTTTCCGCCAGGTGCAGGTGGACATCTCGGAGCAGGTGGAAGCAGCCGACCCGGACAAAGTGGACGTCGTCTTCCATATTACGGAGGGATCACAGATTTTTGTGCGCAAAGTCCTGGTGACCGGCCTGGAGTACACGCGCCCGGAGACTGTAGAACGCGCCATCACGCTGCATCCGGGCGACCCTCTCAATCAGAGCGCTGTCATCAATACGCAGCGAAACCTATACGAACTGGCCCTGTTTAACGAAGTGAACACCGCGGTGGAGAACCCAAACGGGGGCGACACGCAGAAGACAGTCCTGCTGCAACTCACTGAAGCGCGGCGCTGGTCCCTGACATACGGCTTCGGATTCGAGGCCCAGACAGGAAACCCGCAATATAACTGCGGAGGCATTATTGCCAGCGGAGCCCCATGCAATCCCAATGGCAAAACCGGCGTCAGTCCCCGCGTCCTGGGCGACATCACGCGCAATGGGTTGTTCGGGCGGGAACTCTCGGCGTCGCTGCAAGGCACCTATGGCTTGCTTGAGCAGAAGATCAACCTGCTGTTTCAGGACCCGCACTTCCGCACCAGCCGCAACATCGGACTCGATTTCTCTGGGGGCTACGCCAACAGCCTGGATGTGACTACATACGTGGCCTCCAAGCTGGAAGGTAGTTTCCGTATGAGCGAACACTTCGACACTCCAGGCGGATTTCTTTCCAAAGCGAACACGTTCATCTATCAACTGAACTTCCGCCGCGTGAAAGTGCAGGCCAACAGCCTTCAAGTCGCTCCGGGCGAGATCGCGCAGGAATCCACCGCGGTACGCGTCGCGGGTCCCGCGATCACCTGGATTCGCGATACGCGCGACTCGCCCCTTGATGCGCATCGCGGCACGTACACCAGCGCCCAGGAATTCCTCTCACAAAAAGACTTTGGAGCCCAGGCCCAGTTCAACCGCCTTGACCTCTCCAACTCCAGCTACTACAGCTTTGATAAGGGCCGTCTTGTGCTAGCCCGCAACACCCGCTACGGTCAGGAAAGAGCCTTCGGCACCTCCGATCTGGAGCTGATTCCTCTGCCGGAACGGCTTTTTGCCGGTGGTCCCACGGCACTGCGCGGATTTTCCGTGAACGCGGCCGGGCCCCGCGACCCTGAGACCGGGTATCCGATCGGCGGCGCCGGTGCTTTGGCCAATAGCACCGAATTGCGTCTGCCGCCCCCCACCCTGCCGTGGTTGGGGAACGAAGTAAGCCTGGTCCTTTTTCATGACATGGGCAACATATTCACGAACGCTTCTGACGTATGGGCCAGCGCGATACGTACACGTCAGCCGAACCGCGATAGCTGCAAGAACCTGGACATCGTCAATCCCCAGGACCCCAATGCCCCTCCGTCCGGCCCCGTGACCTCAACGGGCTGGCAGGGACAGTGCAGCTTCAACTACTTCTCTCACGCGCCGGGAGTCGGTGTGCGCTACCATACCCCCGTCGGTCCCATTCGTGTTGACTTCAGCTACAACCTGAATCCGCCGATTTATCCGGTGATTTATAACTACTCGCTCCAACACGCAAATTCCGACCCGCATGTGGGCGAAGCCGGCCACTTCAACTTCTTCTTCAGCCTGGGACAGACGTTCTGATGCGCACCTCGCTCCCAATCCGCGCCACGACAATCGCCGGACATGCGATCGGATTCGCCTGCCTTATTATCTTGCCGATGTGTGCGGCTCTCCTGCAGCTTGTTGCGTTGGCCCAGGATGCGCCTCCCGCATCAAGCCCCGTGATTCTTGACCGCGTGGTGGCAGTAGTGAATAACCATGCCATTCTCTCCAGCGATCTGGACGACGAGATCCGGCTTTCTATTCTTGATCCCGGCAGAGGCGGCCTTGGCACACTCACGCGCAGCGTCGCCTTGGAGCAGCTAATCTCCCGTGCCCTCATCCAGCAGCAGATTCGCGAGGAGGACGAGCAAGCCTCGGACCCGCCGGAGTCTGAAGTTGACACCCGGCTTGCCGAGATTCGCCACGAAATCCCCGCCTGCGTCCGTCAAAACTGCGCTTCCGATGCCGGCTGGAACGCATTCCTGAGCGCGCATCACCTGACTCCTGAACGGGTGGAGAGCTATCTGCGCTACAGGCTCGAAATTCTGCGATTCATCGAGCGGCGATTCCGGCAAGGCATCCACATCTCTCCGCAGGAGATTGAGACCTACTACCACGACACCTTGCTTCCCCAATACACGCCGGGCGAGGCGATCCCCACCCTGGACAAGGTTTCACCCCGTATTGAGGAAATTCTGCTGCAACAGAAGGTCAACGTTCTCTTCGACGACTGGCTGCAGAACCTGCGCAAGCAAGGCGATGTGGAGGTGCTGGATCCCTCGCTTGAGCCTGCACCAACGCAAACGGCGCCGGGAACAGGAGGAGGCCAATGACCGAACCCGAGTCCGCGCTGCCTCTTGTTCCGGAAAGGCCACGGCATCCGAGCCGCCTGCGACGCTTTTTCCTGCGCCATCTTCCTCTTTCCATAGCAGTGCTGGTGCTGGGCGTGGTTGTGCTCACGATCGGTCTTTACTTCGTGGCCAGTTCCGCAAGCTTCGAGGGTTTCGTGCGCCAGGGCCTGATTGCTCAGATCCAGCAATCGGTCGGCGGCCGGGTTGAAATCAAATCCTTCCACTGGAGTCTTCTCGACCTTGAAGCCGATGCGGGCGGATTGGTCATTCATGGCCTGGAAGCGCCCGGCGAAGCGCCCTACGCGCAAGTCGAACATCTGCGCGTGCGCTTCAGTGTGCTGGGCGTCGTGAGCCCCCGCGTTCTGCTGCGCGACCTGGATATATCGCAGCCGGCATTTCACCTGATCCTTTACCCCGACGGCACCACGAACCAGCCCCACCCGCGCCGACCGGGAAAAACCCGTGATCTCAGCATGGATACCCTGCTCAATCTCCAGGCCGGGCATGTTGCGGTGGAGCGAGGCGCCATCGACATTGAGAATCGCGCCTCCTCTTTTGATTATCAGAATCGATTCGCACTGCTCGACTTTCAAGCCAATGACATTGCCTTGCTTCTGCGTTATCTGCCGGCTTCCGCGAGTTGGCCCGAGAGTTACCACATCGAGGCGGGCGCATCCGATCTGAATCTGTCGCGCGAAGGGTATGAGCCCGCGAGCGGACGGTTGCAGGCAACCGTTGACCTGACCCGCGCCGCAGCCTACTTGCGCTCTTTTCAAATCACCACCGGGCCGCAAGACGCCAACGCCGCTCGTTCCACGGACCATGTATTGCTTGTTACCGGCACGCTCAAGAACTTCGCCCATCCCCAGTGGCAGGGAAAAGTCAAAGGCGATCTGGATATGGAGTTGCTGGACCCTGTATTCGGATATCCGTTCGCACCCAAAGGCATCGCCCATTTCGACCTCGACAGTGCGGGCGAGGGCACTGAATTTCGCGCAGACGGAAGCATCCACGTCGATGGGGGCTCATACACTGGACCCGGCGTGGTTGCCACAGGCATCACCCTGGACGCGCATGTTCATGCGGATCCAAGAGAGTTGCTAATTACTTCCGTTATTGCGCGCCTTCGCCAGGGAGGCCAACTGGAAGGCGAAGTCGCGCTGAACCCCTGGCTTCCCGACATGCCCACGGCCGCAGCCATGCACAGTCCAGGCATCGTTGTCCCCCGCGCCGCCGCGGACCGGAACCCGTCCACTTTGCAGCGCCAGGGACCTGTCGAGATTCCCGTGAACGGCAAGGTCACAGCCAACTTCAAAGGCGTTTCGCTTGACACCCTCCTCGATATGGTCAGCCAGAGCCCCTTTCAGCGACTCGGCCTGAATACCGTCGTCAACGGCGTTGCCACCGCAACCTGGGTCCACGGCGACGACGGAACGGTTTCCGCCAATGCGCTGTTGAGCCTTGATCCACCGGGACAGACCGTGCCCGGCGAAGTGCCCGCCGAAGGATTGATTGATGCGACCTACACGCAGCACGACGGCTCAGTGGATCTGCGCAAGTTTCAGTTGCACACTCCTGGCAGTTCGCTGGAAGCGCACGGCCGGCTCGGCGCATTTCCCCTTACCAGTCCGACAGCATTGGCGGTCGCCTTCCATTCCAAAAACCTATGGGAATTCGACACCACTCTTCGCGATCTTGGCCTGACCCGCTTCGGCATGACGGGGACAGCCGCCTTGCCGGTGTCACTGAGCGGGCAGGGCGACTTCCAGGGTTCGTGGACCGGCTCGCTCGCTGATCCTCACATTGCCGGCGACGCCAAGACAACGCAGATCGCTATCGAACTGGTACCCATCCAGCCCGCTCTGAAGGCGCGGTTAACCCCTGGCCCCGCCGCTCCCGCCGTGGCTACTCCAGCTCAGCCCCTGCAGCCGGGCTTCGTCGCCTGGGACTCGGTTCAGGCCACCGGAAGCTACGCCGCGAATCGAATCACCGTCCAGCATGCGGAATTGCGCCGCGGAAATGCTGACGTCGTGCTGGATGGAACACTCGATGCCGCATCCGGCAAGCCGGCCGTTCAAGCATTCGACCTCAACTCCGCGCTCCATCTCCACCTGCGCGCCACCAAGGTCGGCGTCAACGATCTGCTCTCGCTCGCAAACCAGAAGTTGCCGATCACCGGCCTCATTGACTCGCAGGTTCAGGTCGATGGCCCCGTCCGTGCGCTCAACGGCTCAGGATGGGTCGAGCTGGATGGCGGCACTGTCTATGGCGAGCCGATTGCCCGCTTCCGCGCGCAGGGAAACCTTGCCGGCGATGTCATCAAACTCTCCTCCGTGACCGCGAACGACATGGCCGGAAAGATCACGGCCTCGGGCAGCTACGATCTCAAATCCCGGCATTTCCAGGTCGATGCCAAGGGAGCCGGCATCGACGTATCCAAAATCGAAACCCTGCGCAGCAACGTGGACGCAACGGGCAAGCTGGGCTTTTCCCTGGTTGGTTCCGGAACGCTCGACGATCCGCGCATGGAGGCTCACGCCAACCTGAATGGGCTGACCGTCTACGGAGAATCGCTCGGCACCCTCGTCTTTGCCGCGCACACCGCCAACCGAAGCGCCATCTACGACGCGACCACCCGGCTGGCAGGCGCCGAAGTCGACTTGAATGGCCAGACAGCCCTCAACGGTGACTTTGCCACCCAAACCAAAATCCAATTTTCGCAATTCGATATTGGCGCATTGCTCAAAATGGCCCACGTCGAGATCATCCGCGGAGAATCAGCGCTCGCCGGGACATTCAATATCGAGGGACCGCTCGCAAAACCGGAGCAATTGCGCGGCGAGGCCCGCCTGCAGCAACTCTCCGTCACCCTGGCCGGCGTTCACCTGCAAAGCCAGGGCGGTGTCCACGCCACGCTTGCGAATGCGCGCATCGCGCTTGACCCGCTGCATGTGACCGGCGAAGACACCGACCTGCGCGCACAGGGAAGCCTGGCTCTTACGGGTAACCGGCAACTCGACCTTGCCGCCAGCGGCTCCATCAATCTCAAGCTGGTTGAAACCATCAATCCCGATCTCACCACGAGCGGAAATACGACCTTCCAGGTGGAAGCGCACGGACCCTTGGCAAATCCCAACATGGAGGGGCGCGTCGACTTCCAGAATGGCTCGTTGTCCCTTGAGGACATTCCCAACGGGCTTAGCCAATTGCACGGCACGCTCGTCTTCAACCAAAACCGGCTTGAAGTCAAATCGCTCACCGCCATGACCGGCGGAGGCCCCTTGAGCGTCTCCGGTTCGCTCGCCTACCAGCACGGCATCTATGCCGACCTTTCCGTTACAGGAAAAGGTATTCGCATCCGCTATCCGCAGGGTGTCAGTTCCCAGGCCGACGCCACCCTGCGTCTACAGGGATCGCAGAACAATCTCCTTCTCAGCGGCAACGTTCTCGTCACCCGATTCACCTTGAATCCCGATTTCGATGTAGCGGCGCTCGCGGCCCAGGCCAGCGCGGTGCAGACGTTCGCCCCGCCCGATGCCCCGTCAAACCATATTCGGCTTGACGTGCACGTGCTCTCTTCGCCGCAGTTGAACTTCCAGAATGCCTACGCCAAACTTGCCGGCGACGTGGACCTCCACGTACTGGGCACAGTGGCCTCACCCTCCCTGCTGGGCCGCGTCTCCATCACCGAGGGAAGCGCGATGATCGCTGGAACCCGCTACGATCTCCAGCGCGGCGACATCACCTTCACCAACCCGGTCCGCATTGAACCCACCATCGACCTGAATGCAACAGCGCGCGTGGAAGACTATGACATTACGTTGAGCGTCAACGGAACCCCTGACGGGAAAATGGCCGTCTCCGTTCGCAGCGATCCACCACTGCCGGAGTCCGACGTCGCAGCACTGCTGGCTCTCGGCCGCACTGGCGATCAGCAGCGTATTTACACCCAGCAGCAGGAGCAGACCGGCGCCAATCCCACCACCGATGCTCTCCTCGGCGGCGCTCTCAATGCCACCGTGAGCGGCCGCGTGCAAAAGCTCTTCGGCGCCGGTTCCGTCAAGGTTGACCCCAATTACATCGGAGCCCTGGGCAACTCCACCTCCCGCATCATTGTGGAAGAACAGGTGGGCAGGAATGTCACCCTCACCTATGCCACCGACGTAGATACGACCGGCCAGCAATTGATACAGGCTGAAGTCGCGATAAACCGCCATGTCTCGCTTCTCGTAGCCCGCGATGAGTCAGGCGTCTTTTCCATGGTCGTCAAGGCGACGCGCCGCTACCGCTGACCCATCCTGTTCAAGGGAACAACATCTTCCGGCTTGGGTGTCAATCCGCTTCCACCTGTTCAAATACACAGTCCTTCACCTCCGTCTTCCGGGTGTAGACTGCAAAAGAATCCATGCGACTTAAAACAAACTCCCTATCAGAGGCGAAATGACAGTAGCACATATCAATCGCATCGCAACGGCCGTTCCCCAGCACGATGTTCACCGCGCCTTCATTGATTTTGCTGCGGGCATGCTTGCCGAAGGCACTCTACAAAATCTTTTTCGTCGCATGGCGCGCATGTCCGCAATTGAGCATCGCTACTCCTTTGTTGAGCCCATCTCAACCGAGGATGGCGTGTGGAGGGATGTGGAGAAGATCTACGTGCCGGGAAATTTCCCCGTTACCGCGCGCCGCATGCAATTCTTCGAGCGATTCGCTCCGAAATTGGCCCATTCTGCTCTCGACAAGCTCGCGCTCACTGAAGAAGAACGCCGCGGCGTAACCCACGTGATCGTAACTTCCTGCACTGGACTCTATGCTCCAGGCTTAGATTTCGAAGTAGTAAGCCACCTTGGGCTCAACCCTTCGGTGGAACGCACCATGATCGGCTTCATGGGTTGTTATGCCGCCATTAATGCCCTCAAGTCAGCCCATCACATTGTGCGCTCCGTCCCGGATGCCAAGGTGCTGGTGCTGAACCTTGAGCTCTGCTCGCTTCATTTTCAGGAAACGAGCGAACTCGAACAGGTGCTCTCGTTCCTCGTCTTTGCCGATGGCTGCGCCGCATCGCTGATCAGTGGAGACAAGCAAGGATTGGCAATCGACAGTTTCCTCGCCGTCGACATCCCCCAGACCAGGCATCTCATTACCTGGCGCATCGGCGAACTCGGCTTTGACATGCACCTTTCCGGGCAGGTTCCCGGCGAAATCGGGCGCGCTCTCAAAGAGATGGGAAGCCAGGTGACGCGCGGAAGCGACTTGTCCTCCATCGATCTATGGGCGGTCCATCCCGGAGGGCGCTCCATTCTCGATTCCGTGGAGAAAGGCCTTGACCTGCGCGCCGATGCGCTCGCGGCCTCACGCAGCATCCTAGCGCAATACGGCAACATGTCTTCGGCAACCGTGATGTTCGTGCTGCAAAAGCTCATGAGCCAATCGCAGAGCGGTCAGAATGGCTGCGCCATGTCATTCGGTCCAGGCCTGACGGCAGAGACCATGCTTTTCCATCGCGCCTAGTCTCCCACGTCCATAGCAAAAAGAAGCTGTCATCCTGAGCGAACGGGGCCCCAGGCGTTTTTCAGTTTGGGGGTGGTGAGTCGAGGGATCTGCTTCTTATTGCTCCTTACAAATCTCTGTCATCAGGAGCGAAGGGGACCTCAATACTTCAGATTGCTTCCGGGCTCATTTCTGCACAAACCCAACTACCTTCGGCCCAATTTGTGGCGCGCATTGACTCGGAGCAAGGTGACCGCAGCCGGGGATCACTTCAAGTTGTGACTGTGGAATCAATTCGTGCATTTTCTGACCCAGGCTCAGTGGCGTGATCCGGTCCAACTGACCCCACACAAGCAGCACGGGCATCTTCAGCTTCGGCAACAGGCTGTCTGTCACATCGCGGCCGGTCAGCATGGACGCCAGCGCTCGCTGCGTGATCCACGCTCTTTCTCTTGTGATCCGCAGAATGTCCCGCGCCACAAACCCCGGAACCTGGGGCGGAACGGGCATAAGCAGCGCATAGAACTGCTTCAATTGCCCCGGCGTGGTTGAAGTAAACAGCGCAGTATCCCAGTCCGGCCTTGCGTAAAGTCCGGCGCTGTCAAACAGCATCAATCGCCGCACCCGATCAGGATTGTCCAGGGCAATCCGCTGCACAATCCAGCCCCCCATCGACCATCCGCCAAGGTCCACCTGCTTCAACCTCAGCGCATCGAAGAACCCGACCACAACGCCCGCCTCATCCGGCACCGAATAGGAAAAATCCGCCGGCTCTTCACTTCGCCCATAGCCCGGCAAATCCGGCATATATACGCGATATCCGGCCTTCGCCAGCCACGGCGCAAGATTGGTCCAGTCCTCCGCGCGCCCACCGAGGCCATGCACCAGCACCACCACGGGTCCGCCTGCCGGCCCTTCGGCAAGATAATGTACGCGGTGCCCAGCCACCGTGATCGAATGGCTCTCCACTCCAGCGAAACACTCCTGCGCGTAGGTCCACTCGTCGAAATAGAAAACCGGCCTCAGCCAGAAGCCAACCGCGGCAATCACACCAAGAACAACTGCAACCAGTAACGATCTTCGGATCAACCTCATCAGCGTTATCCTCTTTGTCCAATGCCCGGCGTCTGCGCCCGTTGCCAGCCCAACTCAATCACCCGCGTCGTCACTGGATCAAGTCGCAGCGAGCTGTGGCTGTTCCACTCCGCTCGCTCGACCCATCGCACCGCATCCGCGTCCGTCGCGGCTTTCAACTCGCCGCCCGTCACGCGGCACAGGTAGTCAGCAATCACGTAATGGTAGCGGACGCGCTCGCCGACTCGATGAATTCTGTCCAGCAGTTCAAGCAGTTCCAGCGGTTCAACCGTCAGTCCAGTCTCCTCCTGCACTTCGCGAACCACGCCCGCCAGCAGCGACTCACCTAGTTCGAGCACTCCTCCGGGCAGCGACCATTCGCCCTTCAGCGGTTCGGTTCCGCGCCGCACCAGCAGCACTCGCCCCGCGTCCACAACCACCGCACCCACGCCAACCAGGGGCGTTTCCGGAAACTCTCTCCGCATGTTCTTCCCCTTGCCGCGACCTTTTACCATAACGCTTTTAACGCACCTCCGCGCAAGCCGACGGGCCCATGCGTCCACGAACCGCTCCACGCCCGCAACTTTCCTCT
>Ga0302276_10002140_pt1 | contig 17481 bp, 15 predicted proteins | sample III_Bog_N2_3_FD_198768 | JGI IMG/M metagenome (GOLD analysis project Ga0302276, IMG submission 198768) | Peat permafrost microbial communities from Stordalen Mire near Abisko, Sweden - III_Bog_N2_3 | ecosystem: Environmental > Terrestrial > Soil > Wetlands > Peat | place: Sweden: Abisko...
GTCTTCAGGCTTCGCCTCCACCCTTGCACGATCATCCCTATCGCTCACTCCAGCGAAAATCGCAGGGAGACGATATCTCACGTTCAAACCACTTGACGAAGGACATCAGAGCGAAATCCGGGGCAGGTGGGTCGTTCAATCGCTGTCGATGAGTTCTGGTCGCGTTCCCGGATGTCGCTGAGTTTATCATCGGGCGGCGCTTCGCGCCGGGCCGTTGGCTCGTCCGGGCCACAAGCCGATCATCGCCTAAACTTCGCCACCAGTTCGACATGCGGGGTGTGGCGGAACTGGTCGACCGGGGTCACGGCCTCGAGCCGGTAGCCGCCATCGATCAGGATCCGGGCGTCGCGCGCGAAGGTCGCGACGTTGCACGACACCGCGACCACCAGCGGAATCTTGCTGGCGGCGAGTTGGGTGGCTTGGGCCTGGGCGCCCTGCCGCGGCGGATCGAACACGACCGCGTCATAGTCGCGCAATTCCTGCGGCATCAGGGGACGGCGGAACAAATCGCGGGCCTCGGCCTTCACCGGCTTCAATCCCGAGGTCGCCATCGCGGCCTTCTGCAGCGCCGCCACCGCGTTCGCATCGCTGTCGAACGCCGTCACCCGCGACTTCGCCGCCAGCCTCAGGGCGAACGGTCCGACCCCGCAGAACAGGTCGGAGATATGTTTGGCGCGCTTGCAGTGCTCGATGGCCAGCGCCGCCAGCGTTTCCTCGCCGGCGATGGTGGCTTGCAGGAACGAACCCGGCGGCAAGGTGACATGCGCGGCGCCGATCGTAATCGTCGGGGGAATGCGCATCAGCACCAGTTCGCCATGGCGCGTCAGCCGCGCCAGGCGGTGTGTTTCGGCAAGGCGCGACAACGTCGCGATCATGGCCGAAGGCAGCGGTCCGGAGCCGCGGACGTCGACATCGAGGCCGGTCTCGCTCGCCGTGATCTGGATGTCGAGCGGCTTTCCGGTCGGCAGCAGCGGCTCGGCCAGCGCCCAGGCCGCCTCGAGCGCGCCGTCGAGGGCGGGATCGAGCACCGGACAGCGATCGACGGGAACGATCTCGTGCGAATTGGCCGCCGCAAAACCCACCTTGAGCACGTCATGGGTGCCCATCCGCGCATGCAGCGTGATCCGCCGCCGCCCCAGCCCGTGGGCGTCGATCAGCGGCGCCACCTCGCAGGCGAGCTTGGCATGGGCCAGCGTTTCGACCACGAGATTGCGCTTCCAGGCCCGGTACGCCTCGGCTTCCCAGTGCTGGATCGCGCAACCGCCGCAAATGCCGAAATGCTGGCAGAACGGCGCGATGCGCTCGGGGCTGGCGTGTTCGACCGCGAGCAGGCGCCGGCGGTCGGGATGGCCGTGAACGGTCGCGACCTCGACGGTCTCGCCGCCGAGCGTGTAGGGCACGTAGACGTTACCTCCGTCGACCGTGGCGACGCCGTCGCCGAAATGGCCGACGTGATCGATGTCGAGGCGTTCAACCACGGCGGGCGCCGATGAAGAATTCGAGATTGCCGTCGCCGCCCGCGATCGGGGAGGGAAACAGCTTGATGTCGGTGCAGCCCAGCGTGGCGGCAAAGGCGGCGATGTCGTCGCAGACCTCCTTGTGCACCGTGGCGTCGCGGATGATGCCGTGCTTGGAGTGCTTTCGCGCCGCCTCGAATTGCGGCTTTATCAGCGCCAGCAGATGCATCGGCGAGGCCGCCAGCGACAGCGCCACCGGCAGCACGGCCTTCAGGGAGATGAAACTGACGTCGATGACGACGACGTCCGGTCGGGCCGGCAGGCGCTTGCCTTCGAAGCTGCGGATGTCGGTCTCCTCCATGGAAACGATCCTGGAGTGGCCATGCAGCGAGGGATGCAGCTGGCCGCGCCCGACGTCGATCGAAAACACCAGGTCGGCGCCGTTGGCGAGCAGCACCTCGGTGAAGCCGCCGGTCGAGGCGCCGACGTCGAGGCAGACATGGCCTTCGATCTCGATCGGATATTGCTCCAGCGCGCCGGAAAGCTTGACGCCGCCGCGCGACACGAAGGGATGGGCCGGCTGCGCCTGCAGCACGGCGTCCGCGTCGACGATCTCGGACGGTTTTGTCACGGTCTTGTTGTTGGCGATCACCAGGCCGGCTTCGATCGCCGCCCGCGCCCGCGCCCGGCTCTCGAACAGGCCGCGCTCCACCAGCAGGACGTCGGCGCGCTTGCGGGGAGGGGACATGACCGCTTCGTCCTCGGCCGGATTCAATGCGAGGCCCGCGAGGTCGCCGCCAGCCGGTCCGCGGCCAGGCCCACGCAGGTCTCGAAGGCTGCCAGATCATGCCAGAGGTCGGCGGGCGGCTGCCTCGGCGTTACCAGCGCGCAGCCATGCAGATCGAGCGCGTGAACCATCATCAGATTGTCGCCCAATCCGAAATCCTCCACCGTCAGTCCAGCGGCATCGACCAGGCGGCCGTCGCGGGACGCCACGTCGGTGAATCGGCGCACGCGATCGGCATAGCTCGAGGCGTCATTGGAGTAGCCGAGGCAGAGCCTGCCGCGCCCCGCCATATAGCCGAGCTCGTAGACGGTGCCGCAGTCCGCGCCAGGTCCGCGAAACGGCGTCAGGTTGGCAATCACGGCGCTGGCCCCCATCATCATGGCCTCGTTGCCGCGAAATATCTGCAAGGAGACGTCCCTGGCTGCGACGTCGACGGCGTTGTCCAGCGGATAGAGCCCGGTCAGGCCATGACGCGCGCAAATCTCGACCTTGCGCCGCCCGATTTCGACGGCATCGGGCAGGAACACATCGGGGCCGGCCAGATAGATCTTCATTGCTCTAGCCGTCATTGCGAGCCAACGGATCGCGCGAATGCGCGCCGGAACTCCGCGAAGCGATCCGTAGCCGCAGGAAAGACCGGATTGCTCGTCGCACGTACTCCTTGCGCAAACGCCTCGCGTTTGTCGCAGGCAACGACGAACGCAATGCAGGCCGCGTTCGGGCTGGCCTCAGGCCAGCTTCACCGTTTCGACCTTGAAGTCCTTGCCGAGCGTCTCGAAAACCTTGGCGACGATGCCCTTGGCGTCGAGGCCGGCGCGGCCATACATCGCGGCCGGCGAGTCGTGGTCGAGGAACACGTCGGGCAGCACCATCGCGCGCATCCGCAGGCCGCCGTCGAGCATGCCGTGTTCCGCCAGCGTCTGCATCACATGGGAGCCGAACCCGCCGATCGAGCCTTCCTCGATGGTGAGCAGGATTTCGTGATCGCGCGCCAGCTTCAGGACCATGTCGACGTCGAGCGGCTTCATGAAGCGCGCATCGGCGATGGTGGTGGACAGTCCGTGCGCCGCCAGTTCGTCGGCCGCCTTCTCGCATTCGGCCAGACGGGTGCCGAACGACAACAATGCGATCTTGGTGCCTTCGCGGACGATGCGGCCCTTGCCGATCTCCAGGGCCACGCCGACTTCGGGCATCTCCACGCCGCGGCCTTCGCCGCGGGGATAACGCACCGCGCTCGGCCGGTCGTTGATCGCGACCTGGGTCGCCACCATGTGCACCAGTTCGGATTCGTCCGAGGCCGCCATGATGACGAAATTGGGCAGGCAGCCGAGATAGGCGTTGTCGAACGAGCCGGCATGGGTGGCGCCGTCGGCGCCGACGAGGCCGGCGCGGTCGATCGCGAAACGCACCGGCAGGCTCTGGATCGCCACGTCGTGCACGATCTGGTCGTAGCCACGCTGCAGGAAGGTCGAATAGATCGCGCAGAACGGCTTGTAGCCCTCGGTGGCGAGGCCGGCGGCGAAGGTCACCGCGTGCTGCTCGGCGATGCCGACGTCGAAGGTGCGCTTGGGGAAGGCCTTGGCGAAAATGTCGATCCCGGTGCCCGACGGCATCGCCGCGGTGATGCCGATGATCTTGTCGTCCTTCTCGGCCTCCTTGACGAGGCTCTGGCCGAACACGTTCTGATAGGAGGGCGCGTTCGGTTTCGATTTTGCCTGGGTGCCGGTGGCGACGTCGAACTTGGCCACGGCGTGGTACTTGTCGGAGGAGGCCTCCGCCGGGCCGTAGCCTTTGCCCTTTTGCGTCACGACGTGGACCAGGATCGGGCCGGCCTCCATATCGCGCACATTTTTCAGTACTGGCAGCAAATGGTCGAGATTGTGGCCGTCGATCGGACCGACATAGTAGAAGCCGAGCTCCTCGAACAGCGTGCCGCCGTCCATCATGAAGGCGCGGGAATATTCCTCGACGCGGTTGGCGCGGTTGGAGATGATCTTCGGCAGATGCTTGCCGAGCTGTTTCGCCGCCTCGCGCAGGGTGCGGTAGGTCTTGCCGGAATACAGCCGCGACAGGTAGGCCGACATCGCGCCGACCGGCGGCGCGATCGACATGTCGTTGTCGTTGAGGATGACGATCAGCCGGGAATTCATCGCACCCGCATTGTTCATGGCCTCATAGGCCATGCCGGCGGACATCGCGCCGTCACCGATCACGGCGATGACGTTGTTCTTGCCGCCGGAGAGGTCGCGCGCCACCGCCATGCCGAGGCCGGCGGAGATCGAGGTCGAGGAGTGGGCGGCGCCGAACGGATCGTAATCGCTCTCGGTGCGCTTGGTGAAACCGCTCAATCCACCGCCGGTGCGCAGGGTGCGAATCCGGTCGCGGCGGCCGGTCAGGATCTTGTGCGGATAGGCCTGGTGGCCGACGTCCCAGATCAGGCGGTCGCGCGGGGTGTCGAAGACGTAGTGGATGGCGGTGGTCAGCTCGACCACGCCCAATCCGGCGCCGAAATGACCGCCGGTCACCGAGACGGCGTCGATCGTTTCCTGGCGCAATTCGTCAGCGACCTGCCGCACCTGCTCCACCTTGAGCCGGCGCAGATCGTCCGGGGTCCGGATCGTGTCGAGAAGCGGCGTCTTACTGAATACGGTCACAGCGATATTCCAATTTTGCATGTCGGGACGAACTGCCCGACGTGAGATGGGTTGCGCGATTTCAGCGCAGCGAAAACCCAGACGTCGGACGCCACCTGAGTAGGCCGAAGCCTGATTTTATAAGCCTAAATGCGCTACGGGTCGGTCAATGTGATGTGGATCACCTTAGGCGATTTCACCCTTCCCAGTCGTTTTTGCGAGCTAATTGAAGTATTTACCGTCGTCCTAAGCCAGCGGCCGGTCGCTTTCAAGAGCCCATAGACGTACAATCTTTACACCAAACCGGCGGCTAAAGCCAACCCGGAGGCACCCTTGCATGCAGAAGCACCCGGGCGAGGGGTTACAACCCCCGCGACGGGCAAAAGGTTCCCAATCGCCTAAATCGGCGGCATCGCGGTGGCCAAGGCAGTGATTTCAAGCGCTTTTCCAACCCCGATCACGCTTCGAGGCGTTCCCGGCCGCGACTGTCCGCGACGCCCCGGGACCAGCCATGCGCTTGCGGAGGGGGGAGGGCCCCTAACCAGATATTCCCACCCGCAGCCGGCGAGTGGCCAAGGACGGTGCGTCACTGCACATCCAGGGGCTCGGTGCCGGTCACCTGACCGGACGCGTCGGTGGTGATCTTGTCGACCCGCGCCTCGGCCTGCCGCAGCAGTTCCTCGCAGCGCCGCTTCAGGGATTCGCCGCGCTCATAGATGGTAACCGATTCCTCGAGCGGCACCTTACCGTCCTCAAGCCGTTTGACGATCGATTCAAGTTCCTCGAGCGCGCGCTCGAAGCTCAGCTTCTTGACGTCCAGTTGGGTGTTTTCGGCCATGTTGCTTTCCCGGATGCGCGGTTTCGCCAGGCGCAAACCTGATTGAATTTATGCGGACGTATTGGGGCGGGAATCCACACCCATCAATGCGGTGACATGGGCCGCAACCGATTCCTGCAGGCCCTGCAGATCATAACCGCCCTCGAGCACCGAGACAATTCGTCCCGAAGCGGTGCTGTCGGCGAGGTCCATCAGTTGCCGCGTGACCCAGTCGAAATCCTCCGCCCTGAGATTGAGCGATGCCAGCGGATCCCGATAGTGACCGTCGAAGCCGGCGGAGATCATGATCAGTTCGGGGCTGAATTTGCGCAACTGCGGCAGGATGACGTTTTCGAAGGCGGCGCGGAACTTGGGTCCGCCGTCTTCCGAGGCCAGCGGCGCATTGACGATGGTGTCGTGCTCGCCGCGCTCGCCCGCCGCGCCGGTGCCGGGAAACAGCGGCATCTGGTGCGTCGAGCAGTACATCACGGTCGGGTCGGCCCAGAAGATGTCCTGCGTGCCGTTGCCGTGATGGACGTCGAAATCGACGATCGCCGCGCGCGCGATGCCGTATTTGCGCTGGGCGTGACGGGCGGCGATGGCGACGTTGTCGAAGAAGCAGAAGCCCATCGACTTGTTGATTTCGGCGTGATGGCCCGGCGGGCGCACCGCCACGAAGGCGTTGTGATGGGCGCCGGACATCACCGCGTCGGTGGCGGCCACCGCGCCGCCGACGCCGCGCATCACCGCCTCCCAGGTGCCGGGCGACATCGAGGTGTCGCCGTCGATGTAGATCAGGCCGCTGGTGGGCGCGATGTGCCGCAGTTCCCCGACATATTCCTCGTTGTGGCAGAGCGTGACCAGATCCAGATTGCCCTCTGGCGCCTCGCCGCGCACCAGCGGGTTGAAGCGGTCCGCCGCCAGCGCCTGATTGACCGCGCGCAGCCGGTCGGCGCGCTCGGGGTGTCCGGGCGGGGTGGCGTGGTCGAGGCAGGCGGGGTGGGTGAGAAACAGCGTCATGCAGGGCCCTGGCGCGCCGGGGCGCCTTTCGAGTTGGGGCTAACTTAAGGGGTCGCCGGCCGCTCGGAAAGGGCCACGCGGCGCATTTGCCCGGTGCTTTTGGCGCAATCTAGTTCGATCGCGCGATGCGACCTGCCGCCGGGGGCGCGACCGGGCCGTTGGCCTGGAAATAGCCGTAGAGGGCATCGACGTCGTAGACGCCGAAACGCTGCTCGGTGCCCTGTTTCAGCACCGTGAAACCGTCGCCGCCGAGCGCGAGATAATTGTTCACGGTGACGCGGTAGCCGGCCGCGGGATCGATGCGCTGTCCGTTCAGCGTCATCCGCTCGGCGATCACCCGCTCGCTATCGGACTTTGCGCCGTCCCAGGCGTAGCTGAAGCCGTTCGAGACCTGCAGGATCCGCGGCCGTTTCGGATCGAGCCATTGCTGCTCCAGCATGTCCTTGATCGCAGCGCCCGTCAGCGTCAGCGTGACCAGTTGATTGCGGAACGGCTGGCTGGCGAACAGGTCGGCATAGGTCACGGTACCTTCTCCCTGCTTCGGAAGATCGGTGCGGACGCCGCCCGGATTGGTGAAAGCGACCACGGCGGCGCCATCGCCCTGCGCGCGGGTTGCGGCCAGCTGGGCATCGGCGATGACGTCGCCGAGCGGACTCTCGCCGGCCTCGTTGGGCACGCGCGACAGCGTCTCGGTGATCGATCCCGCCCGCCGGTTGGCGATCGGCGCCGCGAGCTTGTCGTAGGATTCGAGCAGCGCGGTCTGCGCGGGATCCTTCGCCAGCGTCCCGGTGCGGACGATGACGTTGTCGGCCCTGGCGCTGACGATGTCGCGCGTGGCGGGATCGAGCTTGAGATCGATCGCGGTGACGAGGGTGCCGAACTTGTCGCCCGAGGTGACCAGCCGCCCGTCGATCTCGCAGACATAGGCCTGGTGGGTGTGGCCCGAGATCACCACGTCGACCGCGCGGTCGAACTTCCTGACGATGTCGACGATCGGTCCGGAGATGCCAGGGCATTCGTTGAAATCGCCGGTGGGAAGGCCGCCTTCATGGATCAGCACCACGATGGCCTCGACCCCGCGCGCCTTCAATTCCGGCACCAGCGCGTTCACGGTATCGGCCTCGTCACGGAATTCGAGACCGGCGACGCCGTCCGGCGAAACGATCCTGGGCGTGTCCTTCAAGGTGAGACCGATGAAGGCGACGGGGATGCCGCCGAATTCCCGGATCTCGTAAGCCGGGAAAATGGTCTTGCCGGTGCTCTTCTCGAAGGTGGAGGCGGCGAGATAGTGGAATTTGCCGCCGAGAAACGGATGCGGTCCCTGGCAGTGGTCGACCGGATGGCAGCCGCCATTCTGCATTCGCAACAGTTCGTCCCTGCCCTCGTCGAACTCGTGATTGCCGACCGAGGAGATCGCCAGCCCCATCATCGACATCGACTCGATGGTCGGCTCGTCGTGGAACATCGCCGACAACAGCGGGCTGGCGCCGATCAGGTCGCCGGCCGCGACGAAGATATTGTTGGGGTGACCCTGGCGGAGCTGTCCGACCAGGGTGGACATATACTCCGCGCCGCCGGCCGGCACCGCGATCTTTTTGGTCCTGTCGGCGGGATCGGCGATCCGGATTCCGCCCGGCGGCGGCCGCAGATTGCCGTGGAAATCATTGATGGCGAGAATGCGCAGTTCCACCGGCGCGGCGGTTTGTGCGAGGGCTCGCGAAGCCGGCCCGAGAGCGAGCAGCAAAGCGGCGAGGATCGAGGGTAGCGGATGCTTCATGACTTTAGTTCCTCGTCATTGCGAGGAGTGAAACGACGAAGCAATCCATACTCTCTTTGCTTCGCAAGATGGATTGCTTCGCTTCGCTCGCAATGACGGTTGAGAGTGGTAGCTTTTTCCGTCCTAATCTAACGAGGGCGCGCGACGATTTCACGAAGACCTGGCTTCACGAACGCCCCTCCGCCCTCACGCCCGCTTGCGCGTGAAAAACGCCGTGAAGGCGGCGATGGCCTCCTTCGAGCGCATGCGTTCGCCGAACAGATGGCCCTCCTGGTCGATCCGGCGGGTCATCTCCTCGGGCGGCAGTTTCAGAAGTTTGCGCGAGATCGCGACCGCTTCCGCCGGCAATGCGGCGATTTCCCGCGCCACCTTGCGCGCCTCGGCCTCGGCCTCGCCGGGCGCCACCACCGCATTGACGAAGCCGGCGGCCTGCGCCTCGTCGGCGCTCAGCGAGCGTCCCATCACCAGCATTGAAAACGCCCGGTGGTGGCCCATGGCGCGCGGCGCCAGCAGGCTGGAGGCGCCTTCCGGCACCAGGCCGAGATGGATGAACGGGGTGGAGAAGGTCGCGGTCCTGCCGGCCACCACCTGATCGCAATGGAACAGAAGCGTGGTGCCGATGCCGATCGCGATGCCCTCGACGGCGGCGACCAGCGGCTTGGCATTGTTGGCCAGCGAATACAGGAATTTCGCCGCGGCGGAGGCCCGCGGCGCGTCCGGACTGGAGGTGCCGTCTTTCAGGAAATCCTCCAGATCGTTGCCGGCCGTGAACATGCCGGCGCCGCCTGTGATGACGATGCAGCGGATATCCGGATTGTCCTGCGCGGTGTCGATGGCCGCGCTCATGGCGCGATACATGTCTTGCGTGATCGCGTTCTTCTTGTCTGGCCGCCGCAGCGCGATCACCCGGGTCGCGTCCTCGTCGGTGACGATCAAATGGCCGGGCATGATGCGATCCTTCAAATGGGCGGCAGGGGCTGCCGCAGGCGTGCCCTCATGCCATATTCCGCATCATCATCCAAGATCATCTCGATGGCGTCGCGCAACCGACCGGGCGGTTTTGAGCCGCGGCAGGCGCAGATCGAGGCGGCGCTGAAGCCGTTCGGCTGAAAGCAAGGTTGCGTCAACGACAGTAACCCGCGTCCTGCCGCCGCCCCGGGGTCGAACGACCCGCTTGAACTTTTTTGCGGTGACGAGGACCAATAGACAGAGATCCCTTGAATCTCGAGACCGCGCGTCAGCAGAGCGGACCAAAATGACGAAGCCGAAGTCGAAACTGGAAATCGACAGATATATTGGCGTTCGAACTCGCGAGGGGCGGCTTGCGCTGAACCTCAGTCAGGAACAGCTTGCCAGGGCGCTGGGTGTCTCGTTTCAGCAGGTCCAGAATTACGAGAGCGGCGTCAACGGCGTCAGCGCGGTCCGCCTGTTCGATGTCTGCAGGATATTGCACGTCCCCCTGGCGTCGATGTTTCCGCGCGAAACAACCGATCCCTGTGCCCGGCCGACGCCCACTGACCCGATGGACCGGCCGGCGATGCCAGGCCCCGCACACGTTCCGGTGAGTTCGCAAGGCCCGCGCATCTAGCTTCCGACGCGGAATCCGAGCCGGGCACACCAGAGGGATCAGCGGGTCACGCCGAGGCTGCGCCGTAAATGAGTCCGTCGCCGTCGTCATCCGTTTTGGCTCGGCCGAACAACCGCCCCGGATTCCTCGCGCCGCTGGTTCGCCGGTGACGGGAATCCGGACGAAGCAATCTCATGCGCGCCCAACTCACCAGCCCAAGCACTTGTTCGGCGGTGCGCCGGACGGCGTACAAGATCGCCGCTGCCCGCCCCACGAGGCTGAGCAACAAGATGATCGAGAAAATGTCGATGTAGGCCAGCAGATCGCCGACCAGAATCAATTCCGGGGGGATCGGGATGCTGTGCGCGTAAGCCACGACCAGAATGACGACAGGGATGAACGCGATGACTTCCCTCAAGGTCAGCCGGTCGAGGCGGGCAGCCAGCTCAACGACGAATACCTGCCAAAGCCAGTCACCAAAGGCCGCCGGCTTGTCGAGTGTCCACTTCCTCCAAAACGCTTTCCACATCGAGCGTCCCCCTCATCGCACCTTCCAGCATACCATGGCTCGGCAGGCGTGTCCCTTCAGGCGCGTTATAGGGCGTCTTACCACCAGCCCTGTTGCACCGGACGATTGTACTGGACGCCGCGCCGGCGGTTATCGACGGTTTGAGGGGGCCGGCGCTGGAAAAAGAAGCCGAAGCCATCGTCGCTGCGGGAGTCGTTCCAGGAGTTGCCGTCCGCCACGTTGACATCGACCGTGGGCCGGCGCGTCACGAAGCCGCCCTGGGGCTGGTTGCTCAGCACCGCGACGAACTCGGTGCGATAGTTGGTCTCGCTGCTCAGCGGCTCGTCCGAGACGACGATCGAGGATCGCGGTAACGCGGTCGGCGCGATGCGATCGAGCACATCCTGCGGGATGGTGATGCGGTCGAGCGCGTCCGTGGCGTCGTTCCCGTTGTCGATCGTGACGACGCTCCAGCGCAGACCCTTGTCGTTGCGCGCCATCGCCGTGAATACGTGCGTTCCGATCGGCCTGTCGGGATCGCGGATCGTGACGGGAACCTCGGTGGTCGCGTCGAACACCTCGCCCCCGTCCGCCCACGGCTTGTGCGTGTTGCGCCGTACATAAAGCTTCTGCGTCGCGCGGCTGATGTAGACCGAGACCGGCTCGAGCGCGAGCTTGGCCTCGTTCGCCGCCTTGGCGGTGTCGGCCTTCCTGGCCGCGGCCGCCTTGGCCGCGTCCTTTACGGCGGCGGGGTCGGGCTTCGATGTCGCGTCGGCCCTGGCGGTGTCGAGCTGTGTCGACAGTGCCGCGGCCTTGGCAGCGGCCTTTTGTTTCAGATCCTCGGCCCGCGCCTTGGCCTGGTCCGTCTTTGCGGCGGCGAGCGCCTTGTCGGCGTAGGCGAGCTCGGCGTCGGCGCGGGTCTTGAGCCCTGCCAGCTTGCGCAGCGACGCCGTGAGCGATGCGGTCTCGCGCGCCGCCGTGGCGGCGGCTTTCTTCGCCTCGTCGGCCGTCTCGGCGGCCACCGCGGCCTCGCGGGCGAGCGTCTCGGCCCGCGCCGGAGCCGCCGCGATGGCGTCCGCGTTTGGTACGAACAGCGCGGGGTGGGAAAATTCGACCGGGGCCGCGTCGTTCGGTGAGATGATCACCCGCATCCCGATCCGTGTCTTGTCGAACAGCTTCTCTGCGAAGCCGTAGGGCATCCGCACGCAGCCGTGCGAGGCGGCATAGCCGGGCAGCGGGCCGCCATGCAGCGCGATGCCGTTCCAGGTGATGCGCTGCATGTTCGGCATCCAGGCATCGTCATAGAGGCTCGAATGATGGTCAACATCCTTCTCGAGGACGGCGAAGACGCCGGCTGGCGTCTCGCGTCCCGTGATGCCGGTCGACACCGGCGCGCGCAGGATCCAGCCGTCGGCGTCGTAGAAAGTGACCTGCTGGGTCTTGATCGACACGATCGCCATGATCGGCTCGCCCGCCTCGCGCGGCGCCGTCGCCTCGGTGGGTGGAGCGGGGCGCGGCTGTTTTGCCGCGGCATCGGCGCAAAGCGCCGTCAGGGCGGCCATTGCCGCGAGCGTCACGATGGCGGGAGATCCCCAACGCCGCATCCCCACGTTGGATTGCGCCGCCATAACTCGATTTACCATGCCTCGCCCCGGTTGAAATGCCTGTCCGAGCTTGCGTCGATCATGACGGCTTGCCCAGTCCATAAATTGAGCGGCTCCGGATTCCGGCCGGTATTCCACAGCGCATGGTTTGCTTCGGTACTTCCCGGCATTTGCGCCACGTCCGAAAGGCAACCTCGACCCGATAGCGGTCCATTCGATTGGCTCGTCACGCTGGTCGGCTCATTCTGACCTTTGATGATTTTGCGGTCCTGGCGTGTTTCGCCGTACTGTGATCGTTTCGCAATGCCAGTGCGTGGCGTGACTTCGCAGTCGCGGCTGCCTGTGGAGTTTTCATTCCGCGATGATGATCGGCATATTCCTTGCCGTCGATCGGTGCCACGTGTGGAGGATCCCGATCGAGATAAGGCCGTCCGATTCCGAACTCGTTTCCATGTGCATCGATCCACTTCCAGAGAATTTCAGTGGAAGTCAATCGCTGCGCCCGTGTTGCGCCGTTGACGCTCACGATATCCGCCGCAAGCCCGTGGCCATAGCCTCCGCGGAAGCTGCCTCCATGATAGGACCTGTCGTTGGCCGCTTTGAGGCCGCTTGCAATCGATTGGCGATAGTCGTCGCGGAATCCGCTGGTTATGCCAGGTGACAAGCCCGCCTCCTGGGCCACATGCAGCATGTGAAAGATTTTTAGCTTGAAATCCCTGTCCATGCCTCCGATCACGTAGTCCGCCATGGGCATGCCGGCCTTTTCGGCCGCCTTGGGGTCTTTCCACGAAAAATCCTCGTCGGCGACTGTCGTAAAGGTCCTCGTGACCGTCACCGGTTTGCCCCTTTTTCTGACGGTCACTTTTCTCTGTTCCTGGGTCCTGACGGCGTCTTCCTTCGGCGTGCGCTGGTAAAGCACCCACAGGTAACGGTCGATGCAGGGATCGACCACGAGACATTCATCGATGACTTCGGTTGAGTCGAGCGCCGGACTGGCGTCGCCAGGCCCCCTATTCGGTGGCGATTTAGCCAACTGCTCCGGCGATGTTTCGGGCGGCAGCACGTCCGAAGAATCCGTCAAGGCGGCTGTCACGATCGGTTCCGGATCATGCGAAGGCGGTGTTGCCTCGGCGGTTGTCTGCGTCACCGGTTTGCCGGCAGCCACCGCATCGGCGGCAGCTAGCGACATCGGCGGAAGTTTGTCGGCAAGCCCGGTGACGGCGGCAAGCGACGGTGCGGGGCGTTCAACGACGAGTGCAGCGCCGGTGCTATCGATCCCCGCAGAACCAAACGCGGCAATCCACGCAAGAACCGAAGCAGGTAGGGCGACCTCCCGGCAGAATGCTGCCATTGCGGCCAATCGCGGGTTCATGTTCACCGTCCCCCAGGGGGCTGGACTGCATATCCGGGAAGCTGACGCCGACGATCTTGGAGCCGCGATTTGGACAAGCAATGGCGGAAACCGCGACTACAATGATTAAGAGGGGGTGTTGCCCAAATGCAACGGGCATTTCGCTGGCCGCAGACGGTGTCCACCGGTTCGACTGCGGGCTCCGAAGGCTGCTCCCCGGGGAGAGCATCATGACGCAGCGGCGAGCCGAAGTCCGCTAACGAGGCAATCGCGACATTCGATTTGCCGGGTTATTCGAAGCCGTGGTGGACCCATGACCAGCCTCCAGGCGCATAGATTTCGAAGGCAAAATGCTAGTGGGCAGAACTCGAACCAGCGCTCCGGTTGACTGTGCGCAAGGTAAGGGCCAGCGGCGCCATCACCATGGCGATCATGGCCAGCGCAACAAACACGTCGATATAGGCAAGCAGTGTAGCTTGGCTTTGCACCATTTGATTGATGATGGCCGTGCCGGTTCCGGATGAGCTTCCGGTGGCCGCACGCCCATTCAGATATCCCTGTATGCGGTTCAATGTATCGTTATAGAAAGGATTCCAGGAGCCGAGATGTTCGACCAGGCGACTCTGATGAAACTGCTCACGCCGCGCCAGCACGGTCTGGCTCAGTGCCACGCCCATCGATCCGCCGAAATTTCGCGCGAGGTTGATCAGCGCAGAAGCCTGATCGGTCTTGTCAGGCGGAATGCCGTCGTAGGATGCGGTCGTGATCGGAATGAAGATCAGCGGCAAGCCGATCCCGAGATAGACGCGCGACCAGGCGAAGTACGAGAAATCCGAATCAGGGTTGATGCGAAAGAGGTCGACCATCGCGTAACAGGCGATTGCCGCGCCGACGGCGATCAGATATCGCGGCTGGACGAACCCGAGGCGGCCAACCGCTACCATCGCCACCATCGTCACTGCGCCGCCCGGCGAGATGGCAAGGCCCGCCAGCGTGGCGGTGTAGCCGAACGCTTCCTGCAAAAGTTGCGGCAGGATCTGCGTCGTCGCGATCAAGAGAGCGCCGGTCACCAGCATGATGAGAAAACAGGTGCCGAACTGGCGTCCGGTCAGCATCTTGATGTCGATCAGAGGCTGCGGCCGATTGAGCTCCCACGGGATGAACAGCAGCATCGCGGTGGCGGATATCGCCGCGAACGTCACGATGAAGCCCGAGCCGAACCAGTCGTCGATCTGGCCGCGGTCAAGAACGACCTCGAGGCCACCGAGGAAAGTCGCGATCAGTAGAAAGCCCACCACGTCGAAGTTGACGCCCTTGGCCCAGAGCCGCTCACGCTCTTTTTTCTTTTCCGGCGAACTCGGAATGATCATGTAGATCAGCACGAGCGAGATCAGTCCCACCGGCACGTTGATGAGAAAGCACCAGTGCCAGGATAAATTGTCGCTCAACCAGCCGCCGAGTGTCGGCCCGACTGCCGGCGCGACGACGACGGCGATGCCGTAGAGCGCAAACCCCTGGCTGCGCTTCGCGGGCGGGAAGGCCGCGGCCAGAATCGATTGCGCCACCGGCGTCATGCCGCCGCCTGCCAGACCCTGGATCACGCGGAACACTAGCAAGGCCTGCAGATTCCACGCGAAACCGCATAGCAGGGAGCTCGCCGTGAACATGGCAATGCACACCAGAAAGAAGTTCTTGCGCCCGAACATCTCGGCAATCCAGCCGCTGGCGCACAGTACGATGGAGTTCGCCACCAGGTAGGTGGTGATGACCCAGGAAGCCTCGTCGCTGCTGACGGCGAGGCCGCCCGATATGTAGCGCAGAGCCACGTTGGCGATGGTGGTGTCGAGCACTTCCATGAAGGTCGCGACCGCCACCAGGACTGCAATGATCCAGGGGTTCGCGTCGCCGTATTCGCCCTTGGCTGCTGCGTCCGGCATTTGCCCGCTCAGGGACGGACGGTGACGGTGGGAACGACTGACATGCCCGGTCCCAGTTCAACGTCGGGAAGCTGATCGAAGGTGATCTTTACCGGCACGCGCTGCACCACTTTCACATAATTGCCGGTGGCGTTTTCGGCCGGCAGCAGACTGAACGCGGTTCCGCTGCCTGCCTGAACGCTGTTGACCTGGCCGCGAAAGATGCGGCCGTCGAACGCGTCAATTCTGATATCGACGGGCTGACCGACGCGCATGTCGGCCAGTTGCGATTCCTTGAAATTGGCCGTGACCCAGATGTCGAGCGGCACCAAAATCATGATCGCCTGCCCGGGGGCAGCCAGTGCGCCGACGGCCGCCGACAGTTTCGTCACGCGCCCGTCGACTGTTGCGCGCAGCTCCGTTCGCTGCAGATCGGCGTCGGCGCGATCTTTCTGTGCCTTGGCCTGATCGAGTTGCGCCGCGGCGCCGACCTTCTGCGCGTTCAGGACATCGATCTGCCGTTCGGCCGACACCTTGGCCGCGTTGGCGGCGTCAAGGGCGGCCTGCTTGCCATTGAAGTCGGATGAGGCCTGCTGCGCGCGCTGAATCGTTCCGGCGCCATTCTGCACAAGCTCCTGGTAGCGGGTGTTTTCGTCCGTCGCGAATTTGAGCGCCGCGGCCGCCCCCGTCACCTGCTGGGTGGCCTGATCGATCTGGGCTCTCTGGGCTGCGATCTGGGCTTCGAAGTTTCTTTCGGTCGCTTCGCTTTGACGGATTTGCGCGTCGGCCTGTTCGGCCGCGGCCTTATAGTTTCGTGCGTCGATGGTCGCGAGCAGGTCTCCTGTTTTCACGATCTGGTTGTCGGTGACATTGACGCTGATAATGCTGCCAGTGACCTGCGGGCTGACCAGTACCGGCCGGCCATCGATAAAGGCATCGTCCGTACTCTCGTAGTGACGGGCGTGAAGATACCATGCGACGCCTGCAATCACCCCGACAACGATCAGTCCAAGGCAGACAACCATCGCGATCGGGTGCCTTCGGAATGCACCCTTTAGGCCCTTGGGATCCTGGCCCTGGGTTGGATCGGTTTCCGGCGGCTTGCGTTCGGTTTCTCGATCCTCTGGATTTGTTTGCGGTGGATTTGCTTGCGGTTTCTCGGACCTGACGTCGGTGTCTTCCTGCAAGGCAGGATCGGACGTATTTGTGGTGCTCTTCTCGGATGCGCGGCCCACGCGCAAGGTGTCCACTGACGCCAAGTTTGACGAACCTGCCACTGTCGGATCAGCAATGCTCATGCCGCCTCGCTCTATTCCCGCCATTGCGATGGTCGGCTGTTGTGCGTTGCCGAAGGGGAAAAACAGACCAGCGCGCACCTTGTTCCCGCCTTGTGTGCTTTTTCGTCGGGGAGCGCCCACAACCGGCCCCAGACTCTTCACCGTGCTGCCTTGCTTTGGTCAAACCGCAATGAAGGCTTGGGCAGGCGTCTCGATCCCGTCATCCGCACCCGGGTGATCCTGGACCGGGCAAGGAGCGCCCAATGCATTCGACGTTGACCGCCAAGCGAGAGGACGATCCGCACGACGTGGTCGTGGTGGCTCCCGATGCCGTGCGCGTTGCGCCCTCCGACGAGGAAGAGCTTTCCAGTCTGTTGCAGCAAGCCGCGCGCCGTCATTCGGATGTTCGCGCCGCGCCGGACATTGCCGTCGACCGGGTTCCACCGGTCGATACGACGTTTCGTCCCGGTTCCATCGACGATGTCCGCGTGCCCGGAGGCCGTCGGTCGACGGCCGGGCGGGCGCTGCGCGGTTTCATGGCGTTGCTGCTGGCCGCCTGCATCGGTGTCGCGGCCGTCGGCTGGAAAGCCTACGGCGACGTGGCAAAGCGGCAGATCGCCAAATGGACGACGCAATTCGTCCTGATCTCGTCGCTGACGTCGGAACAACCGGCGTCCGCGACGCAACCGGCTCCGCTCGCCGTTCCGGCCGATGCGGCATCGCCGCAGCCATCGCCTCCCGCCCAGGCCGCGGCGGAAGCCGCCGCT
>Ga0302276_10002146_pt1 | contig 17444 bp, 11 predicted proteins | sample III_Bog_N2_3_FD_198768 | JGI IMG/M metagenome (GOLD analysis project Ga0302276, IMG submission 198768) | Peat permafrost microbial communities from Stordalen Mire near Abisko, Sweden - III_Bog_N2_3 | ecosystem: Environmental > Terrestrial > Soil > Wetlands > Peat | place: Sweden: Abisko...
CGTGGTCGGGCTGGTCTGCTGCCTGGCCGCGAGCCTGGCCGTGGTGCCGTGGCTGTGTTCCGCCCTGCTCCCGCCGAATTCCCGAACCCACCTCGAAGGCCCGGAATGAAGATCGCCATCGTCACCGACCAGTACTGGCCCTGCGTCAGCGGAGTGAGCGTCTCCATCGATTCGTTCCGGTCCGAGATGGAGACGATGGGGCACGAGGTCCACATCCTCGCTCCCGGATACGAGGATGGAGGCATGGACGCCGACGCCGTCCTGGACGGCGTGCACCGGTTCCGGTCCAGGAAGGTCCTCTTCAACGACGAGAACCGCCTGGTTCGGCGGTCCGAACGGAAGTCCGTGCACCGGCTGCTGGACGCCCTCGCTCCGGACATCGTCCACGTCCAGACCGAATTCACCCTCGCCTCCATGGCCGTCTCGTGGGCGCGCGGGAACAACGTCCCGCTGGTCATCAGCGCCCACACGAACTGGGCCGACCTGATCCACATCTACCTGCCGATGATCCCCTACGGCATCGCCCAGCAGCTCTGCCACTGGAAGATGTTCCTGGCCTTCCGGCGGGCGGATGCCATCGTGGTCCCCACCGCCTTGATGGACACGCTGATCAGCTCCTACTGGATCCGCAAACCGGTGCGGATCATTCCCACAGGCATCCGCGACGACCACTTCATCTTCCGGTCCGAGGAACTGGAACCGATGCAGAAGTCGATCCTGGAGGCGCATCCCCAGCTTCGCGGGTGCCGGTTCGTGCTCTACGTCGGACGCCTGGGAACCGAGAAGGACATCCCTTTCCTGTTCGAAGTCCTCGCGCGCCTGCTCCCCCGGCACCCGGACCTGAAGCTCGTCGTCGTTGGCGAGGGACCCGCCCGCCGCGAGATCGAGGACAGGGTGGTTTCGATGGGATTGGAGCGGAACGTCGTGATGGTCGGTTTCATCCCCCACGACCGGCTGAAGGCCTACTACGGCCTCGCGGAGGCCTTCGTGTTCTCGTCCAAGGTGGAGAGCCAGGGCCTGGTCGTCCTGGAGGCCATGCAATGCGGACTTCCGGTGGTGGCGATCGGCAAGATGGGTACCCGGGAAGTGATGGGAGGAAGCAACGGCGGATTCATGGTCGACGACGACCTGGACGAATTCACCGCGGCCGTCGCGTCGCTCCTGGAGGATCCCGACCTGCGCGAACAGAAGCGGGTGGAAGCCAAGGCCCACGCCTCCAAGTGGACCATGCGCGTCCAGGGACAGAAGATGGAACGCTTCTACCAGATCGTGTCCAGGTGGAAGGGGATCCGCGGCTGAAGCCCAGTCAGCGCAGGTCGTCCCCGTCGATGCCGTGGATGCGGATGTCGTCGAGCCACAACTGGGATCCGCCCTGGATCAGGAACGTGATGTAGTTGACGGAGTCCCGGACGCCGGTCCATCCGATGTTTCCGGACAGGCCGTCCCCGGGATCGAAATCGGCGGGCGCGAGGCGGATCCGCTGCCAGGTCGTGTCGAGGATCCGGGACGTCCAGGCGCGCTTGGGTTGCAGGCTGTCCAGCTTGCCTTCCTGGATCAGTTGCAGTTGGAGGCTGTCCATGTGCTCCAGGGAGATCCAGACGCTGCCGGTCCCCCGCGCCCAGAACTCCAGGGAGTCCATGGAGCGCAGCGATCGGGGCGTGGTCGCGAGGAGGGTGGCGGCCAGGAGCACGCGCCCGGTGTCGCACTGGCCCGCACCGCAGACCAGCTGCAACGCGGTTCCCGAGCGTCCGGAACCCGCGGGTGCGAGCCCGGACGAAGGGAGGGACCCGCCGATGTACCAGAAGGAGGTGTCCGGCAACCGGTTGTGGAGCAGGCTGCCCCCTTCGAAGTCGTCCACCAGCGCGGAATTCAAGGACAGCTTCTGGCTGTCCGTGATGCCGGCCCAGACCGAGACCGGATCGGATCGATGGGCGAGCCGCTGGTTCCACAGGAGGAGGAACCGGGCTCCCGGCACCAGAAGCTGTCCGGAGATCCTGACGTCCAGCCTTCCCCGGGCCGCCACGCGGTCCCAGTCCGCGATTTCGAAGGGGATCGGGACGCCCTGGTAGGTCTGCACGGCGAGGTCCCGACCCGAGTCGTCGGTCCGGGAGAAGTCGAAGTTGCCGGCGTCCAGGCGCAGGACGGCCACGGTCGGACCCGGGAAGGCGCGGTCGCCGGAGTCCAGGACGGAGTCGACCAGTATGGACCTCGCCGACACGGCGTTTTCGGTCTCGGTGGACGTCCCGGCGGACTGGTCCTCGAAGCAGCCCAGCAGGACCAGGAACGGCAGGAACGCCGACGCCTTCGCGGCCCCGTTCATCCGAGCCTCCCGGGGATCGCCGCGGCGGGGAAGAAGGCCATGGCCAACTGCATCACCCTGTCGGGGGTCTTCGAGTCCTCCACCCTCTTCTGGATCTGGCGTCGGCATTCCCGGATCAGCTCCCGGATCTCCGCGAAGGCCCTTTCGTCCATGGAAAGGGTGAGGGTGGACACGTCGCGGACCTCCGGCGGGAACCTTTCCAAGGACTCGGAGGCCAAGGACAGGATCTGCCGTTGGAAGCCGTGGACGGCCCTCGCCTTGGCCGGGCCTCCCGCGGTGAGATGAGCCTCGGCGGGCAGCAGCCTGCCGGAACTCGCCTTCTTGACAAGTCGGAGTTCCTCCAGGAGATCCAGGGCGGCGCGGACTTCCTCCTCCTCCCCCGGCGGGAAGAGCTGGGAAGCCAGTTCCTTGGGCACGGCTTTCCCCCGGTTGACGTCGAGCAGGGCTCGCACCACGGCCACCCGCCAATTCGCGAAGTATTCCAGTTCCCTGTTCTCCAGGGGTTTGCGGGAGACGTCGCGCAGGGCCAGCGCCTTCTCCAGGATCTCGCCCCGGGACTTCGCCGACCTCTCCCGGGCGTAGGCGATGAGGAGCTGGAAATATTCCGCGGAGCGGCCCGACAGGCCCAGCACCTCCAGAGCGCGGCTCTGGCATCGCGAGGGAAGATGCGCCTCGCCGTGCAGGATCCGGAACACGTTGCTCGGGAAGAGCCCGAACGATTCCGCCATCATCCGGTAGGAATAGAAGGCGGACTCGGACTTGCGCTCCTCGTACGCGTCCTTCAGGTAGGTTCTGTAGTCCAGGTATTCGAATACTGGTTTCATCTGTCCCGGCGGTGATCGTACCGCTTCCGCGGACGGAGTTCGTCCCTGCCGCCTCCCCAGCAAATTTCGCAACCTCTTCCCTCCGCCACCCGCTTTCCCACGGATCGCGGCGTTACAGTTTCGCCAACGCCGACGGCTTGGGATCCGCGGAAAGTCGAACGGGCGCGGCATACCTTCGGAGCACGACGGGATTTCCGGCATCGGCCACGCGGTCCCTTCCGGACGGAATCCTTCGGTCATCCACCCCAACAATATCCTGTTCCAAAGGCGAAGCACGATGAGAAATCCAATCGCACCCGAGATTTCGATGCGGCGGGCGGTCGCCGCCTCCGCCGTCCTGGTGGGCTGCATGATCGGCCAATCCTGGGGATGGAGCGCGTCCGGCACGGTGAAGAATACCTCCGGCACCGTCCTGTCCGGGGTGGTCGTCACCGTGCAGGATTCCAGCGGAATCGGCACCACGACCTCCTCCGCGGGCGTCTTTTCCATCGGATCCACCACCGGGCTGGTCGAGGATCCCACCTCGAGTTCGGCTTGGAGCGTCCGCGCATCCGGGAACGGCTTGGAGATCCGGTCTCCCATGGACGGAGCTTTGCGGCTCACGCTGGTCGACGGATCGGGCAGGGTGCTTTGGAAGGCCCAAACCCAGGCCCACGACGGCTTGGCGCTCGCATCCCTGCCCGCCGGGCTGGGCGGCGGAGCGGCCTTCCTGCGGGTCAGCCACCCCGGGGGCGAGTTCGATGCGGCCGTGACCACTGGACCGGAAGGTGTGAAGGTCGCCTCGCACATCGCCGCCGCCAGGACCTTGGCCGCCTATCCGGTGCTGCTCTTCTCGAAGTCCGGATATCGGGACACCTCCTACGCCATGACCATGGCGACGGCCACGGGCCTCTCCATCGTCATGGGGGACACGGGCGCCGTCGCCATGACTTGTCCCTCCACCAAGCTCGCCTCGGGCGACCAGACCAAGACGCTCTCCGTGAAGGGCGTCTCGCGGACCTACATCCTCCACGTCCCCTCCGCCTACACCGGCGGCAGCAGCGTTCCGCTGGTGGTGGACTACCATCCCATCGGCGGGTCGGCGTCCGGCGAAGAGAGCGGTTCCCCGTTCAAGGCCCTGACCGACGCGGAAGGCGTGATCACCGCCTATCCCAACGGCCTCGCCAGCCCCAACCTGGGCCAGGCCTGGAACGTGCAGGGGTGTTGCACCACCGCCGACGACACCGATTTCGCGAGGGCCGTGGTGGCCGATGTGGAGAAGGTCGCCTGCATCAACACCAAGCGCGTGTACGCGGTGGGCTTTTCCATGGGCGGGGGGATGACCCACTTCTCCGCCTGCCACCTGACCGACATCTTCGCGGCGGCGTCGCCGGCGGCATTCGACCTCACCCAACAGAACGAGACCGACTGCCAGCCCTCGAGGCCCATCACCATGGTCGACTTCCGGAGCACGGGAGATCCGGTCGTTCCCTACGCGGGCGGACACTCCGCTCTGGTCACGGGCATGGCCATCGACTTCCTGGGAGCGGTGGGCACGTTCCAGAAGTGGGCGGCGCTCGACCAGTGCACCGGATCGCCCTCGGCCGCCGACGCCAACGGTTGCTCCACCTACTCCACCTGCGCGGGGGGCGTCCAGGTGACCCTCTGCACCAAGCAGGGCGGAGGCCACGACTACGGCAATGCCACCGTGGCCTGGCCCATCCTCAAGAAGTACACGCTGCCCTGACCCGACAGCGCCGTCCCTCCGCGTCGGCGCGGAGGGACGAGGCTCATCCGGGTGGAACGCCCCCCCGGTTTCCGACCCGCGAACTGGACGAGGGCCACCGCGATCCCCCACAAGGGTGCGGATGGTTTTTTGGCGTTTCAACCACAACCGGGAGCGAAAGCGAACCCCTTTTCCTTCGTGCGTCGGCATAAACTGGAAACTGGGCCTGCACCCTAGGCGATGCCGTGGATGCCGTCCCTTTGACCACGTTTGGCCACGTTTCTTCGAGGTGCGACCAGGATGAAGGCGGATAAGATGAAAACTGCATCGCTTGCCATGGGTAGGGGAATGATCGGGAAGGGAGCGGAAGGCGCTTCCGGGAGGGTCGGGCGGTCCGTGATCGCGGCTGTGGTCGGTCTCGCCCTGATGCCGTTGATCGGTCGGTCGATGGTGGCGGATGCCACCGACGTCACGGTCAACGTGAGCTCCCTGCACCAGGTCATCGACGGCTTCGGAGCCTCCAGCGCCTGGTGCGGGACCATTCCCAGCGTGGTGATGAACTCGCTCTACGGGGATCTGGGATTCAGCATCCTGCGCGTGCGCATCGAGGAGGGAATCGGGGACGCCAACTGGGCGAACGGACCCTACACGAGCTGGGCACCGGAACTCGCCAACGCCCAAAGCGCCAACTCCCACGGCGCCATCGTGTTCGCGACGCCGTGGAATCCCCCGCCAGGCCTGCGTCTCACGGGGGGTGGCGGCGAATATTCGATCGACACCACCAAGTGGGCCAGCTACCGGGATTACCTGAACGCCTATGTGAAGTACTTCAAGACCAACGGTGTGAATCTCTACGCGATATCCATGCAGAACGAGCCGGACTACTCCTCGAGCTGGACCTACTGGAGCCCCGCCCAAATCCACAACTTCGCGCTCGAGTACGGCGCCTCGGTCACCACCAAATTGATCTCCGGCGAATCGTTCACCTTCAACAAGCCGTACTACGACCCGATCCTCAACGACACCAAGGCCCTCGCCAACGTCGCCATCTTCGGCACCCACATCTACGGGACCTCGGTGGCGAACTACGCCTACCCCCTCTTCCAGCAGATCGGCGTGCCCGCCGGCAAGAAGCTCTGGATGACCGAACACTACCTCAACAGCGACGACAACATCACCACCACCATCATGCCGGTCGCCAAGGAGATCCACGACTGGCTGGTCACGGGGAACGGTGACGCCTACATCTACTGGTGGATCACCTACGGAAACGGCCTGGCCACCTCTTCCGGCACCATCTACAAGCGGGCCTACGTGATCAGCCAGTTCGCGAAGTACATCCGCCCGGGCTACCACCGCGTGGATGCCACCGCGAACCCGGCGACCAACGTCTACGTGAGCGCCTACGCCGGCGCCGACTCGGTGGTGATCGTGGCCATCAACACCGGCACCAGCGCCGCGAGCCAGACGTTCACCCTCCAGAACGCCTCCGTCTCCCAGTTCTCCTCGTGGAACACCACCGCGAACACCAACATGGCCGCGGGATCGGCGGCGGCCGTCTCCGGGAGCTCGTTCACCGCAAGCCTGCCCGCCCAGAGCATCACCACCTTCGTTGGCAAGAACACCTCGACTTCCGTCGAATCGCGATCGGCGGGCGCGACGGCGGCGCAGGAATTCAAGGCCAGGATCGCCGGCGGCAAGCTCGTCATCACCCCGATGGACGACAGCAGGACCTACGACGCGACGGTGTACGCGCTCGACGGCCGGCAGGCGGTGACCAGGAACGGAAGCAGGGGAGTCCTGGAAATTCCGGTGAACGCCAAGGGCATGTACGTGGTGAACATCGAGTCCGATGGCCATGTCCAACGGGAACTGGTGCCGACGTTCTGATCGGATCCGTCCATCACGGATCCACGTCGCTACTCCAAGGGCATGGATCCGCGTCGATAGTCCAGCATGTAGGTCAAGGGGACCGGCAGGTGGGGTGAACTGACCCTGATCCCCAGCCGGAGTTCGTTCCCGTCGTCGCTCCAACGGTACTCCGTCCTGCTCTGCCCTTCCTTCCCCCGGATGACGAGAGTCACCCGGCTCGCGTCCCGCTGGCAGGAGAGCCGATAGACCGTGCCGCCGCGATCCGCCCAATCCGACTCCTTTCCGTCCGCCCGACAAGTCGCGGGAGGATCGTCGCCTTGGGATATTTCCAGACCGTCTTCCTTCGCGCGGATCCGGAGCATTTCCGAGGGGATGTTGGCCCTCTCCAGCAGAGGGCGCGCGATCGTCCTCCGGAAGAACCCGAGATGGGAGACGCACGAGTCGATGGCCGACTCCAGGTTCGAACTCCTGGCGCGGTCCATGGAGTAGGTGCCCGCGAACGTCGAATCCGCCGCGCCGGCGACGCGGGCGACGGCCGCCAAGGCGAACATCGAGGCTTTCCACTTTCCCGCGGACGGCATGCGATTCCCCTTCACGTCCTCCGCGGCGGGTAGCGCCGGTCGGGTTCCATCTTGGGCAGTTCCTGTCGGGTGCCGAAGGAGACGTTCTTCCCGCCCAGCAGGTCGCGCAGTTCCCGCATCAGATCCGGATCCGGCATGGTCCTTGCCGAACGGGACTCCAGGACCCAGGCTCCCTGGGCGGTGCGGACGTGGAACAGGACGCGGCAGGGGCCGGGATGGGCGGAGAACGCCCCCTGGACCCGCTCCAGGACGGAATCCGGAATGGTCCTGGTGTCCAGATGCAGATGCAGCGTGTCGGCGAGCCTGGCGCGCGCCTTGGACAGGGGGATCACCTTGACCCCCTCCAGGGCCTTGACCGAGGTCGATTCGTCGGAGGAATCGTCGGAGCGGTCCCGGGCTTCGCGGACGCGGGCCAGGAGCACGATGCGCGAGCCCTCCTGCGCCAGGTCGCGGACCTTCTCGCCTTCGTCCGGGTCGTCTGCGTTCCAGGCGTTGGGCCAGAATGCGACCTCCACCACGCCCGAAAAGTCCTCCAGTTCCAGGAACGCGAATTCGCGGCCGTCCTTGTTGAGCCGGGTCCGGCGCGAACGCACCAGGCCGCCCACCCGCACGACCCTGTCGACCGGCATCTCGGCCACCTGGTTCAGGGGCGTGCAGAAACCGTCGAGGTCGTCGCGGAACGGGTCCAGGGGGTGGCTGGACAGGTACATCCCCAGGACCTCGCGCTCCTTGTCCAGGACCTCGTCGAAGGGCCAAGGGTCCACGTCGGGAAGCTCGGGCGGAGCCGTCACCAGGCCCGCCTCGCCCAGGTCGAAAAGGCTCACCTGGTCGCGGTCGCCGGAGCTGTTCGCCCAGGCCAGGGCCTCGGAGATGCCGTGGAACTGCTGGGCGCGCGTGCCGGGAAGCTCGTCGAAGGCCCCCGCCATGGCCAGCGATTCCAGGCTGCGACGGTTGATGTTCTGCGGTCCCAGGCGCTTGCAGAGGTCGAACAGGTCCTTGTAGGGACCGTTCGTCCGGCGATCGGCCACGATGGCCTCGGCCACCGACTTCCCCACGTTCTTCACGCCCGCGAGGCCGCAGACCACCCGACCGTCCTGCACGTCGAACTTGGGTTCGGAACGCTGGACGGACGGTGGCTGCACCGGGATGCCCAGCCGTTTGCACTCGTGCACCAGCACCACCAGCCGGTCGGTGTTGTCCAGCTCGGAGTTGCAGTTGGCGGCAAGGAATTCCGCGGCGTAGTTGGCCTTCAGCCAGGCCGTCTGGTAGGCGACCACGGCGTAGGCGGCGGCATGGCTCTTGTTGAAGGCGTAGGCGGCGAAGGGGATGAGCAGCTCCCAGAGCTTCACGGCGAGCTCCTGCGTGTAGCCGCGGGCGAGGGATCCCTGGATCCACTTCCCCTCCTCCTTCTTCAGCTTCTCCAGGTCCTTCTTGGCCATGATGCGCCGCAGGAGGTCCGCTCCTCCCAGGCTGTATCCGGCCAGGATCTGCGCGATGGCCATCACCTGCTCCTGGTAGACCATCACGCCGTAGGTGGTGCCCAGGGTGGCTTCCAGGTCGGGGTGGTAGCAGTCCACCGCCTCGCGTCCCTGCTTGCGCCGGATGTACAGCGGGATCTGCTCCATGGGCCCCGGCCGGTAGAGGGCGTTCATGGCGATCAGGTCCTCGAGCCGTTCCGGCTGGAGCTGGCGCAGGTAGTTCTGCATGCCGCCCGACTCGAACTGGAAGACCCCGATGGTGTCGCCGCGGCCCAGCATCTCGTAGGTCCTGGGGTCGCCGTCCTCCAGCTTCTCCGGGTCGACCACGACCCCGTGGTTTCGCCGGATGGTGCGGCAGGCTTCCTGGATCACCGAAAGGTTGCGCAGACCCAGGAAGTCCATCTTCAGGAGGCCGATGCTCTCCGCGTAGTCCTTGGCGAACTGCACCACCACCTGGTCGGGCTGGCCTTCGGGGCAGTAGAGCGGCGCGAAATGGTCCACTTCGCGCGGAGCGATGATCACGGCCGCGGCGTGCATTCCCGCGTTGCGCACGTACCCCTCGATCTGCTTGGCGAGTTCCCAGGCCTGCTGGAACCTGGGGTCCGCCTCCACCGCGTCGCGAAGCGGGGGGCTCAGATCGATGGCCTCGTCCAGGGTGGGTTCCTTGCCGGCCACCGGAGGCGGGAAGAGCTTGGTGAGGCGGTTCACCTCGTTGTGGTCGATGCCCAGGGTGCGCGCGGTGTCCTTGAGGGCGGCCTTGGACTTGAGCCTCCCGTAGGTGATGATCTGGGCGACGCACTCCCGGCCGTACTTCTCCTTCACGTACTCGATGATCCGTTCGCGATCCAGGTCCGAAAAGTCCGAATCGATGTCGGGCATCGAGATGCGTTCGGGATTCAGGAACCGCTCGAAGAGCAACGAGTACTTGAGAGGGTCCACGTCGGTGATGCCGGTGCTGTAGGCCACGAGCGACCCGACCGCGGATCCGCGACCGGGTCCCACGGGGATGCCCATCTCGCGGGCCCTTTGCATGAAGTCGGCCACGATGAGCATGTAGCCAGCCACCTTCATGTCCTTCATCATCGCGAGTTCGTACTCGAGCCGGTCCAGCGCCTCCGGGGAGGGCTCCGCCCAGCGGCGGCGCAGACCCTCCCGGCTGATGTGGGCCAGGTATCCGTCGTCGTCGGAGAACCCCGGGGGAAGGGGGAAGCTCGGGTAGAAGTAGGCGCCCGTCGGGATCACGGCCGTGCAGCGCCGGGCGATCTCCAGGGTCGCGTCGCACGAGCCCGGGTCGTCGCGGAAGATCTCCCGCATCTCTTCGGGGGTCTTGAAGTGGAACTCGCGGGCGGCGAGCTTCGGGTGGTCGGCGTCGGCCAGGCGGGTGGCCGTGCGGATGCAACCCAGCACCTCCAGGGCCTCGTGCTGCTCGCGCTCCAGGCACAGGACGGAATTCGTCGCCACGGTGCGAAGTCCCAGCTCGGCGGCCAGGGCGGACAACTTGCGCCTCGCCTCCGCCTCTTCCGGCAAGCCGTGGTCCTGCAGCTCCAGGAAGAAGCGGTCCGCGCCCACCAGGTCGCGGTACCAGGCGCCCACCTCCCCGGCGCGGCGGTCCTTGCCCTCCCGCAGGAGATGGTCGATCTCCCCCTCGGGTCCCCCCGAGAGCAGGATCAGGCCCTCGTGGTGGGCGAGGAGCAGTTCCCGGTCGACGCGCGGCCTTCCGTGGTAGCCTTCGATGTGCGCCCTGGAGATCAGCTTGGACAGATTCCGGTAGCCGGGATCGACGCTTTCCACCAGGGCGACGAGCACGAAGTGCCTTTGGCCGGGGCTCGTGCTCGAGCGATCGCCCTGCGCCATCCAGAGCTCGGCTCCGTGGACGGGCTGGACGCGGGCCTCGGCGCAGGCGGCCTGGAACTCGATGGCCCCGAACATGTGCCCGCAGTCCGTGAGCGCGACGGCGGGCATGCCCAGCTCCGCCGCCTTGGCGGAAAGGGACTTGGCCGGGCCGATCCTGGTCTTCGTCTCCTTGTCCAGCTTGCGCGCGTCCACCAGGCGGCAAGCACCCTCGAGCATGGAGTACTCGGAGCGGACGTGGAGGTGGACGAAGGACATGGGAGGGTCGGAAACCTAGATCCCGGACCCGCGCGGAGCGAGGCTTGCCAGCGGAGTCCGGGGGGGCTACTCCGCCGAGGCGTGCGCGGAGATCTGGGAAATGGAACTTTCCTCGGCGTTGCCGGGTTCCGGGGGCACGGACATCGGTTCGTCGCTCTCGTGTCCGTCTTCCAGGCCGATCCTCCTGCGTGGTCGGAAGTCGCGGGGATCCAGGCAGGTGTCGTACATCTCGCGGTCCACCTGGATCCAGTCGGTGCGGTCGATTCCGCGGAAGGTGCGGCTGGCGGTGGAGTAGGGGTAGGCCGAGGCGATCTTGATCCACCTCTCCTGTTCGCGGGCCACCGCGCGGATCTCGTCGGCCACCTCGGCGAAGTCCTGGTCCTGGGAGAAGACCATGGCCACGTCGAAGGACTTGGCGTGCGCCCTCTGCACGATGTCGAGGGCGATGCGCATGTCGACGCCCTTCTCGATGCTCACGGGCATCATCAAGGTGTGCCCATCGGGTTGCCGGACGGGTCGCTTGCGGGTTCGCCAGGTGCGCCACCAGGTCATGGCGCCCTGGTGTTCCAGGGCGCGCAGCTTGTTCATCCAGAACCGGTGCCAGTATTCGTTTTCCTCGATCGAAGGCACGGACGTGTACACCCGCACCTGTTGGAGCGCCCAACCCATCTGGGTCGACACCTTCTGCGCCAACAGGACCGGATCGTAGTCGGGGTAGTAGGATCCGAACGCCTGGCGGGCGGCGTGGAACAGACTTTGGGCGTCTACGAATGCGATGCAGGTCTTTGTCTCGGGTTCTTGATACATGAAGTAGAACCTGTTTGGGCTGAAAGGGCGCTAGCAGGTCAACTTACAGCGGGATGTCGAGTTGCGCAATCCGTTGCGCCCCCGCTACCGGGCGGGCCTGCCCGGACCGGCGTCGGAAGGTGTCGCCAAGTCCGGAGGTCGAGCCGTCCGAATCGGAGTCCCCCCCGGGATCACCAAGGCGGAATCCAGCACGGGTGGGGCCGGAAGCTGGACCGGGACCTGCGCCTGGGGGATCTGGACCGGCAGGGCCGCGACAGGCTCCTCGGGATCGGAAACCGACCGGACCGAAGGGGTTTCCGGGCGGAGTTGGATCACCTTCGATCCGGACGTTTTCGGAACCGGCGACGTATCGGCGTCGTTCTGGGGGGCGGAGAGGGAATGGGGGATTCCCTCCGGCACGGGGGCCAGGGGATCGTCCTTGTGGAAGGGCAGGTCCACGGTCGGGCCGTCGATCCGGTTTTCCATGATCTCCATCGCCTTGCGGACATCCGACCCGGTGTCGGCATCTCCCATCACGTGGGGCGTGATGTAGATGGCGAGTTCCGTCGTCTGCTTGTTGCGGGTGCGGTAGGAAAAGAGCTTCCCGATCAGCGGAATGGCGGACAGTATGGGCAGGCCCTGGTCGGAGACCAGGTCCACCGTCTGGATGAGACCGCCCAGCACCAGGGTCTGCCCGTCGCGGAGCCGGACGTTTGTGGAGAGGCTCCTGGTGGAAGTGGAGGGCGGCTTGTTCGGGTCGCCGCTGGCGGTGGAGGACGGCGTGCGCACTTCGGGTTTGATCTCGGCGGTGATGTAGCCGGATTTTGTCAGATAGGGGGTGATGGTCAGGGTGATTCCGGAATTGAAAGCCCGGTAGTCCGTCGAGACGACCCCGAGGGAACTGGTGGTGCTCACCTGGAAGTAGTCGGAGTTCCCGATGTTGATGGTGGCGGGCTGACCGTTGAGGGTCGTGAGCCGCGGACGCGCCAGGACGCGGGCGAGGTCGGCGCTTTCCAGCGCGTTGAGCTGCAGCCCGAAGTCCTGGGGAAGCACGGTCACGGTGGCCAGGTCGAACGGACCCAGCCTGGCCAGGCGCGAAGCCGATCCCGGAACCACCATGTTGGCCACCAGTGCAGGGCCCCCGATCGCCGTCCCCGGCGTGGAGGTTCCCGAATAGGTCCGGATGCCGAATTCGCTGTTCTTGTTGCGGGTGTACTCCACGATGATGGCCTCCACCACCACCTGCGGAACCTCCTGGTCCAGGGTCCGGATGAAGGCCTTGACCTTGTCGTTGGCCTCGCTGGTGCCGGTCAGCACCAGGGCGTTCAGTTCGGTCACCGCCTGCACCGCGGACTGGTTCTTGGGCAGGAGCGGCAGGACCTTGTCGGCCCGCAGATGCCGCAGGTAGTAGATCTCGGTGTTGGCCAACGCCTCTCCCGAGGCCGAAGCGGGATTGCGGTCTCCGATCACCAGGACGGAATCCTGGATGGCGAAGGTGAACGGGGTTCCCTGCAGGACCAGTTCCAGCGCCTGGCGCAGCGGAACGTCTTTCAGGTTCGCGTCCACGGTCCCGCCCAACTGCCCCCAGGTGATGGTGTTGTACCCCCCTTGGTCGGAAAGCTGCTGGATCACGTCGGCCAGGGCCGCCTGCCGGAGATTGGCCGTCACCAGGCCCTTGCGCACGGAAAGGTCCACGCGCCCCGACCGGGGTTGGAAGCCCATAGGTCCCTGCGACGGCTGGTTGTCGGTGGACGACACGATCCACGCCTCCCCTTCGGATCGCAGATCGAATCCCGATGCCAGGAGGATGGCCTTGAGGCCGTCGACGGGGTCCACGTTCCGCAGGGTCCCGGAGACTTGACCCTTGGCGTTGTGGTCCACGAGGATGTTCAGGCCGGTGCGGCGCCCGTACTCGTCAGCGAACTGGTGGATGTCCTGGTTCTTCACCGTCATGGTGATGGCGTCGCGACCCATTTCGATGGTGCCCTGGATCCGCGGCTGCGGGGGGCGTACCTGGTACGCCTCTCCGTCCCAGGCCAATTCGTAGCCCAGCGGTTCGACGATGTTCCGCAACGCGTCCAGCACCGGCATGCGGTTCAGCGACACCGTGACCTTCCCCTTCACCTCGGGGTAGGGGAAGATGTTCAGGTCGTAGGCCTTGGCGATGGCGCGCAGGACGTCGCGGATGTCCTGGTCGACGAACTCGGTGGGTTCCATCTCCTGGCCGCCGTGCACCGAGGTGTCGGCCTCGCTGACATGCATCCCGGTGGACGGCCGCCCGCCACCGTACGGTGCCGCCATGGGCGCAGGGCCCGCTCCGTTCGAAATGCCCGCAAGGAGGCCGATCGGGGCGAGGAGGATGTAGGCGCGACGCATGGTCGCAGCAATGTAGTAGGCGGGAATGGAGGTGGGCCGAGAGGACGAAGCGGTTCATGGCTCCCCCCCGCCGCAAATGGCTCGGGCTGAAGCCACTCGCAGATTCCTTGAACGGCCAAACTCGTGTTCTGCAGCTCTTGCCGCCGGACACGGGCACCGCATCGAAATGAAGGCGGCGGGACCATGCGAGGGCTTCAGCCCGAAGCAGGCCAGCCCTGGTCGAAGATCGTCGTCGCCGTTGCAATTTCGTCTGTCGGATCCTAGATTTCCCCCCCTTCGCACCCTCACCGCCCAATTCCGGGCAAACGAGGATCCGTCGGGCTTCGCTTTTCGGGCGGGGAACGAATGTGCGGGACACAACGAAGGAATACGCAATGGCCCAGCTGCTCTACGGGACCGAAGAAGATCTGCTCGAGATCGAAGGCAAGATCTCGCACCTGACCCAGGAAGAGAACGAAGCCCTCCTGACCGCCTATTCCGCGACCCTCGAAGGCGTGGAGGAAGGCAAGATCGTCGCGGGGACCATCCTGCAGTTCGACGACACCAACGTGATCGTGGACATCTCCTTCAAGTCCGAAGGCGTGATCCCCCGCCACGAATTCAAGAACCCCGAAGAGCTGGTCGTGGGCGCCCACGTGGACGTCTACATCGAGCAGATCGAGGGCGACGACGGCGCCATCGTGCTGTCCAAGCAGCGCGCCGACTTCATGAAGGTCTGGGAGCGCATCCGCGACGCCTTCGAGACCGGCGAAGTGGTGGACGGAACCCTCCTGCGCCGCATCAAGGGCGGCATCGTGGTGGACCTGTTCGGCATCGAGGCCTTCCTGCCGGGATCGCAGATCGACCTGCGCCAGATCCCCGACATGGACGCGCTCATCGGCCAGGCCATGGGCTTCCGCGTCATCAAGGTGCACAAGAGCCGCCGCAACATCGTGGTCTCCCGCCGCATCGTGCTGGAGGAGGAGCGCTCGCGCCTCCGCGACCAGATCATCGACACCCTGGAGCGCGGGCAGGTCCGCGAAGGCGTGGTCAAGAACATCACCGACTTCGGCGCGTTCATCGACCTCGGTGGCGTGGACGGCCTGCTGCACATCACGGACATGACCTGGGGCCGCATCGCGCATCCCTCGGAACTCGTCCACATCGGCCAGAAGCTCACGGTCAAGGTCTTGGACTTCAACGACCGCAAGGAGCGCATCTCCCTGGGCCTCAAGCAGTTGCAGGAGCACCCCTGGAAGACCGTCGCCACCAAGTACCCGGAAGGGACCCGCGTCAAGGGTCGCGTGGTCTCCATCACCGACTACGGCGCCTTCATGGAGCTGGAGCAGGGCGTCGAAGGCCTCATCCACATCTCCGAGATGAGCTGGACCCAGCACGTCAAGCACCCCTCGCAGGTGGTCAAGGTGGGCGACACCGTGGACGCCGTGGTGCTGCGCATCGACACCGAGAACGAGAAGATCTCGCTGGGCATCAAGCAGATCGAGCCGGATCCATGGAGCACCATCGAACTGGACCTCCCCGTGAACACCGTGATCACCGGATCCGTGCGCAACCTGGCTCCGTTCGGCGCCTTCGTGGAGATCAAGGAGGGCATCGACGGCCTCATCCACGTCTCCGACATGAGCTGGACCAAGAAGGTCAACCACCCGTCCGAGGTCCTGGCCAAGGGCGACACCGTCACCTGCATGGTCCTTTCCGTGGACAAGGAGAAGCGCCGCATCAGCCTGTCGTTGAAGGCCATGGGCGAGGATCCCTGGAAGGTGGTCCCCAACAAGTACCCGCTGGGTCAGCAGTTGGAGGCGCCCATCGTGCGGCTCCTCGACCGCGGCGTGGTGCTGGAGTTGGAGGAGGGCATCGAAGGATTCGTGCCCCTGTCCAAGCTCACCGAGGAGCCCATCCGGGTGCCTTCCGAGGCCTTCCGCGTGGGCCAGACCCTCAAGGTCACCGTGGTCGAGCACGACGTGGACAGCCGGAAGCTCACCCTTTCGGCCATCGACACGGCCGGCGACTGGCGCGCCTACGTCTCGGGCAGCCGCCCGGACGAGAACCGCACCACCTTGGGAGACATCTTCCGCGCGGCGCAGGACTCGCAGCAGTAACCAGTCGTTCGCCGCAGGGGTCGGGCATGCCCGACCCCTGCGGCCTGTTAGCTTTCCCCCTCATGCTGGACCTGGATGCCCTCTCCGCCTTCGTGGCCGCCTGCGAAGACGGCTCCGTCAGCCGCGCGGCGCAGCGCCTTTTCCGGTCCCAACCGGCGGTGACGCGACAGATCGCGTCCCTCGAGCTCGAGTTGGGAGCGCCGCTCCTGGACCGTTCCTCCAAGGGCGTGAAGCCGACGGCCGCGGGCCGCGAGGTTTTGGAGCGCGCGCGCCGCCTGCTCCGTGACGCGCACGCCCTGCGCGAAGCCGCCGGAGCGGAAGGGGAGATGTCGGGCACGCTGCGCATCGCCTGCAGCGACACGGTGGCGCGCTACTGGCTGGCTCCGCATCTCGGGACCTTCGCGGCCCGATTCCCGAAGGTGGGGCTGGAGCTGGACCTGTCCGTTTCCCCGGAGATCGCCGACCGGGTGGCCCACGGCCTCTCGGACGTCGGATTCGTGCTGTTGCCGCTCCAGCACCCTTCGCTTTCCCACCGCGTGGTGCTGCGTTACCGGCACGTCGCGGCGTTCGGCCGGGGTGCCGCCCCCGGGTCGGAAGGGGCGGTGGCCCCCCAGGACCTCGCGGGTTCCACCCTGGTGCTCCTGGGGAAGAGGACGCGTTCGCGCCAGCTCATCGAAGACGGATTCCGTCGCAAAGGGCTCCGGCCCGACCGGATCGTGGAGGTGGGGAACGTCTCCGTCCAGAAGGAGCTGGTGCGGGTGGGGCTGGGAGTGGGAGTCCTGCCGGACTACGCCTGCGCCCGGGGCGACGGGCTGGAGTACCGGCCCATCGCGGACGCCAGCATGCGCGAAGTGGCGATGGCCACCCACAAGACGGATTTCGTCGCAGGACCCGCCGACGCCTTCGTCCGCATGGTCCTGGAGGCGACCGCCGAAAGGGCCCCCGGAGAACCCGCTGTCCGGCCGGCGACCCCTGGAAGCCCGTCGGTCGGTCGCGCGACTCGCGGTCGGGCGGGGCGTCGCGGGAACTGATCGAAAGGGGGCGGTCTGGCATGCATCCGATCCTCTTTTTGCGACCGTTCACGGATGCGGAAGCCCTGACGGTCTTCCTGGACGAAGCCGAACGCCATGGCCACACCGTCCAATTCCCCGATTCGGGTTCCGATCCGGGCACCATCCAGACCGCCGATCCCGCCTTGATGCTCGGAGCCATGCCCGAAAAGATCCGGAACTACCTGCGATCGGGAGAATGGACCGCCCAGCTCCGCTTCCACGTGGAATGCGAGCTGGACATT
>Ga0302276_10002159_pt1 | contig 17386 bp, 15 predicted proteins | sample III_Bog_N2_3_FD_198768 | JGI IMG/M metagenome (GOLD analysis project Ga0302276, IMG submission 198768) | Peat permafrost microbial communities from Stordalen Mire near Abisko, Sweden - III_Bog_N2_3 | ecosystem: Environmental > Terrestrial > Soil > Wetlands > Peat | place: Sweden: Abisko...
ATGCTTTATGTAAATAGCTAATAGCATAAAGATGCATTTTTGTGCAAGATGGGCCGAACCGCTGAAGACCAAGGTGGAAAGCGGAAAAGCGAAAACGGGGGCGCAGAGGCGCAGAGCCGAGCCAAGCGGGAGGAAAAGAATAATTGTCGTTGACCACCTTCCCGGGAACCCCAAGGAGGACAATCACGTCTTCGTTCAACGCCAATGTTTTGCCCCATTTTCATATCACGGCACCACCACGGTGTTGGTGGGAAAACAAGCCACTCCGTTCCAATTGGTGAAAGCGATTCGCCCCACGGTCTGCACCGAACCATCCGTCATCAAAATATTGCCCATCCGTTGGTGACGATCCCGGGTCCACGAGACGGAATTCGACCCTAGGTCCACCCTTCCGGCGGCAACCACCCGGCCATTCTGAACCAAATTGGCATCCCCTGAAAGCACCCCCTGCGGATCCGTCTCGGCGACGTCCGAACCGATGAAATAGCTCATGTCCAAGCGGTTCAGGCCGGCCCAATTGGTGGTCGCCTTGTGTCTGGCATCTTCCGGACAAGTTAATATTTTGGGCGCGGACACTTCGTTGGACATGACTTGAAAACAACCGGCCACATTTCCCGTGGCGATCAACTCGCGCGCCCCTCCCAGGGCCACCGGAACCTGCATGGGATATTTATCACCATTGTCCCCCTCCCAAATCCGAAAGGCGATGCCGACTTCCTTGAGGTTGCCCACGCAATGAATTCTGCTCCTCGTTTTGGCCCGCATCAGTCCGGGCAGAAACACCACCGACAGCACGGCCACCACCGCCACCACGACCACCCCTTCCACAAGAGTGAACGCCCGCCGCCCATGTGATTGCCCCATTTTCATATCACGGCAGGACCACGATGTTCGTAACCAACCAACTCCCCGCCGAGGACGTAAAACCCATTCGCGGCACCGTCTGCACCGAACCGTCAGCCATTAAAATATTGCCTAACCCACGATGACGATCCTGGGTCCAGGAGACGGAGTTCGACCACAGGTTCACTTTCCCGGCGGCAACGGCCTCACCATTTTGCAGCAGGTTGTCGTCCCCGGACAACACCGATGGCGTAAGCGGATTCGTCGCATTCAAACCGATGAAATAGCTGATATTCCGGCGGCTGATATCCCAGTTGGTGGCAGACTCATGCTGCGTATCCTCCGGACAAATTAATATTTTCGGCACACTCAATTCATTGGACACGACCTGAAAGCATCCGGCCACGTTTCCCGTGGCAATCAACTACTGCGCCCCACCCAAGGCCACCGGAACCTCCATGGGACGTTTATCACCATTGTCCCCCTCCCAAATTCGAAAGGCGATGTCAATTTCCTTAACATTGTTCACACAATCGAGCTTGCTGACAACGTGTCTTGGTCCCGAATAAAGCGCGGACAGAAACACCGCAACCACCACCGTCAGCACCGCCACCACGACCACCCCTTCCATCAAAGTGAACGCCCGCCGTCGCTGAGCTTGAAGTAATTTCATATAGTCTCTTTACACCAAATAGCATGAATTGCGCCACCGAATTTTGCCCGGAAATCCGGCCCGGCCAAGCCGTAAACGCGTGATTTTCACGCGCGAAGGCGTGAAAATCACGCTTTCTGGCCTTCCGCTTTGGTTTTCCGGGGTTCGGCCTCTGCGCTCTCTGTGTCATGGTTCAATCGGGATTCTCTCATTCTGTCTATTCTATCATTCTGTCCAAAACCCGTTCCGGTGAGTTGGAGTGGGTTCAACCCGGCCCTCCGTCCAACCCGGTTAAGGTCAGCTTCGGGTGGATCCCGTTTTGCCACCCTGAATCCAAGGCGGTTCGGGTCTCGCCACCCCGGGCTGGCGGACACCGTTCCTCTGGGGAAGGCCGGGGAAAACGGGCCGTCCCCGGAGCAGCAAAAAATCCCGCGAGGGTTTTTTTTATGAAATCCGGCTGGACGCCAGCCGCCGGTTTGGCCCATTCTTTTCCCTGATTTCAAGCCGTGTCTAAAAAATGAAAAATACTCTCATGCTCCCGGGTTCCCTGGTGGTTCTGGCCCTGTTCGCCGGGTTCACCCCGCTGCGCGCCGCCCAAACGAATTATTTGGGCAACCTGGACATCAGCCAGGTGACCCAGGGCTGGGGCTCGCCCCACGCCGACGGGTCGGTGGCGGGGGGGACGCTCACGATCGGCGGCCGACAGTTCGCCAAGGGGCTGGGCACGCATGCCTACAGCGAGTTCATTCTGGACTTGGGCGGCCAGGGGCTCAGTTTTTCCGCCCAGGTGGGGGTGGACGATGAAGTGGGCAACGGTAACGGCGCGGTGGTGTTCAAAGTCGTCGGGGATGCCCGCAAGGTTTTGTGGCAGAGCAAGGAATTGCATGCGGGCGAAGCCGCCGTGCCGGTGGAAGTGGATTTGACCGGTGTGCGCCAAGTGACCTTCATCGCGGACTCGGGCGACAGCATTAATGACGCCCATGCGGATTGGGCGGACGCAAAAATCGTGATGAACCGCGGCCGGATCCGGGTGATGTCGGCCTTCAAGGAGCAGGCGGTGATCCTCACCCCGAAAGCCGGACCCGAGCCGAAAATCCACAGCGCCCAAGTCGTCGGGGTGCGGCCCGGCCACGAATTGCTCTACACCATCGCCGCCACCGGTGACCGCCCGATGACCTTTGCCGCGGATCATCTGCCCCGGGGGTTGCAATTGGATCCCCAGAGCGGGCGCATCACCGGAACCCTGGCCCAGCCGGGAGCGCATGCGGTGACGTTGCGCGCCAAAAACGCGCTGGGCGAGGCGAGGGAAAAACTGAACATTGTCTGCGGCCCGCAGATCGGGCTGACCCCGGCGCTCGGGTGGAACAGTTGGAATTGTTTCGCCTCGGCGGTGACGGCGGACAAGGTGAAGGCCGCCGCCGATGCCATGGTCGCCAGCGGGTTGATCAATCACGGCTGGACCTACATCAATATTGACGATTTCTGGGAAGTGCATCGCAACTCGCAAGACCCCACCCTGCAGGGACCGCGGCGCGACGCGGCGGGGAGCATCATTCCCAATCCGCGCTTTCCCGACATGAAGGGGCTGGCCGATTATGTTCATGCCAAGGGGCTGCGCATCGGTCTGTATTCCTCGCCCGGCCCGTGGACCTGCGGCGGTTGCGTGGCCAGTTGGCAGCATGAGGATCAGGACGCCCAATCCTACGCCCAATGGGGTTTCGATTACCTCAAATACGACTGGTGCAGTTACAGCACCATTGACCGGGGCGACACCCTCGCCGGCCAGCAAAAACCCTATCAAGTGATGCGCGCCGCGCTGGACAAGGTGAACCGCGACATTCTGTTCAGCTTCTGCCAGTATGGCATGGGCAACGTTTGGGAATGGGGCGCGGCCGTGGGCGGCAATTCCTGGCGCACCACCGGCGACATCAATGATTCCTGGAGCAGCATGGCCGGCATCGGGTTCCGGCAAAACGGCCACGAGAAGTATGCCGGCCCCGGCCATTTCAACGATCCCGACATGCTGGTGGTGGGCCAGGTGGGCTGGGGGCCCAGCCTCCATGCCACCCACCTCACCCCCAACGAACAATACACCCACATCAGCCTGTGGTGCCTGCTGACCGCGCCCTTGCTCATCGGTTGCGACATGACGCAGTTGGATGATTTCACCCTGAGCCTGCTGACCAACGATGAAGTTTTGGCGTTGGACCAGGATCCGCTCGGTCACCAGGCGGCCCGCATCACCAAAAACGAGGATGTGGAAGTCTGGGCCAAGGACCTGCAGGATGGTTCGAAGGCGGTGGGCTTGTTTAATCGCGGTTACACCGCCGGCCCGGTATCCGTCAAATGGTCCGAGTTGGGCTTGACCGGCCAACAAAAAGTGCGCGACCTTTGGCGGCAGGTGGATTTGGGCGCGTTCCCCGACGGGTTCACCGGCCAGGTTCCGCGTCACGGCGTGCTGCTCTTGCGCCTTTGGCCCGTGAAATAATCCACGCCCCGGCCGGTGGCCTCGGTGATGAGCCGCCGGTATTCTTCATCGCTGACGGATCGCGGAATGGCGCGGCAAAACTTTTCCGCCCCGGGGAAGTTCCAGAGATTCGGGAAATCCCGGCACTGTTGGGGTTTGACCGGTTGCACGGCGCAGTTCCCGCCGTCAAGGAAGATGCATTCGCCGTTGGGTTTTTCCGTCAGGGCCAGCCCCCGGCGGTCCTGGGTCAACCGGGTGAATTGCTGGATAAACTCCGGCTCGGCCAGCCCCTTGAAAGCCGCCAGCCGGCTGATCTCCGTTTCGGTCAAGCGCACCTGACCCGGCCAGCGACAACAGGCCGAGCAACGTTGACATTCCAGAAAAACCGGCACGCGGACAGCTTAAGCCATCCTATTTCGGAGGGCAACCGCCCTTCATGGCTGGCGTTGACCCCGCCGAAGGGGCGATCGAGGGAAATCTCAAAAACCAAAGGCCAATATCCAAGGACCCATCTAACGATTTTAACCCTTTTAACGTTTTTAACGCTTCACGAAGTCTCCCCCGATGACTTACGTCGCCGGAATAAAGCGCTGCAACACTTGCGTGGCTCCGAACAGGCACAAAAACACCACGCTCAGGGCACGGGGACATTCGGGGGCGACGGCCAGCCAGTCCACGAACACAATGCCCGCGAGCAGGCCGGACACCACGCGTCCCACGTTGACCGCCCCCGGCATGAAAACCGGCTGGAGGCAGCGGCTGATCCACAGGCCGAGCACCAGCGCCAGCCAGAGCGCCGGCCCGCGGTATTCCGCCGGGTCCATGAGCAGGGCCAGCAGAAACGGCGCGGCCAGCAACAGCAGCGGCCAGTAAGGAATCGGCCCGCGAAAGCTCTCGCGGCGCGCCACGCAGCTCAGCCCGACAATGTAAAGCGCCAGCGCCAGCCCGCACCAGACCGGCCCGCCCGCCAAACCATCCGCCCCCGTGGTGCCGGCGATCACATAAACCCAGAACCGGCACGCCCCCATCAGCCAGGGCGAAGCCGTGATGAACTTATGCGCCCAATTATAGACGAGGATGCACCCCACGAGCACCAGTGCCAGCCCGCCGGCCGACTTGCCCAGGCCGAAGAGCAGCAACGTTCCCAAAGCCAGCCAGCCCCAGCCGAAACGCCAGACCTCCGCCGCCGGAATCAAGCCGGCAGGAATCGGGCGCCCGGCGCGACGCTGGCGGTCAACTTCCGCATCAAAGGCGTCATTCAAATACATGCCCCCAATATAGAGCGCGCTCACCCCCGCGAGCAGCAGCGGCAGTTTGCCCCGGTTGCCCCCGCCCGAGAGCCACCAACCGGCGAGACAATTTGACCAGACCGTGGGCAGGTTTGACACCCGGCCCAGAATGAGCAGCGTGCGCAGCCGACGGGCCAAATTTCGATTCATTGCGGGGAGGAAAGCATAAAATTCAGCGTTTGGCCAGTCCGCGCTCGGCCAGGCGGTCCAGGGTCCAGGCGTATTCGGCCGCCAGTTGGTCCACCACGCTCCGGTGCTTGAATTCCGCCGGCAACACCTCCCAGGTGTAGGTTTCCATTTCCAAATGGGGGCAAAGTCCCGGATTTTCGGCCAGCCCATCCAGCACGCCCAGCAAATGGTCCGTGGTGTTGGCAAACGGCGGGGCGGCGGGTTGATGCAGCGGCACATGAAAATGAATCCGCCATTCCGCAGCGGTGGCCGCCGCCGGGGCGGCCAGCGCGTCGGGCAAATCCCGGTAAAAGGTCAGCCGCCCCGCTTCATCCCGGGCCACGACTTGGTGCAAATACACCTCGTCGGCAAAGTCCTGCAATGCGTCCCGCGCGGCGGGGGTGGGGACGGTCTTGAGGGCGGAACTGAGATGGATTTTACTGATTTTAATGCCGGCCCCGGCCAGACGGGCCAGCGCGGCGCGCGGCTCCTCATATTCCACCGCGAAATGGCAGGTGTCGTAATTCACGCCCAGAAATTCATCCACCCGGTCGTCTCCGGGCCGGTCCCGGCGCATTTGCGCGAAAAAGTCCGCCGTCTCGCGGCTGTTTTCGAGCAGGCACAACGGTTCCGGCTCCAGGCCAAGCTGCAACCGGCGTCCCGAGCCCCGGCTCAAGCGCGCCACATGATCCAGACAACGCCAGAGCTGATCGCGGATGGCGGCGGGTTGGCCGGGTTGATTCATCAACGCCTTGAAGGAGCCGGGCAGGGTGCTGACACTCCCAGCCAGTCCGGCCGGCATCAGTTCCGCCAGCAAATCAAACAAAAGGTTGGTGTAAGCCAGCCGTTCCGGGGTCGTCCAATCCGGCTGATACACCGACTCCTTGACCCGGGTGCCATGAAAGGCGCCGAACGGAAAACCGTTGAGGGTGAACACATAACAATTATTTTTATCCAGCCAGCGGCGGAAATTCCGGCGTTCGGCGGGGGAACTCAATTCGCGGGCGGCGCGGGCGCTCAGCCGCAGGCCGATGGCGAAGGGTCGGCCGGCCCCCACCCGTTCCCGCACGGCCAGCGTGTGGGTTTGGAGCGCGGCCAGCGTCTCCGGCCAGGTCTCGCCCCGGTGGATGTTCGTGCAGTAAGCCAAATGCAAACCCTGGGCCAGTTCCATCCCCGGAACATGGCTTGAAATAAAGTGCTTGCAAAGCGCAAACCAGCGTTGACACGGAACCGCTTAAAGTTTAATGTCCAGAAAACTGCAAAACAGCCATGTTAATTCGCATAAGTTTGATTGTGGCCATTCTCGCGGCGCTGGGCGCCGGCGGCCTTGGTTATTACGAGGTCACCAACCAAATTCCCGCGCTGACCGAGCAGCGCGATTCCGAGAACGCCGCCAAGCACGATGCCTTGACGAAACTCGACACCACCACCAAGACCCTCGCCAAGACCAAAACCCAATTAACCCAGACCCAGCAGGAACTGGCCGACGCCCAGGCCCAGCGCGATAAAGCCGTCGCCACCGCCTCCGAGCAAACCAAGCGGGCCAATGACCTTTCGGACAAACTGACGCAGGCCTCCCAGGATCGGGATGATGCCCGCAATCAACTCGCCGCCTACACCAGCACCGGGCTGACCGCCGCGCAGGTGACCAAGCTGAACCGCGATCTGAAGGATTCCGAGAACGCCATTGACGCCTTGAACATCGAGGAGGGCAAACTCCTGCGCACCATCGGCCGCCTCACGAATGAACTGGCCAAATACACCGACCCGAACAACGACATCAAACTGCGCGCCGATCTGCGCGGCAAAATCGTCGTCGTGGATCCCAAATGGCAGTTCGTGGTGCTGGACGTCGGCGAAGATCAGGGCGTTATTCAAGATGGCGAACTCCTGGTCAGCCGGGACGGCAAGTTGGTGGCCAAAGTCATCGTTCGCACCGTGGAAAAAGACCGCAGCATCGCCAATCTCATTCCGGGCTGGACGTTTGGTCCCGTCGTTGAAGGCGATGCCGTCAGTCCGGCGCATCCCGCCCCCGCCACCTGACATGAAAATATCCGCCACCAAGCTGTTGCTGTTGATCGCCCTCAGTGCGGTGTGGGTGAGTGTGAGCGGTTGCCAGACCGACGATCCGGAAAACGTCTCCGTGCGTCCCTGGGACTCCCCCACCGGCGCGGAAAACGGCATGCCCATAGACACCGGGCAGCATAAGTAACGCGCCGTCGGGAAATTGGGGTAAATTCCGTTGGGGTGAAAATGGGCCGGATGCAATCTCACCTCCCTGAGGCAGGTGCCACCCGGCCCCTTTGATCTCGCAGACGACGACGTGACGGCCGGTTGCCCAACCCAAAATTCAAATCCCATCGTAGCAACCGGCAAATATGGCCTAACGTATAAACCCCGCGTTGGCGGGAACCGTTCCATAGTAGCGGCGGGCATCCTGCCTGCCGTAGAGCCGGGCGTCCCGCCCGGCGGCCCAGTCAGCCCGGTTCAGGCGTCCGGCAAAAAATCCCGGCGCTCGTCCGGGCGGCAAGCTGCCGCCCGCTACGACCGGCGAGACGCCCGCCGCCACCATCAAACCGCCTCATTACGTCGGTTGGCACCTGGAACCGGTCAGGCGCTTGGTTCTTCGAGCCGGTAAAAAACATCAGTGCGGATTTGGGAGGGATTGGCATTCCAACTCTCCTCCCAGTGCCCATAAATTTCCCACGAAATCCCTGCCAGCCGGTGCCCGTGCCCGGCGCACCACTGGCGAATCCGGTCATGCGCTTCAAACAGCCGCGGGTAGGGGCCGAAATGGACGGTGGTCGCCACCCGTCCCGCAGGCAACTGCGAGCAGTGAACGCGGTCGTTGCCGGCAAACGGCGCGGACACCTCCGCCCCGACCTCGACCGATCCCTGCGCATCCAAATACAAGGCGACATGCCGCCCCGGCTTCGGCAGGCCGGCGGCGCGGACAAACGACCAGACCTCGCCACACGCGGCGGGAACAAACTGCGGAAGCCCGCCCGGCGGCACACAATCCCGCACCACCGCCGTAAGCGTCGCCGCTGAATTTACTAATTCGACTGGATCAGACATTACGTTGTTTTAGTTTTTGTCACCCGAGACGCGCGCGTGAAACGCTTGGCGGGGAAAGCCTGCGATGGCGGGACCCCAAACGGGGGTTGGTTCCGGTGATTTGGTAGGTGTCAGTCAACCCGCCATCCGCCTTGTGAAGCTTCACCTTTCATGTTCCTTTTTCTTTTTTGGGTCGAGCGATACTTGCTGCCGCCATTACTGCCTGAGCGCGATGCTGCCTTGACGCCAGTGCGGGAGCTGGAAACAGACCGCTCGGCAGAACCCGACCTGGTGCCTGAACGAGAGGTCGGCTCCGTTTTGTGTTTGATCGTGTGTGCGATTGCTGTATGTAAGATTGCTGCGTTCATAATTTGATTCCTGTGGTTCGTGCTGCTAACGCCTCATGTAAAAAGCTGAGCCACTGCCGCCTCTCGGCGTTAACCGTCCAGCAGTGCGTAACGAAACGGACAGCGTCAGCGGCGGTTTGCTCTTTCGACTTCTTGGGTCTCATCGTTATCAAGGAAAGGTGCATATTGTCCCATCTCAAAATCTATGTATCTCGAAAGCGTGTGGGATGTGCCATCGTTAAAGAACACCTCGGCAGTGCATATAAACGGCCCGTAAGCGGAGGTAAGCAACGAAAATCCGTGACTGCGGTCTGTGGCTGTAAAGACGCGATCACCCCAGAACGAGCCCAAAAAATACTCAACTTTGCTGACTTGTATCAATGAGGCATTTTTATGAGGAATGATGTAGATAAGCATGTCGTAGTGCTGTCCATCGGTGTCAGAACGGTAAAGACGATGAACTAACATGACTCCTCGTGCTTCGGCGTAAATTCTGTCTCGTGTCGACCTCTGCTCTGATGAAGCAATTGCTGAATGAATGGTATTGTCAGACGGCTGCTGTGTAGTGCTGATTGCTCCCAATTCTACGGTTCCCACCTTGACTGCTGCGCCTGACTTGATGCGCCGCGTGAGCTGAGTGAAGAGCGTGGCAAGCTGCTCGCGAAACACGAAACTAAAGACGACAACGAGAAGAAACCAAAGGATGGACGGCAATGCGCTCCAGAAATTGGCCTCTGCATCTGCTGCTAGCATTGGTATGGCAGTCATAGGCTACAAGGCGCAATGACGCCTAGCAGGGCTTCGACCACAATATGCGTTTAATCACCTCGGACATTCGACGATGGTGTTTCAGCCTTTCCTGATTGTCAACCATGGCTTATTCCAGTTTTCCGATGAGTATTGAACCGGGACAAGCCGCCGGCGGCGCGGTTGTGTGCCGCCCTTGCAGGGCTAATTTTGGGCCGAGAAAAACCGCCGGCGGACGTTTGGAATGAAGCCAGTCGCGGCGCCTCGATAACGCGGGTGGATCAAAAATGTGGTTGATTATCATCCACTTTGTGGTTGATTATCATATCGTGATTGGTCGCCACCTTGCCGAGCATCTCCTCCAAGCCTTGGGGGACACCCCCGCCGTCCTGGTCAACGGCGCCCGGCAAACCGGTAAAAGCACCTTGGTGCAATCGGCGGCCTTGATCCAACCCGGGCGGCAGTATTTGACGTTTGATGATCCCGGCGTCCTGGCGGCGGCGCGGCGCGATCCCAACGGTTTCATTGCCGGTTTAAACACGCCAGTCACCCTGGATGAAGTGCAGCACGTGCCCGAACTGTTTCCGGTCATCAAAGCGGCCATTGACCGAAAACGGGAACCGGGGAGATTTTTACTGACGGGATCGGCCAACGTCATGCTCCTGCCCAAATTATCCGAGTCCCTGGCGGGACGGCTGGAAGTGCTGACCCTGTGGCCGTTTTCCCAGGGGGAAATGAACGGCGTCAAAGAGGGCTTCATTGACGCCTTGTTTTCCCCGCAGCCGGTCTGGTCGTCGGGGAAATCCAGCGGGGAGTCCCGCAATGAACTGTTGGCCAAAATTCTGGCGGGGGGGTATCCCCCGGTGGTGGCCCGCAAACCCGGCGCGCGGCGTCAGGCTTGGTTCGAGTCCTATTTGACGACGCTGCTCCAGCGCGAGGTGCGGGATCTGGCCAACGTCCATGACGTGATGGCGGTGCCCCGCCTGCTCTCGGTACTGGCCACGCGGGCCGGTGGCCTGTTGAATTTCGCCGACTTGTCGCGCAGTCTGGCGCTGCCGCACACCACGTTGAAACGCTACTTCGCCCTGTTGGAAGCCACTTTTCTCGTCCAACTTCTGCGGCCTTGGTCGGGCAACTTGGGGCAGCGGCTCATTCAAACCCCCAAGGTTTATTTAAATGACGCCGGGTTACTGGCCCATTTGCTGGGAATGAGCTTGGAACGGTTGCAGGCGCAGGGAACCCTGGCGGGCGGGTTGACGGAGAATTTTGTATTGATGGAACTGCGCAAGCAATCGGCCTGGAGCGGGGTGCCGGCGCAATTCTATTTCTGGCGCACGGCTTCCGGACAGGAAGTGGACATCGTATTGGAAGACCGCACGGGCCGGCTGGTGGGAATTGAGATTAAGGCCGGGGCCACCCTGGGCGGGGCGGATGTCCGGGGTTTGCAGGCCCTGGCCGATGCCGCCGGCCGCCGCTGGGTTCGTGGCGTGGTGCTGTACACCGGCACCGAAGTCATTCCCTTTGCCGCCAACCTGCACGGCCTGCCGCTGTCGTTACTGTGGGCGGCCCACCGGTAACCGGCGGGGAATCTTCAGGGGTCGCAGCCGCCGGCGACCAGTCCGGCGCTTTAATCTTGGAGCAGGTAAAAAACATCCGTGCGTATCTTGGAGGGATTGGCGTTCCAACTCTCGTCCCAGTGCCCATAAATTTCCCACGAAATCCCTGCCGGCCGGTGCCCGTGCCCGGCGCACCACTGGCGAATCCGGTCATGCGTTTCGAACAGCCGCGGGTAGGGGCCGAAATGGACGGTGGTCGCCGCCCCCGGTTTCCCCCAACTGGACGTAAAATACCGCAGACTTCCAAGTCTGCTGTCTCGCATCCCGCTCTTAAGAAACATCTATGGAACATGTTGATTGGTAGCCAGTTGCATTCAGGGCCAAAGGCCCGCCTTTATACCAGCCTGGGGCCCTCGCCCCAGGTTCCAGGACAATGAATAATCAAGGGCTGAAAGCCCGATCCAATTCTCAGTCGCCCGTCTGAGGAACGTTTCTTCCTGCATCAGCACCCGCAGGGCGTCCCCGCTCTGCGGGACAAACCTGCAGGCGTCGAACCCGGCGGGGCTCAGGATCTTCGGATCATCCGCCGATTTGGATACTGGCGATTCGGGGGCAGTGTCGCGATGCGCCCAATGACAAGCGTTGAAACGCCGGGCTATTGTCATGCGGTCGTTCCGGCAAGATCAGGGTCTCGGGACGACGAGGTCGAGGGGAAATTAGCGGCAATAAGAGCTGCAATAAAAGGGTGACTCCATCCCGCCCCCCGGCCATGCTTTGCCAACCAACCGCGTTCACCGTATATGAAAAAATGGCTGTTGATTATCCTGGCGCTGCCCGTCTTGTTCTACTGCTTTTTATTGCTGCGGTCCAGCATCCCGGTGACAGTTCACGATCAGGATCTGCAACTGGTGCGCACCGACATTCCCGCGGGTTCCAACGCCTTCGACGTGCTCCAGGAGGCGGGCCGCCATCTCTGGTGGCCGGAGAAGCAGACCGCGCAACTTTATGATCTTGCCCGTGACACCAATTGGGATGCCCGTCTGGCCGACACCCTTCTGGCCAGCAACCACGAGTCGCTGGCGGGTTGGGACGCCGCCGACAAACTGCCGGATTTTGAAGTGCCGGAAGCCACCAACTTCCCGGTGGAGGTGCCTTATCTGACGGTCTGGAAGAAATTGGCGCAAATGGACGGGGTGCGGGAGAATGCTCTGCTGCACAATGGACAGGATCAGGAGGGTTTTGATCAAATCATATGCCACATCCAACTGGCGCGCCGGATGCAAAATTCCCACGGAGTGTTAATCTCTTATCTGGTTGGCGCGGCGGTCAACAGCATGGGCTTGAACCAAATTCAGCATTGGGTGGGCAAAACCCATTTGGACGCCGGCCAGCTCAAAAATTACCTTCACCAACTGGAGCTTGATCCAAACGAAGAAAGCGCGGCCTTCGCCAATACCGTGAAAGCCGAGTATCAATCGCAAGTTCCATGGTTTAACGACTTGCAGGCGGGGAAAAACACTAATTTTCCGCCCCTGATGCACTTTATGCCGGTGATTAATTCCAGCCAGACGAGGGCATTGTTCGCCAATGAAGCGCACCTGATGATCGAGGCCGCGCAACCTCCCTACAACGGGTCGAAACTGTCGGACTTGGAATCGAATCGCCCCGGCGTGGTTTCGATGTATCTGAGCGGAAATGCGGTCGGCCAACTCATGTTTTACACGTTGGTGCCGACAGAGACGGCCGCGCTGGCCAAAAAATCGCAGTCGGACGCGCAGTTGCAGGCCACCCGCACCATTCTCGCCCTGCGCGCCTATCAATTGACGCACGGAACCCTGCCTGCGGATTTGTCCGCACTCGTGCCGGAGTTCTTGGACCAAGTGCCAACGGATGATTTCGACGGCCAGCCCCTGCGCTATTCTCGGGAGCGGAAAATCGTCTATTCCGTCGGTCGCAACCTCAAAGACGACGGCGGTGATGACCGCCCGACGGGACCGTCCAGATCGCCACTGGACCTGGTGTATCGGTTTGATTTTTGAACCGGGAACGTTTTCCCCGGCTTTTGGCCGCGTTCCGTCCGCCCTTCGCCAAGGCTTGGCGCGGATCGGTTCCGCTGAAAAATAGTTGGAAAAATACCGGCGGTTTGTGGAATATCGAATCATGCCCGAAATGCAGAATGACAACCCGGCGGTTCCAACCCTGGCCGAAATCCAACGCGACTGGCCGGGCGTGACCTTGCGGTTGCGGGAGGCGGAGGCGGAATGCCGCGTGCTGGTGCAGGAGAACAAGACCCTGCGCAGCCTGCTGGAAAAGGTGGTCGAACACCGCAAGAAATCCCACGGCGAACTGGTCACCCTCGTCACCACGCTTGCCACGAAGCTGCCCACCAACGATGTGGGCGTGCTGGTCTCGCGCCTCGTGGAACACGGCGCCGGCGTCAACGAAGTCTGCTCGGCCATCATCCAGGGCCGGAATGAGGAAAACCTCCTCCAGCCCGCCATCCTCCGGGCGCTGGACAAGACCAAGCGCGACCTGACCGCCGCCATCAAGCCCCTCGTCGAGGAATTGATCCGCCTCGAATCGCCGCTGGACGCCGGCCTGTTGCTCGGGTTGATTGACCAGCCGGAAACCTTTTTCGCCCCGGCCGGCCAACGCGCCAGCCGCGGCTATATGAAAGGCCAGACGCCCCGGGAACAGGTCGTGCGCGACTTTGGCGAGGAAGCGCTCGGGTTTTTCAAGGACGTGACCACCGATGCGGTGCATAATCCGCGCCCGCGCCCGGACGAAATCATGCTCGCTTTCCGCAGCGACTTCGAGGAACTCCTGCGGCAACCCACCCCGCTGCCGGAGGCCAAACGCGAAGGCTTGCTCGCCCTGCACCGCCGCATCCGCCAGGGCCGCGAGCAGCGGGCCCAAAAGGAGGCCTTTCTCAAGCTTTCGTTCGTATTGGAACTCCTGCATTACTACGAGAACCAGAACACGGAATCGCCGGACGTCATTTTTGCGCAGCGCCTGCCGCCCGTGGTGGAGCAACTGGTGGTGACGGGGGAAAACGATCCGCTCGATGAACCCCGCCTCAAGCGGGTGGAAGCGCTGCTGGCGTATATTGTCAGCCCGGATTACCGCCAGGCCGTCCTCAACAATTGCGGGAAGGCGGGCGGCGTGGCCCGCACCGCCCGCTTCGTGCTCACCTTCCGCTCGACCGTGTTCACGGATTACCACCCCGTCACCCTGGATTTTGTGCGGCACCTGGTGGGCGCGCAGAAACAGCCCGCGCCCGAGCCCATCGCCGCCGCGCTCCAGTTTCTCAATCCCGAAGCGCAACAGGTGGTGGCGCGCGCCCTCCTCAACACCGACCGTTTGCGCCGGGCGGACGCCGAAGCCCTGGTCCGGGAACTGATGCGGCGGCTGGGCCTGCCGGACCTTCCCGGGCGGGCCGAAGGCGCCGCAGCGGGCCGGCCGGCGGCCAATCCGTGGGAGGCGGTCAAGGAAATGATCGCCCAGCGCGCCGCGCCCAATGAGATCACCGACGCCGTCCGCCAGCGGCTGCACGCCAAGTATGACACGGATGAAGTCAAGCAAAGCTGGCTGGTGCTCTCCGAGTCGGACCCGATGTCGTTTGTGCGCGTGTTCAGCCTGCTGCCGTATCTGCCCGACGGCCAGACGGATCCCATCGCCCGGGCGGTCCTGGAGGCGTATACCAACCGGCTCACCCATGAAAAATACGCGGCGACGTATGTCAGCGTCATCGGGGCGCTGCGGAAGCTTTACAAAGTCAAGGCCGACAGCCCCGCGCTGGTCAATTTCCTCGCCCTGGTCCGCTGGGTGGACCCGGCGGGCGCCGAGCAGATCGCCCGGGATGTGGGCCTGCCCGCACATTAGCCCCAGTTTCGCACGACCTCAAGCAACCCCTTGATATCAGCCGTCCCGGTCGGGACTCGGGGTTTGCCAGACGGCTCCCGGCGTTGAAACGCCGGCTATTTTCGGGTTGTCCCCGCCCGGACAAAGTGGCGGGGTGGGGATGAGGGCAAAGCGGCGGCGGGCGGCGCGGGGCGGGATACCCCGGCTCTATGGGTAGTGATACAGGGTGAAATGTTGGATGCCCACACAGCCATCCCCGGGGATGCGATCCACCGGATGGCTGCGCAGGGACAAATTCCCCCCCTGCCCGGTTTCGTCGCCGGCCAACTGGCGGTTGTGTAAAAATGGTGCGCGATACAGGGTTCGAACCTGTGACCCCTACCGTGTCAAGGTAATGCTCTACCACTGAGCTAACCGCGCCACCGATCCGGTTTGCCGGGTTACCGGCCCGTGCCGTCCGGTTGAACCAACCCGGGCCGCCGGGCAAACCTGCCAGGCGTTCCCAACGGAATGACTTCCGCCGGTGATTGGACGGGCAAAAAAGATAGGGGGAATCCGCACGCGTGGCAATCTTTTTTGGCACCCCGGATTTTTCGCGGGCGCAGCTTGACACAGCCACCGAAGCGGTGCGCCGGCCGGCAGCCGGCTGGGGACGTCCGAGCCATCAAAACGGTGACCAACAAGGAAACCCTTCAACCACGAGCCGGCGGTTCAAGCCGGTCACAGACCGGCGCTCCGGGGGCGGGGCCCCGAGATACGCCCTCGTTCGCCGAGAGGCCCGCGGCGGGCGGTGGGCGAAATAAAAACGGCGGACCGCAGGGCGGTCCGCCGGGTTGATGGAAGAAAGGTCAGCGGCTCTTGAGGGTGAGCGTCGCGGGGGTGAGGCCGTCGGATTCGGCGGTGAGCTTGATGGTGCCGGGCTGGTCGGCCTTGGCGCGAATGATGACGAGGGCCAGCCCGTTGAAGGCGTCGCGTTCCGGGGCCTGGAAGGATTCGAAGCTGGTGGCATCGCCGTTGTCGGTGGCCACGATTTCGCCGGGGCCGGTCACGCTGAATTTGAGGTGGTTGTTTGAGCGGGGCACGGTCAGCCCCTTGGAATCGGCCACGGAGACCGTCACATAGGAGAGGTCCCGGCCGTCATCGGCGATTTTGGCGCGGTCGGCCTGCAACGTGAGCCGGCTGGCGGGGCCGGTGGTTTTCACCACGTCGGTGGCCCATTTGTGGCCGTGTTTGTAGGCGACCACTTTCAGCACGCCGGGTTCGTAAACCACGTCATCCCAGCGGAGGCGGTATTCATATTGATGTTTGGTTTTGCGGCCCAGGGATTTGCCGTTCAGGAACAGTTCCGCCTCGTCGCCGGAAGTATAGACATGCACGGGCGTGACCTGGCCGACGCGGTCCGGCCAGTTCCAGTGGGGGAGGATGTGGGCCATGCGGACGTCCGGGTTCCAGCGGGCCTGATAAATATAATAGCGGTCTTTCTTGAAGCCGGCGAGGTCCACAATGCCAAAATAGGAGCTGCGCGAGGGCACATGCACCTTGCCGAGGGTTTCCAATTCCTTCTGGGCCCGCGCCTTTTCGGCGGGATCAAAGAAGTTGAGCAGGTTGCTCATGTCGCCGTTGTAGGGCGTCGGTTCGCCGAGATAATCAAAGCCGGTCCAGACGAATTCGCCGGCGGTGAAGGGGTTTTTGTCCTGGCCGGTGAATTCCGTGTCCGGCGTGGTGGCCCAGCGGGGAGCGTAAAGGTCGTAGGAACTGACCTGGAAATCAGCTTTGCCGTCGCCCTTGTTGTTGCTGACGGGGAAGACATAGACGCCGCGGGAACTGATGCACGAGGCCGTTTCGCTGCCGAAGAGGGGCAGGTTCGGGTTTTTCTCGCGGAACTGGCCGTAGTTGTCCGGTTTATAATTCCAGCCAAACACGTCGAAGCTGTTTTCAAAACCGCTGAAGGCCGCCTTGTAGGAACTCACGGCGGCGGTGACGGGCCGGGTGTTGTCCTCGGAATGGATGATGGCGCGGTGTTCATTGGCCAGGGCGGGGCCGTCGGCGCGGTCTTGGTCGGGCACTTCATTGCCCGAGCTCCATAGAATCACGCAGGGATGGTTGCGGTCGCGGCGCACGAGGGCGCGCAAATCGTTTTCGTGCCAGTCGGTGTAGAGCGTATGGTAGTCATTCCGGTTTTTGCCGGCCAACCAGCAGTCAAACGCCTCATCCATCACCACCATGCCCAGGCGGTCGCAAATTTCCAGCAATTCCGGGGCGGGCGGGTTGTGGCTGGTGCGGATGGCGTTGCACCCCATGCCCTTGAGGATTTCCACCTGGCGTTCGAGCGCCCGGGTGTTGATGGCGGAGCCCAGCGCCCCGAGGTCGTGATGATCGCAAACGCCCTGGATGGGCAC
>Ga0302276_10002166_pt1 | contig 17369 bp, 17 predicted proteins | sample III_Bog_N2_3_FD_198768 | JGI IMG/M metagenome (GOLD analysis project Ga0302276, IMG submission 198768) | Peat permafrost microbial communities from Stordalen Mire near Abisko, Sweden - III_Bog_N2_3 | ecosystem: Environmental > Terrestrial > Soil > Wetlands > Peat | place: Sweden: Abisko...
GCGCCCTTAGCTCAGTTGGATAGAGCAACAGCCTTCTAAGCTGTGGGTCGGTGGTTCGAATCCACCAGGGCGCGCCAGTTCCTGTCCACGTTGTTTCGATCCGGCTTCGGGTCCTTTCGCGATTTGAGAGCCATAAGCTTGCAGCCCCGGGCTGCCCGGCGACTCGCCCTTCACGATGAACATGCTCTGGCGCAACCCAGTCATATGTCCGATGTTTATGCCGTATGAGCTGGCAGAACTGGATATTGACCAGGGCCTTGCGCCGCTGGATCAAGCCGAATTCGCTTCGCAACCAGGACGTCGCGACGTCTCGGCGACAAACCAATCGCGTGCCGTTCCCGGCTCACCTCGCACCCGGCTGGCGAATTCGTTCGACGCCGAATGGCGAATGGATCGAGCCTGTCCCACCCGACCAAACGGCACGGACACGGTGCGTCCTGTACCTCCACGGCGGCGGTTATATCGCCATGTCCGCTGTTACCCATCGCGCGCTGACCTCGCGTCTGGCGACTTATAGTGCTGCGAGCCTGTTTGCCCTGAATTATCGTCTCGCGCCCGAACATCCCTTTCCGGCGGCGCTGGAGGACGCGCTGGCAGCCTATCGCGCGTTGGTTGCCAATGGCACCGCCGCGTCCCATATCGTCGTCGCGGGCGATTCCGCTGGCGGTGGCCTCGCCTTGGCCCTGCTGGTTGCGCTGCGCGATGCCGGGGATACGCTGCCGGCCGCCGCGGTGCTGTTCTCGCCATGGACCGACCTTGCCGCAACCGGGCAAAGCATCGTCACCAACAACGCCTCGGATGCGCTGTTTTTCGGATCCTGGGTGGCACAGACAGCGCGGCATTATCTCGGCCACGCACCGGCGACGAATCCGCTTGCGTCACCGGTTTATGCCGATCTGCGCGGATTGCCGCCGCTGCTGATCCAGGTAAGCGGCAGCGAAGTCCTGCTGGACGACTCACGCCGCGTCGCCGAACATGCTCAGCTTTGCAATGTGGACGTGACGTTGCAAATCTGGCCCGACCAGCCGCATGGCTGGCAAATCTTTGCCCCGATCCTCCCCGAGGCCCGAGCCGCGTTGCGCGACGCGGGCGCCTTCATCCGCACGCGGCTTGGCTAGAGCCGCGGCTACCCGGCGTTCGATTTGTCCAGCACCGGCTGGAACGCGGCCGTCGCCTTCTTCATCTCCGTCGCCGGATCGGCACCGCCCACGATATTGGTCAGCCCCACGCCGATCGTGTCGCGGAATTCGGTCACCGGCACGATCACCGGCAATCCGGAACGCGCGATCTTCAGGCTGACGCCGGTTGTGTCAAACCATTCCTGCGGAAAGGCGCTGGCTTTGACCAGGTCCTGGCGCTGATAAACCGAAAGACGCGCAGGTGTTCCGGAACCAGAACGGAGCTGTTCGGCCTGCATGTCCTTGCCGGTGATCCATTGCAGCCATAGCCAGGCGCCTTTCTTGTTCTTCGCGGTGGCCGGAATGCCCATGCCATCGATGAACGTGGCGGCGTTGTGCGCTTTCGGCCCGGCGGGTACCGGCGCGAAACCGACCTTGTCCACCACTTTCGACTTTGCTTTGTCGAGCAACGGCGCCGAGAAGCCGATCCCGTCCCACCACATTGCGCCACGGCCCTGCATGAAGGTGGTCTGGCACTCGTTCCAATTGAAACCGATATTGCCGGGCGGGCCGCATTCCTTCATGATCTTCTGATACCAGGCTGCGGCCTCGATCGCGGCGGGCGTGTCGGTCAGCAGTTTCTTGCCGTCCGGCGTCACCGTCTCCTGGTCCCAGCCCAGCAGGATGTTGTCGTACAGCACCACGTTCGCGTTCTTCAGGCCGCGGCCGACGAAGCCGTAGATCTGCTTCGACGGATCGGTCAGCGCGTGCGACATCGACATCATCTCGTCGAACGTCTTGGGCGGCGCCTTGAAGCCTTTGTCCGACAGCAGTTCCTTGTTGTAGAACAGGATGAACAGGTCCTGGTTCAGCGGCAGCACGTTGATCGCGCCGTCCTCACCCGTGGCCACCGCCATCGACGGCTTGCTGAAATCGGCCAGATCGAAATCGGGGTTGGTCAGGCTCTTGTCGGCGATGAAGGGGCGCAGGTCCTCCATCCATTTCGCCCTCTCGATCAGCCGCTTCTGCACGTGCATGCCGACGTTCAGGGCATCGAAGCTGGGATGGCCGGTCGCCATCTCCATCGCCACTTTCGGGCGCTGCTGCTGTTCGGGGATCTGCTCGAAGCCGACATCGATGCCGGTCAATTCCTCGAATTCTTTCAGATGCGCCTTGGCCAGGTCGCCGCGGGGCGAGAGCTGGTAGTTCACCTCGATGCTCTGGCCCTTGCACTGCTTCCAGTCGAACGCGGACTGGGCGTTCGCGCGCTCCACGATTGCGGGTGCGGCGAGAAGGACGGCGGACGCCTGCAACAGGCGACGGCGACGGATCATGCATTTCCTCCATGCTTGGCTCTGTGGGTGAGCCTGCGTGGCGGCTTATAGACGGCCGGGGCGGCGCGCGGAAGCTCAGATCCGGCGCAGCACGCCGTCGCGGAACCGGCGCATGGTGTCGATCGTCGGCCCCGCCGTTTCGGTCGTGGAGCGGCCGAACAGCCGGACATCCACCGCGCTGACCCCCAGTTCCGCCAGCGCCTGGATGTCGCCGACCCAATCGGCATCGCCACCGGTGAACATTTCGGCCTCGCCATCGATCGATCCGCGCGGCTTGCCGTTCGGGCCGGCCAGGACTCGCAGCGCGACGGTGATCTGCGACGGATCTCGTCCTCCGCGTTCGGCGAAGCCGCGGACGCGTGCCAGGCCGGCCTTGAAGCGGGATACCGTGTTCATGGGGAATTGCGGGTTGGTGCCGACGGGGTACCAGCCCTGCGCGTAACGCATCGTGCGGCGCAAGGCGGGCGCGCTTTCGCCCCCGACCCAGATCGGGATGGGCTGCTGCGGCGGTTTCGGCAGGAACGATACGTCGTCGAATTTTACATATTTGCCGTCGAAGCGCGGCAGGTCGGCGGTCCAGAGTTCGTGGCACGCGGCCACCCATTCATCGGTGACCGCACCCCGATCGTCGAAGGGGGCGGCGCCGATCGCCTCGAATTCCTCCCGGCACCAGCCGACGCCGATGCCGAGGGTCAGCCGGCCCTTCGACAGGAAATCGATCGTGGACAGCAGTTTCGCGGTCAGCACGGCGGGGCGATGCGGCACCACCATCACCGACAGCACGAAGCGCAGCTTCTTGGTCAAAGCCGCGATCCAGGCGGTGGTTGCCAGTTGCTCCAGCCACGCGGCTTGCGTGCCGGCGGGAAACTCGCCCGTGTCAGTATAGGGATATTTCGACTCGAGGTTCCGCGGCACCATGATGTGGTCGCTGATCGTCACGTAGTCGAAGCCAAGTGCCTCGCCTTCCGTGATGATCGCGGCCAGGCTGTCGGGTTCGATCAGCGGGCCGGAGGTGGGGGCGTTGAAACCGATCTGCATGGATTTCTCCTGTCTGGCACTCGGTTTTTCGTCATGTCCGAGCATTGGAGTCGGGATAAGTTTGGGGCGGAGCACACCGTGGTTTTCATCGTCATGGCCGGCCCCTCGGGTCAGGCCCGTGGGCAGGCTTGTGCCGGCTATGACGGTGGGACGCTACCGAACCTTCGCGACAACCTCATCACGGAACCGACGCATGTTGTCGACGGTCGCCCCCAATGTCGGACCGAACAGGCCAAAGTCGAAGGCAGTGACACCGACCTCGGCCAATGCCTTGATGTCGCCGGCAAAGTCGGCGTTGCCGCCGGTGAACAGCCTGGGCTCGCCGTCAACCGATCCGCGCGGCTTGGTCTCGGCGTTGGACGACACGCGATAGGTCAGGCCCACCGATGCGGGGTCGCGTCCGGCTTTCGCCGTCAGGTCACGCAGTTTTGCAACCGCGGCCTTGAAGCGGCCCAAGGTGTCCACCGGAAATTGCGGGTTGGTGCCGATCGGGTACCAGGCATCGCCGTATTTTGCCGTCCGGCGCAGCGCCGGTCCGCTCTCGCCGCCGATCCAGATCGGAATTGGATTTTGCACCGGCTTCGGCGGAAACAGCACGTCCTTGAATTTCACGTATTTACCATCGAAGGACGGCGTGTCGCTGGTCCACAATTCCTTGCAGACCATCATCCATTCGTCGGTGACGGCGCCGCGATCCTCAAAGGGTGGGGCACCGATCGCCTCGAATTCCTCTTTGCACCAGCCGGCGCCGATGCCCAGGGTGATCCGCCCCTTGGACAGAAAATCCAGGGTTGCCAGGATTTTCGCCGTCAGCACAGCCGGCCGGTGCGGCACCACCATCACCGATGTGACGATCCGCAGTTTCGACGTGGCCGCGGCGATGAAGGTGGCGGCGGTCAGTTGCTCCAGCCGCGGCGCGGCGGCGCCGGAGGGGAATTCGCCCGAATCCGAGTACGGATAACGCGACGCGATCGCGGTCGGGATCATCACGTGATCGCTGACCGTCACGTAGTCGAAGCCCAGCATTTCCGCCTCGGTGGCGATGCGGACCAGGCTGTCCGGCCCGATCAGGGGGCCGCTGGTGGGCGCGCTGCATCCGATCTGCATGGTGTTTTCCTCCCGCTGGAATTGCACTGTCGGCGCCGATAGCACACGATGCGCCCGCCCGAGGCAATGGGGGAGCAGGCGCGTGGAGTTTGGGATCCATATCGGCATCCGCGGATGCATGATCACCCGCGACAACGTGATGGGCTTGGCCACGCGGGCCGAGGCGCTGGGCTACGGCGTGATCGGCGTGGCCGACCACCTGATCGTGCCTGTGCACACCGACGTGCGCTACCCCTACACGGCCGATGGCGTGTGGCCGGGCGCACCGACCGGGGAGTGCTTCGACTGCATTGCGACCCTGGCCTTCATGGCCGGGTGCACGCAGCGGATCAAGCTGCTGACCTCGGTTGCGGTGGTGCCGCACCGGCCGCCGATCCTGGCCGCCAAGCTGTTCCTGACTGTCGATGTGCTGTCCGGCGGGCGCGCCATCGTTGGCGTGGGTTCGGGCTGGATGAAGGAGGAATTTGCCGCACTGGGCACCCCGCCGTTCGATGAACGGGGCGCGGTGACCGACGAATATATCAAGGCCTGGATCGAATTATGGACGAAGGACCGGCCCTCGATGGCCGGCAAATACGCGCAATTCGACAATGTGGTGTTCGAGCCGAAACCGGTGTCGAAGCCGCACCCGCCGATCTGGGTCGGCGGCGAGAGCGCGCCCGCCTTGCGCCGCACGGTGCAATACGGCGATGCGTGGTATCCGGTGTCGAATAACGCGCAAATCCTGTTGAACACGCCGCAACGGTTGAAGGCCGGCATTGACCGGCTGCACAAGGCGGCGGAGAAAGCCGGACGTGACCCGGGTTCGATCGATATTTCCTATGTCTGGTTCATGCCGCCTTCCTGGACCGCGCGTCCCGGTGTGGATGGCGGACGGCAGATGTTCACCGGCAGTGCCGACGATATGCTCGAAGACGCCGCGGCCTTGAAGGCGATCGGGGTGAAGCACACTTTGGTCTATCTGCAACGCCCGACGATCGAACAGACAATGGACCTCACGCAACGCTTCGCGGAAGACGTGGTGCAAAAAGCATGACCGATGATTGGATCCTGAACGCGCCGCTGCCCGAGTTGATGAGGGCGGCGGCTGCCAGACGCGATGCCGCGTTCGGGCGGCTGGTGTCCTATTCGCGGAAGGTGTTCATTCCGCTGACGAAGCTGTGCCGCGACGTGTGCCATTACTGCACGTTTGCGGAACGTCCACGCGCCGGGCATGCGGCTTATTTATCCGCGGACGAAGTGCTGGCGATCGCGCGGGCCGGTGAGGCGGCAGGCTGCACGGAAGCCTTGTTCACGTTGGGCGACAAGCCTGAATTGCGCTATCGCGCGGCGCGCGAAGCATTGGACGCTTTGGGTTATCCCTCGACGATTGCCTATCTGCGCGCGATGTGTGCTCTGGTGCTGAAGGAAACCACGTTGCTGCCGCACGTCAATCCCGGTGTGATGACCGCCGATGAGATTGCGTCGCTGCGGGAGGTATCCGTCAGCCAGGGGGTGATGCTGGAATCGACCAGCGAACGTCTGTGCGAACCTGGTGGCGTGCACTACGGTTCTCCCGACAAACATCCGGCGGCCCGCCTGGAAACTTTGCGTCTGGCCGGCGAACTCGCGGTGCCCTTCACGACCGGCATCCTGATCGGCATTGGCGAAACGCGAGCGGAACGGTTGGACGCGCTGCACGCCATCCGCGACCTGCACGAGCGCTACGGTCACATCCAGGAAGTGATCGTGCAGAATTTTCGTGCCAAGCCCGACACCAAGCGGGCGGATGCCGAAGAGCCCGATCTGGACGACGAACTCTGGAGCATCGCGGCGGCTCGTCTGATCCTGCCGGACGATGTGCACGTGCAGGCGCCGCCCAATCTGTCGCCGGGTGTCTATCAGGCGCTGATCGGGGCTGGCATCGACGATTGGGGCGGCGTGTCGCCGGTCACGCCCGACCACGTCAACCCGGAGGCGCCGTGGCCCGAACTTGAAGCGCTGGCCATGCGCACGGCGGAGATGGGCAAGGTCCTGGTGCAGCGGCTGCCGCTTTATCCCGCCTGGGTTGCGCAGCCGGAACGGTGGCTGCATCCGAAGATCGCGGTGAAGGTGCGGCAGGGCACCGATGCCGAGGGCTGGGCGCGCGCCGACGACTGGGCGCCGGGCCTGCCGGTGGAACCAAAACCATTGACCGTGCGGCTGAACGCGGTCGATCCCGCGGTGGAAGGGGCACTGGCGAAGGCGAAGTCGGGCCAACGCCTGAATGAGTCGGAAATTATTCGTTTGTTTGCCGCGCGCGATGCGGATTATGAACGCGTCATCACGGTCGCGGACGAATTACGCCGAGCGGTGAGTGGAGACGTGGTCCGGTATGTGGTGAACCGGAATATCAACTATACGAATATCTGTTACTATCGCTGCAAGTTCTGCGCCTTCTCGAAGGGCAAGACGCACGAGGCTCTGCGCGGCACGCCGTACGATCTGGACTGGAGCGAGATCGTCCGGCGCTCACAGGAAGCCTGGGACCGCGGCGCGACCGAGGTCTGCCTGCAAGGCGGCATCCATCCCGATTACACGGGCGAAACCTATATCGGCATCTGCAAGGCGATCAAGGCAGCGGTACCGGGGATGCACATTCACGCTTTCTCACCGCTGGAGGTGACGCAGGGCGCCGCAACGCTGGGGCTGTCGCTGACCGAATTCCTGTCGCGGCTGAAGGCTGCGGGGTTGGGAACCTTGCCGGGCACGGCTGCGGAAATCCTGGATGACGAAATCCGTGACATCATTTGCCCCGACAAGATCAACACGCAGCAATGGGTGGATGTCGCGCGCGCGGCGCATGCGTTGGGACTGCGGACGACCTCCACGATCATGTACGGCCATGTCGAGGGACCACTCAATTGGGCGCGTCATCTGCTGGTGCTGCGCGATCTGCAAGCGGAGACCGGTGGGTTTACCGAATTCGTCCCGCTGCCCTTCGTGCATATGGAAGCCCCGATGTATCTGCGCGGCCTCGCGCGCAAGGGGCCAACCCTGCGGGAGGCGGTGTTGATGCACGCGGTCTCGCGGCTGGTGCTGCACCCGCTGATCACGAACATCCAGACGTCGTGGGTGAAGATGGGTCCCGAGGGTGCGGCGCTATGCCTGAACGCGGGCGCCAACGACATGGGCGGGACCCTGATGAACGAAAGCATCTCCCGCGCCGCGGGCACACAGCACGGACAAGAATTCCCGCCCGAGGCGATGGAGGGGCTGATCCAGAAGATCGGCCGGTTGCCGCTGCAACGGACGACGGCTTACAGTTCCGTATCGAACGAACGGCAGGTGGTGTCGTTCAACGCGCCGGAACTGGCGCCGGTGGTGCAAACGCCGCCACGGAAAGTACTGGCGGCGGAGTAGGGAAACGGCACACGCTCCGCCGCGTCACTGGTCGGCTCTGTTGCCGTTTTATTACGGCTGGCTGATTGTTGCCATCGCCTTCGTGACGATGGCGCTCGCCGTGACGGTACGGACGTCGTTCTCATTGCTGCTGCCGCCATTGATCGATGAGTTCGGATGGGACCGCGGCCTTGTCGCCGGGGCCTTTTCCTTCGGATTGCTGGTCTCCGCGATTGTGAGCCCGATCGTCGGACGGCTGATGGACAGCCAGGGGCCTCGGATCGTGATCGGGACTGGCGTGTGCCTGATGGGGATTGGGTTGCTGCTCGCGCCCGCGATCGCAAAACCCTGGCAACTCTACGCGACACTCGGCGTTCTGGTCGGGGGTGGAGCAAACCTGACGACCTACACGGCGCATTCGCTGTTTCTGCCGAACTGGTTCGTGCGCCGCCGGGGGCTGGCCATCAGCATCGCCTTCTCCGGCGCCGGCGCCGGTGCGATCGTTCTTCTGCCGTGGCTGCAAAGCATCATCGGCCGTGACGGGTGGCGCGCCTCCTGTTCCGCATTGGGGATACTCGTTGTAATCGTCCTCGGTCCGCTGAATCTGCTGATACGGCGTCGCCCGAGCGACGTTGGTCTGCGACCGGACGGCGCACCCCGAACGGCCGGGATGACCGACATGCGCCGGCCATCGAACATTGCCGATCCGGCCTGGGCCGCGATTGACTGGACGTTGGTTCGGGCGTTGCGGACCGGCCGCTTTTGGTGGATCGCGACTGGCTATTTCTGCGCACTGTTTGCCTGGTATGCGGTGCAGGTCCACCAGACGAAATACCTCGTCGAGGTCGGCTTCACACCCATTGTGGCCGCCTGGTCGCTGGGCCTTGTCAGTGTCGTCGCAATCCCCGGACAGATCGGGCTCGGCGCCTTGTCGGACCGGATCGGACGGGAATGGGTATGGACCGCGGGATGCTGCGGATTTGCGGTCTGCTACGCGGCGCTCATCGCCCTGGAGCCGGCGCCATCCTTGATTCTGCTGTATGTGATGGTGATCTCGCAGGGCTTTCTGGGCTACGCGATGACATCGGTGATGGGTCCGATTGTCGTGGAGATTTTTGAAGGACCGCACTACGGCGCTATCTTCGGGACGATGACCGTAGCCCTGGTCGGCGGCGGCGCGGCCGGACCGTGGGTGGCGGGGGTTGTCCACGATGCCACCGGCAGCTACCGGCTTGCCTTCCTGCTGGCGATCGCGTGTTGCATCGTTTCGGCGGCGGCGATCTGGATCGCGGCACCACGCAAGGTGCGTCTGGTCCCGGGGCAGGTGTCGGACTCGTAACTTATCCGCCATGGACCCGACGGCTTCCGTCAGCGCATCGCGGAAGACCTGGAAGCTGCGGGAGGTCTTGCGGATAGGGTCCATGTGGGGGGCGATCTGCTCCGCGAGGCGCAGCTTCCGCAGGCCGTGCGGAAAATAGCCAGCCTGTTGCAGGATACGTTCGAACGCTTCCGGGGTGCCGCCCTTAATCCCGTCCGGATCACGAAACGTCGCGCGGGACCTCACGCGTGGGGCAACCCGGGGAGATAGGCCTTGCGCACAGCCTGCCAGCCACCGCAGTACCATGCCTGCAGTTCCTCGATCACGATCCGGTTCAATACGTTCCAGCCGCCGTGAACCGCACGCGATCTCGTGATCAGGCCGGCCACTGCGGCGTGCTGCTCCATGGATCGTTTCAGCCGGTGGCCGTCGTCGTCATCGCGATCGACGAGCGTCAGAACCATGCAGTTCCTCGATGAGACTCGTTCATGCCCATCACCCCACCCCCAGCGCCTCCAGCGGCCAGCGCGGCCGCGGGGCAAAATCCAGCCCATCCACCAGCCCCAGCCGCAGCCGCTCGATCCCCGCCCAGGCCACCATCACCGCGTTATCCGTGCACAGCCGCACCGGCGGCGCCACCAGCCGGAACCCGGCGGCATCCGCCGCCCGCCCCAGTGCCGCCCGCACCGAACCATTCGCCGCCACACCACCAGCCACCACCAGCAACCCCGCGGCCGGCGCCCGATCGCGCATCATCGCCATCGCGTGCGCCGCGCGATCCGCCATCACGTCCGCAACCGCCCGCTGGAAACTCGCCGCGAGATCCGCCGCCACCTGCACCGGCAACGGCCCGGCCGCCAGCCGTCCCACCACCTGCGCCACTGCCGTCTTCAAACCGGAGAAGCTGAAATCGCACCCCGCCCGCCCCAGCATCGGCCGCGGGAAGTCGTACCGCGCCGGATCGCCATCCGCCGCCAGCCGCTCCAGCGCGGGACCGCCCGGCCAGCCCAGGCCCAGCAGTTTTGCCACCTTGTCGAACGCCTCCCCCGCCGCGTCGTCCACCGTGCCGCCCAGCCGCTGGTAACGCCCGACGCCCTCGACCGCGACGCACTGGCAGTGCCCGCCGGACATCAGCATCAACAGATAGGGAAACGGCGCACCACCCTCCACAATCCCTGGTAGAAGAGCGGTCAAGGCGTGCGCTTCGAGGTGGTTCACAGCGAGATAGGGAAGGCCCGCCGCCAGCGCGATCCCCTTCGCCACCTGGCTGCCGACGATCAGCCCGCCGATCAGGCCCGGCCCCGCGCTCGCCGCGACCCCACCCAGATCGACAAACCCGAGTCCCGCCCGGCCCATCGCCTGGCGCACCAGATCGGGCAAATAGGCCAGATGCGCGCGCGCGGCGATCTCCGGCACCACGCCGCCGAAGGGGGCATGCTCCGCTTCCTGGCTCAGGACCAGCTCCGCCAGGATGCGGCCATCGCCGTCCAGCACCGCGGCGGCGGTTTCGTCGCAGGACGATTCGATGCCCAGCACCGGACGCAGTTTGATGTGTGCCATCTTTCCCTCGGCTCGCATCGGTAATACGACGCGCGCATGAATGCCGCCATGCCGCCCTTCCAAACCGCCCCGCTGCGAGTCGGCACCCGCGGCTCCCCGCTCGCTCTGGTGCAGACCCGCGCCTTCATCGCGCTGCTGGGGTCGGCCCGTTCGGTCCCGCTGCGGGAGCAGATCATCAGCACCACCGGCGACCAGGTGCAGGACCGCCCCCTGGCGGAGGTCGGCGGAAAGGGCCTGTTCGCCAAGGAAATCCACGAGGCGCTGGCCGATTTCCGCATCGACTGTGCGGTGCACAGCCTGAAGGACCTGGAAACCGAACTCCCACCCGGGATCGTGCTGGCCTGCACCTTGAAGCGGGAGGACCCGCGCGACGCGCTGATCCTCGGGCCTGACTGCGGCGCCGATGACCCGGCCGATCCTTTCGCTTGCCTGCCGCAAGGGGCCGTGATCGGCACCTCCTCGGTGCGGCGGCAGGCGCAGTTGCTGCACGCGCGCCCCGACCTGACGATCGGCCCGATGCGCGGCAACGTGCAGACACGGCTGGCGAAGGTGGCCTCGGGCGACTGCGCCGCCTCGCTGCTGGCGCTGGCCGGCCTGCGGCGGCTGGGTCTGGCGCAGCACGCCTCGGCTGTGCTGGACCCCGATACGATGCTGCCCGCCGCCTGCCAGGGCATCGTCGGCATCACCGCGCGCGCGGACGATACCGGCCTGCGCGATCTGCTGGCCGCGATCGAGGACCCGGAAGCCGCGACCGCCGCCACGGCGGAACGCGCGATGCTCGCCGAGCTCGACGGCTCCTGCCGCACCCCCATCGCCGCCCATGCTCGTTTGTTGCCTGGCGGTGAGTTGCACCTGACCGGGCTGGTGGCACGCGCGGACGGATCGTTCCTGCTGAAACGAAGCCTGCGCGGCGCCGCCACCGATGCAAAACGGCTGGGCGCGGAGCTCGGCGCCAGCCTGCGCGCCGACAGTCCACACGATATCGTCGGGTAACATGTCCGATACGCCGGCGTCCGTCCTCATCACCCGCCCGGAACCCGGCGCCAGTGAAACCGCGGTGCGGATTGCCGCGCTTGGCCTGACCCCCGTGGTCGCGCCCGTGCTCGCCATCGCGCCGACCGAGCTCCGCCTCGCGAACCCCGCCGCCCTGGCCGGGGTGCTGGTCACCAGCGGCAACGCGCTGCCCGCTTTGTGGCCCGCTTGCCGCGACCGGTTGATCCTGGCCGTCGGCGACTCGACGGCAAATCGCGCGCGCAAGGCCGGCTTCAGCCAGGTCCTGTCCGCCGGCGGCGACGCGACCGCGCTGGCCGCGCTGGTGCGCCAGCGGCTGAAGCCAACCGACGGCAGCCTGCTGCTGGCATCCGGCCAGGGTCAGGGTCATGCGCTTGCCGCAGATCTGCGATGCGACGGTTACCGGGTGATCCGCCGGGTGGTGTACGCCGCTCGGCCGGTTGCATCGTTACCTGAGGCTGCAGCGCAAGCCCTTGCCACAGGCCGGGTTCAGGCGGCGTTGTTCTACTCTGCGGAGACCGCTCGCCATTTCGTCCGATTGGTGCAAGCGGCGGGGTTGAAAAACACGGTACAGACCAGTGAAGGGATGGCTATCGGCCGAGCCGCAGGCGTGGCATTAGAGGCCTTGCCGTGGCGCCGCATCCGCGTCGCCCTGAGGCCCAACCAGGAAGAGATGCTGGCGTTACTGGAATGACAGACACCCCTGCCCTCCCTGCCTCCGAGCCCGCGTTGCTGGAACCGGCCTCGGAGCCGACCCCTCCCCCTGCGCCGCCGCGCCAGGCGACCTCACCCTTGCCGGTGTTGTGTGCCGGGGGCTTCATTCTGCTGGCCGGCGCCATCGGCTACGTCTGGGCCTTCACGATCGGGCCCTATGCCCCGACCGCTTCGGGCGAGCTGCAAGCGCTGACGCGGCAATTGCAAACCCTCAGCGCCAAGGTCGCGCAACTGGAAAAGGTGCCGGACGTGAGCGCGCGCGTGGATGCGCTGGAGCGCCGGCCGTCCGCCGTTGATGTCGCCGCCATCGCGTCGCGGGTCGTGACGCTGGAGCAGCGGGCGGCCCTGGAATCGCAACTCGGTGGCCGCTACGACTCCCTCGCCGCTCGGGTCGATGCCTTATCGGCCAAGACACAAAGCGATGTCGCCGATCTCAGCCACCGGGTCGACGCGATCGAGGGGCGGCTGGGCGCGCTGAGCGCGTCAGCCCAGCAGGTGTCGGGGCTGAACGACCGCGCCGTCCGGCTGGCGCGGATCCAGGCCGCGACGGCGGCACTGCTGGCCGGGCAGAAGCTGGGTGCCTTGCCGGGCGCGCCCCCCGCACTCGCCAAATACGCCACCACGGCGCCACCGACAGAAGCGGAATTGCGCCTTTCCTACCCCGCCGTCGCACAGGCCGCGATGGAGGCGAGCCGGCCGGATACCGCTGGCCAGCCGTTCCTCGACCGGGTTTGGACGCGCGCCCAAACGCTGGTGACCGTGCGCGATGACGACGATGTGATCATCGGCGATGCCGCCTCCGGCGTTCTGGCCAAGGCCCATACCGCCCTGGAGGCGGGAGATCTGGCCGGCGCGGTGACCCTGCTATCGACCCTGAAGGGACCCGCGGCCGCCGCATTGGCCCACTGGCTGGGTGACGCGAAGTCACTGCTCGCCGCCCGAACGGCGCTGACCGACCTGGCAGGACAAAGCTGATGCGCCGGGTACTCTCGATTTTGGTGGTGTGCGCCATCGTGGTCGCCGCCGCCTGGGTCGTGGCGGGGCTGCCCGGCCGGGTCGATGTGCAGATCGGTGCCTGGGCGGTTCAGACCTCGACCCCGATGGCCGTCGTGGCCCTGCTGCTGGGGTTTATCGTCGCCTACATCCTGATCCGCCTGATTGCCTTCGTGCTGAATGCCCCCGGCGACGCCCGCTGGTGGCTGAGCGGGCGGCGGCGGCGTGCGGGTGACCGGGCGGTCACCTCGGCGCTGGTGGCGCTGGCCGCAGGCGACGTGGGGGATGCCAGCCGCGAAGCGGGACGGGCACGCCGCTTGCTCGGTGACACGCCGCAGACCCTGCTGCTCGCCGCCGAGGCCGGCCGCCTGGGAAACCACGAGGATCAGGCGGCGACGGTGTTCCGGCTGCTGGTTGAGCGAAAAGATGCGGCGTTTCTGGGTTATCGCGGCCTGCTGCGGCAGGCCGTTGCACGGGAGAACTGGCCGGAAGCCGTGGCGCTGGCCCGTCAGGCCGAACAGGCGCGGCCCGGCGCCGCGTGGGTTCGCCAGGAACGGGCGCAGCTCGCGATCCGCGCGGGCAATTGGTCCGAGGCCCTGGAGCTTGCCCAGACCCGCCCGCTGAAAGCCGTCCTGGCAACGGCGGCGGCCGGCGCGGAAACCGATCCGGCGCGTGCCTTGACCCTCGCCCGCCTCGCCTGGAAGGAGGATCCGGCCCTCACGCCGGCGATCGTCGGTTATGCGGAACGGCTGCGCGCTGTCGGCAAGGTTCGCCGCGCCAGGAAGGTCCTGGCTCTTGGCTGGACCCTGTCCCCGCATCCGGATATCGCCGCGTGTGCGCTCGCGCCGGAGACCGACCCCGCGGCACGCAGCCGGACCGCGCAGGAACTCGTCGCGTCCAACCCCGAACGGTTCGAATCGCGCCTGCTGGTCGCCCGTTGCGCGCTGGAGGCGGGTCAACTGAGCGAGGCCCGACGGGTCGTGGAGGCCGCCCGAACGGCCGGAATGAACCAGCGCCGGCTGTGGCTGTTGCTGGCGCAGATCGAGGAAGAGGAACGCGGCGATACCGAGGAGGGACGGCTGGCCCAGCGCGACGCCTTGCGCCACGCCGCGACAGCCGACCCGGATCCGGTCTGGCGCTGTTCGTCGTGCCATTCGCCTCAGACGGCCTGGCATCCGACCTGCCCGGTATGCGCGACCCCGGGATCGATCACCTGGGTCACCGACAGCGTCAGCAGCACCTCGGCGGTGCCAGCCTTGGTGTGAGGCCGTCGGGTTGCCCTATGCGGTGACCTTGCGGCTTGATCCTGTGGCGGCGGCCCGCGTCACAGACCTGTGGACCGCGCTGGCGCGGGACGAGCTGACGGACCTGCTCGACCTCGGCTACGCGCCGCATATCACCCTGGCGGTTCTGCACGACGGAGCCGCCAGTGTCGCGGAAACCGTGGCGCGCGTCGCGGCCGGATGGCGTGGCCGGCGGGTGCGCTTCGCCGGCTTCGGCGTGTTTCCCGGTCCGCCCGCGGTGCTGTGGCTGGCCCCGGTCCCGGATGCAGGCCTTCTCGGACTCCAACGCGAATTGTGCGACGCACTGCCGGCGGCGCACCTGCATCCGCATTATCGCCAAGGCGCCTGGGTGCCGCATGCGACCCTGGCCGAGGACCTGACGGTATCCGGCCTGGCCGAGGCTTTGGCTTGCGTATCGGACGGCTGGGCACCCTTTGCGGGAACGCTGGATCAGGTCGATCTGGTGCGGTTCCGCCCCGTATCAGTCCTCTGGCAGACCCGTCTGGCCCCACCGCCGGCCTGACCCGCGGAGCCAGCGCAATTCCCGGATGGCGCCGCGCTTCGGGCAAGGTCACAGTCGCGGCATGAACGACGCACTCACCATCGACCGTCTGCCCGACGAGATTCTCTGGCAGACGGTCCTCGCCCGCCAGCCCGGCGACTTCCTGTATGCCGTGACCACCATGGGCGTGTATTGCCGTCCGGGGTGTCCCTCGCCGCGGCCGTTGCGCAAGCATGTCCGCTTCTTCGATACCTGGCCGGACGCCGAGACCGCCGGGTTCCGCGCCTGCAGGCGCTGCGACCCGAAAGGGGAGCGGGCGCGCATCGCCCAGGACGTGGTGCGCGATGCCTGCGCGTTCATCGAGACCGAAGAGACCACGCCATCGCTGGAAACCCTGGCGGCGCGGTCCGGCTATTCCCGCTTCCACTTCCTGCGGATGTTCCGTGACCACACCGGCCTCACGCCGCGCAGCTACGCCGAGGGCGTGAAGGCCCGCCGCCTGCACGCGGCGCTGGCGGGTGGCGCCCGCGTGGTGGACGCGGTGGCCGATGCCGGATTCGGATCGGAGAGCCGGGTCTATGAGAAAACCGGCGCGCTGCTTGGCATGACTCCCGGCGCCGCGCGGCGGGGCGGCGGGGGCGAGACCATCCGCACGGCTTTCGCCGATTGTCCCTTCGGCCGCTTGCTGGTGGGCGCCACGGACAAAGGCGTGTGCTTCATCGGTTTCGCCGAGCCCGATGACGCTCTGCTGGGCGATTTGCAGCGGCGCTTCCCGCGCGCAACCATCGTCGCCGATGACACCGCCCTGGCGGCGACGGTGCGGGCCGTGCTGGATTTCCTGGAGGAGCCGAAACAGGCACTGGACCTTCCGCTGGACCTGCGCGGCACGGTGTTTCAGCAGCGGGTGTGGCAGACGCTGTGCCGGATACCGCCGGGCGAGACCCGGACCTATGCGCAACTCGCCACCATGACCGGCAATCCCAGAGCGATCAGAGCGGTCGCTCGGTCTTGCGCGACGAACCCGGTGTCGCTGGCGGTGCCCTGCCATCGGGTGGTCGGAAGCAATGGGACCCTGACCGGGTATCGCTGGGGGGTGCCACGCAAGCAGGCGCTGCTGGCGCGCGAGAAAGCGGCGAGGGCGGTCTGAGAGGCTGCCTCGATTCGCCCAGGCAATCTCCCACTGAACTGATTTTGCACATGATTGTGGCTCCTGGCGGTCGAATCAGGCGGCGGCCGGACGACGCGATATCAGCTTGACGCTGGCAATATAGATCCAGGTCACCGCACTCTCGATGCTGCGCTCGAAGTCCTTGGCCAGACGGCGGTTGCGGTTCAACCAGGCGATCGTGCGCTCGACGACCCAGCGCCGCGGCAATAGAACAAAGCCCTTCGCGGCATCCGACCGTTTGACGATCTCGATCGTCCATGTGCCAAGCTTCGCCATCGCCGCCTTCAACTTGTCGCCGGCATAGCCGCCGTCGGCGAAAATATGACGCATCCAGGGAACCAGGCTGCGCACGCTCGCCAGCAGCAGCGGTGCGCCGTCGCGATCCTGGATGTCGCCGGGGTGAACGATCGCACCGACCAGCAGACCCGGGGTGTCGGTCACAAGGTGGCGCTTGCGGCCGCAGACGGCTTGCGGTGGCATGTGCGGCTCGATCACCGCCTATTCCGGGTCCGTGGTATCGCTTGCATAGCGCAATCCGTCGCGCGGATACTTCAGCCGCGTGATCTCGGTCCAGGCCAAGGCCGGTCTCCCGCGTGTGTTGCAACCGCGGGAGAATCGCAGCCGCTGGGATCACGCAACGGGTTTTTTGGCCGGGTCTGAGTTGGCGTGCCGGGTCAGCCTCTGAGCCGTCACGAAGAACCGGCCACTGTCGGCGGTCACACCAACCGAAACGAGGCCTCCAGCCTGGCAGGCGGTTCGAAACTGCTCCGGGGCCATGGTGTTCATACCTGGTCTCCAGGAGATTTTGATCGCAACCGTTCAACGAACGTCGGATGCGGCCACCAGGCGATTCACGCGGGTTT
>Ga0302276_10002172_pt1 | contig 17350 bp, 2 predicted proteins | sample III_Bog_N2_3_FD_198768 | JGI IMG/M metagenome (GOLD analysis project Ga0302276, IMG submission 198768) | Peat permafrost microbial communities from Stordalen Mire near Abisko, Sweden - III_Bog_N2_3 | ecosystem: Environmental > Terrestrial > Soil > Wetlands > Peat | place: Sweden: Abisko...
GGCCGTCACGGGCTTCGGCGCGATCAGTTGCGCCGGTGTGGGTGTCGAGGCGCTATGGAGGGCCCTCTTGAAGGACACGGCGCCGGAGAGCAAGCGCATCGCGCCCTTTGACACCACGCACATTGGCGGACCCAAAGAACTCCGTCGATTCGACCCCTTCACGCTCTACGCGCTGATGGCGGCCGACGAGGCGTGGCGCCAGAGTGGTTTAGTGGGCCCGCTCCTCGACGCCGGGAGCATCGTGACAACGGGCATCGGTGGCCTCCAGACCGTGCTCGAACAGTTCCGAGTCTTGACCGAAAAAGGGCCGGCCCGCGTCTCGCCGTTCATGGTGCCGATGATGATGCCCAACGCCGCCACCGCCGCGGTCTCGATGCGCTTCGGGCTCGGCGGGCCGTGTGAGACGGTCACGACCGCGTGCGCGGCCGGCACGCACGCCATCGGCAACGCCGCGCGACTCGTCGCGAGCGGAAGAAGCACCGTCGCGGTTGCTGGCGGCGCCGAAGCGGTGATGGTCGAGATCGCCGAGGCCGGCTTTCGCAACATGACCGCGCTGAGCAACACCGAATTCTCGCGCCCCTTCGACGTCAACCGCGACGGGTTCGTCATGGGAGAGGGCGCCGGCATCTTGATTCTGGAAGAGTGGGATCACGCGATCTCACGCGGCGCCACTATCTACGCCGAAGTGCTGGGCGCCGCCTCGACCGCCGACGCGCACCACATCACCGCCCCGGACCCGTCCGGTCACGGCGCGATTCGCTGCATGGAGTTGGCGCTCGAAGACGCCGGCGTGTCGGCGAGCGAAGTGTCGCACATCAACGCCCACGGCACGTCGACACCGCTCAATGACCTCGCCGAGTCCGTCGCCGTTCGCAAGGTCTTCGGTGACCACGCTCCCCCGGTCACGTCGATCAAGGGTCACCTCGGTCATTCACTCGCCGCCGCGGGCGCCCTCGAAGGCGTGGCGTCGGTGATGACGCTGGTCAACCAGGTGATTCCTCCAACCGCCGGCACGACGAAGGTCGACCCGGACGTGGGCCTCGACGTGGTGATCGGACAGCCCCGAACAGCCGACGTCGAAGTGATCTTGTCGAACTCCTTCGGTTTCGGCGGCCACAACGGCAGCGTTGTCTTCCGACGCTTTCACGCCTAGAAGACAACGCGCCGCGGCTTCTTAATTCTTGGTTGGTGTGACCTTCACTGCGTTGGAGGACTTCGAGGGCACTTTCTGCAACGTGAAGTGCAGCGGCTCTGAGTGTCGACTCTTCAAGAACGACTCGACGACCAGGGCGCGAGCCTTCGCCAGTGCGCTCTGACCCTTGGCGTAGTAGGTCAAGGTGATCGACGTGCCCTTCACCAACTCGTGCGCGAGACGCGTGAGGTTGCGCTCGTCGCTCGAGTTGAGCCGCTTGGAGTTCTTCGCGAACGTCACCATCAAGGCTCCGGGCACGCTCTGGGGTGGGTTCACCGGGATGATGATCGGCGCGAGCGCCATCGTGACGGTCGTCGGATCCGATGAGGCCACGGCGTAGGTACCGTCCGCGGCTTTCGTGACGGTCACCGTGCAGGTACCGGCGTTGGGCGCGTTCAGAATCGAACCGGTGATCGTGCACTGCGCACCCCCGGCGTCAGTCACGACGTAGGTCACGGCACCCGTGCCCGACCCACCGCTCGACGTGAGCGTCAGCGGCGTGTTCTGCGTACCCGACGTGCTCGTCAAGGTCAGTGTCGCTTGGGTCTTCAGCGTTGTTCCTCCGCCACTGCCACCAGTACCGCCTGTGCCGCCGCCGCCTGTGCCGCCGCCTGTGCCGCCGCCTGTGCCACCGCCGCCTGTGCCACCACCGCCTGTACCACCACCGCCTGTACCACCACCGCCTGTGCCACCACCGCCGCCAATTGGATTGGCTGTCACGTTGATAGAGAAGGTCCAGGTGCCGGTGTCACCGAAGGCGTCCGTGTCCGTACCCGAGACGGTGTACGTGTTCGCCGCCAGTGGAGCACCGACGACCGCGATCGCGCCCGAACCCGAGACTGAGACATTCGGATTGGTGCCGGTCACCGTGTAGACGATCGCAGTGCCGTCGTGGGTCACGGGCGCCAGTTGATTCGTGAAACCCGATGTCTGGTCGACGGTGATCGAGGCACTCGTCGGGGCGCTCTGGCTGATCGTGCTCGCCGTGACGACGAGGGTGAACGTCCAAGTGCCCGTGTCACCAAAGGCGTCGCCCAGTGTCCCGCTGATCGTGTACGACCCCACGTCGAGGTAGCCCGTCGTGGTGACTTGGCCCGTCGCGCTGACCGAAAGGTCGCTCGAATCACCGGCCGTCACCGTGTAGCCGACCGCTCCGTTATTGCCTGTGGCGCTGAGTTGCGCGCTGTAGCCCGAAGTGGCGTCAACGCCCGTCGAGTCCGAGGTGAGACCAATCTGTGAGATCGTGCCGGCAGCGACGGTCAGCGAGTAGCTCCACTGCCCGGCGTCACCACTGACGTCGGAGTCGGTGCCACTGAACGTGTGGACGCCGGCGCTGAGCATGCCGTTCGTGCTGACCGCGCCTGTCGGACTCACGGTGAGGTCGGTGGTATCGCCACCGGTCGCGATATAGGTCACCGCGCCGTTGTTGCCCGTCACGTTCAGTTGGTCGCTCGCCGTGGCCGAGTTGTTCACGGTCGTGTTCGATCCGGTGGGTACGACCTGGCTGATGAGGCTCGCCGTGATCTGGAGCGTGTAAGTCCAGGTACCGGTATCGCCCAGCGTGTCCGAATCGGTTCCCGAAACGGTGTAGCTGCCAATGGGGAGCGGCGTGCCGCTCGCACTGACCGCGCCCGAACTCGACACCGTCAGATGCGGATTCGTCACCACGGTGACGAAGGTCACGTGACTACCGTCGTGCGTCGTGCTCGCCAACTGGTCCGCGAACGTCGTCGATCCGTCGACCGTGAGGACGTCGCCGGTCGGGACGCCTTGGTCGATGGTGCTCGCCGAGACCTTCAGCGTGAAGGTCCAGGCGCCGGCGTCGCCAAAGGAGTCAGTGACCGTGCCACCGAACTCGTAACTGCCGACCGCGAGGTAGCCGTTGACCGTGACCACACCTGCGGCGCTGACCTTGAGGTCCGTGGTATCGCCGGCGTTGGCACTGAAGGTCTCAGTGCCGTTCGATCCCGACGTGCTCAACTGGCCCCGATAGGTCGAAGAACCGTCAACGGTGCTGGTGTCGGTCACGAGCCCGATCTGGGTGATCGCGCTCGGCGAGACACTGAGCGTGAAGGTCCAGGTTCCGGCGTCGCCGTTGACGTCGGAGTCGGTGCCGCTGAAGGTGTAGTTGCCGACCACGAGCATGCCCGAGGTGGTGACGACGCCCTGGGAGCTGATCAGAAGGTGTGTCGTGTCGCCGCCGGTGGCGGTGTAGCTGACCGTGCCGTTGTTGCCCGTGACGGCGAGTGGCGTCGTGTAGGCGCCGGAACCATCGACGGTCGTCGTGTCGCTCGTCGGTTTGGCCTGGGTAATCAAGCTGGCCGTGACGGTGAGCGTGTAGGTCCAGGTGCCGGCGTCGCCGAAACCATCGGCGTCGGTGCCCGAGACCGTGTAGTGGCCGACTCCGAGCGGTGAGCTCACGAGGGTGATCGCGCCGCCGGCCGAGACGTTGAGGCTCGGGTTCGACGAGGTCGTGGTGAAGACGACCGCGCTGGCGTCGTGGGTCGCCGGGGCCAATTGGTCGGTGAAGCCCACCGTCTGGTCGACGGTGATCGTGTCCCCGGTGGGAATCGCCTGAACGATCGGACTGGCCGTGACCGTCAACGTGTACTGCCACGTGCCGACGTCACCGAGCGTGTCGGTGACGGTGCCCGCGACGTTGTACTGGCCAACGCTGAGTGGGGCACCAACGGTGGTGATGGCACCCGAACTCGAAACCTTCAGGCCCGCGTTCGTGGTGACCGTAGTGAAGCTCACGGCACTGGCGTCGTGGGTCGCTGGCGCCAGTTGATCAGTGAACGACGACGAGTTGTCAACGGTCGTCGTACCCGTCAGGGGTGCGCTCTGGACTATCGCGCTGGCCGTGACCGTCAGGGTGAAGGTCCAGGTCCCCGTGTCGCCATCTGCGTCGGTGTCGGTCCCGCCGAAGGTGTAACTGCCGACCTTCAGGTAGCCACTGGTGGACACCAGTCCGCCCGTGGAGACCTTAAGACTGGTCGTGTTGCCCGTCGTGGCCACGAAGGTGACGCCGCCGCCATTACTGCCGGACGTGGTCAATTGGCCCGTGTACGCCGACGATCCATCAACCGTCGTGGTGTCCGTCGTGAGTCCGATCTGGCTGATCGTGCTCGGCGTGACGGTGAGCGTGAAGGTCCAGGTGCCCGCGTCACCCAATCCGTCGGACGTGGTACCCGAGACAGTGTAGGTGCCGACCTTGAGCGGGCCGCCCGTGACCGTGATCGCACCCGCGCTCGACACCGAGACGTTCGGGTTCGTCGTGGTCGTGAGGTACGTGACGGCACTGCCGTCGTGCGTGGTGGGAACGATCTCACCGGTGTAGCTGGACGAACTGTCGACCGTCACCGATGCACTGGTCGGCGAAGTCTGCAGAATCGCGCTGGGTGTGACCGTGAGGGTGTACGTCCACGTACCCGTATCACCCAAAGCGTCGGTGTCGGTACCCGACACGGTGTAGGTGGTCGCCGCCAACGAGACACCGTTGGTCGTGATGGCACCCGAGCTCGAAACGTTGAGCCCAGAACTCTTCACGACCGTCACGTAGGCGACCGCGGTGCTGTCGTGCGTCGCGGGTGCGAGTTGTCCCGTAAAGGTCGACGAACCATCCACCGACGTCGTGCCCGTCAGTGGCGTTGTCTGAAGAATTGTGCTCGGTGTGACGCTCAGCGTGAACGTCCACGTGCCCGCGTCACCGAGGGCGTCGGAGTCGGTGCCCGAGACGGTGTAGACACCGACCGCGAGCGGCGCCCCGACAACACTGATAGCGCCACTACTGGAGACACTGAGGTGCGCGTTGAGCACCGTAGCGACGTAGGACACGGCACTGGCGTCGTGGGTCGCCGGCGCGAGCTGACCCGTGAAGGCCGACGAACTATCCACCGTCGTCGTGCCCGTAAGGGGTGTCGTCTGAATGATCGCGCTGGCCGTGACCGTCAGTGTGAAGGTCCACGTACCCGTGTCGCCATCAGCGTCGGTGTCGGTTCCGCCGAAGGTGTAACTGCCGACCTTCAGGTAGCCACTGGTGGATACCAATCCGCTCGCGGAAACCTTAAGACTGGTGGTATTGCCGGTGGAGGCCACGAACGCGACCCCGCCGCCATTGCTACCGGACGTGGTCAATTGGCCGGTGTAGGCCGACGATCCGTCGACCGTCGTGGTGTCCGTCGTGAGTCCGATCTGGCTGATCGTGCTCGGCGTGACGTTGAGCGTGAACGTCCAGGTCCCCGCGTCGCCGAGGGTATCCGTATCCGTGCCCGATGCCGTGTACGCCCCGACCTTGAGTGGGCCGCCCGTCACCGAGATCGCACCCGCGCTCGACACTGCGACGTTCGAGTTCGTCACGGTCGTCACGTAAGAGACAGCGCTGCCGTCGTGCGTGGTGGGAACGATCTGTCCGGTGTAGCCGGAAGAACTGTCGACCGCCGCCGAGGCACTCGTCGGCGACGTCTGAACGATCACGACGGGCGTGACCGTCAGTGCGAAGGTCCACGTACCCGTATCGCCCAAAGCGTCGGTGTCGGTTCCCGAGACCGTGTAGGTGTTCACGGCCAATGGCACAGCATTGGTGGTGATGGCGCCCGAGCTCGAGACGTTGAGACCAGTACTCTTCACGACCGTCACGTACGTGACAGCGGTGCTGTCGTGCGTCGTGGGCGCGAGTTGTCCCGTGAAGGCTGAGGAGTTGTCGACCGAGACCGTGGCGGTGGTTGGTGAAGTCTGCGTGATCGTGCTCGGCGTGACGGTGAGCGTGAACGTCCAAGTGCCGGTGTCGCTCAAAGTGTCAGAGTCAGTCCCCGAGACGGTGTACGCACCGACCTTGAGTGGCGCGCCGATGACCCTGATGGCCCCGCTCGCCGAAACGCTGATGTTGGCGTTGGTCGGTGACGCGACGTAGGACACCGCACTTCCGTCGTGCGTGGACGGTGCCAATTGGTCGGTGAAGGCCGACGAAGTGTCGACGCTCGTCGTTCCCGTCAACGGCGTCGTCTGAAGGATCGTGCTGGGCGTGACCGTCAGTGTGAACGTCCAGGTGCCCGTGTCGCCGTCGGCGTCGGTACTGGCCCCGCCGAAGGTGTACGTGCCGACCTTGAGGTAGCCGGCCGTCGAGACGAGACCCGCGGCGGTGACCTTGAGATCGGTCTCGTCGCCACTTGTTGGCGCGAACGTGACGCTGCCGCCGTTACTGCCGGATGTCGTGAGCTGTGTCGTCGTGGTCGAGGACGCGTCGACGGCCGACGTGGCACCGGTGATGCCGATCTGCGTGATCGTGCTCGGCGTGACGGTGAGCGTGAACGTCCAGGTGCCGGTATCTTTCAAGGTGTCGGAGTCGGTCCCCGAGACGGTGTAGGTGCCCACCCGAATCGGTCCGCCCGTCACGGTGACCGCGCCGGTCGATGAAACGCTTACGGAGGTGCTCGTCACGGTGGTGGCGTAGGTAATGGCGCTCGCGTCGTGGGTACCTGGCGCGAGTTGCGCCACGAGCGGCGTGGTACCAGAACTATCAACGGTGACGGACGCACTGGTGGGGGTCGTCTGGGTGATCGTGCTCGGCGTGACCGTCAGCGCAAAGGACCACGTGCCCTTGTCGCCGTTACCGTCGACGTCGGTACCGTTCAAGTTGTACGTGCCGGCCGCGAGGTACCCACTGGTCTTTACAATCCCGCTGAAGCCGATCGAGAGGTCAGTCGTACTGCCGCCGGTCGCCGTGAAGTTCACGGCGCCGTTGTTACCCGTCACGTTCAACTGCTTGGTGTAGGCGCTCGAAAGGTCAACCGTGGTCGAGTCACTCGTCGGCGCGACCTGCGTGATCGACGAGGCGCCCAAAGCAATGGAGAGCGCCAGGGATGACGTGTTGACATAGTTGGTCGCGGTGACGGTGAAGTTGAATGGCGAATCCACCTGGAATCCCGGCAGCGGGGTTCCAGCAATCGTCGCCGTGCCGTCTTTGTTGTCCGTGAACGTAAGGCCCGGTGGCAGCGTGCCGGCCGAGATGCCCAGTGCCGGCGCCGGGAATCCCGTCGTCGTCACCTTGAAGCTGTAGGGAGTGCCGACCGTGGCCGCGGGTGGTGCGGCGTTGGAGACCGTCGGCGCGGTGCCCACGTTCACCGTGAGGGTCTGTTGCGCGTTCGGCGTGACGCCGTTCGCGGCGGTCACAACGATTGGGAAGGCGCCCACTTGCGTGGACGATCCCGAAATGGTCGCCGTGCCGTTGCCGTTGTCTTTGAAGCCGATCCCGGTCGGCAGGGTGCCGGTGTAAGTCAGGGCCGGCGTCGGCACGCCCGTCGTGGTCACGGCGACGCTGCCGGCGGTGCCCGAGGCGAAGTCGGCGGCGGCCGAAGACGTGATCGCGGGCGCGCTCGAGGTCGACACCGTGATCACCAAGTCCAGCGTCGCGGTACTGCCAGAGCTATTCTTCGCCGTGATCGTGACCGGATAGGTCCCGTTCGATCCAGCGGGCGGAGTACCGGTGATGGTCGCCGTGCCGTTCCCGTTGTCTTTGAAGGTCATCGTGCTCGGCAGCGCTCCGGTTTCGGCGATCGTCGGCGTTGGCGAACCGGTCGTCGTCACTGTGTACGTACTGGCAAAGCCCGTGTAGAACTGCGCGGCCGCCGCACTGGTGATGGTGGGAGCTTGGGCGTTGGTCAACGTGAATGACTGAGTCGTGGTCCCGGCGCTCGACGCGGCGGTGATGGTGATCGCGAACGTGCCACCCGTGCCAGCGGCCGCAGTCCCCGAGATGGTCGCCGTGCCGTTGCCGTTATCCAGGAACGCGATGCCGGTCGGCAGGCTGCCCGTGAATGAGAGCGCGGGCGACGGAGCGCCGGTCGTGTGAACCGTGAAGCTGAAGGGCGTACCCACGATCGACGTCGCGGCGTTCGCGCTGGTGATCGTCGGGGCCACCTTCTCATCGACGACGAGCGTGCCCTTGGCGGCAATCGTCGTCCAGGCCGAAAGAGTGCCGCCGTAGGCCTGACCGTAGGCGGCTCCGCCCACGGTCGATCCCAGCGGCGCGGTGAACGGCACGGTGATCGGAGCGGCGGACGTGTTGGTGATCGTTACGACGCCGTTGGTGTCGGTCGCCGTCACCGACTTCGCGCTCTGCGCGCTCGCCCACGCCGCCTGCTCACCGAGCACCGTCGCCTCGGTGGCGTCGTTCATTGGGGTCAGCGGCGTGGTCGTCCAGGCGTTGTACTGCGAGAGCATGGAGTTGATGAGACTCAGGATCGTGTACCCGGTTGCCGCCGGACCGATGAGGTCGGTCTGGTGGGCGTAGCCAACACGCGGGTTGTTGGCCAAGACGTGACTCAACATGATCGAGGACTCCGAGGCCAATATCGAGGTTTCGGTCGCCGGTGTGGTCAAACACGTCGTGGCGCCCGAGGCCGCACAGTGGCCGGTCTCGCTGGGATAGGTCGTGTTGCCGAGGCTCACACCGGGCGCGACGTAGAGCGTGTTGTACTCGTTGATCTCATCGGGCCAGTTCGAAGCGTTGTAGTAGATGTTGCTCGGGTAGCGCGGCGCTGATTCGGCCGTCGTGCCGCCGGAACTCAGCGCGTACTGCTGGGGCTGACGTGACGCGTCGGCGGCGAAGACGTTGACGCCGACGTTGTGGAGCGCGGCCGGCATGTTGGGGTTTTCGATTCCCGAGTGCTCGCCGGTGATGACGACGGCCGGGCTGTAGTTCGTGAGACCGTTGGCCGCGGCGAACTCTTGGTCCCAGGCGATCTCGGTGTCGATCGACGCGTCGGTCTGGCCGTTGGGGTCGTTCGCGGGGTCCCAGGCGGTGGTGCCATTCGCGCAGTCGATGCCGGGGTTCGTGGCCGTCGGGTCCGTCGTTGACGAATCTGGCGCGACGCCGGGCGTCACCGCACCAGTGTCGGTGAAGGTGTAGTTGGCGGTGGCCCCGGTCGGGTCCTCCGCGACGTGGCCGATGTACCCGTAGGTTGCACCGGTCGAAGTCTTGCGGTAGATGTTGTAGCCCCAGAAGCCCGTGCCACCGGTGTGGTTGGCCTCTTCTTGCCACAGCTTCGGACCGGCGCCGGCCGTGCCGGTGCCGTTGGTGGCGTCGGGCCACGTCAAGGTCGCCGAGTGGGTAGTGGAGAGCGTCACTGCCTTGGCGACTGACGGCTCGGACTCTCCGTACGCGGTGGCGGCCGTGATCTCGTAGTCGTAGGTTCCCGCGGCGAGCGTGCCGCCCGTCGCAGCCGTGGCGGAGGTGAAGGGCTGCTGTTGCCAGATGACGCAGCCGAGGAACTCGTGGCTCCAGGTGTGCGTGGTCCAGTTGAAGTCCTTCTGGTCCGCGAGTAACGCGTTGATGAGGCCTTGGTCGTTGGGAGACGTCGAGTCAACAACTTGGCCGGGCATCGTGTAAGTCGTACCGTTTTCAGTGATCGATCCCGTGCACTTCGCGTTCGATTCAGCGGCGGCCGTCGGCGCGGTACACGCACCGACGCCGTTGAACGCCATGTTCAACGTGATACCGGTCTGCGCTTCCCACGCCACGACGTAGGCGACGTCGGCCGCACTCATCTGCACGTCGGCCGGCTCATCGGCCGTATTGCCGGCGACCCCGGCCGGGCAGGTGAAGTCGATCGGGTCAGTGGCGGCGGGCGTGCATTGGTACTTCGAACTCCACTCGTTGTCCGCGATGAAGTTGTCATCGATGTCTTGTCCGAAGTAGTTCCGGTACAGGCCCACGTGTGTGCTCTGCGTCACCCAGTTGATGATCCCCGGTGACAGTAAGAGCCATTCAAGAGAGGTCGCGAGGTAGTCGAAATTCAACGTGAGCTCGGTGACGCCGGACTGCGCGTCGCCGTTGGGGTGCTGGTATACGCCCGCGAGCACGGTGCCGGTCGAACTCGTGAGCCACGGCGTGAACGGCGCACCGGTGTTGACCGTCGCGCCGTATCCGAGTGTGCCGACGTCGAAGGGAACCGGTCCCTTGAGCGCGGGCAGCGCGGCGAGTCCCGCCGCGTTCAGCGTGCCGGTCGTGCCGGCGATCGATCCCGATGACACTTCGGTCTCACCTAAGAGCGTCGAAGGGTATTCGTAGCCATCGACCTGACGAATCTGGAACTGCGATTCGAAAGCGTCGAGCGTCGTTAGCTGCCCCGCCGCGAAGGCGAAGGGTGAATCAGCGAACACGACACCGTCGAAATTCGCGGTGGTGCCACTCGACAACGTCGGCAACGTCATCGTCTCGGAACCGTACGCACCACTGGGAGTGACCAGCGTGTACGCGACACCCTCACTCGAAAGTGCGGACTGCCACGCGGCGGTCGTCGCACCACCAATGAGCAGCACGTTCAGGTTGAGCGTGGGAGGAGTAGCGGCTGAGGCCACGCTGGCGCCAAGTGGTGCCATGAGCGCTCCGCTCATCGCAATGACCGCAATTGCGATTCGGGTCGTCAGCGTCTTTGCCGTAGGCATGTGAACTCCTCGTTCGGAAGGGCCCTATCGGCCCGCACTGGACCGCATTTCCAATGAGAAAATTAGAGGCCCCGCGTACTTGAAACCACCCCAAGATTGCCCACTTTTACGGCTTCGCGACCCTCGCAAAATGTCGAGGAGCCCCCTGATTTATTTGCGAGAGCACCCTTGCCAAAGTCAGAAAGTGAGTGATATCCAATCGATTGAGACGATTCAACACGCCTTGCGTGATTTCGCAATTGGCGCGTCACACGACGAATGGATTTCGCCGAACGAGACGAACGATCCTGCATCCACTTCATCGCGCCGAAGTGTCTTCGCGAGTGGAACAGGTGTAGCGCTGACCACATTCACTACGGTATTTGTAGTGAATGTGGTCAGCGCTGACCCAGTCGAGCACTCCGAGAAGCGGCGCGCCCGTTAATTCTTTGTTGGAACTACCACAACATTCGGTGATGACTTCTGCTTGTTTTCAGCAAGTTTGATTGAGACTGTGTAGAGCGTTCGGCTCTGCAAGAACTTCGCAGTCGCTGATGCTCGCGACTTGGCGAGTTTGGCCTGTCCCTTGGTGTAATACCGAACGGTGACGGCGGCACCCGTGACGAGTTTCTTCGCAAGCTTGTTCAGAGCCTTCTGGTAATTCGCCTGAAGTCCGACCGACGCCTTCGCGAATTTCACCGTCAGGGCGTTAGGAATCTTCGGCGCTGACTTCGGTGGCTTTGAAGGGATCACCACGGCGGCGATGAAGGTCACCGTCGTAGCGGTCGAGGACGCGGACTTGTACGTCGCGTCGGCGGCCTTGGTCGCAGTAACCGTGCACGTTCCCGCGGTCGTCGCGCTTACGGATCCACCTGAGATCGTGCACCCGGCAGTGCCGGGATCAGTGACCTTGTAGGAAAGCGCTCCCGAACCGGATCCTCCACTTGACGTCAGTGTCAACGCTGTCCCGACCGTTCCGGCCGTACTCGTGAGTGAGAGTGCGGCTTGGGTCAGCGGTGTGGTTGGGGCGACTCCTCCGCCGCCGCCGCCGCCACCAACGACGGTGGTGGTGGTCACTGGCAACGTGGTGGTCGTGGCTGTCGGCAACGTGGTGGTCGTGGCTGTCGGCAACGTGGTGGTCGTCGTCGTCGTGGTGGTAGCTGCGGGACTCACGTCAATAGTGAACGTCTGCTGAGTCGAGCTAGTTCCATTGATGGCCGTGATTGTTATCTGATAGCTACTGGCCGCACCCGTTTGTGGTGTTCCCGAAATCGTCGCCGTGCCGTTTCCATTGTCGACGAACGTGACCTGTGAAGGCAGCGTGCCAGTCTCGCCGAGAGCGGGCGCCGGATACCCGCCCGTGGTTACCGCAAACGTGAAGGCCGTTCCAATCGAGGTCGCCACAGAAGTTGCATTGGTAATCGACGGTGCCTGACCGACAACGATGGTGAGAGTGCCAGTTGCATTCGGCAATACCAAATTCCCAGCCGTGATTGTTATCGGATAGCTACCCGCCGCAGTCGATGCCGGGGTTCCCGAAATCGTCGCCGTGCCGTTTCCGTTGTCCGTGAAGCTGAGTCCCAGCGGCATTGCTCCAACTTCAGTCAGGGCGGGCAGCGGAACACCGGTGGCCGACACCACGACAGAACCCAATTGATTAACTGTAAAGTCCGCAACTGGAAGAGTCAGATTCGTCGGAGCCACAGGCTTGGCTTCAGTTATGACCAACGGAAGCGTCGCGATGCTGCCAGAACTATTCGTCGCACTAATCGAAAGGGAGTACGTCCGAAGAGTTCCGTTCGGTATCGTGCCTGAAATGGTCGCTGTTCCATTGCCGTTATCGACGAACTTCAACTGCGTGGGCAAAGTTCCTGTTTCCGTAATTGTTGGCAGCGGATAGCCCGTCGTCGTGACCGTATAGGTAAATGGCACCGTTTGAACCGCGAGGGCCGTCGCCGCGCTCGTTATTGACGGCGCCGAAGCGACGATGAGCGAGAACGCCTGTGTGGCATTCGGAGTCAAACCGTTATTCGCGGTGACGGTCAACGGATAACTAGCGCCCGTTCCGGTGGCGGTTCCAGCGATCGTGGCCGTGCCGTTGCCATTGTCCGTGAAAGTGAGACCAGCGGGCATGGCCCCGACCTCGGTGATCGCCGGAGCTGGGAAGCCGGTCGTGTAGATCGTGTAGGTATAGGGCGTGCCAACAATCGCCTGCGGCGGTGCCGAGCTCGTGATCGTCGGTGGTACCTGGTCGGTCAATGTGAGCGTCGCGCCTGGTGCGAGGGTGTTCCACGCGGACTGTGTGCCGCCGTACGGAGTTCCGTATGACGCGGTTCCCTCCAAGGTGCCCAGTGGAGCAGTCACGGGTACCGTGACCGTCGAAGTGGAGTTATTGGTGACGGTCACCACGCCATTCGTTTCGGAGTCACTGATCTTGCCTGAGCTCAAGGCACTGGCCCAGTTGGATTGCAGGAGAAGTGTCGACGCGTCAGTGGCGTCAGTTACCTGCTCAAGCGGCGTCGTGGTCCAACTGCTGTACTGCGACAACATGGAGTTGATGAGGCTCAAGATCGTGTAGCCAGTCGCCGCTGGACCGATGAGGTCAGTCTGGTGCGCGTAGCCGACACGAGGATCGTTGTTCAGAACGTGGCTGAGCATGATGCTCGACTCCGAAGCCAGGAGTGTTGCCTCGGTGGCGGGCGTGGTGATACACGTCGTGTCGCTCGAGGCCGCGCAGTGTCCAGTCTCACTGGGATAGGCGGCGTCACCAATGGAATCACCGGGAGCCACGTAGAGCGTGTTGTACTCGTTGAGCTCATCGGCCCAGTTGGAGGCGTTGTAGTAAATATTGCTCGGGTAGCGCGGTGCCGATTCAGCCACGTTGGCACCCGAAGTCAACGAATACTGCTGCGGTTGGCGAGACGCGTCGGTCGCGAAAACGTTGACGCCCACGCCAGCCAAAGCCGACGGCATGTTGGGATTCTCGATGCCGGAGTGCTCGCCCGTAATGACGACTGCGGGGCTGTAGTTCGTCAAACCATTCGCTTTCGCGAAGGCCTGATCCCAGGCGATCTCAGTGTCGATTGAGGAGTCGGTGTTGCCCGTGTTCACTGCTTCCCAACTGCCAGCAGCGGAAGAGCAGTCAATGCCGGGATTGGTCGCCGTCGGATCGGTGGCGGTGCTCGACGGTGAACCACCGGGCGTCGTTGCGCCAGTGTCGGTGAAGGTGTAACTCGTGGTCGCGCCCGTGGGGTCTTCGGCAACCTGACCAATGAGTCCGAACGTTCCCGTCGGCGTGTCCGAGCGGTACACGTTGTAGCCCCAGAACCCGGTGCCCCCAGTGTGGTTCGCTTCTTCTAGCGCAAGCGTTGGTCCGGGCCCGGCAGCGCCGGTCCCGTTGGTGGCATCCGGCCACTCCAGGGTGACCGATCCATTCGTGACGACGGTTGCCGTTTGGACCGCCGATGGTTCAGATTCACCGTACGCGGTGGCCGCGGTTATTTCGTACGAGTAACTACCCGCCGCGAGTGTTCCAGCCGTTGCATTCGGAGTGGCCGAAGTCAGTGCTTGCGGCTGCGCAACATTGCATCCGAGGAATTGGTGACTCCACGTGTGAGTCGTCCAATTGAAGCTGGCTTGAGCTGCGAGGAGCGCATTGACGAAGGCCGCGTCGTTCGGTGCGGTCGCATCGTCAGACGTAAAGCCTGGATCGGTGTAGGTGGTAGTGCCATCAGTCACCGAGCCGGTGCAATTCGCACTTGATTCGTTTGCGACCGATGAAGCATCACACGCGCCGAGTGCATTGAACGCGAGGTTCAATTTGATTCCCGTTGACTGTTCCCAGGCAACAACGTACGCAACGTCGGCCGCACTCATCTGCACATCGGGCGGTGTGTCCGCAGGATTATTAGCGACGCCGGCAGGACACGTGAAGTCACTCGGATTGGTCGCCGCCGGTGTGCACTGGTACTGCGAACTCCACTCGTTGTCCGCGATGAACGTGTCGTCGATGTCTTGACCGAAGTAGTTGCGGTAGAGACCAAGGTGTGTGTCTTGCGTAACCCAGTTGATGAGACCGGGCGACAAAAGGAGCCAATCGAGTGACGTGGAATTGTAGTCAAAGTTGAGAATGAGTTCCGCCACACCAGCCTGAGCGTCGCCACTCGGATGTTGATACACACCTGCGAGTACGTTGCTCGTCGAAGTGGACGCAACGGTCAGCCACGGTGTGAATGGTGCTCCGGCGTCAACTGTCGCGCCATCACCGAGTGTGCCGACGTCGAAAGGCACCGGTCCCTTCAATGCGGGCAATGCGGCGAGGCCGGCCGCATTCAACGCGCCCGTCGTGCCGGCGATCGATCCCGACGTCACGTCGGTTTCACCGAGCAGCGGCGAAGGGTACGCGTACGCGTCAATCTGGCGAATCTGAAACTGTGACTCGAATGCGAAGAGTGAAGCCAATTGTCCGGACGCGAACGCGAACGGTGAGTCGGCGAAAACGACACCGTCGAAATTGGCCGTCGTACCACTGGACAACGTTGGCAACGTCAACGTCTCGGAACCGTACGCACCGCTCGGCGCGACGAGCGTGTACGCAACGCCTTCACTCGAGAGCGCTGACTGCCACGCCGCGGTCGTGGGCGAAGGTGTGACTCCGCCGATGAGAAGAACGTTCAGATCGAGCGTGTTGGGCGTCGCGGCTGACGCGACACCACTTGCCAAGGGCGCAACCAACGCGCCACTCATTGCGATGACGGCACACGCCACTTTTGTTAACAACCACTTCGTCGGCTTCATTCGTACTCCTCGGTTCGTCGAACCCAATATGGGTTACGTCCTTCGCCGATATTAAGAACGCGAACGTGCTTCGCACTACCCCAGAATTGGCTTATTCATAAGGGAATAAACCCCTATGAAATCGAAATGACCCCCCTGCATTACCCAGGTGACACTGACTTGTATCGCGTCATTCCCGACCTCGCCGACAAGAAAAGTGACAGTTGCTTCCTTGCAAAAGCGCCACGTTTCGTTCACCGGACTGACACGAGGGTGTTTCTGAGTTGATACAAGGGTCCGACCTTGGTTCACAAGGGTTGTCGGTCTGATTTTCGAGGATGATCGCACTTCCCTGAATTCAAAGTTGTGGGTAGGCGCGGAGCCTGGAATCACATACCTTTCACCTGATGACTTACGTCGAACCAACAACCACGGATCAGGAGCACGAGTGCCTTCGCGTCGCTCTGCTGACTGAGGGCACGTACCCGTACCATCCGGGTGGCGTGAGCGTGTGGTGCGACCAACTCGTTCGCGGAATGGCGCCGCATCGCTTCACGATCTATTCGATCGTCGCGGCATCCGACCTTCGTCCAACGTGGGAGCTTCCGGAGAACGTCGACGCGCTTCACTCAATTTCGTTGTGGGGCGATCCGAAGTCGAAGGGCTCTCGATTCTTGAAGCGCGTTCGCAAGACGTTGGGTCACATCGGTGACGCACTCGTCGAAGACAAAGAAGCCCCCGGACTCTTCGCGGCGCAACGTCGGTCGGCGAGCGACACCGCAACTCCGCGTCGACTGAGTTCCTCAACAAAGACACGCCGCGATGCTGACGCCCATGACGCGTTCGAATCATTCGCGTGGTCCATCGGTGATCCCGACGGTGGCAGTGACTTCCTTGAAGGTCTGCACCGACTGTTCGACGTATCACGCGGCGCACCGCTCATCGACTCACTGCGCAGTGCGGAGTCGCTCGAGGTACTTCTTCTGGTGATGCGCAAAATGCAACTGGACGATCGTTCCGCAGCGTCGGCGGCAACAGAAGTGACAGTGGCCGACGCGTGCCTCGCGCTCGACTTGATCGAACGACAACTTCGTCCGCTCTTCGAACCACCGCCCGTCGTCGATCTTTGTCACGCGACGTCGAACGGCTTAGCGGTACTGCCCGGACTCGGCGCGTACTGGACCTACGGCACGCCACTCATCATCAGCGAGCACGGCATCTATCTTCGCGAGCGCTACCTCTCCATCAATGCGTTCACGTACTCACGCCCCGTGCGAAGCATCTTGTTGAGTTTCTTCAAGCACCTCACGTGGGCCGGCTATCAAGTGGCGAAGGCGATGGCGCCCGGCAGTGAGTACAACGTGCTGTGGCTCGAAGCCAATGGGTGTGACCCCAGTCGCATCCGTCCGATCTACAACGGCGTCGACGCGGCGAACTTCATTCGCAGTAGTTCCAATCCCGACGTTCCGACGCTCGCGTGGCTCGGTCGCATCGACCCGCTGAAGGATGTCGAGACGTTGTTGTACACGTTCGCGAAAGTTCGTGAGGTGAAGCCGGAGACTCGACTCCGAATCTTCGGCACCGCGTCGAAAGAGAATCGCGGTTATCTAAAAATATGTGAAGACCTCGCCCGCGACCTCAACCTCGGTGACTCGGTGACCTTCGAGGGTCACGTCGAATCGGTGCTCGACGCGTATCACGCCGGCGACGTGGTTCTCCTCACGAGCATCTCCGAAGGTTTCCCCTACACGTTGATCGAAGCGATGGCCGCCGGCAAGGCGACGGTCGCTACCGACGTCGGCGGCGTACGCGAAGCGACCGGAGGCGCGGGCATCATCGTTCCGCCTCGCGATCCCCAGCGCATGGCCGACGCGTGCCTCATCTTCCTCAACGACATCGGACTGCGCAATCTCGTGGGCCGAGCCGCGCGTGAACGGATCTTGTCGCGTTTCACCT